>OCHJ01000241.1_pt1 | contig 82412 bp, 82 predicted proteins | sample 1538381 | NCBI WGS metagenome assembly OCHJ01 (sample SAMN04571688, study PRJEB22368) | human gut metagenome | biome: human gut; material: stool | host: Homo sapiens | place: Luxembourg | collected 2012-06-29 | reverse complement strand
CCTTGAAAATAATCGTATCGTCGCCGTGATCGTCCTGAATGTAATCGTCGCCCTCGCCCGGATCAATCACATCGTTTCCGCCGCCTGCAAATATTTTGTCATTGCCAAAGCTTCCTTCTATATAACTTCCGTCGTCGCCATCATATATTACATCATTACCGTGGCCTCCGTATATTTCATTTTCTCCGTTTCCGCCATAGAGATGATCGTCGCCTGTACCGCCTAATATATAATCCTTATCGTTTCCGCCATAAATATAATCATCGCCCTCCTGGCCGTACATTATATTTTCACCGTTTCCGCCGTAAATATGGTCTCCGTCATCTCCTCCTTCTATATAATCTTCATCTTCACCTCCGTATATATAGTCCTCACCGTTTCTGCCATACAAATAATTTTTACCGTCGCCGCCCTCTATATGGTCGTCTCCGTTTCCGCCGTCAATATAATCGTTCCCTTCGCCGCCATAAAGCCAATCCTTATCTTCTTCACCGAATATTACATCATCACCGTTATCGCCGTATATTTCATCTTCTCCATTTCCTCCGTATATACTGTCGTTTCCATCATCGCCATGTAATTCGTCGTCATCGTCTCCGCCTGAAATATAATCGCAGCCGTTTCCGCCGTAAATAATGTCATTTCCGCCTTCGCCGCTAAGATAATCGCCTATCATAATACCGTTTTCAACAAATATTTTATTGCTTTCTAGCGATGTAGGATCGTCTCCTCCATACATAATGTCATCGCCTTCGCCGCCGAACATTACATCGCTGCTGACTCCGCCATACATGGTGTCTTTTCCGTTGCCGCCATACATATAGTTTGGTCCGGATGTTGATCCTAAGTCCATAATGTTACCTGATCCGTCAAATTCCGGTAAATCGCTTATATTAGGAAGTACAACTTCTCCTGACGGAAGCGGCTCGATATATTCATCGCCATACATAGTATCATTTCCGTCGCCGCCGTAAATATAGTCGATACCATTACCGCCGATTAACAAATCGTCGCCTTCTTCGCCGAATATGTAATCGTTATCGTCGCCGCCGTCAATAACATCTCCGAAAATGCTTGCTTCCGTTCCGCCGGACTCTATGTTCTCGCCTGTACCGCCGTATAGATAATCATTTCCTTTGCCGCCTTCAATATGGTCTTTTCCAAAACCTCCGTAAATAATATCATCGCCTTCGTCTCCGTAAAGGAAGTCATTGTCATTTCCTCCGTCGATAAAATCATTTCCTCCGGCCCCATGAATTTCGTCATCACCGCTGTAACCATAGATCATATTTCCGGCGTCATTATCCTGCCAGTAATTTATTCCCCACTCGTCTTCTATCTTTTTAACATATCCTGACCCTTCCGGAGCGCTGTTAACACTGATACTTACACTCAAATTATTTCCGTCCAACGGCTTCCAGAAATTATTAATGAATTCATCATTTGTCATTATCTCCTGTACTGCAACAAACGTAAAAGCGGTAATGACTCCAACCGCGGCAATTGCGGCAACCGTCCCGACAGGGCCTGACGCTATACCCACGCCTAATATATACGTTGATAACTCTCCGGAAGCCCAAACCAATGCATTTTCCATAGCGAATCTGGTAAGCTCCGTTCTTGCCGTTTCCTTTGCTCCTTCAACACCCTGTAATTCATACGCACTGTATATTGAATCAACTGTATTTAAGAAATCAAGAATTGTAAACAAAGCGTCAACATATGGGATTACCTTTTTTAAGCCCTTTGACAATTCAGTTGTCGTAGAAGAAAAATCAAGAATAGCATTAGAAATTTTTTCATTTCCGCTTAATTTTCCTTCCAAAAGCTTTAGTATCCGCTTATCAAAGAAGCCGAGCGTATCTTCTGTTTTACCTACGGCTTTAAGATAATTTGCTCGAACGTCGCTTATTTGTTCAACCGGTATTGAATCAAGGTTTTTTATAAATTTATTATATTCTAATTCCAACTGGCGAACCTTAAGCTTTTCAAGATTATCTAAGCTATCATATTCAGGAAATACCGCTCTCAATTCGTCTTCCGGTATATAATTTCTTATATCTCCTATGGTTGTTTCAAATACTGAGTCAGACACATGATTTCTAACAGAAACTACTTTACCATTTATATCAAAGTATACAGTTGCATTTGTTAATGTGTCTACTCCTGTTGTTTTTAACCTATATTCTCCAACTCTGAATTCATCAAGTATGGATTGAGATACCGACTCATTAAGAAATGAATATTTTGAAAACAGTTCAGAATCTGTCATAATGCCAAGCTTATTTATTGTTACTGAATCAGCATTAATAGAATTCAGATACTCATATGCAGTAAATTTACTAATTATTTCCTTGTCCATCACAGGCGATAGACCATATTTAGAAACAATTTTTTTGGTAAAATAATCTACATCAGTGTTGTTAATCGGAACATCTGAAATGGCTTTACCAATTGCAAAATTAGTATCATGCTCATTAATTTCACATAATATATTGTACGAACTTATCAATTGTTGTTTTGAAACGCCTTGAACAGAGGTGACACTATCATTGGTGAATAGACGAGGAATCTCATTTTGACACCATACGCTATCCGAGCGAATATTATCACCCAAAACAGCGCGAACATTTCCTGATGCTTGATTAGCATATGCTTCCGAAAGATCCTGCCATGCTTTTACATTTTCGGGATCAGTACCATTAAACACAAAATCATCTAAATCCTTGTTATAAGGAAAGCCAGCATCAATAAGTTTCTGCTTATTTTGCTCCATTAACATTTCCAACGTTACTCCGCCATTTGCTTTTGCAGTTTCTTTGGCAATTTCCGCACCATTTTCACCCAATCCCGACCAAAAGAATGCCGTGTTTGGCTCAGTTTTGAATAGCTCTTTAACGCTATCTAAATCAAACATAATTATTTTTCATCCTCCCAAATAACTTTAAATCCAGTCTTACAGTTTTTTTCATATTCACATATTACATTTCGAATATACTTCTTTTTTTGTTCATCTATTTCCTCATTTTCATCAGGTTTTAACCATTGCATTGTTGATGGGTATGCATCAAACCCACATGATAAAGCCTCCCCTTTTATAATAAGCTTTCTTCCCTCAAAATATGGATCTTTTAAAAACTCAATTAATAATTTACTAGATGAAAATAGCACATTTACTTTTGACAGTGTATTTTTTTCGTTCATAATGATTCTCCATTTCATAATATATTTAGAATATCATACAATCTTGGATTTTTATTTGTCCAATCCTCAATCCAATCAATAATATCAGATTTCGTTAAATATTCATCAGCCATTTAATCTTTCCTCCTCTACAAAAACTGGTTCTGGAAATACTTCAAAAATCACTTCGCACCCATAAGTTATAGGCACAACCTCTTTAATAATTTCAATTATCGCTTTTTTATCTTGTTCTAAGGATTTAGAGGCTTTTATACTTTCAATTAACCAATGTACATTTTCCTTATATGATCTTGATTCGACTATAATTATTATTTTTTTATTTTTCCAAATCATGGCATATGACCTCGGCCTTTCCAATGCACCTCCACCTAAATATGTAAAATAGATGTCTCGTTTTCTGTCAACCGTCCATGTTGTAAATCTGCCTGCCTTGACTGGTTCATTATCAAATACAAAACCAAATGAATCAAACAAAGCCTTATCTGCTCCTGTAACGTCTTCTTTTACAAATGCCATAAAAAAACCTCCTAATATTTAAATATATTTATATTTTACAACTTATACTATAAATTGTCAAGCTTATTTACTTAAAAAGGTCATTTTATTTAACATCAATTTTATGATATCAAATAAAACGATCTTTTAATACGCTTAATTTTCCTTCCAAAAGCTTTAGTATCCGCTTATCAAAGAAGCCGAGCGTATCTTCTGTTTTACCTACGGCTTTAAGATAATTTGCTCGAACGTCGCTTATTTGTTCAACCGGTATTGAATCAAGGTTTTTTATAAATTTATTATATTCTAATTCCAACTGGCGAACCTTAAGCTTTTCAAGATTATCTAAGCTATCATATTCAGGAAATACCGCTCTCAATTCGTCTTCCGGTATATAATTTCTTATATCTCCTATGGTTGTTTCAAATACTGAGTCAGACACATGATTTCTAACAGAAACTACTTTACCATTTATATCAAAGTATACAGTTGCATTTGTTAATGTGTCTACTCCTGTTGTTTTTAACCTATATTCTCCAACTCTGAATTCATCAAGTATGGATTGAGATACCGACTCATTAAGAAATGAATATTTTGAAAACAGTTCAGAATCAGATACAAAAGCTCTTTCTGCATAACGCCCTACGTCAATGTAATCACTGGGAATGTTTGTGTGGAACATATTTTCAAACTTTGTGCCTTCAAAAGATAAGATTTCTGTTCCATCTGCACCTCTATAAACCTTAGCGTTCATCAAATCAATAACAGATTGTTCTTTCAAAAGATTAAAACGTTCTGTTGACGACATGTTCGCAAGTACTGATTTTTCGATTCCGTTTATATGTGAAACCGAGTCTTTTTTTAACAAAACTTCAATTTCTGTTAATGCTGCTGTGCTGTCACTCATGGCTGTATCTGTAAACAAGAAAATCACATTGCCTGAACCATTGTGAAAAAAATATTGTTCAGAAACAAAATCATTAAGGCACTTTATTCCAGAAAAACATTCAGGAGAGCGAAAGCCTGCTGCATTTGAGCCATTAAAGATAACTCTTGTATTTTCTAAACCGACAGTTTGTTCTAACGCATCCCATAGTGAATGCTTAACACCAGTTGAATCTTTATATGCATGATTCAAAATATTATCAGCAACATTATTTATAAATCCATATTCTCCATTACTGTTTTGCGTGAATATATCAATAGTTCTATATATTCCAGTTCCTTCTAGGCTACTAGTACTTCCAGCGTAACCTATTGCCTTTGTATTGTCTGGGAGGTTAAAATTCAATTCCATAATTTTATTTTCAAGATCAGATACAAACTTAATTATATTCTGTTCATTTGAAATATCAACCACTTGCGATTCTACCCATGTAATAATATCTTTAGCGTTCATTATTTCACCTCATCATAATAGCTTGGAATAACCATATCGGTAATGATCAAACTATGTTTATTTTCATACGGCACACCTTTTATGAAATCAATAGAATGGTAAACTTCCAAGGCCTCTTTTATCAATCCAATCATCTCATCTTGCTGTTGCATAAATCTTTTTGGTGCACGAATACCAATAATTTTATATAAACTTCTCATATGTCTGGGATTATCTTCAAGTGGTTTCCTTTCAACAGAAACCTCTATAAAAATAACAATTTTTTCTCCTTGCCAGATAAGATCATATTGTTCAGGATGTTCAAGGGCACCTCCACTTACAGAAGTAAAATAAATTTTTCGTTCACGGTCTACCGCCCAATTTGTATATAATTTTAATCCACTAATCGTATTGTGATTATAATCATACATTTGAAACGATTGATATAATTCTTTATCAGTCTCTGATACTAACTCTTTTACAAATGCCATAAAAAAACCTCCTAATATTTAAATATATTTATATTTTACAACTTTTACTACAAATTGTCAAGTTTACAATTATTTATTTAACAAAGATCGCTTTATTTAACATCAATTTTTTTGATATCAAATAAAATGGCCCTTTAATACCGCTTAATTTTCCTTCCAAAAGCTTTAGTATCCGCTTATCAAAGAAGCCGAGTCCCCCTTTTCTGTAGCGGTAATCTGCTTACCCTTACGCCGTACATAGCCTTTGGCGACAAGTCCCTCGATGGTTGCGGCTCTTGTTACCGGAGTACCAAGACCTTTCTTTTCAGAATCGTCGGCGTAGTTTTCCTGCCCTGCGTGTTCCATTGCCGAAAGCAAGGTATCTTCCGTAAAAGGCTTTGGCGGACTTGTGAAACGCTCGCTCTTGCTTGGCCTTACGAAAAACTGCTGTTCCTCGGAAACAGGCGGCAAAGTCTTTGCGTTTTCCTTGTCCTCAGAAGTTTTCGCAGCAACCTGATTCCAACCTGATTCAATTACGGATTTGCCGTTTGCTGAAAACTCTGTATGATTGCATATAGCGATAATCTTCACCGATTCATATTTATGGGGTATAGCCGAAGTGTAAAGCAGACGATTTGCGATAAAGTCAAGAATGTTCTTTTCGGCAGCGGGCAGAATATTCAAATCAACATTCCCGATATTTACCGTAGGGATAATGGCATGATGTCCCGTAACCTCGCTGTTATCGATACAGCGTGAAATATCGGGATTTTTAACGCTGCCGAACGGAAAAATGCTGCCGATCAGGCGCGCTCCATATCATCGCTGAGGTACTGCGAGTCGGTACGGAGATATGTTACGATTTTGGCTTCATACAGCGATTGAACGCAGTCTAAAGTCTGCTTTGCAGTGTAGCCATAGATCTTATTGGCGTCACGCTGTAATGTGGTCAAATCGTAAAGTTTAGGCGGATTTACGGTTTTTACCTCACGCTTAACGGAAGATATGACAGCCGTATTTCCGTTGCAGGCTGAAACAAGCGTATCAGCGACATTTTCATCATCAATTCTTGCAGATGACAGCTTGAAATCTCCGCAGTCAAGATCGGCGGTAAAATACTTTTGTCGGATAAAGTTTTTGACTTCATAATCACGTTCACAATCATGGCAAGAGTAGGCATCTGCACTCTGCCGAGGTCAAGCCTGTCATGATAACGGCATGAAAAAAGTCTGGAACCGTTCATACCAACAAGCCAGTCTGCCTTTGTTCTTGAAAATCCTGCGGAAAAGAGGTTGTCGTAGTCAGATAAGGACTTCATTTTACTAAGCGCCGAGCGTATTGCACTTTCTTCAAGAGAGGATACCCAAAGCCTTTTCACAGGCTTATTACTGCCAATCATGTTGTAGACGTAGCGGAATATCATTTCTCCTTCTCTGTCTGCGTCGGTAGCACAAATTAACTCCGTCACATCATTTCTGCTCGTCAAGGCTTTCAGTACCTCAAATTGTTCTTTCGTATTTTCCGCAATCTTGAAAAGCCATTTTTCAGGAATCATAGGTAGCTGAGAAAAGCTCCATTTATCCAGCCAGCCGATGCCGTAATCATTTGGGTATTTCAGACCTACAAGATGCCCGAAACACCATGAAACAAGATATCCGTTTCCTTCGGCGTATCCTTTTTTTGATGTGTTAGCGCCGACCACCGGACTGATTGCACGTCCGACTGATGGCTTTTCGGCGACGATTAAAATTGATAAAAAAATTTCTCCTTTTTATTTAATTTTTAAATACAATATATTATACTTGGCTTTTAAGGTCATTTGTAATATAATATATATGAAGAACTCAGGAGGTGTGAAATATGCTTTATGAATACTTGGTTACTGCTTTCGGATTCAATGAGCCTATCTTTACAAGCGATATTCAGTTTGAAGACTACTCTAAAATCTGGATTGCAAAAGAGCTTTCCAAGTTATGCGAGAAAAAACAACTTATTCGATATGAAAGAGGCATTTACTATATTCCTAAAAAACGCCGTTTGATGAAAGCGTTTTGAATCCGAACAAAGTGATTGAACGAAAATACCTATCAGATAAAGGCAAAAAAATCGGATTTTATACGGGTATTACCGCTTTGCAGCAAGCCGGATTATCAACACAGATTTCAAATGTTCCTGAAATTCAAACAAATAACGAAAATTCCAAGCTGCGCAGAGTTAAGGTGGGCAGTCAGGAAATCATACTCCGCAAAGCAAGAACTAAAATTAATAATGAAAATATTGCTGTTTTGCAATTTCTCGAAATAATGAACAGTACGGCAGCAAGCTATTTCGATGATGTCAGAAAAGCAATACTGAAAGAATGGATCAGAAAAAGGAATATAACAAGGCAGCTTGTAACAGAGTACGCTCCTGTTTTTCCTGACCGGACAATGCGTAATCTTGTAGAAAGCGGTGTGATTTACTATGTTGCATGATGACAAACAGACTTTTGAACAGTTTATCCTTAAAACATCGGACTATCTTGGAGTAACAGCGGAAATTATTGAAAAAGATTATTTTGTTACACTGTTTCTGAATGCTATGATATAATTAAACGATTTTCTGAAGAATCGGAAAATAAGCCTTCTGAAAGCAAAAGAAAACAGATAAAGGCTTCTATAATTAAAGTAATAGATAATCTGCACTTTAATCTTATAAACGCTGACAATGTCCGCAGCCGCAGGGAATATAACCGATATGTAATTGACTATCCGTCATCGCTTTCAGCTTCATATCTTAAAGAACATCTAATAGTGGAAACCGCTGTTTATCAGAGGGCATATCCGACCAAAAAAATGACAGCAGACAGTCTTATCTACAGATTCATTTCTCAAAATGGATATGATGATTTTATTATCCGGAATAATTTACAGCCGTTTGAATTGAATGTACAGACTACTGAGCGTACAATGATAGATAAACTGTTTGCATTGGCTGATTATTACCTGCTTGGAACAACTTCCGAGCATTCAAGGCATATCTATGATATTTTCAAGCTGTCGGAAATTGTTGATATAGATGAAACTCTCAAAGATTTAGCAGTATCAGTTGCCAATGAAAGAAAACCTCATAAAATGTCCCTTTCCGTTCAGGACGGCGCTGATATTAAAAATATACTCAAAGAGATTATTTCAAAAAATATTTATAAAGAAAATTATGAAAACATTACTTTACCGCTTTTGTTTGAAACTGTTTCCTATGAACAGGCTGTTGCTGCATTAAGTGATATATTGGAAAAAGGACTTTTTAACAAAATATGATAATTGTATCTGTTTCCCGAAATCAAAATTAAATTGTTTTCGGGAAATTCTATTTCCCAATTTCATTATTTTTTCGATTTTGGGAAATAGAATTCTGAACTGTTATCATTGAAGCGTTATTCTCCAACGATTTTTTAATTCATGGGGTATGTTCTGCCGTTTATTTCTTGCACCTGTCCAAAATAAGCCGCCTGCAATCCCTTCATTGACAAAACCGCTTGCTTTCAGGCTTGCCCCGTTTTCTGAAACAAAAGTATATGTGATGATGTCGGTATAGCCCATATTTTTTTTGCGATACGGCAGCAAGCGCCGTACAGCATGGAACAGGCGTTATATGTTCCGTCGGTGCATACACGCAAAATTTCACAGGTGAATCCGTTATCCAGACGCCTTGAAACAGGTCTGTCGCAGATTGCCACACCGCGAATTTTCTCTTCCTCTGCAACCGCTAAGCAGAATTTGCACCCTACGGGAGCATTATAGTGTCTGTGAAAACGGTTTACAAAATCAGAAGCAATATCTATCTATATGTACATGGAATGGTACTTAACTTACTCATGTTCTTTCTCCTGTGATTTCCTCATCTTCACAAACTCCCAATATTTTCGGGTATATTTGTAAGACTGACCGAAAATATGAATTGCCGCCGTATATAAATTAGGCTCATATTTTTTGATGTTCTCCAATTCCTCCGTAATTCTCGGATTGAACGGACAGCCGACGCAGCCAGTTCTTTTCAATCCGTATTCGGTATAACAATGCGAGTGTCGCACGCCGTAAAACTTCTCATAATCCCTTTTATCGCCGTCCGTATACCAGAATATCGGACGATATGTATTGCAGCCCTTGACTTGCTTTCCGAAAAACTGGATATATACTAATGCTTTTTCAAGTACTTGAAAAAGGAAGAGGTTAATCGTAAGGCTTATTCTTTTTTTAAGGATTTAAACCTCGCTGTTTTTCAATACATTAACGGCTTTTACAATTCGGTAAGACCTCATTCTCATAATAACGGGTTGACTACTATTCAAGCTGAATTCAATTTTTTCTGATTTTTCTTGTCCACTTTATTGACTTTGGTTCATGACCCCCGATCTGTTTGAGCGCGAAATTTTTACATTCCGGCGTTCTTCAGTTTCTTTTTTATTTTCAGATATTCCATGTGCTTTGTAATGCACTCGAAAATATTGGTTGTTTTGTAATACCGCTTTCTTGGTCTGGTAAAATATTCTTTCATGAATTTTGCCTGTTTTTCAAGGAATACGCCGTTTTTTCTATACAGTCCGCAGAGAATAGCAGGAGCGACGCACGCTCCCATAGCGAAAATCGCTCCCGTCATACCCATAAGCCATTTAGAAATCCTTTCTGCACATTTCACTTGACAATGCGCACATAATTATGATATAATATGTATAGAATATTTTTAAGGAGGTTGAACAGCCATGATGATTAAGCCGTCCACTTGTCTGCGGAATGAATACAATGATATAGCCGATTTCTGCAAACAGCAAAATCAACCTGTCTTTCTTACAAAAAATGGTGAAGGCGATCTTGTTGTTATGAGTATGGAGCATTACGCTTATCGTGAAGAAATGCTTGATTTGCGCGAAAAGCTTCTTGAAGCTGAAGCTCAGCGTATAACCGGCGCTAAAACCTATTCGCTTGATGAAATAAACGCCAAGCTGGAGGACATTATCAATGGAACAAAATAATCCATTCAGCTTAGAATATCTCCCCTATGCTTTGAATGATATGATAGAAATCGTTTCGTCCTACATTATGTTCGGAAGCAAACAGGGCGCTATTAAAGTAAAAGATAGTTTTAATAAAGCCGCACAGCAAATTTCAGTATTTCCATATTCCGGCGTCGCCGTACCAGATGATAAACTCGCTAAACTTAATTTTCGAATGATTATTGTTGGTAAATATCTGATGTTTTACAGAGTCTTTGAGAATGAACATAAAGTCATTTTTTATCGTGTCCTTAACGGAAAAAGAAATTATCCGACATTGCTTTCAAGATTTATGCAGGAAGCAGGTGCAGAAGAATAATTTTATCCTCAAGAAATACACCGTCTTTATTAGGCGGTGTATTTTAATGCGCCGAAAAGACTGTTTTACTTATTGCACCCGTTCTCAGAATTGTAAAAATCAACGCTGACGTATAACCCATAAGCATTGCCATCTGCATAATCACACCGTCGCCGCCTACGTTCAGCGTGGCAATCATATTTGCAAACAGCGTTTTGAAAATGCCTAGCGCGACAATGATCAAAAATCTCTGAAATGAAAGCGCTAATAGCTGTTTTATCCAGTTCTTGCCGATACCCGACCATTCGCCGCCGTCCATCATCGTTGCCATAGGAATCGGAGCGACGCTCAGATACATGAAAACTTCAATAATTCTTGAAGCCAGCGTTATTACGATTGCCACTATCAGAATCATAATTCCGAGATGAACAATGAGTGAAATAAACCAGACTGTCATTAGTTCTCCAAGGCTTAAACCGCTTAGAGCCGATTTTTTCAATGCAAGAGCCGTCGATAAATAATCGCCTGTTCCGAAAAGCTCCGATAATCCTTTAGAGCATATGTTTGTGCCGAATGATAACAGTCCCGAAGCGATGTAAAACACATTCGACACAAGAATTACGCCGCATACCGCTTTGATGATCCATTTTATGAATATCGAATCGTCAAAGTCCTTGAAATTGTTGCCTCGAATGACCGTCTGAATCAGGTCGTTCAGCAGAATTATCGTCAGAATAAAGCCGCCTATTGGGACAACTACGTTATTGCACAGCGTTTCAATCGTTGTCCAGACTGACGTGCCCGTTCCTGCCGCATTGCCTGTAAAATTTGCAGGATGCACAGTCAGATATGTGCTGACAAGACCGTCGTTTCCGGTTGTCTGTGCAAACGTATCCGTCAACAAATCTGATATTCCGTCAAACTGGGACTTGATTCCGTCCTTGAATAAGTCACAGCGCCAATTTTCCAGAGCGTCGATTGCGTCGCTGATTACTCCCATTTTCATCACCCCTTTCGTCCGAGCAATTTATTAATGGTCTGTCATATTTATTTAATCGCCGAAGTTCAAGTTTTGTGGGCAGCAGTTTTCTGCATATTGTTTTTGCTGTGAAACTCTCGTATGTATTTTTTTCTGATAGCAATCTGTCAGATTGTGCCTGTCATCATCTTTTCAAGTACAGGAACAAGAACGATTGCAAGAAGAATCAGTCCAAGACCGCACATAAGCTGTTTCATACCCTGCGAATTAGGACAGTAGTCATATAGAAACTTTTTAAGAAAATTATGTATAGACGGATATGGCAAGCTATTTTTCTTTTCAGGCGGTTGAATATTTCAACAGGGTATGGTATAATTTGTGATATAGAGTAAGCATTCGGTCTGCTTGCATAAATCAGTATTTATAGGAGAAAGCGATGAAACATATAGGTACGCAGCAATTTGAAACAGAAAGACTGATTTGCCGAAAGTTTAATTCAAATGATTATGAGAATATGTTTGAAAATTGGGCAGCAAATCCAAATATTCAGCTTGAATATGGAGAACCTGTTTATGATACGATTCAAAAGGTGCAAGAATTGTTGAAAAAATACATTGATTCTTACAGCAATATGGATTATTACAGATGGGCAATTGTTGAAAAAGCAAGTAATCAAAATATAGGTCAAATAGCCTTCTGTAAGGTGTATTCAGAATGCAGAACGGCAGAAATCGAATACTGTATCGGAGAAAAATTCTGGGGAAACGATTATGCGAGTGAAGCTTTATCTGCTTTAATTGATTTTACATTCAGCCATATGGATTTTGTGAAACTTGAAGCATATCATAGAATCGAAAATATAAAATCCGGAAAAGTATTGGTAAAATCAAAAATGGAAGTTACCGATACAGTTGAACGATTTATTCGTGAAAATATTTCTCCGTGCGGAGAGGTTTGTTATTGTATAACAGCGGATATGTATAAAAATCTATAAATTTCAATTTGTCTTGACAGCTCAATATCTTATAGCCTAATGACACACACAATAAACGTTCTGCGCAAGTCAAATCAATCATTTTGGGACACACCACAACAACTGCCATCCCTAATGAAATAGTTTTTACGCAAGCCTTTAGAAACGCTGTACAAGCCGTTTCTGAGGTCTTGTTTTTATGAGGAAGGATACGCTCTCCAATGTCTGACGGCTGTATGAGCCTTTTCCGTTCGTCATACCGCAGAGCCGTATTCCTCGCCTTGACGAAATTTTTTCTTGTTTTTGGATTTCATGTACAGAATCATTTTCATCAGTGCAGCAACGGAAATTCCCGCAAGCAAATCGACATGGTTAAAGCTGGGGAAAACCTTTGCAAACGATGTGCCGATTTCATACAGAAAGGGCGGAAGCTTTTCTTGAAATCCCTCTCCCTCTGCAATTCTGTAGGCAAATGCAAGCTTGTTTCCAGCGTAAGCGAAGATAGCATATGGCAGATTGGAAAGTATTATTTTCTTGATTTTTTTGCTGTTAATCTGCATTGCCATACCTCCGCCAAGTATAATCGGAACGTGCCTTTGGCTCGATTTTTAAATATTTCATCGCATATTCTCCTTTGACTTTTCACGTTGTTTCTGCTTTTTACGAGGCAGGCTGTGAATTTTCTCGCTTTCCTTTTTCATCTAATCCCGATTGAACTCCCCGCGCCCTTTCGGGGACGTTCAGCATTGTAGACAGCAGTCCGTATGCGTCAAGAGATAGGTTTTTGTCGTTTGGGACAATGGTTTTGTTTTCGGGCATAAGATTGACTTCCTTTGGAAATTGTTTTTCGTGCAATAAAAAAAGCGCTCCCCGAAGGAAACGTTTTTTATTGTCAATATTTTACCATTACATCAAGGCTGATAACGCTTCTCATATAATGGATTAAGCGCTGTGAGATATATGTCAACAGGTTTATCTAACAGCTTTTTTAGATATCTAACGAATATTTCTGCCGTTAGTATCTAACAAATATCTATCCAAAATGTGCTTTTTTCAGCACTTTTACAATTTACGAATTATCGGGCTTTTGGGGATTTCATCCTCAAAAAGTCCCGATTTTACGAGGATTAAATGACATGAAATGATTCTAACTACAACGAACTGTCACAAAGATTAAATAGCTTAAAATGGGTTTCGACAGGACTTGCAGAAAATTGCAGCAAAAAAGCTCTTAATGCAAGAGTTAAGGAAATTGTTGAGAAGTTCACAGCCGATTTCAATTCGGGGGAAATTACGAAAGCAAAGTCGGCAAGCGTCGATAAGACAAATGTTAGCGAATCTGTCCTCAAAGATTCCGCAAACGGAACGTCAGGGGAGTATGAGTTTACTGACTTCTTAAAATATTGGCTCTCGACCGTCAAGCCTACGCTTGCATACACAACTTTTATTTCATACATCAGGGACGTTGGCAAGATTACAAAATACTTTGACGAAAAATATCCTAATATACTTCTTGGCGATGTAACAGGACTTATGATTCAGCAGTATTATAATGATATGTATACGTCTGGTCTGAAGGCTAACACAGTTAAACATTATCATGCAAATCTTCACAAAGCGTTCAAGTATGCAATGAAGATGGATTTGGTAAACTCCAATCCTACGGATAAAGCTGATCTTCCGAAAATGAACAAGTTCACAGCAACGTTTTACAGTAAGGAAGAGCTATAAAAACAAAAAGCACAAGATTGCTCTTGTGCTTTTGAAAAATGGTGCCGCTGACCGGACTTGAACCGGTACGGTATCGCTACCGAGGGATTTTAAGTCCCTTGTGTCTGCCTATTCCACCACAGCGGCGTATATTAAATTTTTGGTAAACACAGCAGATAACCAATCTATTACATAAATTAGTCCATTTGCGTTTGATGAGCATTTACGTATCATTTAGCTGCGCTGTTTCTCTATATTTACATTAAATTATCTTTATTAAACTGTCGCTTAAATCTTACATTACAGATTTTCTTTGGTTAACAGATTAAATGATATAAGAGATTTTCACTTCGAGTACCCATTTATTCCACAAGCAACACATATTACGATATATATTATACAACATTTTACAGTAAAAGTCAATACCTAATATAAAAAAATAAACTGACGCTGTAAAACAGAATCAGTTTATTTATATATTTTAGAAATAATAATTATATTTATTCTTCGTCAAGAGCCTTTGAAAAATCAGAACCATATCCGCCTGTGACATATTCAAGCGCGTCACTGTCATATCCAAACCTAAATACGCTTGCGCATATACCCGGATTCTTATTAAACTTAAATACTACAGTAACTGTATCACCGGCATTTCCGCTGACGTTTTCTGCCATAACCTCAAATGAACCGTCATTTTTGAAGCTGTTTGCAGAAGCTTCGCCGCCTACAACAACAGAGCCGTTTATTCCTGTTGCTGGAATAGTAACTGCGCTGATATTAGAAAAATCCAGCCACTCAATAGTTATAGGATATGTACCGTTTGCAGTAGTGTCTTTAATTTTAAATGTAGCGGTAATAAATTCTCCGTCAAAAACAAAGTCCTTTGATAAATTCATCCAATATGCCTGCTGTATTTTCTTCTTACCCTTTATTTCAGAATTATCAACTTGATTATTGTTTTCCCCGCTTGGGTTTACATTATTTGAGTCATCAATGCTGCTGCCGGAACTTCCGCTATTAGAATCGCTGCTTTCAGCGTCTCCTCCAGGAACAAAAATCACATCGGTGCCGCTCATCAATTCTTCCGCATTGAATGTTGCGCCTTCCTCTGAAACTTCAGAAGAATCCCCTGTACTTTCATTACCGCTTGCTGAAGACGAACTGCCTGATTCAACAGGATCCTGAGCAGTATCTGTTGCTTCAACAAATTCTGAAATTTCCAGATCATGCTTCATAAGCTGCTTGGCTTCTTCAGACGAAATAGTGGCGGTTTTGATACCGGCCTCATTGGAGCCGCTTTTTTTATCAGAGCAAGCTGCCATTGAAAGCGATAAAGTGCATATAACGGCAACCGCTAAGATTTTTTTCTTTATATCAGACATTTTTAAAACTCCTTTAGTCATATAATAAATCTCAACTATAGATTCATTATACACTTTAATATAAACAATGTCAACCCTGTTTTTGTGACAATTAACTGAAAAATCAAGGAAATAATTTACTTATTCAAACATTAATCATATTGTTTACCGCGCTGAATAACGCTTTAAGCGAAGAATCGATTATATCGGTTTCTATACCTACTCCCCAGAAATCATTACCCTTTTCGTCTTTAATTCCTACATAAGAAACAGCCTTTGACGTATCTCCCTGCTCCATTGCATGCTCCGTATATGTGTGCAAATCATATTTTATTCCAAGTATATTCATCAAAGCTTTGCTGACAGCGTTAAGTCTTCCGTTGCCGTGAGCTTTTTCGTTCATAATCTTTCCGTTATATTCAATCGTCACATCTGCTTCAATTCCATCTTTCTTAACGTAATGAGCTTCCTTTAAAGCAACCGGGGACTGCTTATTTATAAATATATCCTTAAATATGTCATACACTTCTGAAGGCATAAGCTCACGATGGGCGTTATCTGAAACATGCTTTACCATATATCCGAACGGTTCTCTCATTTTCGGAGGCATGATTATTCCAAACTGCTGTTCCAGAATATATCCTATGCCTCCCTTTCCTGACTGACTGTTAATTCTGATAACGTCGGTTTCATAAACCCTTCCCACATCCTGCGGATCTATCGGCAGATAAGGTACCGTCCAGTGCTCGCAGTTTTTCTCCTGACGCCATTTCATACCCTTTGCAATAGCGTCCTGATGAGAGCCGCTGAACGCTGCAAATACAAGCTGACCGCTGTAAGGCTGACGTTCGTAAACCTTCATTCCGGTAACTCTCTCATAAACTTCAGTTATTTCAGGCATATTTTCAAAATTAAGCCGAGGATCCACCCCCTGAGAAAACATATTCATACCCAATGTTACAATATCCACGTTACCGGTTCTCTCTCCGTTTCCGAAAAGCGTTCCCTCTATTCTGTCAGCGCCGGCAAGCAAACCCATTTCACTGTCGGCGACCGCACAGCCTCTGTCGTTATGAGGATGGAGAGAGACTATAACATTTTCGCGGCTTAACAGATTATCGCACATATATTCTACCTGATTCGCGTAAACATGAGGCATTGAATGCGAAACTGTAACCGGAAGATTTATAATAACCTTATTATCCGGCGACGGTTCCCAGATCTTTATTACTTCATTACATATTTCAAGAGCAAATTCCGGCTCAGTTCCCGTAAAGCTTTCAGGTGAATATTCAAAACGATAATTGCCGACGGCGTTTTCCCTGTAGCTTTTGCAAAGCCTTGCACCGGTTACTGCAATATCTATAATTTCCTCTTTGCTTTTTCTAAAAACCTGTTCGCGCTGAGCCAGAGATGTAGAATTATAAAGATGTACAATAACATTTTTTGCGCCTTTGAGAGCCTCAAAGGTTTTCTTTATAATATGCTCTCTTGACTGAGTAAGAACCTGTATCGTAACGTCGTCTGGTATAAGCTCCTTTTCAATAAGCGCGCGGCAGAATTCATATTCTGTTTCTGAAGCTGCCGGAAATCCAACTTCAATTTCCTTAAACCCAATTTTCACAAGATATTTAAAGAAATCCAGCTTTTCGTCAAGCGTCATAGGATTAATAAGCGCCTGATTACCGTCTCTCAGATCAACGCTGCACCATATAGGAGCATGATCCACATAATCCTTCTCAGTCCATTTCATAGGAGGATTTTTGACCGGAAAATACTGTCTTGTGTACTTTTCAAAATTTTTCATAATACATCTTCCTTTCAAAATTATCAGAGATGCAACAAAAAAGCTTCACCTCTTCTATTATAAAGAGGTGAAGCTGATAAACTCCACGGTACCACTCTTTTTGGCACAGATTCCGCTGTACCCGCTCTGCCGCATCAATCAATACGTATCTCTGTAACGGGAGAACCCGTTTACGCCTACTTGCCAATGCTTTCAGCGAACTGCTCAGGGAGGAGTTATGACCGTTTTGAAATACTGTCTTACACCAAGCGACAGCTCTCTGAAAATTCATCTGCGGCTTTATTTCCCGTCATCGCATTTATTTATATTACTATAATATATTATTTTTTCGGATTTGTCAAGGGGATTTTTAAAAATATTTTTAATAGCAAAAAAGATAAGTCAGATTGTAAGCTCAATAATATTTCCCTCTAAATCCAAAAAAGCGCTTTCATAATAGCCGTCCCCCGTAATTCTTGGACCGCTTATAATTTCAAACCCGTCATTTCGGAGCCTGCCTGTCAATTCATCAACTCTTTCCTTACTTTCAAGTTTAAACGCAATATGGGCGTATCCGGTTTTATTCAGATTGTCAGAAACAGATATTCCGGGCTTATTCATTATTTCAAGTCTTGCGCCAAATCCAAATGTCAGAAAATATGAACGGAATCCGGTTTTCTCATTATAATATAATTTACCGCATTTCGCATTGAAATATTTTATAAAAAAATCCTTGGCGCAATCAAGACTGCTTACATACATTGCAATATGTTCGATAATCATTTCTCACTTCATTTCAGTTCCACAATAGTAACGCCGTTTTCGCCCTCTCCGTAAAGTCCGAGTCTAAAGCTTTTAACCTGTTTCATTGACTTTAATCTCTGATGGATTGCAGCTCTGAGTATGCCCGTACCCTTTCCGTGTATAATCGTCACCACGGAAATTCCTGAAAGCACTGCGTTATCAATAAACGCTTCCATTTCATAAACGCCTTCGTCCGCGCTCTTCCCCCTTATATCAAGCTCCATAGTTCCTTTTCTTTCCAGCTTGCTTTTAATACTTCTGGTGGAAACAGGCTTGCTTTTATATGTTACCTTCTGTTCGTCCAATAACTTGAGCTGTAATACCGATACCTTTGTTTTCATAATACCCATCTGAACATAAACATTTCCATTTTCATCCGGTTCACCGCAAACAGTTCCCTTTTTATCAATGTCACGCACCAGCACGGTATCTCCCTTTTTAAGCTTTCTTGGCAGCTTGTAACCGTCGCCGCTCTTTTCAATAACAGGATTAGCCGTATCGTACATACGGTTAAAGCTCTGCTTGCTGCGTGTTTTTATATCAGAGAATTTCTTTGAAAAATCCGCCTTGTCCTTTTCCTTCTTTAAAGCTTCAAGCTCGTCTATAAGACTGTTTGATTCGGCCTTAACGCTTTCTATAATACTCATTGCCCGCAGTCTTGCCTGTTCAAGCTGCTGTTCCTTGTTCTTTTCTATTTCATCAAGCTCCGTTTTGAGCCGACGATTATTATCCTCGGCCTCGGCTCTTATTCGGATTAATTCCTGATTTTGCTTATCAAGCCGGCGTCTTGCCTCCTCAAGCTGTGCAACGACTTTTTCAAACCGCATGTTTTCTTCGCTGACAAGCTGTTTTGCATGAGCGATTACGTCCTCGGGCATTCCTAAAGACGCTGAAATAGAAAATGCGTTTGATTTTCCGGGAGATCCGGTAATCAATCGGTAAGTCGGACGAAGAGTTTCCGGATCAAATTCACAGCTCGCATTTTCAACGTCATCTCCCTCGATAGCATAGAGCTTAAGCTCCTGATAATGCGTTGAAACCATCAGCTTTGCGCCCTGATCCTTCAGTCTTTCAATTATTGAAACGGCTAAAGCCGCTCCCTCCACCGGATCAGTACCGGAGCCCAGCTCATCGAGCAGAACAAGCGAATTATCATCTGCAAGCCCTATTATCTCTATTACCTTATTGGTATGGGACGAAAAGGTTGAAAGACTTTGTTCTATGCTCTGATTATCTCCAATATCGGCAAGAATATGACTGAATACAGAAACGCTGCTTCCGTCAGATACAGGTATCAGCATTCCGCACATAACCATAGCCGAAAGCAATCCGGCAGTTTTTAGAGCTACCGTCTTTCCGCCGGTATTAGGACCTGTAATGATCAAAGCGCTGTATTTTTCACCCAAACTGATATTAATCGGCACCGCCTTATTACTGTCCAAAAGCGGGTGTCTTGCCTTATTTAGCTTGAGCTTTCCGTCGCATGTTATGTCAGGAGCGCAGGCCTTCATTTTAGCGCCTAAATTTGCTTTAGCAAAATAAAGATTTAATTGTACGCATAAATCATATCCTCTGATAAGATCCTCGGCACATTCGCCGCATTCCCGGCAAAGCTCGGTTATTATTCTTTCAATCTCCTCCTGCTCCCGACTCTCGAGCATCCTAATATCATTGTTTGCCTCTACAACTGAAATAGGCTCTATAAACACCGTTTGCCCAGAGGCTGAGGAAGAATGTATCAGACCCTGTATTCTGCTCCTGTATTCCGCCTTAACAGGGAGAACAAATCTACCGTCCCTTATAGTTACAATATTTTCCTGAAGAGATTTCTGAACAGCTTCAGACCGTATCATCTTATCAAGCGTTTCACGAAGCTTTAAGCCTGCGCGGCTAATTTTTTTTCTGATTGCCGCAAGCTCCGGACTTGCCGCGTCTGAAATTTCATCCTCAGAAATTATCGAGCGTTCAAGCTTTTCCTGCAAATATTTATCGGGACGAAGGCCTTCAAATAAATAATCAAGCTCTGTCTGAACATTTTCACAATGTGAATACCAGTCGGATAAAGCTCCGATCTGGTTGAGCAGACTTTTGATATCGATAAGTTCCCTTAGTGATATTCTTGCTCCTGAAGCTGCCCGTCTTAACGAAGAGCTTACATCCTTAATTTCATAAAAAGGCGGCGTTCCGAACCTTACGGTCAGATCCAAAGCCTGGGAGGTTTTGTCCATTTCAAGACAAACCGTATCATAATCCGTACATGGCTCAAGCTCAAGAGCCATCTGTCTGGTTCTGTCATTGGAGGCCATATCAGACAGCATTTTAAGTACTTTATGTAATTCAAGCGTTTTAAAATATTTATTCATAGTATATTACCCAAGCGACTTATAAAAGTCAAGTGTTTTAAATTCTCTTCCTAAATGTATCAGCAAATATCTTTCAGCGATACTGCCGAGCTTTTTAATATTTTTATCAGATAGTCTGAAATTGTAAAGCCTGTTGAAATCAGCAAAAACAATATGCCGCAGAGCATGTACGACAGAAGCCGGAATTTTTACGAGAGTATCGTCCTTTGTCGGCGTAATGCAGCCGACGCAGTAAAGCTTTGTGCTCATCAAGTCAAAATACATTTCCTCAGCGGCGTATTTCATACATGAAGCGCAGCATACTATATCCGGCATCATGCCGATTTCTGTCATAAACCGCATTTCAAACAACGGCTTTAAAAATGCGGCGCTCCGGCTTCCCTCGGAAAGATAATGAAATGTATTAAGCAGCAATCTCATAACATCTTCCTTTTGCTCATGCTGACCGGTAACGTAAATAACCACTTCGCTTATATACTGCGAAAGAGCGAGTGTTTCAAGGTTCTCTCTTATTTTATAAAAAAATCTTATAGGCTCGCTGCTGTCAAGATAATACCTGCCCTTGTCAATTCGTACTGAAAAATCTGAATAAGCATAAAGCTGAATAGCGCCGGCATTTTTACTCAGCAGCTTCTGTCCGCCCTTTACAGAGATTTCAATTACTCCCTGTTCAATAGTAAAAACATGAATAAATTTATCGTTCTCACCAACCGGGAACTCCTTGAGTACTATTCCCCTGAGCGCCGCCATTTTCATTAGCCTCACCACCGGTTTCCGCAGCGGATTGCTCCGCAGATTTTTTATATTCCAGATAATCTGAAATCTTTCCGCTGTTCATAAAAGCGTTCCATTTTTCATCAATCATAAATAAACACCGCCAAAAATTATTTCCTTAAAATTATTTCCTGAAACGGCGTTTATATAAATTGTAATGTATGGTAATTTATTTTTAAATTTCTGTAAGTCCGAAGCTTCTTATAAGGCCCTCGCGGTTTCTCCAGTCCTCCTTGACCTTTACCCAGCACTGAAGATTTACTTTTATCTCAAAAAATTCCTCCAGCTCCTGCCTGGACAAGGACGCGGCTTTTTTCAGCATAGAACCGTTTTTGCCTATTATAATGCCCTTATGCGATTCACGCTCGCAGTATATTACAGCGTTTATGTCTAGCAGTTCCTTTTCTTCCCGTTCCCTCATCTGCTCCACAGTTACTGCAATGCCGTGAGGAACCTCGTCCTCAAGCAGGTTCAGCAATTTTTCTCTTATTATTTCCCCTGCTATTATTTTTTCCGGCTGATCCGTTATCATATCGTCCGGGAAAAAATGCGGACTTTCCGCGGCAAGCTTCATAGCTTCATTAATCACAATATCTATGCCGTTATTTTCCTTAACGCTTACCGGAACAATAGCCTCGAGATCAAATTTTGAACTAAGCGACGCAATAATCGGAGCGAGTTTACTCATATTATCCAGTAAATCTATTTTATTCAGAACAAAAATCACAGGAATTTTCCGCCGGCAAATATCCCGCAGCATATTTTCCTCCTGTTCGCCTAACGGATGCGTACAGTCTGCCATAAATATAACGGCGTCAATATCCGTAACCGATTCCTTTACCGCGTTTAGCATATGAGCGCTTAGCTTATTTTTAGGCTTATGCAGTCCCGGAGTGTCCATAAATACAAGCTGTGTTTCGCCTATTGTTTTAATACCGGTTATTCTTGTTCTAGTTGTCTGGGATTTACTGCTGACTGATGCTATTTTTTCACCCACAACCGTATTTAAAAGCGAGGATTTACCCGCGTTAGTTCTTCCGGCTATCGTCAGAAAGACAGTTTTAGTCATTGTGATCTCCATTTCAAAATCCGTTTTAATTTCGTTCTATTATAAATGTGGCGTCTCTTGAAATACCGAGCTTTTCAAGAACGGCCTCTTCCTTTTCCCTCATAATACGCTCGTCAAGAGGACTTGTCTCATGGTCATAGCCAAGCAAGTGCAGCATGGAATGAACCGTCAGGAAACCCACCTCTCTCTCAAGCGAATGACCGTACATATCAGCCTGTCTCACCGCTGTTTCAAGGGAAATAACTACGTCTCCTAAAAGTACAAAACCGGTTTCAGCATTGATTTCCTTTTTGCCGTCCTCGCTTGTAAGCGGAAAAGAAAGAACGTCGGTTTCCTTATCCTTGTTTCTGTATACCTTATTTAAATTTCTGATTTCCTTATTAGAAACAAATGAAACGCTGACTTCAGCGTCCTGCTCAAAGCGCTCGGTTGCCAGCACAGCCTGACAGCAGCGGCGGATCAGCAGACGTATTCCTACGGGTATTTTAACTATATTCTGTTTGTTTTTAACATATACTTTTAGCTTTGACATAATTACTTTCTCCTTTCATTAGCATATTTTTCATAAGCCTTTACTATATCCTGAACCAGCTTATGCCTTACAACGTCCTTTTCATTGAACTTGTGTATAGCTATATCGTCGACGTTTCTCAAAACCTTCATAGCCTCTATGAGACCGGAGGTTTTACTGTCAGGAAGGTCTATCTGAGTCACGTCTCCAGTAATGACCATCTTGCTGTCGTTGCCCAAACGGGTCAGAAACATTTTTATCTGTTCAGACGTAGTGTTCTGAGCCTCGTCAAGTATTATAAACGCTCCCTCAAGCGTCCTTCCTCTCATATATGCGAGAGGAGCCACCTCTATTATACCCTTTTCCATGTACTTTGAAAAGTTTTCGGCGCCGAACATTTCAAAAAGAGCGTCATAAAGAGGCCGAAGATAAGGATCTACCTTATCCTGAAGATCCCCCGGAAGAAAGCCTAATTTCTCTCCCGCCTCTACCGCAGGTCTGGTAAGGATTATTTTGTTTACCTCGTGAGCCTTAAAGGCTTTGGCAGCCATTGCAACTGCAAGATAGGTTTTTCCCGTTCCGGCAGGACCAATTCCGAGAACAATCGTATTATTCTTTATATCGTCTATATATTTTTTCTGGCCGACTGTACGCGGACGCACAATTTTGCCAGTTGCAGTAACGCACACTCCGTCTCCGATAAGATTATCAAGCTGCTCTGCCGAGCCGTCTGACACCATAGACGTAACATACCGGATCGTTTGACCCGTCACTCTTTCCCCTGTTTTAGAAATCTTCATAAGAGCTTCTATTGCCTGTGCTGCTTTATTGACGTTTTCCTCGTTTCCGGAAATCTTAATGTCGCTTCCGCGGCTTAAAACAACGACGTCATACTGGCGCTGTATTGTATTAATATTTTCATCATAAGCTCCGAACAAATTTATCATTTGTTCGGTATCATTTATATTTATAACCTTTTCCGCCATTTAAACACTCTTTTCTTTTATTTTGTTTATATAGTATAATTATATCACAAACGGAATCTTTTTTAAATACCTATTTTTAATTTTTTTGAAACAATTATTAAAATAAACAAATACAATAAAATATTTACTCATTTTAATCAACATAAATTTCAAAGTCCATGCCTATTTCTCCTTCTAAAACAAATTTTACGTTGTATTCCATTCTGTCCTCAAAGCTTTTGACTTCAATATTTCTTTCCTTAACTATAATGCCCTTGGAATCGTAAAAATTTTTTTCATACACAGAAAGCTGCTGCTGAAGCAATACATCCGCTTCCTCGCTGCTGTATGACAGCATTTCATACTCAAACGGCGTATATGTACTGTGAATTATTCCCAAAGGAAGTTTTTTCCCCAATAACATAAAGCTGTTTGAAGTTTCTGTATAATCGTACGACTGAAAATCTGCATTCTTAAAGAAAAGCGGAATCCTGAATCCAAAAAAATCGAAATATTTTTTCGTCGTCTGCTCCCCACTGTAAATCTGCCCTTCCGTTGACAAAGGCTGAGAAAAGCTTACAGACTCCTCGTAAGTTCCGATTATTTTTCCCATTGCATGTTTTTTCAGCATATGTCCGCCGCCGTCGTCAACAACTCCGCTTATAATTATATCTCCCTTTTTCACTCCGTCTCCGGCTTTTTTCATAAGACGTCCCGAATATACCTCTACAGATTCGATCTGAGCGTCACAGTCGGCGATAATATTGCAGGGTATGTCGTCTCTTACCATTTCCGGAGGCGGATCAGCCTCCGTTACGTCTACGACTATACGGCTGCCGGTATGCCTTATTCCGGTCCATGCTATATCGGGAATACTCAATCTGAGCCTCTGCTCGCATTTTCTGAAATCAATATCAGCAATAAATTTTCCTTTATAAATTCCTATATCCGAAAGCGCCGAAACGATCTGTTCCCTGCTGACGCCGCTATTTCCATATACCTCTACGGAAACAACGATATTTGACAGATAAAATACAAAGGAAAACAATATAAGTATACCCAAAATTATACCGAATCTGAAGCGATATCCCTTCATTTTAAACGGAATTCCCTTTTTTTCTGTAAATTCAAGTTCAATTCCGTTTTCCTTAGCAATATCTGTAATTCTGTTCATGTCCGTCATATAAATCTGTCCGTAAAAGCAGCCGTTTCTGCATCTCTGTGACATGCATGCAATTCCGTTTTCCCTTATACCATTAATAAAGGAATACATTTTTGAACCCTGCGCCTTAAACGAAGCCGTACCTCTTATTTTTCCAAACATTCAATTCACCCGTTTCCTGTCAGCTCTATTGATTGTATTTTTCCGCATATATAAATACCCCTGGAGCTGAAATCATTGACGCTCAGATTGCTTCCCCATATCTGTATAATCATATCCCATGTTTTAACCTTAACCATTATATCATTATACTCAAGAATTTTTTTACAGCATTCAACCAAGACCTCATGATCTCCCGTTATCTGTATCTGAGTATCCATATTAATAAATCTTTTGATCTTTCCGGCCATTCATACCACCTCGTTTAATTATATTAATGCATTTCCCGCTTTATCACACCATATAATTTACAGAGCTAATGACTATGGAGGAAAAATGATGAAACAAGCTATAAAAAATATTATTCTTACAGCTACAATTCTTGCCGCCGTATATTTCTGTATACGTTATCCCGGTTATATATCCGGAGCGGTAAACGATTCAATAATAAGATGCATGGATGTAATGATCCCATCTATGTTTATTTTTATGTGTATTTCCTCAATAACGGTAAATTCGGGACTGCATAGCATAATAAGTATACCATTCAGACCGGCTGCTAAGTATATATTCCGTTTAAGCGACAGTCAATTCGGCGTTTTTATGCTAAGTCTTGTTTCAGGTTATCCGGCAGGAATTAAGCTTCTTGCAGACTGCTATAATAAAAATGCTCTTTCAAAGAATGATTTTGACAGATTAAGCTGCTTCTGCTTTGCTTCTGGTCCTGCCTTCATAATAGGTACAATTTCCGGCGTACTTTATCCGGATACGCCGGCAGGAATTATCGTTTTTCTTTCCGTTACAGCAGGAAATATATTATCCGCCGTATTATGCGGTTTATTTTCCCGTATTCCCAGCAAAGAAAAGCCAAGAATAAAAACCGACATATCCGCAGAATGCTTTATAAATTCAACTGTGTCATCAGCCCGCGCCATATTTCAAATGTGCGTAATGATCGTCGCTTTCAGCGGAGTTCTCCAAATACTAAAGTTATCGGGAGCCGTAAATCTAATTTCAGAAGCTGCGGCTTACATAACAGGAAACAAAGTCGGTACGGTTTCGTCAATTATTGCCTGCATACTTGAAATCAGCAATATTATAACGCTTCCGAAAAATGATATATCCATGCTGCCTGTCGTCGCGTCTCTACTATCCTTCGGCGGTATCTGCGTATTAATACAAATTATAGCCATATCGGGAGGTCTTCTTAATATAAAAAAATTTATATCAGTAAGATTGTTTTCAGCCTTTGCATCGGCATTATTCTGCCGGTTATTTATGAAATTTATAAATATAGAAGCCGTAACCGCTTTTGCTCCGGCAATTACGCATTCAAAATTTTCTCCTCTTCCCTCTGTTCTTCTGATTATAATGACTCTTATGCTCCTCTCTATTACAAAAAACTATGGACAATCCGATAAAAAAATGTTATAATCAAGAAAAACATATAATTTAATATTTATCGAAAGGATCCGTTAAAATGGGGTTATTCGGAATATCTAAAAGGAACGACAATTATCAGAATCAAAAGTCAAAGCCTAAATGCGTATACTGCGAATACGGTAAGCCCGCTAAAAGCAAGGGTATGATTCTTTGTGAAAAACGCGGTATCGTAAGTGAGAATTTTAGCTGCAAAAAATTCCGTTATTCTCCGTCGAAATACGCTGCTATAAATAACAGCCAATTATCAGATTCTACCGACTCTAAGGATACCTTTATAGAAAAAACAAATATTTCTGATAGCTATAAGGAAACAAAAAAAGATGATATTATAGAGCCTGTCAAAATGCCGGAAACTAACTCCAAACAAAATTGCTCAGAAAATAAAAAAACTTTGCCGGAAAGCAAAGTAAAAATTTTATCTGATATAAACTTCATTGTATCTGATAATTCTGAAAAGGTAAAATATCTTGCAAATTCTGAAAGAATCAATTTATCAGAAATAAACTTACATTCGGCTGATAGAAAAACCATACTGCCAAAAATAAAAGAAAGCTGTGTTTCAGATATTTCCAATAATAAGGTAAATAAAAATCATCATAAAATTACAAGCGTACAGACTCCTGCAATATCTGATTTCCAATCTCCCAAAGCTATAAAACGGAAGCTTCCCGAAAATACGTTAATGCGAAAATTAAGCGATATAAAATAAAAAAACTGCGCCGTTTTAAAAACAGCGCAGTAAAAACTCAATTACAGTTATTTGAGTTCTTCAATGCATTTCTCACACACGCTCTTGCCCTTGTATTCAACAAGATTATCGCGTGAATTACAGAAAATACACTCGTTTTTTGTCTTGGTTATTATCAGCTTTTCTCCGTCAACATACAAATCAACAGCCGATCTGATTCCTAATCCCAAGCTTTTTCTGATTTCCTTAGGAAGAACTATTCTTCCAAGATCGTCAATCGTTTTTCTAACACCAGTATTTCTCATAAGATAAGCCCCTCACTTTTTTTCAATATTATTATAACACCTATGTCGAAATTTGTCAAGCATAAAAGTCGAATATAGTTACAAAAATATATTATTACCATATTTTTCGCGTTTAATAATATTTCAAGAAATTTTTCTGAAAAAAATTCTTAAAAGGTGTTGACAATATCAATTTAATATGATATAATTAATCACGTTGTTTGAGATATTAGCTCAGTTGGCAGAGCATACGCCTTTTAAGCGTAGGGTCGAGAGTTCAAATCTCTCATATCTCACCATCACTGCACCATTAGCTCAGTTGGTAGAGCAACTGACTCTTAATCAGTGGGTCCTGGGTTCGAGTCCCCGATGGTGCACCAGCGGCCCGTTGGTCAAGAGGTTAAGACTCCGCCCTCTCACGGCGGCATCACCAGTTCGATTCTGGTACGGGTCACCAAAGAAGAGTGCTAAAATCATTTGCTTACAGTGGCATTGTTGACGTTTAATAACGTAGAAAGTTTATAGTGTAAGCGATGGTTTTAGTTTATTTATTTTTGGAATCAAGATTAACAATCTTGATTTTTTTATGTTAAAAATCACCTATAATATAAAAATATTTTAAAGCGCCGTAAAATCGGCGCTTTTTTTATTTCATAATTTTTAGCTGAAAAATTATTTATCAATCGTACTACCTACTTGAAAACTAAAAACTTATGAATACAATTTAAAATCAAATTGGCACATTTCGGCTTTTGGCATCTAATTTTTTATAAGTTGAAATAATAAAATTGCAAAAAAGATTATTAATTATATCTACAAAAACAATAAATATAATCAATATTTTGACATAATATACCAAATATATTTGATAATTAAATATTAAACCTATAAATATGATAGAATTTTATATAATAAATAATTCAGGAGGTCATATTTATGGCATTTTATCAAAGATTGAAAGACTTAAAGGAGGACGCGGATTTAACTCAGGCGGAAGTTTCTGAAATAATTGAAGTATCCGCTAATCATTATGGAAAGTACGAACGCGGAGAAACTGATATACCATTTTCAAAAGCAATTAAATTAGCTGATTACTATAACGTTTCACTGGACTATATAGCCGGAAGAACAAATGACAAGACATTTATCAGTAATATATCTCCCTCGCTTTTTACTGAAAAATTCAGTCGGCTTAATAATAAAAATAGAGCAAGAATAGATGAAAGAATGTCTCAGATGTTAGAAGCACAAGGGAAAAAGGAGTAGGAAAACATATGCAAATTAACTATTTAAGAAACCGGAATATTAGATCTCCGACTCGTTTCCCCAATACTTCAAAGCTTTTTTCTTACTTTTTTATAAATACAGCTCCCTCTTAATCCATCACCAGACTACTCAACATCCCCTTATCCATTTCGCAAACCGTATCGCACAAAATAGAAATATCCTCAGCAGAATGAGAAGCTATAAGAATAGTTTTTCCTTGCTCTCGGAAAAGTTTTAAATACCCGCGCATATCGGAAACACCCTCCTTGTCAAGACCGCTCATAGGCTCGTCGAGAATAAGTAAATCAGGATTTTCCATAATAGCCTGAGCAAGTCCGAGCCTTTGGCGCATACCAAGCGAATACTTACGAACATGACGTTTTAGATAAGGATCAAGTCCGACCTGTTCCATTGACTTAATAATTTCATTTTTACCGATTTTCCCTCTTAATCCTGCAAGTAATTTTAAATTTTTATAGCCGGAATAATATGGGATAAATCCCGGAGCTTCAATAATAATACCCATGTTCTCAGGGAAATCTATATCTTTTCCAATTTGCTTTCCACCAACTGTAATTATACCTGCTGTAGGTCTGATAAATCCGCAGATACATTTCATCAGCATAGTTTTTCCGCTGCCGTTTCTGCCGATAAGACCATGAATCCTGCCTTCTTCAAAAGAAATATTTATAGATTTCAAAATATCAGTTTTTCCTATTCTTAAACTAACATTCTTAATATCAATAATCATATTACGTTCCCTCCTGTTCCGTATTTATGAATTGTAATCTGCGTAAAACAACGAGATTTGCAATGAATATTACCGTGATAATAACTGCAAAATAGACAAATGAATTTGCAACAGGAGTTATCGGTTCTCTAAGAATTTCTTTGTAATGAAGCCAAATTATCGAGTTAGCCATCGGGAAAATCCACATTGCAGGAGCCTTAATTGAACAGGTCATTACCCCGCAACCAATCACTAAAAATACGGTAAAAAGTCCCGCTGTACGCAAATATAACATCTTTAACATGCACAGGATTAATGATAAAAGAAAAAAATACATTGAAAGCAAAATTATAGTTTGGATTGCCGCAGTGACTATCGGAATCTGATTATACAAGTTTGAAGGCAATAATTGCGATACGAAATTTCCTGATTCTTGCGGAAAAGCCGCTTCATATTTTGTTATGGAGTTGCTCCAATGATTGCTCCAAACACCTTTGCCCATAATTAAGCAGCTTGTGAAAATAACAGCAATATAAGTAAAAATGCTCATTATGATAGACAATATCTGTCCTAAAAACCAGTTCAATTTTCCTGTTCGCTTTATAAAAAACAGCGTATTTCCGCCCATTATCGGAAAATCGCTTATTAGTATAAGAAACACGCACGGCATAAACATAACAAGCTTTCCTGAATTACCGACCGCTATAAACGGTTCTAAAATATTCAATGGTTCACCATATTTTTCAGCACGTCCTACAAGCGGTTCAATAACAAGTGTTTTAATAAATACAAGCATAATTCCAACAATAATTATACGCGGATTTGTTATAAGTTTTATAAACTCACAGCGGGCTGTATTCCATATAGCACGGATAGAAAACTTACTCCCCATAATCAAGCCTCCTATTCATTAAAAAGCAATATATAAAATATGCGGCACATAAAACTATACCGTTAAACAATAAAATATATTTTATATCGGCGCTGTAATCAAAGAGATTACCCAAAGCATTGGTATCAGTTATTGATAGTATTTTTAATAGTTTTGTGTTCGGATTTTCATAATTTGAGAATGCTTGTGCCGAAAGTATTCCATTGGATTGCATAAGTGCGTATTTCACAAAAAACGGTATGCAAATTATAAGATATTTATTTTTCATAAATCCTGTCAGAAAAAATGCAGGTATTGCAGATACCGCACCGAATGCGAACATTCCAAGAATTTTTTCACTAATTAAAAAAGGGTATCCGTATTGTAAAAAATCCGGGTAAAAATATGTAAGCGTCGATTCATAATTTGCAATTTTATCTGTAGAGTATTCCGAAATGTTTGGGAACATTAAAAAAATACAAACTCCAAAAATTATAAATCCTATAACAACCGCAAACCCGCCGGATAAAAATGCCGTGAGGAAATTTCCTGTGCTGAAACTCCATTTCGATGTACGGAATACAGAATAGCGTAACGCTTTTGATTCGCGTCCATCACATAAAAGCGGTACAAAAGCAAATGCCGCAACTATTGGTATAAACATCAAAACCCACGTTCCGTTTCCCGCACTGAACACAGCGAAAGAACACAATTGAGGATCTGTAAGAATATCTTTCCTGTCAAAATCAATCAATACGCTAATCACAGAATACGCTTGCATTTTTTGCGCGTCAAAATATACTTCGGAACAAAAGCACAAAATAACGGTCAATGAAATGCAAGCGTAAAAGCCGGGGCTTGTAAGGATTTTTTTAAAGTTTGAGGAAACAAGCCTAATAATTTTCATAGTCAACCTCATTAATCATACTTGTAGTATTCACAACTGCCTGTAACAGCATTGATATAGATAACATAGTTTAATTGGTCATTCAAATTTCTTGCCATGAACTTCCAGCACGCCGAAACGTCTAAACGATTATCGTTTTCTTCTATATGTTTTGGAACATAGACAAATTCTGCACGATTAACTGTCAATTGTACTACGCCGGACATCTCGTTCGATAAAGCGTCAACTGCCGATTCAAACGTAATTACTTCATCATGCTTTTGCGGTTCAAGTATATCATATGCTCTGCCATATGACATTATCGAATCAAGTTTTTCGCTTTCAATCATAAAAGCATGTCCCGGATAAATTTGGTAATCAGCAGAAGCTTCACTGTTTACGGTACTAAAACTCATCGCTTCTTTCATGGGATAATAATCAAATCTAACGTTATTATAAGTCGACGTCAGTAAAAAATGATACCCGAAAATACCGTTACCCATGTCAACAATCCAGGTATCGGTAATATCCGGATAAAGTTTAGGATTTACAGCGCCCTTGTCAAATTCTTCAGTCAAATATTTTTTGGTAAACTTTACAGCATCTGCAAGCGCAACCTCTTTATCAAATAACCTATATTTGTCATCGCCGCTGAAATCTGAACCAAACGGCATTCGTATCCGCTCTGTTATTTTATTATCATTGGCAGCGCAATACATAGCAACCGTTTTGCCTTTTTCGCCGTTTTGAATCTCAAATGCCCTTGAACCTGTAATTGAAAAAATATTCCCGTTCGGGGCCATTTGGACAAATAATTTAGAATTATATACAAACATTAAAGGCGAAGCAAGTTCCCCGTTTAAGATTTGGTCTTTATAATCAGAAAATTTTCCCACCAAAGGTTGATTAACATCTCCCGTATCAATATTGACGAGATATAATTCCTTTTTTTCATCTTCAGTAAGAAAACCGGGAAAGTATTTTTCAACAGTATCATCAAACCGCTTGTAGACTTCTTCGCCTGATAATGACGGCTTTCCCGTCATTTCAAAGGTTTCAACCGAATCAGTATCAGGAAATTCAACACTAAAATCCTTACTGAATTTTAGGTTTTCAAACTCCCTTTTTATAACATTATCCTTCTGCTGCACAATAGATTTATATATATTCTGCATATTGCTTTTTTCGTTTGATGATTCATTATTATCGGTACATCCCAAAAACGTACACGTTATCGCAGCAATAACCAATATAGCGGTAAAATGAAATTTTTTCATAGAAAACCCTCCGAATATCTTTTTCATAAGAGAGCTATAAAGCTCTCTTATGAAAATATTAATTTTAATGTAATGAGAATAGCCTATGGTTTAAAGATTGTAGCCTATAGTGCCATTTGCAACAATTTTATTGCCCACACCAGTAAATGTAAATGTAATGCTGAGGTTGCTACTAGTAGTATAGACAACTCTTGAATATCCTGTTGTTGTAATGTTTATTCCACTGGGAGTTACTTTTACAGAGCGATCATTTGAACCGCTAATGCTGGAACAATAGGTCTGATAGCCGCCGCCGAACTTATCTATGGTGCAAGTATACGTTCGATGTTGACCCGGATTATCCGGAGCTTCTGGTGTAACCAGTATGTTCCAGTTTTTTTGTGGCGTGTATGCGCTTGCGCTCATTCCTGAAATTCCAACGACAAGAGAAGCCGCAGCCATTAAACCCGCTAAAATTTTTTTTGTTTTTTTCATTCGGAAAGATCTCCTTTTTTAAAAATTTATGTAATAATTGAATTTTTAATACTCCGCGCGATAGTATTGAAATCCAACTAATACAACAATAAATATAATGTATTTCTGTATCTATAATATCGAAATTTACAAAATACAACTTAAATGTCGCAAATTAATATATCTATTCTAATTATATCTTAATATGTCAATAAATTCAAGGCATTTGTCCCGAATGCTAAAATATCGCCCTGAATGCCAAAAATCAATAAATAATAATTCCGTTAATACTTAGGCTCTGAATATATTGTACACACGGATAAAATTATCCCAAGCAGATAGTAAAAAAATAAAGAACCAAGAATTAAAATCTCGATTCTTAAAAATATTTTTAAATAAAAAGCATCGTTTACAGCCGCTTGGAAGCTTAATGATACTGTACTTAATGCCGTAAACAGCCTATGAGCCAAGTCATTTTACCTTTCAAATATTAATCCCTTTTAAAAATATCCCTTGTATAAACCTTTTCTATTACATCATCAAGACTGCTGTCATAACGGTTTGCTAAAATTGCATTTGACTGTTTTTTAAATTCATCAAAATCATTTACAACAACCGAGCCGAAAAAAGTAGAATTATTTTTGAGTGCAGGCTCATATATAATAACCGTTGCTCCTTTTGCCTTTATACGTTTCATAACGCCTTGAATAGAGCTTTGACGAAAATTATCGCTGTTAGATTTCATCGTAAGTCTATACACTCCTATTACAACTCTCTTTTCACTGTTGATATTAAAATTACTATTTGACGAATAATAGCCGGTTATCTCAAGTATACGATCTGCAATGAAGTCCTTACGTGTGCGATTAGATTCAACAATAGCCTCAATCAAATTTTCCGGAACATCAGAATAATTAGCAAGAAGCTGTTTAGTATCCTTCGGAAGACAGTAACCTCCGTAGCCAAAAGACGGATTATTATAATGCGTTCCTATTCTAGGATCAAGGCATACGCCGTTGATGATTGCCTTTGCGTCCAAGCCTTTCATTTCGGCATAGGTATCAAGCTCATTAAAAAAGCTGACACGAAGCGCAAGATATGTATTAGCAAAAAGCTTAACCGCTTCCGCTTCTGTAAACTCCATAAAAATAGTGTCAATATTTTTTTTAATTGCTCCCTCCTGTAAAAGACCTGCAAAAATATGCGCCGATTCAGCAAGCCTTCTGTCGCTCAAATCTATTCCTACAATAATCCTTGACGGATACAAATTGTCATACAGCGCTTTGGATTCACGTAAAAATTCCGGACTGAAAATAATATTTGAAGCTTTATACTTTTCTCTGACAGCCTTTGTATATCCAACTGGAATTGTAGATCTGATAACTATTATTGTATTCGGATTAGCTTTCAGCGCAAGCTCAATAACCTCTTCGACAGCCGATGTATCAAAGAAATTTTTCTTTCCGTCATAGTTAGTGGGCGCTGCAATTATTACAAAATCAGCGTCTTTATACGCGGATTCGCCGTCAATGGTTGCTTTCAGATTTAATTGCTTTTCAGTCAGATATTTTTTTATGAAATCGTCCTGAATTGGAGAAATCCTATTATTGATTTTCTCAATCTTTTCAGGTTCAATATCTACTGCGGTGACATGATTATGCTGTGCAAGAAGTACGGCAAGTGAAAGTCCGACATATCCCATCCCGGCAACTGCTATCTTCATATATAATATCTCCTTTAATTTATATAACGGTTTTTTTAATCCTTTATTTTAATTGCTCCTCATTCCTGCAAAACGCCTGATAATATATTTTATACCATTCCGCAAATTTTCTAAGTCCCTCGCGCAGACTCGTATTCGGCTTAAACCCGAAATCACGTTCCAGCATAGCTGTATCGGCATATGTTACAGGAACGTCTCCCGGCTGCATCGGTACAAGCCTTTTGTGCGCTTCAAAATTATAATCCTCAGGCAAAACCTTCGCCCTGACAAGCTCTTGAGAAAGAATTTGAACGAAGTCAAGCAAATTCTCAGGGCTGCCGTTTCCTATGTTGTAAAGCTTATACGGAGGTATCGGCAAATTATCCTCGCCGTTCTTCTTTTCCGGCGGAGACTGCATTACGCTCTTAACGCCTTCCACAATATCGTCTATATATGTAAAGTCGCGCATACAATTTCCGTAATTGAAAATTTCTATTGCTTCATTGTTCCTCAGCTTGTTTGTAAAGCTGAAGTATGCCATATCAGGACGTCCCATCGGTCCGTAAACTGTAAAGAAACGCAAACCTGTCGCCGGAATATTATACAGCTTAGAATAGCAATGCGTCATAAGCTCATCAGATTTTTTTGTCGCCGCATATAGCGAAACAGGGTTGTCCACTTTATCATTGGTTGAAAACGGTATTTTCTTGTTTCCGCCGTAAACACTTGACGAGCTTGCATAAACAAGATGCTCGACGGGATAATGCCGGCAGGCTTCAAGAATATTATAGAATCCGATTAAATTCGACTGTATGTAAGAATCAGGATTTGTTATTGAGTAGCGCACCCCTGCCTGCGCCGCGAAGTTTACAACAATCTGAGGTCTATATTGCTCAAATGCTGTGTTAATAAGATTTTTATCCGCAATATCGCCTCTTATGAATTTATATCTTCCATTCGAACATTTGTCAATTTGCTTTAACCGATATTCTTTTAAGGATACGTCATAATAATCATTCATATTGTCAATACCGATAATCCGTAGGTTTTCATAGCTTTTTAAAAGATTAATCACAAGATTAGCCCCTATGAAACCGGAAGATCCGGTGACAAGAACAGCTTTAGTATTAAGATTTACATTCATAATCAGCTTCTCCTCTTTGCTTTTTCAAATATTCTTATTATATATTCTTTATAAAATATATAGTTTATTATTAAAGACACTGCTATCCAGCAAATCAAAACCTCAAAGGCCAATATAAAAAACGATAGGTAAGAAACCGACAGCATTGGAATTTTAAACGTTATTATGACAGAAATCACAACGCTTATCATATCAATAGCTATATGTTTTAAGAATGATTTAAAATCAATATGAAGTATATGCTTTGAATTATACCGGGCCATCCATACGGTTTGATACGTCATTGCCGCCAATGTTCCGGCCGCCACGCCGACCAAGCCGAAAAAATTTACTGTTACAACGGAAATAAAAATATTCATAATCATTGCTATAATATAGTTACTTTGAGTCTGTTTATAATGTCCGGCGGCAAGTATAATAATATTATACGGGAGTCTGAAACAATGTCCCGCATTGGCTGCTGTAATTAATACTGCAAATAATGGATGAATATAATTTATATCAGTTATTCCTTTTGTATATACACGAATAAAATTCAAAAGTAAAATTCCTGTGCACCCAAAAACCAAAGCTGTAACCGTATGTATTAACCATTCAATATAATCAAAGAATTTTTTTAATTTATCCATTTCTTTTTTTGCAAGCATTTCGCCGATTAAAGATTGCATTCCATTAGTAAATGATATAACGATATTCTTCATACCAATGCACACCATATTATAAACTGAATAAACAGAGACATTTGAAAGCGAAGAGAAAAGTGTCAGTACAATGCTATCTGTTCCGGTTAAAACAAACGAAGCAAAATGCTGAGCCATTCCATTCCATTTCTGTTTAATAGGTTCTTCGGAATAGGTTATTTTTCTATCTATACTGTAATGTTTTTTTACATACCGCTGCAAATAAGTTGGTCTTAATAGAAAAATCAAAGAAGTGGTCAATTTAACAATATGAATAGAACAGCCTAACTGAATTAACACTACACATGCTAATGTGTTAATAAAAAGCGTAACCGATTTAGAAGTATATTGAATATAGCCTTTTTGATCTGCCGTTAAAAGCAAACCGTTTACAACTCCGAAATAATATTGTGCGAATGAACTAACACACATAGACCCGATTAACAACACCGTATATAATATTCCAAAGCTTTTATTTACTGAAAAAGGATAGAAACACATCAAGGCTATAACATATATCAGTAGTATCAAAGCTATTTTTCTGAAGAATTTTCCTGCCGAAACAAATATCCGGCTTATCATCTTACTGTCGTTTTCCGCAAGAGGCTTATATAACGACGACTGTACAACAGCGCCAACGCCCATATCCAGTAGCGTAACAGCGCCAAGAAACTGGGTTATTGATTCAACAAGTCCGTTTACCTCGGAGCCGTATGTTTTTAATATGAATTTTTGCAGGATAAACGCACATATGAAATTTGTAAATAGAAATATAAGTGACGAAATTGTGTTCAGCATGAGCTTCTTTTTCCGATTCATTTTTAATCTCCGTTTTATTGAGGAAGTCTAATTAAATTGCCCCATTCGATTTCCCAATCATCAGGATGTATTTTCAAAAAGCCGCTGTTATTATAGAATGTCATTTCACCAAAATAAACCCTTCCGTTCATTTCATAAAAATCAACTCTAACATGCGGAATCCCTGTTGACAATATTTTCGCTAACTCTATCATCGTATCAAACGAATAAGGTTTGCGGGGCGTAACCGGTGCGTTTGAATGCCAATGATTAGTTAAATTCAAATGAGAAAATTCCGAATCGAAGTAATCGAAATACATTTTCCCTTTGCCATGTCTATTTGTAACCAAAAGCAAAGCATGAACTTTGCCGTCAAAGCAGTAAAATTTATAATCCCTAAGTTCCTTATCCTGTGAATCCTCCATATATTTTTCCGCAATGATTCTCGGAGGAACGTTTTTATAAGGCCATTCACGTCCGCAATAGTAAAAATTACGTATTAAGTTTCGTTCGAGCAGCTTTCTTGCCGACTTCTTATCAAAGTTATTTTTATCTTTAACAATAATAATACCTCCGCTGTCGTGCGTACATTTTAAAACAAACTGATTCGGTAATATGTCAAAGTTAATATCTTCAAAACTTTCCCATACGCCGAGAGTTGGAATTATGTACTCCCCACCGATTTTATCTGCAACATACTTTTTTACCACGTACTTGTCCGCCATTGTCGTGTAAATCGGCTTCCTGTCATGTATTTTAAGCCATTGAAGTTTTTCATTAAAAGTCTGTGGGTTGTCCAGGTTCAAGGATTTATGAAATTTTAATCTCCATAGCATTTTCAAATATTTCTCATCGCTCATCCAATTAAACAGACCTCTTACTCCGAGAGAAGATATCAAACTATATGGATCAGTTATTTTTTCTATTATCTTATTCACCATATGAACTCCTAAAATTGAAATTGAAACGGATAATAATGTATATCCTTATTTAAATACCATCTTAATATATAGCCTATAAAAAACAAAGAATAATATATAACAATTCCCACTTCAATCAACCTATTGTTTTTCCTGGTATTGACGCATAATGTCGCCGTTCCTGGAATAGCTATAAAAGCCAATTCAATATATACTCGATACATTATGTCATTTTGAACGGCAAAAATCAAAAACGAAAGACTGAAAATCAAAATATCAATAAAGAATTTTTGATTTTCATCATTGAATAATTTACTGTAATTTAAAATCAAATAGAGAATTATTATAAATATGGCTGATTTATACAAGATATTATTAAGCAAAGAAACATCCGCTTCAACTCCTACAGAACCATAACTAAACAACTTATTTGTTAATTCAAACACCAAATTGCATATACCGGTTAAATTTCCAATTATACAAATAATCGCAATAAAAAGATGTTTCTTTTCATTAAAATCTACTTTTCTGAATAAAATCAAAAAGGCAAAGAAAATAGTTGATTTATGAAACATTGAGGAAAATAAAACAATAGCTAAAAACGGTATCCATTTTCTATCTTTTAAATATTTAATAGAAAACAATAGTATTCCAATCGCACAACCTTGACGCATAATATTAAACGTACTTTGAATAAACATATACGGATTAAAAACGAGAATTATTAATGCTAAAATATAATAATCCGGTTCAACATATTTCTTTATATAGCAATAAAATCCTGCAAGCGTTAAGGCAGCAACCGAAAAATTCAATGCAGCTATATTGCATTGACTTAATTCAGAAATTATCCGACAAAGTAAAACATATCCTTTTTCACTGAAATACGCATCACCCGTTTTGTTAATATTTTTATATTCATATATATAGTTAATGTGGTCAGCTCCTATTATATCTGCTCTGAAAGACGCAATAAAACATAAAATACAAAGCGCTGTAATAAACGATATAGTGTAAAAGTATTTCCAGTCATAATTGAATACATTTATTTGGCGCCGACCTTCAATTAATCTTTCACACATATATAAATATATTAAGCCAAAAAATAAAACAAGATATATTATCACAATTTTTCTTTACTCCTTGAAATTAGCTAATACCCCTATAGCTTCTTCCCACTGCCTGCAAATCTTCTCAACGGAATATTTATCTCGAACATAAAGATTGTTCTTTCTCATTTTTTCCCGTTTCGCCTTATCATTCAAAAGCTCCAACATGGCGTTTTTCAAAGCAATTTTGTCTCCGCAGGGAACAATTATTCCATTTTCTTTATGTATCAGCTCTCTTGCGGTACCGGTTGGAAAATCTGTTGAAATAACAGGCAGTCCGACAGCCATTGCTTCTAACAAGGCGTTAGGAAACCCCTCGTAATCTGAAGACATTACAAATATTGTGCTGTCTTTTATTTCATTTAAAACGTCATTGCTTTTGCCCGGAAGAAAAACTGATTTTTCAAGATTAAGAGAACAAATTTGATTTTCAAGCCTGTTTCTCAAAACGCCTTCTCCATAAATTGTAAGTGTTACATTTTCATTTGCTTCCTGTTTTAGCAAATAAAACGCATTTATTAAAAGTGAGAAATTCTTTTGCGCCATAAGTCTGCCGACAGCACAAATTTTCAAAGTATTTCCTTCGGTTATCGGTTTGGGGATCAACGATATATCAATAGGATTACTTATAACGATTTTATTTTTAATCCTGTTATAGTAATTTAAGACAGCTTTGCTTTGACAAACAAGCAAATCGGTTTTCATAAAAATAATATTCGTTAATTTCCTGACTAACAAATTTCCTTTTTTCGGATCACATCTTTCAGAGCTAATCCATTTTATACTTTTTAATTTTCCAAATACTTTAAGTAAATATACAATTAAATTTGTTTCAAACAAAAATGAAATAACAACATCAGGCTTAAATTCATTTACTTTTTTTGAAATAAAACGCAAAGCTTCAATAAAATTTTTCACCATCGAATAATTTCTCGTTATTTTATTTTTTCTATTAATTACACAATTCAGACTTTCAAATTTCACGTTGCTATTAAGCTCATAAAATGATTTATTTCCAACGAGGGTAAGTATTTTTACGCTGTTGTTTTTTGAAAATTCATTTGCAAGATAAGCGATAACACGTTCTGCTCCGCCATTATTCATTCTTGGAATTAAAAATAATATTTTCATCTCGGCTCCATTTAAATCTATCTTCTTAATAATTTATCCGACACTAATTTCATTAAAAATAATGGTAAAATAAATAAAAATATTTGTCCGACTAATACATAAATAAAGTCGCTAAACCGACACAAATTTTTTCTCCATAAGCTATATGAAACTTTAATGCACCCTATGCAGTTTCTCCATGACTTTCTGCGTTTATAATTATTTTTATCTGATCTATATAATAAAAGCGATTCATTTATGTTTTCTGCTTTACAATTATTCATAATCATTACAGAAAACAATTTTCTATCCTCATTTCTTCTTGTTGTAGGATAACCGCCGCATTTTAATACCTCAGACCTTTTATACATAACAGTAGGATGATTAAACGGCTGAATTCTTCCAATATTTTTCTTAATCTCCTCATATGACGACGGCACAATACGGGAACATTTTATTTCATTTGGATTATCCCAGAATTCGTCAATATTTGTTCCCACAATTGATAGCTCAGGATTATCAAGAAATAATTTCAGTTCCTTTTCGCAACGCCTTGGCAAAGAAATGTCGTCAGAATCCATGCGGGCAACCAGTTCATTACGGCAGACCTTTAATCCTTGATTCAGGGCATTTCCCAAGCCGCCGTTTACTTGCAGCTTGACGATGGTAAACAGCTCGTTAAAATCCGCCTTGTATTTATCAATAATATCAGATAATGATTTATTTAAAGCGCCGTCCTCAACTACTACAAATTGTTCAGGTTTAACAGTTTGATTAAGCATGCTCTCTATGCTTTGCTTCAGATATTCCGGTTTTTCTTTATCATAAACTGACATCAACACGCTATAATTCATTCTTCGTTCTCACCCAACCTTAACTTTTTCTCTTCCCTCTTTTTTCGTTTCTTTATTAATGCAATCTATATCGTCATGCTTCAAAACTTTATATAAGGTCCCCCAAAAAATTTTCACATCAAGCCAAAAACAGATTTTATAATAATACTCAGCGTCAAATTCTGCTTTTTCATCATCTGATAAAGAATTTCTTCCGTTTACCTGTGCAAGACCCGTCAACCCTGGAAGTATATTGTCGGAGCCGTTTTGCTTTCTCAGATTTTGAAGATATTCCTCTGCTAAAATAACAGGCCTTGGACCGATAATGCTCATATCGCCTTTTAAAATATTGAATAACTGCGGCAGCTCGTCCAAGCTTGTTTTTCTCAGAAACTTCCCAAATTTTGTTATATATTTATCCTGATTGATTACCATTTCACAAGCAGATATATTTGGAGCGTCTTTTTTCATCGTTCGAAATTTATAAATTACAAACGCTTCAGAATTTTTTCCATATCTTTTTTGCTTGAATATTATTCCGCAATTTGGACATTCAAATTTAATTACAACTGAAATAACAAATAAAACAGGCAAAAGAAGCAAAATCATGATAAAAGAAAATAAAATATCAAAACTTCTTTTTATTTTTAAATACATCATATCACCCTTTTACTTTTCTCAAGTATCTCATTTGAGTTTTCTATTATTTTCCTATCGGATTTTTTCATAATTAAATCATAATCCGGCTTTCGATCCGTTACATTATGCGCATCGCTTCCCAATACTAATGGAAACTCATTTTTGATAAGCTTCTTTACAAACCTGAATTCTCTGAAATTGCCGAAGGCTTCAGCATTCACCTGAAATATCGCGTCGGCTTTAAGTACTTTTTCGTAATCATCTTTAGTGTAATATGGTAAATAACGGTGAACATGAGCAATAATAGGAATCAATTTATGCTCCGATGAAATATTTTCGATTTCCTCAATCATCCAATCGGAAAAAGCCTTATACGGCAGTTCAAAAAGAATTAATTTCGTTCCCTGTATTGCCAGCCTTTCAATATTGTCCAGATCGGATATATCCTTTTCAACGGCAATTTCTGCTCCTAATAAAATATTAGTTATCAACGGACCTTTTAACATCAGACTTTCGCAGCATTTCCGCCTCCTCTCAAGAAAACGCTCGACACTTCTTTCCCTGTGAGCATAAAAATGCGGAGTTGCAATAATCCTATCCACACCCTGTAATTTCATCATTTCAAGCATTTTTATTGACATTTCCACAGACTCTGAACCGTCGTCCATTTTAGGAAGTATGTGGCAATGATAATCAGTCAGCATTGCTTTTCATCTTCCTCCGTTTCCGCTTTTGTCTGTTCATATCTGTAATTCTGCGCATAGTACCTGTATTTGTAGCCGTATTTGTAACCATATTTATAGCCGTACTTATATCCGTAACCCTTACCTGAACTCACGGAAATATCATTCAGTATAAAACCGGTTAGCTTACAATTACCAAGCTGAAGCTTTTTCTGAACCTCTTGAATTTCATAATAGCTTGTACTTCCATATGACAAAACAACGGCAACTCCGGCAATAATATCCGACAGACCGATAACGTCTGTCATTTGCAGGATCGGCGGTGTATCTATTAATATGTAATCATATTCGGATTTGATTTTTTCAGTCATCTCACGCATTTTTTTCGACGCCAAGAGTTCCGACGGATTCGGAGGAATAACTCCCGAAGTCAGAATATCAAGATTTTTTATAACGCTTCGGTGAACACAATCCTCAAAAAACGATTCGCGTGAAAGTATGGTTGAAAGACCTTTTCTATTTTGAAGATTGAAATTTTTGTGCTGCACAGGCTTTCTCATATCAGCGTCAACAAGCAGAACCTTTTTATCGGCTTCCGCCATGGTAACAGCAAGGTTTGCTATAGTAACGGACTTTCCCTCGGACGGCATTGAGCTTGTTATCGCCAGAATTCTGTTTTCTTCTGTAGATAATGAAAACATTACATTTGTACGCATTGATTTATAATTTTCAACCACGCTGAATGGGATTTTATTATTATAAATAAGCTTAGTTTTTCTATCGCTTGATTTGCCTATGTCCTTCTTTTTTGTTTTGCCCCCGATATGAGCAATTTCTCCTAAAATCGGTTTTTGAAAACGTTCCTGGAGTTCGGTAGTATCTTTAATGGAATTATCAAAAAAATCAATCATCAATACTATAAAAACAGCTATCAAAAATCCTGCAATGCCGCCGAAAACGGTATTTTTTATTACATTCGGAGATACCTTCTCTTCATATAATTTAGCGTCGCCTATTTTTTCAACCGACCCCGTACCTACTACGCGAATCAGGAAACTCGGCGCAACATCGGCCATAATACTGCAAAGCTCCTGTGAAAGCTTGGCATTTTTAGTAGTCGCAGTAATATTCAATACTTCTGTTTCATTGGCTGCCGACATTGAAAAGCAGCTTTTAAGACTCTTATTTGTTATTTGTCCGTTTTTTATTTCAAAATAATCAGAAAGATCGTCGGCCGAATGATTTTCAAGAAGCTTTTTACTTATTTCATCCATTACAATATCATTATTTAGAATAACAATATAAGTTTCAACCAGAGACTTAGAAACATTCAAATCGTTTGCGTTTACTCCCTGCGATAGAGAATCAGCGCTATTATTGCTGTTTTTAACATACAACGAAACGTTTGACTGATATTTAGGCGCTATCATAAATTTTGATACTGAAAACAAGCAGCCTGCACAGATAATAGCTGCAATAATAAGATATGGTATTCTGCCGAAAAGTAGGTATATAAGGTCTTTTAAAGTAAATTTTTTATTCATGGAATTAAATCTTCCCTTTCTTTATTAAATGATTCGTATAAATTCACAGTATGAGGTATACTATGTATATATCCGTTTTGTGTTTTCTCAAAGTTTCCCCTTTTGAGAAAGAACTCTTAAAATACCCGGAAAATCAGAGTTATAAATAAAGGCAGACAAAAAAACTGACGAAGCAAATATTTATACGGCAAGCTTCAGCATACTCATACAAGCGCATTTTCTTTCCATAGATGAATGAACATAAATTTTCATTGTAGTTGAAACGTCACTATGTCCAAGAATTTCGGACAAAGTTTTAATATCAAAATTCTGCTGCAAGCAATTTGTTGCGAAGGTATGCCGTAGTGAATGAAATTTAATTGAAGGCAAATTTACTTTTTTAAGAATACTCTTAAATCTATAGGAAAGACATCTCGGTTCAACAAGCTTGCATGTTCCCGATAAAAGATATTTTTCGTCAGAACTGTAATTAGATTTTAATTTTTCTATCAAAAACTCGGGTATAGGAATATCACGTACTGAGTATTCGGTTTTAGGAGCTGAAATATTGACCACGGTTTTACTTTTTTCTGTAACGCTTTGAGCGCTAATTCTTTGTACAGTTTTATTAATATGCAAAATCTTATTTTCCAGATCAATATCATTCCATTTTAACGCGCAAAGCTCACCGATACGTATACCGGTAAAAGCGCTCAAAAGAATACCCAGCGAAGTATTATCAGACCTATTGAAAAGATAATTCTGAAGAACGGCCTGTTCCCTTTCGGAAAGCAAATCAGGCTTCTTTCTTTTAGCCTTAGGCAATTCAACAGATGAAAGCTTATTTGCATATCCGTATATCTTATTTGCCCATTTAGCAATACTTTTTATAATTACAGTCATATCAGAAACATATTTTGAAGAAAAGCCTTCAAATAATTTTTGCTTTTTGAATTTTTCAACTACATCGACGCTGACATCCGTATACTTTTTAATTGAGAAAAAAGGCATAATATGATTATCAAGCTTGTTTTTATAGCAGCATAGAGTACTTGCTTTTACTTTTGATTTTTCATAAGCGAACCATTTCTGCGCTATATCATTAAATGATAAGCGGCATTTACTTTCTGAAATTGAATTTTCACCTTGTAATTTATGAAGCTTTTCCTTGGCTTCGCTATAAGTTTTTCCATAAACAGATTTATATTTTTTAGTACCGCTTATATGAAACCGTCCCTCCCAGCGGCCATCATTTCTGTGATAAATATTTGATTCTTTTTTTGGCATTTTTTAATCCTCCTAATTTGACGATGTTTTTGACGAATCAAAATCCTTTTATTGTTATTCTGTATAAAGAATTTCATAATAAATGTAAAAATTGGTAAAAAAAGATGAAATTTTCATAAAAAAATAAAAAAAGCTATATTAATTATTGTAGTAATCTGTTTTAAATGATATAATAAAAAACAAAGTCATGTCAAAATTAATTGAAATTTGTTTTTCTCAAAGGGGGAAACTTTGAGAAAGTTAAAAATCCCAACGTTTCTTTCGTTGGGATTTTGTTTATACTTTAAATTACTCCGGAATTAATTGACTGACATGATATAATTAGAAAAAATGTATATTATACCAAAACTGATTAAAGGCGGTTTAGAATGAATAGAAAAGAATTAGAAAATTATATTTGTGAAACCTACAATGTGAACAGTGAATTTCCTTGGTTGAAATTTCCTAATTATGCGGTTTTTCGACATAATGCCAATAAAAAATGGTTTGCCTTAGTTATGAATGTTTCAAAGAAAAAACTTGGTTTATCAGAAAATAGTGAAATTGAAATTTTAAACGTTAAATGCGATCCCTTTATGATTGAATCCTTTAAAATGGAAACAGGAATTTATCCGGGATATCATATGAATAAAAAATTTTGGATTTCTGTCGCTTTAGACGGAAGCGTCGATTATGAAAAGATTAAAACTCTGATTAATATAAGTTTCAAACTAACGGAATGACATTAAGCAGTGAAGTTTCTTGCTTTGCTGACTTTCTAAATAAACATAATTTATTTTAATTAGGAAAAATAGTAAAATAACCGAAATATTTTATATATAAATTGTAAACTTTTTATGAACTTTTTGTGAAATACTTGACCTTTGTCTTTTTTTGGAATATAATTTATATAGCTATAAAGTAAAACATATATATATTAGTTTAAAAATTCACTAATTAGTGGATTTTAAATAAAAAAGTAAAAGGAGAAATATTATGAAAAAAGCAAAAAAATTCATGGCAACTCTAACTGCCGTCACTGTTTCCGCAATCTCTCTTTGCTCTTTATTTACAGCAAACGCAGATTCAGAAATGATGAAAACCTACAGAGTTTTCCACAACGTTAACTCCGCCGATAACATCACTTATATTGATTACGTAATGAATTATTCCTCAAGCATAATTGCAAATCCAAGTAATAAAACTCCTCTTCTAAATAACGGTTATTTTGTTTCATCAAATAATGATAAAATTCAAGGTACATATCTTGGAAGTGCAATTCAAAGCGGAATCGCAATTACAACTGATTTCTATACGCCTAATTCAGTTTCAAACATTTTCAATGAAATTTCATACAGTGCGACCATAAGAAACAGTAATAATGTAAATATTAACCCAAATTCAATCACGTTGAATGCTGTTCTGGTAGGTGATGTGGATCAGGACGGATATGTAAATTCAACTGATATAGTTATTCTTAATAAATACCTTACAGATCCTGAAAAGTATCCTTTAGTAAATGAAGACGCTTACCTTGCGGCAAATACTAAATTAGACTATGACGCAAACGGCAACCCTCTGCTTAATAATGAAGATGTGCAGGCAATTACAAATTATGTTCTACAGGTTATAGATCATTTTTAATCTTTGTTAAGAATTAGTTAAATAAGAATGCAGGCTTTGAAAATTTTTTAATTTTTGTCAATAAGTTTTTTATTTATAAATAAAGAAGTCCGAAATTTCGGGCTTCTTTATTATTTTGCCCTCCGGATATATTGGCAGAAAATTTTACAGAAATTTTGCATTGTTTCGTATCAATAAACATGTTATAGTAATTGTACACACAAAATTAATCATTACATATGGAGGGAATAGTAATGAAAATGAAGAAAATTATTTCTGTAATAGCAATGTTTACGCTTATATCCGGCACTGTGTTCAGTGTAAATGCAGTAAATAAGCCAAATGACGAACATGAAACAGCCGCGCTTTCCTACGCCGACGCAAATTTAAAAGAATATGCTCAACAGGTAGCTGTTCTTGTAAATAAGGAGCGTAAGTCTAACGGACTGAATCCTCTCCGTTTTTCTCCGCTGCTAAGCGAAGCGGCGCTAATAAGATCAGGCGAATTACCGAAAAGCTTTTCACATACAAGACCTGACGGTTCAAGCTTCTTTACCGCTATGACCGAGCTTGGAATTTCCTATCGAACGGCCGGTGAAAATATAGCGTATGGACAAAAAAATCCGGAAAGCGTAATGAACGCATGGATGAATTCCTCAGGACACCGTTCGAATATTCTAAATAAAAATGTGGATTACATAGGCGTAGGAGTTACTTTCCAAAACGGAATGTATTACTGGACTCAATTATTTGCTGCGTCCGACCAATTATATGAAGGATCTTACCTTCCGGGCGAAACGCCCGTTACAACCGCCCCTGTAACCACTGCGGTACATACGTCTACAACTGTAAAAACTACAACTACTGCTGTGAAAACAACATCTCCGGCAGAAACGTCGGTAACCACTACTGCAAAAGCAGACGATGAAAAGCCGGATGAAATTTTTACGACTATTAAAACAACCGACGTTCCGGAGACTATTACGTCGACAACTATAACTACTGTTATCCCGGTTACGGATATAGTTACAACAACCACAATAACTACTACAACAAATTGTACAGTAATTAAACCTCCGGTTATTACCATACCTGTGGGAGACAACTGCTCCGGAATAGGTATCGGAGTTATAGTTATCAAGGGTAAAAATTAACATATACTTTGTAAATACAATCGAATTATCGTTGTCAGCTGCTGTTTAAAAATTTAAATCCTGCGTTTCCCATATAAAGGAAAACGCAGGATTTTTTAATCTAAAAAGCTCAGGACTTTTAAAGACGATCGTTTTTCAATAAATTTATATTGACTTACAATTATTTCAGCGTTTATTTTGAAAGATATTCAACGCGAATTTTTTCTGATAAAATGAAAACAATATTAAATATAAATCCGCAGCACATGATATTAAGCATAATTTGAAGGAGAGAATAAAATGAGCAATATGCTGAAAAACGAAACAAGCCCTTACCTTTTACAGCATACAGAAAATCCTGTCAACTGGTATCCATGGCGTCAGGAAGCATTCGAAAAGGCAAGAGCAGAGGATAAGCCTATTTTTCTGAGTATTGGATACAGCTCCTGTCACTGGTGTCACGTTATGGCGCATGAAAGCTTTGAAAGCCTTAAAACGGCAGAGATTCTTAACGAAAAATTTATATCAATTAAGGTCGACAGAGAGGAACGTCCTGATATTGACAGCGTTTATATGTCTGTTTGTCAGGCATTTACCGGCAGCGGAGGCTGGCCAATGAGTATTTTTATGACATGGGATAAAAAACCGTTTTTTGCCGGAACATATTTTCCTCCTTATTCACGTCATGGAATGCCGGGCTTTTTTGAATTACTTAATGCAATTTCAAGTCAATGGCAAAATAACAGATATAAGCTCATAAACTCGGCCGATATGATAATCAAACAGCTAAAAATGCAGGACATTCACAATAAACCTGTGAACGGAAATCCTATTGAAGAAGCGATGCAGATTTTTTCAGAAAGCTTTGACAGCGTTAACGGCGGATTCGGATCCGCTCCAAAGTTTCCATCACCCCACAATCTTATGTTTTTAACTATGTACGCCTATCTTACAAATAACGATGAAGCGCTTCATATGGTTGAAAAAACGCTTATTCAAATGCGTAAGGGAGGTATTTTTGACCAAATAGGCTGCGGCTTTTCAAGATATTCAACTGATAACCTCTATCTGACGCCTCATTTTGAAAAAATGCTTTACGACAATGCTTTGATGATTATTTCATATTCAGCAGTATATAGCATAACAAAAAATAATATTTATCTTAACACTGCTGAAAAAACAGCGAATTATGTACTAAGAGAAATGACGTCTACCGAAGGAGGATTTTACAGCGCGCAGGATGCCGACAGCGAGGGTGTGGAAGGAAAATATTATACGTTTTCTTTAAAAGAAATTTTATCTGTGTTAGGTGAAGAAGGCGGCAGAAAATTCGCCGGTTTATTTGATATTACAGAAGCCGGCAATTTTGAATCTGGGAATATTCCAAATCTTCTAAAAAGCAACGATTTGACATCAGACCTCAGCGAAGAAATCAAAAAGCTTTACAATTACCGTAAAAACCGTATGAAGCTGCGCATTGACGATAAAATTCTGGTTTCATGGAACTCTATGATGATTTCTGCTTTATCTATTCTTTACAGAATATCCGGTAATGAAAAATATCTGAACGCAGCGAAAATATCCCAAAAATTTATAGAAAACAATTTATGTAAAAATAAAAGGATATATACAAGCTTTCGCAACGGAAACCGTTCCGGCAAAAGCTTTCTTGACGATTACGCTTATTATATTTCGGCGCTGACAGAGCTTTACAACTCAACTTTAAATAAAGATTATCTTAATAAAGCAGAATTTTTCTGCTCAGAAGCCGTAAAGCTTTTTGCAGATAATAAAAACGGAGGATTTTATCTCAGTGAAATAAATAACTGTGAACTCTTTATTAATCCAAAGGAAACCTTTGACGGAGCAGTTCCCAGCGGTAATTCGATTATGGCATACAACTTTGTCAGATTATATCAACTGACAGAAAAAGATATTTACAGAGATTTAATTGAACGTCAAAATAAATTCATGTCCGTATCCTCCCGGAATTATCCCGCAGGTCACTGTATGTTTTTACTTGCTAAGCTTATTTACGAAAATCCTCCGGAGCATATTATCGCTGTTGTGAAGGAAATGCAAGATATCGAAAAAATTAAAAAAATCCCTAAACTCCTTATCAATATAATACCAATAACTGAATGTGAAAATTATCCATTATTAAATGACAAAACGACCTACTATATATGCAAAAACCATGTTTGCCGCCCGCCTTCCAACCAAATTGACCATTGACACAAGAAACTGCTCGTCAGGTAATTAAATAAATGATTTTCCGGTCGCTTATAAAATATAAAAACGCTTACAAAAGAGCTGAATACTCCTTTGTAAGCGTTTATTAGTTTACTGTGGTTTTACCAATATACAATATACTATTTATACCTATAGCTTTTTTAAATATTTTCACTGCTTGATTTTTCGTCAAATCCGTAGCCTTCAGCCGGAGGAGTTACGTTGTCGAACGATCCGCCGTTAGGAGGCGTCATCCCTTCGGGATGAGTAAAACCGTTATCCGGCATTTCACCGTTTTCAGGATCAAAACTTCCGTTATTACCTGGCATACCTCCGCGGCCAATTCCCCCCATTTGACCAAAAGTTCCTGTTCCCGCTTGAGTTACGGCTGATTCGGCTGTAACAGTTTCAAGCAATGTTCCGCCTGAATATTCTCCTCCGCTGTAAAGACCGTCTTTTGCAGTTCCGCTGCTGCTTCCTCCGTAATAAATACTGTAACTCTCGCCTTGTATTATATCCGGAGAGCTTATTATCACAGACGAAAATTTCTTAGACGGAGAATACGTTATTATATTTTCACCGTTTTTATTCTGAACGCAAACTATCGTCCCTGCGTCCAATGATTGTTCGAACCCTACGACAAGAGACGGCTGAGTTGACGTGTCGGACGGAAACTCCGCCATACCCGAGCTTCCGGCAGCTATTAAAATGCCCCCGCTGACATTTATTTCCGTACCTGAATCAAGCGCGCCGTTTCCATCGTTTACCGGTCCGTCAACAATGACGGTTCCACCGCTTATATTCATAACGCCGTTTGAATCAAGACCGTCTCCGCCTGCGTTAACATAAATATAACCGCCGTTTATGTTTAAAATACAATTTTCAGACACGTCGCCGAAGCCTTTGCCGATATTCTGACCGCTGCTTTCAGCGTCATCATCAGAAGATCCCTCGCTCGCGTTAAATCCATCGTCGCTGGCAGTTACGCTGATATTACCGTCGTTTATAGTAATAACCGTTCCCTCCAGTCCCTCGTAGGACTTCAATACAGAAATCTCGCCCCCGTTGACAGTCAGTTCTCCGTCAGCATGTATACCGTCGTCACCGGAAGAAAGATTCAACGTACCGCCGTTTATTTCTATATTTCCGTTGGAATGCACTGTATCGTCCGTACAGTCGGCTGTAATTGTTCCATCGTTTATAATAAGCTTATTTCCTGCTTTAACACCCTTTTCACTGTCCTCGGTTTTATTGGAATTTCCTTCAGACGCTCTTCCGAAACCTCCGCCTATCTGATCGAACGAAGCCGCGTTAGTATCTCCTGAGCCGTTACCTGTTTTTATATCAAACGTTCCTCCGTTTATAATAAGCTCCGTTTCAGCCTGTATAGCGTCCGAAACGGCAGTTATATTAAATTCCCCGCTTTCTATAGCGATATACCCTTTTCCGTCTTCTTCGGCATTTGAGGATTTCAGACCGTCGCTCTGCGACTGAGCATTTATCTTAGCTTCCATGATCGCAAGGGAATCCTTTCCCTTAATTGAATTTCCTACAGATGTTATATTTATTACCGAATCCTTAATACGCAGATCATTTTTGCTTGTAATTCCTTCATTGTAATTAGCGGTTATATTCAAAGTTCCCCCGCCGTTTACAGAAAGATCGTCCTTACTGTATATAACCGCGTCCGGCTCATTTTCCTCGCTGTTATCATATACATAATCGGCAGCGTCGCTTAAATTATTCTCACTGCCTTCTGCAACTGTTATGACCGCTTTATCCGCATTTTCTATATATACCGCAGACGAAACGGAATTAGATATTTTTACTCCGTTAAAAACCAGATGAACCTTATCCTTAGTATTTACATAAATCTGTCCGTCGTAAAGCGTACCGGAAAATAAAAATGTCCCTCCGCTTTCTATAATTATTCTACCGTCTGAGAATTCTGAACCGCCGCCGTTTATATCTGCGCTGTCTCCTGTAAATGATATGACGGCCGTTATATCATCATATGTATCGTTCAAATCATCGCTGTCAAAATACTCCGAGCCGGTTTCCTTATTATTGCTTTCTGCGGACAACGCAGAAGCATTTTCCGCAGAAAGTACGGAATCCGCTTCAGAAACAGAGCTTTGACCGCTGCCGCCTTCTTCACATCCGGTCATCGAAAACGCGCAAATAATAAGCGTTGAAATCACTATCGCCAGTTTTTTTAAATTGTTCATAAAATCACACCCTAAAATATTATATAATAATATTCCCCCTGTGATTTATCTTTATCTGTATTTATTTTCACATATAATTGTGGTTATTATGTGAAATAAACAAGTATAAATACGGAAAATATACCGGGAGAGCCGCCGAAGCTTATTAAATTGTTTCTAAACTTGACAATTCTCAGATTATATGTTATATTATATTTTGAAAAACAATTGTATTTCATTGGTGGACTGATTAAATTATATTATACGTTCAATAGGAGTTATAATGAATAAATCTCATTTGATAGTTGTTGATTCTTCAGTATTGCCTGAGGTTATTTTAAAGGTTCTTCAAGTCAAAAAAATCATGGCTAATAAAGAGGCTAAAAGCTCAGCCGCCGCCTGCAAGCTGGTAGGGGTATCCAGAAGCGCTTATTACAAATACCGCGACTGCGTTTATTCCTATGAGGAAAAGCTTATGCAGAAAATTATCACTCTTTATATGCTATTAAAGGACGAACCCGGAGTACTTTCAAGCGTATTGGTTTCACTGCACAACCTCAGCGCAAATATACTGACTGTCAATCAAAGCATTCCTATTGACGGCGTCGCAACAGTTACAATATCCCTAAGGCTAAACGAAAGCTTTGAGGAAGCGGTCGCTATGAAATCAATTATCTCTGAATTAAGAGGCGTTGTAGATATACAGCTTCTTTCAGGCGAGTAAATATTATTGGAGGGTACTATGTTAAAATTTGCAGTTTTAGGTTACGGCGTTGTCGGATCAGGCGTAGTGGAGTTGTTCTATAAAAACAAAAGCAAAATAGAAAAAAAAGCCGGTCGTCCAATGGACGTAAAATACATTCTTGACATAAGGGAATTCCCTGATAGTCCATACAAAAATAAATTTGTTAAAACCATAGATGAAATTATAAACGATAATGAAATAAAAGCTGTGGCTGAATGTATGGGCGGAGTAGAGCCCGCCTATACATTTTCAAAAAAATGCCTTGAAAGAGGCATAAGCGTTTCAACTTCAAACAAAGAACTGGTTGCCGCAAAGGGAGACGAGCTTCTGGCAATCGCAAGAGCAAATAACTGCAATTATTTCTTTGAAGCAAGCGTTGGCGGCGCTATTCCGATTATAAGACCTCTTCATAAATGCCTTGCCGCAAACGACATTGACAGCGTCGCAGGAATACTAAACGGAACCACAAATTTTATTCTCTCAAAGATGATTTACGACGGTATGAAGTTTGAGGACGCACTCAGACTGGCGCAGAAGCTTGGATATGCTGAAAAGGATCCGACCGCAGACGTAGAAGGCCATGACGCATGCCGCAAAATATGCATTATATCGTCTCTTGTCTACGGAAAGCACGTATATCCTGACAGCGTTCATACTGAAGGCATATCTGATATTAAGCTTGAGGATGTTCAAATCGTCAACAAATGGGGCGGCTCAATCAAGCTTATTGCAAAGGTATCCGCTGTCGGCAATGGAAAAATACTTCCGATTGTAATGCCCATGATTGTTCCGTTCGACAATCTTATTTCAAGAGTGGACGACGTTTTCAATGCTGTATTGATAAGCGGCGACGCAATAGACAAAACGCTGTTCTACGGCAGAGGCGCAGGTAAGCTGCCCACCGCCAGCGCCGTTTTAGGCGACGTTATAGATTCGGTCAAACATGATAAAACCGTATTCTCTCAGTCATGGGAACCGGCAGAGGACAATTCCTTTATAGAGGATTGGCATAACTTTAAGGCTCCGGTTTATTTCAGAGTTGAAAAACCTGAAAATATACTTGATATAATTAAGAATTTTGAAAAAATAAACGGTATAGCCGGTCAGACAAGCTTTATCACCTCAGAAATGACGCTGAATCATGCCTATGAATTAAAGGAAAAGCTTGAAGCAAATGGAGCGGACGTTGTATCAATGATACCTGTCCTAAAATAATAATGTAATATTTTTATAACGGCACCGTCTGAAAAGCGGTGTCGTTTAATTTAACAATAAAGGAAAGATAAAATGAAACGTATAGTAGCCGGTATACTTGCTCATGTTGATTCAGGTAAAACCACTCTTTCAGAGGCCATGCTCTACCATACAGGAACTATAAGAAAGCCCGGACGTGTAGACCACAGGAATACCTATTTAGACACCGACCGTATTGAAAGAGAACGAGGGATCACTATATTTTCAAAGCAGGCAATTATAAAGCTTGACAACGCCGAAATAACCTTGCTCGATACTCCCGGACATGCTGATTTTTCAACGGAAACCGAAAGAGTTCTCCAGATACTTGATTGTGCGATACTTGTCATCAGCGGCACGGACGGTGTTCAGAGTCATACTGAAACCTTATGGCGCCTTCTTACACGTTATAGCATACCTGTATTTATTTTTATAAACAAGACCGATATGCCGGGAATAGACCGTAAAAATATAATAATCGATCTGAAAAAAAAGCTGGATTATAGGTGCGTCGATTTTGAAAATTCTGATAAAGACCGCCTCTATGAAGAACTTGCCGAATGCGACGAAAGCATTATGCAATACTATCTTGACAATGGAAATGTCAGAGAAGAGGACATTTTAAACGCTGTCAGAAGTAGAGAGCTTTTTCCATGCTGCTTCGGCTCAGCTCTTAAATTGAACGGAATCGAAAGCTTTATGGAAATATTCTGCCGATATGCGCCATCCTCCCCCAACTCTGAAAGCTTCGGAGCCAAGGTGTTCAAAATAACCGAAGACGAATCCGGAAACCGTCTTACACACCTTAAAATAACCGGAGGAAGTCTTAAAGTTAGATCGGCCGTTCACGGAGTTTCTCAGGACAAAAAGGATTGGGAGGAAAAAATTAACCAGATACGCATTTACTCCGGAGAAAAGTTTATAACCGCAAATGAAGTTTACAGCGGAACAGTCTGTGCAGTTACCGGACTTACCAAAACATATTCCGGGGAGGGCCTGGGCATGGAAGCTGATTCCGACGATCCCCTGCTTGAGCCTGTGCTTACATATTCTGTAAAACTGCCGGACGGAACAGATCCTCATGCAGTTATAAAAAAGCTGAGAAAGCTTGAAGAAGAGGATCCCCAGCTTCATATAATCTGGAACGAACAGCATAAGGAAATACATATACAGCTTATGGGCGAAATTCAGCTTGAAATCCTTAAAAACATTATTTACGAAAGATTCGATATAAACGTGCAATTCGGTCCTGGAAGTATTGCGTATAAAGAAACTATCGCAAATAAAGTTGAAGGCGTTGGACACTACGAACCGCTGCGTCACTATGCTGAAGTACATCTCATTTTGGAGCCTCTTAAAAGAGGAAGCGGACTTATTTTTTCAACAGACTGCCGTGAGGATTTACTGAATAAGAATTGGCAAAGACTTATTATTTCACATCTTAAAGAAAAAACGCATATAGGAGTATTAACAGGATCGCCTATAACAGACATGAGAATAACCCTGGTTTCCGGACGGGCTCATGCCAAGCATACTGAAGGCGGAGATTTCAGGCAAGCAACCTACCGTGCAGTACGTCACGGTCTTAAATGCGCGGAAAGTATTCTTCTTGAGCCCTGGTACAGTTTTAAAATCGAGCTTCCCTCCGAAAATACCGGACGGGCTCTTTCAGACATTCAGCAAATGAACGGCAGTTTTGAAACGCCGGCTTCTAACGGGGAATTAACTGTAATATCCGGCAGCGCTCCGGTAGCTTCAATAAGAGATTATCAAAACGAAATAAAAGCATATACCCGTGGAAAAGGAAAGATTTATTTATCTTTCAAAGGCTATGAGCCGTGCGTAAACTCCGAAAGGGTAATTGATGAAATCGGCTACAACAGCGATTCTGACACTGAAAACACTGCGGATTCTGTTTTCTGCTCTCACGGCTCCGGACATGTCGTAAAGTGGAATGAGGTTTATGATAATATGCACCTTGAACGTTACCTTAAAATACATGACAGCTCTTCAGACATAGATATTTTGAAAAAAACGGAAACCTACTATTCACGTATTACAGACGACAAAGAGCTTATGGAAATCTTTGAGCGAACCTACGGTCCCGTACGCAGGGATAAAATACAAGCGTTCAAGCGCAGAAGAAAAAATACTGCGGAAACGGATAACAAGAAAATAAAGCCTGTTCTCAAAGGACCGGAATATCTGCTTGTTGACGGCTATAATATTATTTTTGCATGGGATAATTTAAAGGGTATCGCAAAAAATAATCTTGACCTTGCAAGAAGTCAGCTTATCAATATCCTATGCAATTATCAGGCGTTTAAGCAATGTGAGCTTATATTGGTTTTTGACGCCTATAAGGTTAAAGGCAATACCGGTGAAATAGAAAAAATCCATAATATAAGCGTTGTCTATACAAAGGAAGCGGAAACAGCCGATATGTATATACAAAAGGCGACAAGTCAGATAGGAAAAGACAGGAAGGTAAGAGTTGCAACGTCAGACGGTATGGAGCAGCTTATTATTCTGGGAAACGGAGCCTACCGAGTTTCCGCATCTGAATTTTATGAGGAAGTAAAAACTGTGGACAAAGCGATCAGGGATTTTATTGAAAACCAGAAGTGACTTAGGCGAATTTTACAGATTCTACAGTGCGAACTATCCGTATTAATATAAATAATACAATCTTTGCCGAAAGCTATTGACAACATATTTGAATATGGTACAATAAGGATAAACTAATTTAAAACATAAAAACAAATATGGAGGCAGCAGAATGACCAAAAGGAAAAAAATAGCTATTATATCCGCAATAACTATTGCTTTAATTACCTTAATAATTATAATTTTGATAGTAGCTTTTAAAAAGGACGACGACAGCAAAGGAACGGCATATGTAACTTCCGTATCCGAATGCAATACCGCGTCTGCCTTTTCAATACCCGGAAATCGTTTTGCCGGAGTTGTTGAGGCGCAGAGAGCCGAGGAAATTAAAGTTGATTCTGAAAAAACAGTAAAGGAAATATTTGTTAAAGAAGGCGATTCCGTTGAGGAAGGAGACGATCTTTTTAAATACGACTCTGAAGCTATGAAGCTTGAGCTTGAGGAAGGTCAGATAGAAGTTGAGCGCATGGAAAATGATATCGCTTCTTACAATAAACAGATCAAGGACTTGGAGAACGAGAAAAAAAATGCCGGAGCCGACGCCCAGGTTTCTTACACTACGCAGATACAGGCATTACAGACGGATATCGCAAAAACGGAATACGATATAAAGGTAAAGAATATTTCTCTTGAAAAGCTTAAAAATTCAATTGAAAATTCTGCCGTTAAAGCTACGTCCTCCGGAACTGTTAAATCGCTAAAAACAACAGAAGAGCTTCAGGAGTCCGGCGCAGACGTTATAATGACTATAACCGCGTCGGGCAGCTTCAGAATAAAGGGCAAATTCAATGAGCAGAATATGGGAACTATTACTCAAGGACAGGCTGTAATAATAAGATCAAGATTAGACGATTCCATTACATGGAACGGTTCGGTATCGGAAGTGTCAAATGAACCTGAAGCTAATAACAGCGGCGTAATTGTCGAAGGCGGATCGGATAGTGAAACAGCCTCCTCAAATTATGCTTTTTATATTGATCCTGAAAATACTGACGGACTTGTTTTAGGTCAGCATGTTCTTATTGAAATTGATTACGGTCAAAGCAATGCGGTTGAAAAATCGGGTATATGGCTTTACAGCGATTTTATTGTTGATTATGATACCGACAAGCCTTATGTATGGGCGGCAGACAAGGATAAAAGGCTTGAGAAAAGGTTTATAAAAACAGGACAGACAGATGAAATAAACGGAGACTGTGAAATAGTTTCCGGACTGGGAGAAAATGATTATATAGCTTATCCTTCCGACGATCTTGAAGAAGGAATGAGGGCAGTTACAAATATAGATGATGTAGATAATTCCTGGGACGCCGATCCCGGAGATGAAAATGCTGTAGAACCAGAGGTCGGCGACGGTATTGACGATGGCTTCAACGTTCCCGACGCGGACGCAGAGGGTGAAAGAGCTGACGACGCAGACGACGCTGTTGACAAAATCGCAGAATAGGCGGTGTTTTTATGATTTTAGAGTTGCAGAGTATTTATAAGGACTATTTGCAGGGAAAAGACGCCGTTTCGGTTTTAAAGGATATCTGTCTGTGCGTCGACGAAGAAGAATATGTCGCTATAATGGGACCGTCAGGCTCGGGCAAATCTACGCTTATGAACATTATTGGATGTCTTGACAAACAGACCTCCGGTATATTCTTATTTGACGATATAGATATTGCTGAATGCAGCGATAAAGAGCTGTCTGAAATCCGTAACAGAAAAATAGGATTCGTTTTTCAAAACTTTAATCTTCTGCCAAGAGAATCGGCTATTGAAAATGTAGAGCTTCCTCTTTTATATGCCGGAATCAAGAAAAAGGAACGTCGTGAATTAGCCGAACAAGCGCTTATAAAAGTAGGACTTAAAGACAGAATGACGTTCAGACCGACTCAGCTTTCCGGCGGTCAGAAGCAAAGAGTAGCAATTGCAAGGGCAATTGTAAATAACCCAAGATTACTTCTGGCAGACGAGCCTACCGGAGCGCTGGATACAAAATCCGGCGAACAGGTAATGGAAATTTTCAGAGAGCTTAATTCAGAAGGCGTCACAATAGTTATGATAACTCATGAACGTGAAATAGCCGAGCACGCCAGACGAATAATGACCATACGCGACGGAGAAATCTATAACGACAGCAATGGGGGTGGAGTAAAATGAAAACTGCCGAAAAGGTCATTATTGCAGCCGTTTGCGCAGCAGTCGCCGCAAGCGGTACATTCGGAGGATATAAATACAATCAGATAAGAAAGAAAAATAAAGCGATAGTTGACGTTACACCCGTAAGCAATATGTCAAACAGCTACTGGGGAGATAATCTCGAACTACAAGGAACTGTCAGCTCAGGAGACGTACAGAAAATCATGCAGGACGAATCGCAGCTTGTCGACAGTATACTTGTTAAAAAAGGCGACGCTGTAAAAAAAGGCGACACGATTTTAAAATATGACATGACGCTGCTTGAGCTTGACGCGGCGCAAAAGAAAAACGATCTTGCCGTAATAGACGATAATATAAATCAAGCTAATAAGGAAATCAGACGTCTTCAGAATCTTAAGCCTTCCGAAGCAATTCCTCCCATGCCGGAGCCCACCGAACCTCCTACACAGCCGCGTCCGACAGTTCAAACCGTCAAAGCCATTAAAGATACATCAAATGTGATATCCGGAAACGGAAGCGCTGATGATCCGTTTATCTTTAATTGTTCCGGCGACACTGTCGTATCCGCCTCTTTTCTTAATCATCTTAGATCGTCAAAATCATACGCAGATTTTTATATATATGAAAACGACATTCTTATATATGCTTGGAAAGTAAATGGCAGCGATATAACAGAGGAACAAACGGAAGACTGGACAGTTGGAAAAAACGTTATTGTAAACGGCAACGGCAGTATAACAGTTGATTTTTCCAAAAAGGTATTCGGTACTCTTCAAACCTATTCTACCGAAGACGATTACCCACAAGAACAATTTGACAACAGCATTTCACAGAGTGATTACGAGCAAAGCTATATAAAATCCGGTTCAGATGATTACATTTATTCAAAGGCTGAAATAGCAAAAATGATTTCTGATAAACAGGACGAAATAAAGAAATTAGAGCTTGATAAAAAGTCGGCTGATATAGCGTACCGTCAGGCTCTTAATAAAAAGGAAAGCGGACAGGTAAAAAGCAGTATTGACGGAATCGTTACAGAAGTCAATATGGGTACGGAAAATGCCGATTCTACTTCTCCCCTGGTAGTCATTCAAGGCAGCGCAGGCTTAAGCGTTACTATTTCAATAGGCGAGCTGAATCTCGATAAGATAGCAGTCGGAGATATAGTCAATATTACCTCCTACGATACCGGCGCTATGGCAGAAGCAGAAATAACATCTATAGATATGACGCCGGTTTCATATACGTCGGAAAACTGGAATGAAAACCCTAACAGCAGCACATATAGCTTTAAAGCAAAAATCACAGAAGATACCGAGGGCTTCAGCGTCGGAAACTGGGTAGGGGCAACAATTTCAGAAGCCGAAGAAAACGGCAGTCTATATATCCCACTGCACTATACCCGTGAATTAGACGGAAAGTATTACGTAATGAAATCCGATGACAACGGCAAGCTTAAAAAGCAGTATATTAAAACGGGGAAAATTATTTACGGTAACGAAATAGAAATAAAAGGCGGACTTTCAAACGACGATACAATATGCTTCCCATACGGCAAAAACGTCAAGGAAGGCGTTAAAACCCGTGTAATCGACGAAGTAAAGTGGTAAGGAGGCAAAATATATGTTTGAAAATATCAGATTATCATTTAAAGGGATTTTTTCTCATAAAATACGTTCTCTGCTGACCATGCTTGGTATAATCATTGGAATTGCCGCTATTATAGCAATTGTATCTACAATAAAGGGAACGAACGAGCAAATTAAAAACAATCTGATCGGCTCAGGAAATAATACAGTTAAGGTTCAGCTTTATCAGGGAGATAGTGTTTTTGATTTTCAATATCAGGAAATTCCCGCCGGCATACCGGTAATCGAAAGTGAAACTAAGGAAAAGCTTAAAAAGCTTGACGAAGTAGAAAAAGTTACTTTATACAGACAAAGACAATACTGCGACAGCATTTTTTATCTTAACAATCAGCTTTCAGGCGGAACTGTAATAGGGGTAGACGAAGACTATTTTTCAACAATAGGATTAAGAATAAAATCCGGTAAGGGATTTTCTGTGAAAGACCATAGTCAAAATCAAAAGGTCGCTATAATTGATACTAATGCTGAAAAAAGCTTATTTCTGGGAGAAGATCCGATAGGCAAATCAATAGATATAAGCGGAGAGCCCTTTACTGTAATCGGCGTAGCGGTTCAGAGCAGCAAATTTGAGCCTGTTATAAATTCAATTGAGGATTATTACACATATATGACTAATTCAAGCGGCCAGGTATTTATTCCCTCGCAATCATGGCCGATTACCTTTGGTTACGACGAACCTCAAAGCTGTGTTGCAAAGGCTTCCGATACGGACAGTATGACGGCAGCAGGTAAAAAAACCGCCGATATTCTCAATGCAAATCTAACAGTAAACAGTGAATCTAATATAAAATACAAAAGCGAAAGCCTTCTTGAACAGGCAAAATCCATGCAGGATTTAAGCTCTTCAACCAACAGCATGCTTATTTGGATAGCAAGCATTTCATTGCTGGTAGGAGGAATTGGAGTTATGAATATCATGTTGGTTTCCGTAACGGAAAGAACCAGGGAAATCGGATTAAAAAAAGCTCTCGGTGCAAGAAAGCGCCGAATACTCGGACAATTCCTGACAGAGGCCTCGGTGCTGACAAGCATAGGAGGAATAATAGGGGTCGGAGCCGGTATAGGCCTGGCTCAGATAGTATCAAAATTTGCAGAAGTACCTGTCGCAATAAGCGGCGTTTCCATTGTTATTTCAGTAGTATTTTCAATGGCTGTGGGTATAGTTTTCGGTCTTATTCCATCTGTAAAAGCGGCAAATCTTAATCCTATAGACGCTTTGAGGTATGAATAAATAAAACTATCTGAACGCCGATATCAGTACAATTAGCTTTATAATTATAAAAATAGCTTCACAATTATAAAATTGTGAAGCTATTTTTATTACATTATCAATATACTCCAGCCCGTCTATGTCAATTCCAGCCGGACGTGGTCGTGCTGGATATTATACTGCCCTCCACAGCCTCTCTGCCGTTAATACTTTTCGAATTTCACATAAATCCCTCTTAACTTAGCGCTTTTTCACCAAATCGGCAATGTCATTTTCATCGTCAACCTGCAAGATTCTATTCTCCATTTTTTCACTTGCTTTCTTCGAATTCTCGCCTAAAAACGAATCGTCACCTTTTCTTGCGGAGCTTTAGCTCAATATTTGCCCTTTCCGCTGCTTCCTGAATCAATCCTGCGGCAAAAGCGCTTTTCTCTTTAAGCGTTCGCGTTCTCATTTCAGAATTACTTTCGAGCCGTTCAATCACATTTCGCAGCTCCTGTAATTCCAAGAGGTTTACAGCCACACAAAAGAGCGTCTTTTTCCGGCCGTCATTATATCCAGACAGGAGAATGTTCAGTATTTTTACTTTCTCTGCCTGCTCTGCATTGTAGGCGTCTATTCCAATCTGCCTGGCCTTTGCCAGATCATTTTTCCGGCGACGGGCAGTAATAAATGAGTCATAATCCTCTATATGCTCATATCTCCCGCAAGGGTATTTGCCGCATTGACAACAATATTCTACGCCGCCATGCTCCATACTGCACCTTGCAATTTTACAAGACTGGTTTCCCTCCCCGCCACCGCAGCCCGGACAATGTTTACTCAAAAACATAGGGCACAGCCCGCAGTTCAATCCGCAGAGGGACAGTAATTGATTTTGTCTGTTAAATCCCTTCATAATACCTCATGCGCCTCCATTTAACTAAATATCTTGTCCAAACGCCCGAAATTGCTTATGCCATGACGAAAAATAACAATCTATGTAAAAACTATATTTTTAGATTTTCTAATGCTTCAGAATTGTTTTCAATTATTTTTCCGACTATTTGACATTGCTTTATATTTTCACAGTCTCCACAAGTTTCAACGCCTTTGTCAAGCGCACATTTTCTTATCGGACATAAACTACTGCAAAACGGCGTTTTAACGTCGTCTGCACGGCAGCCCATGCAATTAATCATATCGGCGGTAATCGCGACTCCGTTTAATTCGCTCCAAAGTTTTGCGGTTTTTTCACGCAGTTCATGATTATCCTTCAGCGTTGCAAGCCTTGCGTCGCACTTTTCACAGTCAAGTCCGCAGTAAGCGATAAGTTTTCTCATTTTTGTTTCCTCCAAACGTTATTGTAAATACATATCTGAGACTTATATTTTATAAATTTATCTGACGGAATCATTTTCGCCGTATTTTTCTTTTACCGTCAGAAAATATATACCGTGCTTCAGCTTACCCTACAGATTGTAGAAAATTAACACTACCCGTTCTCCTCAGTTATTGATCAGAATAGTCGTTAACGCTTTGTGCGGCTGCCCGATAAATAAGAATCTGTCAAATTATAAAGTTGGCAATTCCATATATTAAATGGCAAACTGTAAAAATTGAAATTGGAATAATTGCTATTTTATTCTTTCTGTCAATAGCATACGCTAAAAATGCCAAACATGGAGGAACGGTCAAGCCTAATATAACAAACGCATTTACAACACCAATATAATAAACAATCCAACTTATAAAATACATAAAACAGCAAATGATTCCAGTTATAATTAACGGTGATATACAGATTTTTTTACATTCTCTATTTCTAAAAACACACAGAATAGTAATCATCAATACTTGGCATATTGAAGCCACTGAATCAAGTGTTTCCGTAATTGAATCCATTCTCAATACATCGTTTGGCGCCGGAGCAGCAAACCAAATAAAATTAGGTATCATGATAATTAAGAATAGCAATAAGCAACCAACGTCAAAACCGAACTCATATTTTTTTAGCATCTAAATACCTCGAAGCCTTCGATTTCTATATTAAAATTAATTTATTATTTCATTTGCAGGTTCGCCATAAACCTGCTCCAACAGCATCCGCCAACAACGCAAGATTATCTTCTTCCGCAAGCCAAGGGGGTAAAGTCAAATGCCTTCATTCGGCCAAACCTTTCGTAAGTCTTTTATTTCTTTTAATTCTCCTAAATTTACCATAGTACTATTCCTCCATTTTCAATATTCACTTTTGTACTTTTGACATCAATACTACGGTCTCCACATGGCTCGACAGTACACTCTGTACGTCATATCTGCCACGTGCACTTTATAACGTTTGTTTTTTTCTATCGTTAATTTATGTGTACTGTGAAAAAGTGTACACGAACTCGTTTGTCAGTTCTCTTTAAAATTGTCTGTACATGCTTTATCTCAGTATAATCTGTATCCACGTCTACTATATCAGTTTCACGTAAATAAGGAAACTCATACTCGTTTAAATATTTGATAAACTTCTTGTGAAATTCATCAAAACCTGCCATTGTAGCATAAACCAAAATAACAGCATATGGGCAACCATTAGGATCATAGTTTTTCAGTACCTTGTCAATATGTATGCTCAGCTCATTCTGATCTAACGATGATAATTTTAATGCTTCAATCATAACAACTGGCATCCCATCTTTAAGAAGCTGAATGTCAATAGAACCTGCATCTTTTCCGCTAACTGAATCACCTTGTCTAGTTTGGTCTACCTTCTCATACTTCATACCAAGCATGTCGCGAATAAAATCATTCATCTCATTTTCTTTACTTGTATGTGTATATGTATGATTTTTCTGAAGGTTAACAACACTCATCAATATATCTTTAACCAGCGCTTCCTCATCAATTCTTACATCGCTAATCTCTTTTTCAATAACTGTGGGTTTATATTCATCAAGCTTTTTGTCCAGTGCTAGTAACTTAGACTCAACATCATCGAATTTCTTCTTATCTCCGAGTCCTGTAAAGTGTTGTAGTTTGTGAATTATTTCCGCAACAATTGTTTCCTCTCTCAACGCAGACAATTCAATAATAAGCTCATCACGCCATCTAATAAATTTGGAATCCTTATAAATCATCTCTACACCCATCGAGGCATTAGTTCTCTTACGTTCTCGAAAATCATATCCTGAAAAAAAGGTAATATCTTCATTTGAAAATCTCGACCTTATCTCTGGGATTTGATTAATTAATTCTCTTATTTTATCCGGTTCAAACATGCAACTCCTTCTTTCTGGAAATCTTAATAAATTTCACGTTTCAATCTTTCAATCAAAGTGATGTCTGCTGGAAGCCATTGTACGCTATCTAACTCATCCTTACTTAACCATTTAGCATCTTCTGCCTCTTTAAGAACAAGTTTTCCTTCAATCACCTCGCACCAGAAACAATCCATAGACAAGTGGAAAGCAGGATAATCATATTCGATGGTACCAATCAATTCTCCAACCTTAATGTCAGTTTCCAGTTCTTCTTTTATTTCTCTGACGAGGGCCTGCTGAGGTGTCTCGCCGGGTTCTATTTTTCCACCCGGAAACTCCCACTGGCCCTTAAATTCACCATAACCTCTGGCTGTGGCAAATATTTTATCTTCACAACGGATAACCGCCGCTACAACTCTAATTGTTTTCATCATTGCCTCATTAAATAAACTCTAATAGCTTATTGTTCATACAGAATTCATAACCCATCTTCTTAACGCCAACCTTATCAAATTCCACAGCAATTGAGGCCCCTTCAATAGCAGTAATAACACCAACTCCGAAGGTTTTATGTTTTACCTGTTTTCCAACAATATCCGCTGGAATAACCACAGGTGGCTTTGGTTCAGGCTTAGGAATGACGGGCTGTACGACAACCGGTACTTTTCCTTTATTCTTTTTCTTATCTGCCACCATTTTCGCATATTCTGCATCTACATTTTTACCACGAGACTTATAGTCCTCCATATCCTTAAAGACAAACATCTGTGGCTTCTTAACATCATTATCCGGCACAGGACGAACAGGGAACATCCAAACTCTTCTGTCATTTCCATCTTCACCAGGCTGAATTTCAGTATAAGGTTTACCTACAAGCTCTATTCTGCCGCAATAAACATATTCGCCAGCGTCCATAACCTCAAACAGGTGAACATCAACACCATTTCTTCCGCACTCAGCTAATGTTGCATTCTGGGCCCAGTTAATATCCTGGTCACCGGATTTTCCCATACCTGTGTAATGAAGAACTCCTCCGATCCACTTATCGTGGTAGATTCCCTTTGTATAATCAGAGACGATAACGAGCGTATTGGTAGTTCTTGAACAGCGCATTCCGCCCATGTTACCACACTTAAAAGTCTCAACAACATCTGCGTTCTTTAAAATCTGTCCTATTTTTAATCCTGGATCGAATGCCATTGTCCATACCTCCTATACTTTTAGAATTTAACTCCAGCTCTTGGTTTTAAGCAATTCTGCAATCTGCTCAACATCAGGCATTTCATCAATTCCTAAAAGGGTAGATAAATCAAAAATTCTTGTTCCCATCGAACCGCCTGATGTTATCTTCTTAAAGTCAGTTTCATAGAACTGCTCAACGAAGAAGTATCTATGTTCTATGGTTCTTAAATCATATCCATGCGAATCACCATCGGCCATTGCTTTTGCAATCATCTGCTTACGTTCATCTGTCAGCTCACCAAATTCAGGTGTATATTTAACTCCTGTTTCAGTTTCAATTGCTGTAATACGAGCGCATATTTTTCCGATAGCACGTACACTCTTTTGCTTATATAAGCCGAGATAATCATGAGCCCTAAAACCACGCTCAGCCTTATCATAATAAATATTGTTGTTGATATTAAAATCAATCGTTGTGCCAGCAAGCTGCATACGCAGATACTTCCAGGAATCTGATACTGGAATTAATCCATCTTTATAGCAGTAGTTTAAGTAATCCTCTAATACATCCTGCATTTCATAATCTCTATCATCAATAACATCTCGAATGGCGTTAGCCATCATTTCAAATGTTGTGTTGATATGCACTACCGGGTAAGTTTGAGTCTCATTATATTCCTTTAGCTGCTTTTCAAAATCAGCCAGCTTTTCATCTGCCATCAATTCTGAAGCAAGCGTAATCATTATCTTGTTCTTTTCCTCGCCAAAGGACTTCAAATGTCTCATTAGCTGGTCAGCATAGAACCAATCTGTCAGCTTAGTCTCTACCACAATTTTGAAGCCTTCCTGAGTTATCGTTGCGTCAGGTATGCTGTCTACGCTCTTTTCCTGTAATGTGAAAACCAACTCTGGTTCAAAGGAATCAGCAAAGTATTCTGATTTCAAAAATCTGAAGAATTTATCTGATGAATAAGAATATAAGCGTGACAGAAGCAACATTGTGTTGGCTGTAGCCACGTTTTCTTTTTCATGATATCTCTGAAAATAATGTATCTTCATTGTGGTAGTTCACCTCCAAAACCATTATCTATTTAAGTACCACACAAAGTGGTCAAATTTTCTTTTTCTATTTTCTACAGTTATACCAAGCTCTTCTAGCTTGCCGGTTATGTAGTCATTGTAGGCCTTATAATTGAAGCTATCCTGCCATTTTTGAATCTGGCCTTTCGTCACATCCGCAAAGTATTTAGGAAGGTATTCCTTCAACACTGTATCCAAAATTGAAAAGTCATCCCTTCCATACAAATTGCTGTTATGATAGCAACAATATTTTGAAGCAAATGAAAATAGGTTTATTCTTCCATTGCTGCGTGCAATGATGTTTACAACCTCTGGATCACCATTTTTTATTCTTTCATCCACATCTGGAATAGCCGCTATAATATTAGCCAGCTCTACCATGCTGATTTTACTCTTGTGCTGGGATAAGTGCGTTGAATTAGTAATGTCTATTAACCCAATCTTCATCGCCACTACATCCGGATCTGTATTTGACGGAAACTTTTTCAAGCATCTTGTTATTAATTCATTTTCCGGTCCATAATTATCCGTTCCTTGGACTAGCGCTTCTATTTCTTCGAGTGTTTCATCTGATATAACGTCACCAGAAACATCGCGCATTTCTTTTTTATTAGACGTAGCAGTTTTTTCAGGAAGCTTAACTTCTTCACCGGACAGTGAATAATACGATGGATTGCTTCCAGAACGAACAACTATGCCCTTATCCACCAGTACCTTGAGAGCCGCATAGATATTAGGGCTGTGATTTTTATCACCATAGATAGCTTCCGCTAAAGCACCCTGTGTCATTGTCTTATTTAAATTAAGCAAATTTACAATATCTTCTTTTTGGCTCATTAGTGCACCTTCTTACTGTTCTTTGTTTTTTTATATATTTTCCACTTTTAACTCTCTGGTCGTCTGGCTTTTCCGCATCAGCAGGAATGGCCCAATAGGAGCCAATCTTCATTGCACCTGGAATACGACCTTCTGTACACAACACTTGTATTCTTCTAATTGAGATGCCCCATCTATCGGCTGTCTGTCTAATTGATAAATATTCCATTCTTGCACCTACTTTTCTTTGCCTACGGTTACTTTATATATTATATACCAAACCACGAACAAAATCAATCCCTCCTCAAAGCGACAAAACGGCAAGCTCGAAAGCCTGCCGCCACGTTCTGTTTCTTATCGCTCTATATCCAAGTCTACACCTGCTTTGAAGCAAACTGTAAATTTATCTTCATACACCTTTATTTTCTCGATATATTTCCTTACCATTGACTCATCATATTCTGTCAGTTCATGATTTGCTGCTTTTAAGAAATCTTCTAATTCCTTGATGCGTTTTTTAAAGCCTTCTGTTTCTGCCTTTGCCACCAGAAGCCCTTGCTTTTTATCTCTAAGCAGGTCAATCTCATCAGCCAAAGCCGTATAATCCTTTTTTGCATGAGCCAGTTTCACCAGCTGCTGTTGTTTTTCAGAAAGCACCGTATTTATCTTTTCAAGTTCGCCGGAATTGTCGTCTGCCAGTGCTATTTCAATATTCTGCATCAAAATATTCAGTGTTGATGAAGAACTTCTTACAAGAAGGTTTATGGCTTTTACCGTAGCTTGCTGCAGCTCTATTTCTTGAACAGTCGGCGCATCGCATATCGCCGGGCCATTTTCTACCCTTGTACAGCAACGCCATACGATAGAATGCTTACCTCGATTATTCCAGGCAATTCTGCGGTAAATATCGCCGCACTTTGAACAGGTGCAAATACTTGAAAGTGCGTATTTGCTGGAGTAAACTCGTTTCTTTTTATTCCCTCACCGCTAAACAGGTTGGCTCTTCGTACCATTTCTTCTTGCACCTGGGTGAAAATATCTCTAGGAATAATGGGCTCCTGGCTATCCTTTACGTAATACTGTGGAACAGAGCCATCATTCTTAATTCTGGTCTTTTCAATAAAATCCGTTGTAATAGTCTTTTGCAGAAGCGCATCACCCATGTATTTTTCGTTCTGTAAAATGCCCTGCACTGTACTGAGATGCCATTTATATCGTTTTCCACCGATCTTGATTTTATCTCGCTCAAGGCCACTGGCTATATCTCTAAAGCTGGCGCCTTCTAAGTATTCTCTAAAAATACGCCTTACTATCTTCGCTTCTTCTTCATCAATAATCAAATTTCCTTCCTCGTCCTTTGTGTACCCAAGGAAGTGATTGTGGTTGATCTGCACCTTTCCATCTTGGTAACGAAACTGCAAACCTAGCTTTACGTTCTGAGAAAGGGAAGCTGATTCCTGCTGGGCCAAGGAAGCCATAATCGTGAGAAGCAGCTCACCGCTGGCCTCCAGCGTATTGATATTTTCCTTTTCAAAAATTATAGCGATATTCTTTTCCTTGAGCTGCCTTACGTACTTCAGGCAATCGATGGTGTTTCTGGCAAATCGGCTGATGGATTTTGTTATTACCATATCGATTTTACCGGCCATGCAATCCTCAATCATACCATTGAAGCCTTCACGCTTCTTAGTGTTAGTTCCAGAAATACCATCGTCAGTGTAAATGCCAGCAAGCTCCCATTCTTTATTTCTTCCTATGTAATCGGTGTAATGCTGCACCTGCACTTCATAGCTACCAGCCTGCTCATCGCTGTCAGTACTAACTCGGCAGTACGCTGCGACTTTTAGCTTTGGTTTTTCTGCAGCTTTTGCAATTCTATTGCCGGGCCTTTTTCTGGCCGGAATTAAGGTTACGTTCTCATTCATGTTTTTCCTCCTCGATTAACCCATAGGCGTATTCCGCCTGCTGGTATGGGTTTTCATAGCGCTGTTGGACTTTTCCAATACGGTATTGAATGTTTTCTGCAACAGGCGTTTGCTTTATATAATCTCGAATACGGTTCTGTGACCTAGCATTACTGTTTCGCTGCTCCTGCACCTTCTGGAAAAGCTCATCATCTATAAGCTGCGGATAATACTCATCGCCCAGGTAAACTTCATTTCTTAGAAGCCTGCCAATGACGGAGTGTGTCTTGTCAATTCCTACCTTAACCGCTGCTGCCCTCATAGAACCGCAATTCAAAAATTCTATAAAAAGTTGTCTTACTTTCTCTGCAATCGACTCATCAATAACCGCTTGACCTTTTTCTATTTTATAGCCGTATGGCGTATGCGTCATATTCACACCAACCCTTCTGTCAGCTTTAAGCCGCACTTTAATTCAAAGAGCACTTCACTTCTAGACTGAACAATGATGCGCTCGATGTAATCCTGCATTAAGGCGTCATCGTAATCTATGACATTGTTTTTCTTAGCCATAAATCGAAGTAGCTTCTGGGCCTCTTCTAAATGCGTCAAATCACCATTGACGCTTTTGGAAATGAGGTCTTTTTCTTTACTTAGCCTGTCCGCTTCAATCAACAACGAATTTCTCTCTGCGTGGTAAAGCTCAGGTTCAATGTATCCGGCGCTCATAAGGTTTACCATTACATTTTGCTGCTCCAGATTTTTCTCAATCTGCGTTTCCAGCTCTAGTACCTGGTGCAATCGATCTTTGTTATTGGTGCCTTTGAGCCCGGCCACAAAAGGCTTTAACACCTGTTCATGGCAGGCTTGCAGTTTTTTCATCATTCGTACCAGCGCCTTTTTAATATCCTCGTCCTTGATATAAAGCATGCTGCAGGAAGCCTTGTCTTTGATATGGCTGCAACAGGTCCAGGCAATATAATCGCCGCTTGGTTTGTAGTGGGTTCTGCGCTTAAAGGTAGCGCCGCACTCACCGCAGATGATTTTTCCTGATAAGGCATATCGGTTCAGGTATTTTGCATCACCGGCCTCGATGCCTTTTTCTTTACCGCGCTGGGCCATAACCTCTGCGGTCATTTCAAAAACCTCATGGCTGATAATCGGCTCATGGTGATTTTTGCACATATACATGTTTCGCTCACCATAATTGGTATGGCGATTGAAATTATCGTCCGTATAAGTTTTCTGGAAAACAACGTCGCCAGTGTATTTCTCATTTTTCAAGATTCCCTTAACCGTTGAGGAATGCCACTCGTTTCCACGCTTCGATGGAATGCCGGCTTCGTTCAACCATTTTGCAATGATGTATGAGCCCTGGCCGGAAATGGTACGCTGGAAGATTTCCTTCACCACCTCAGCCTCCTCAGGCACAATCACCATCTTACCATCAACGTTTTCATAACCGTATGGCGGATAGCTGATAATAAAGGTACCTGCTTCGTAGCGGTGTTTAATGGACCATTTGCTGTTTTCCGAAATGGATCTGGACTCGCTTTCTGCAATCGAGCTTAGAATGGAAAGCATAAGCTCTGAGCTCATGTGCTCGGTGTCGATGTTTTCCTTTTCAAAATACAAATAAATGCCAAGCTTTGAAAGGCTATGCACCATTTCAAGGCAGTCGGTTGTATTTCTAGAGAAGCGGCTAATGGACTTTGTTATTACACGGTCAATTTTGCCGTCTTCACAATCCTTCAAAAGTCTAAGCAGGCCGTCACGTTTTTCTACCTTAGTGCCGCTAATTCCCTCATCTATGAGAACACCTTTAAGATACGAAAGAAAAGTGGAGTTGAGGTGGAGCTGAGGAGTATTTTAGGTGGAGCTGCGCCTTTTACAAAAAACCGAGAGATTTTCGCAATGAAAACCTCTCGGTAATGTAAAATACAATTAAGTTTTAATTTGGGGTTGTTTTATAGGAAAAATGCCGTGAATTTTACGCCGCTTTTTGTATTTTCCATTTTATATGGGATACCGTGATGACCTAAGATTGTTTTTGTGATATACAATCCCAAACCGCTTCCTCCGCTATTTCGATTACGGGATTTCTCCACCCGATAAAAAGGCGTAAACAGTTGTTTCAAATCTTCCTCGACTATATGAACACCTGAATTTTCCACTGAGAATATGCCGTCCTGTAATGATACTGTTACCACAGCGCCTATCGGGGAATAAGCCGCAGCGTTGCCGATGACATTGGTAAATACTTTCTCAATTAGCCGACCATCGCCCTCATAATGAAAGTCGGGCTGTATTTCCATATTCAGTTCCATTTCTTTATCTTCCATTAGACCACTATTTTTTCGGCAGACATTTTGCAGCATCTGACTAATATTTAGGTCGGAGCGTACAAGCTGAAAATCGCTGCCGCCCATCTTTGCCGATAACATAATTTCTTTCACGATATGCTCCATATCACCCACCGTTTTCAGACAGTGGCGCAGATAGGTATCTCTGTCCTTATAATCGCCAACCTTGTAAAGCATTCCTTCCAGTTCGCCTTTAATAATTGCAATCGGAGTTTTCAGTTCGTGGGAAACGGAAGTAAAGAAATCAATCCGTTGTTTTTCCTGCTCCCGTTCCTTCTCAATATCCTGCTGTAATTGCTCGTTTGCTGTTTGCAGGCTGTCAAGAGCAGCACTTAACCGCCCCGACATCTCATTCAGACTGGTTGCTAAAACGCCGATTTCGTCTTGCCGCTTTATATCGCATTTCCAAGTCATATCAAGCTGTGTCATTCGTCTGGCGACACTGCAAATATCCACCAATGGCTTTGAAAAATAGCGGGAGCAAACGAAAGCTCCGATAACAGAAATAAGAAGTATCATCACGGCGATAAAGGGCAGGAGCTTAATTAAGACATCATAAGACTGCGTTACAGCTATGAGAGAAACAATAGCAGAAAGTCGGTAAGTCTGTCCGTTCTGCACAAATGTTGACGAACAGCTCATCGACAGAGACGATGAGAATATGTCCGCACCATCTTCTGCATTAGCGAAATTTACTGAGAATACGCTATTTTCATTTTCGTCAGTGATTTCAACGGTGGCATTGTTCTTCATAGAGAACTCAAGGATGCCGTCAGAGCTTTCCTCCCAACCGTATTGCTCTAACATTTCCACCATTCCATAGAAATCTGATGTGACCTGATGCTCAAGCTCTGTCTGGTAATTCTTAGGGAGAAACACCATTACCATACTATAAATGATGATGCAGCAGCCTATAAGCAGTACCATCATACTGATGAAAGTTTTTGCCTGAATGCTTTTACTGATTTTCTTTCTCAATTTTATATCCCACCCCTCTGATTGTTTCTATGTAATCCACACCCAATTTTCTGCGGATATTTTTAATGTGTGTATTTACAATCTTTGCATCTCCGAAGTAGTCATAGCCCCAGATTGTATTAAGCAGATTATCCCTTGTAAACACACGCCCCTGATTTTCTAGAAAGAGCTTTAATATCTCAAACTCCCGTGTTGTGAGAGGAATGCTCTCTCCGTTTACAAATACGTTAAAGCTATCAATGTCTAAGGATATTTCCTTGTAGTGAATTATGGTATTCTCGTTCTGGTTTCCTTTTTCCGTTCGGCGCAATACCGCTTCTATCCTGCGTACGACAAGGGGCATCGTAACTGGTTTCGTGATATAATCATCTGCCAATACGTCAAAGCCTTTTATCTGGCTGTCATCATCATCCCGTGCGGTCAGCATAATAATGGGGACTTGGCTTTCTTTTCTAATCAGCTCGCAGACCGCAAAGCCGTCAATTTTCGGCAGCATCAAATCAAGCAGCACTAAGTCGGGATTATATCTGTGGAATTTTTCAATCCCGTCAAGTCCATCGTCCGCTAATACCGTGATATATCCTGCGTCCTCAAGAAACGCTTTCATAACATTTTGTATTGCTTTTTCATCGTCTATTATCAAGATTGTTTTTGACAACATAAACACCTCCATTTACAGTTTATCAGAGGAATGTGGAGTTACGGTGGAGTTGGCACATTTTTTATTTCCTTTTTTTCGGGTGTCACTTGGTTTGCTCGCTTTTTTCGGTATAAGCCACACTCGGCTAATATTTATAGCTCCGTCAATTCGGTTTTCCTTACACAGCCGTTGCACCCAACGCAGGGATACATTCCATTTTTCTGCGGCTTCCTGTGCCGTCATATTAATAAGCAGGTGTTCCGTATCCATAAATGGAACTACTACCAACAGGAAAACTATGCTGTGCCACTACATCACCGTTAGGATGAGCTGTATCACTCGTATTTCCTTCCACAGTATAAACTATCCCATTTTCACATTTCTCCACAATTCCCACATGGTCTGTTTCTCCATCATTTTCCCAATCGTAAAAAATAATGTCACCTGCCTGCGGCTCATAGTTTCGGTCTTGCCATTGTCCATTGCCCTTAAACCAATTTGAGCCGTCCACACAGCCTGCAAATTTGGGTAGGATTCCACTTTCCAGATAACCGCATTGGTCGGCACACCAAGATACAAAGCAGGCACACCATTCCACACGGCTTTCAAACGGATACCACGACCAATAGGGCTGTCCGCCCTCATTGCCGAGCTGTGTTAAAGCGACCTCGACAATGGCTTGATTGCCGCCGCCCGTAAATGCCCGTCCGTATGGATAGTACCGCAGGACGTGGGAAACATACTGCGTATCGCCGTAGCTGTCCCACCCTAAGCGTTCTGCCTGTGTGGTAGAAAACTCTACCGCATTGGCATAGGAATATCCTCCATAGTTGGTTTTCGCCCACGAGATATAGCCGTTGCCGAAATTGTAGCCCTGCAAAGCAAGTTTGATACGCTCCATATCAATCGGGTTTTCCACCTCCGCATCACTTAAGCAGGCGGCTAAATTCTGGATACCTACATTGATGGAATACTCTGGGTCGGTAATGCCGTTTGGCGTATTCGGGTAACGGGTATTGTATCCGCACTCGGAAGCCTGCATCGGGTCATTCCCACGCCCTCCAGATTCCTGCATCATCACCGCCTTAATCAGCTCCGTATATTCAGAAATACCGTGCTGCCTTGCATACTGCTGTATCAAAGGCTCATAGGCTTCCACCTCGGCACTAACTGGCGTATAGGAGTTGCTGTTGCCGCCACCGCCGAATAAGGATACCGCACAACCAAACAGCACGATGATAAGGATAATCAAAACCGCAACCCAACCGCCTGCGATAATGGCAGAAATCAGAGCCTTTGTGCCTGCAATGATTGCCTTGACAGCGGCGATAGTCGCTCTGACTGCCGCCTTTGTCGCTTGGGCAGTAGCCTTTGCCGTTGCTTTCGCTGCTTGTGCCGCCTTTTGTGTCGCCTTAACAGAAGCCTGTGCGGTTTTCTGTGCCGCTTTTGCCGAAGCCTGTGTGGTCTTAATCGCAGCCTTTGAAGTGGAATGAGCCGTTTTGACACCTTTTTCGGCTGACTTTACCGTACCTTTGGCGGCAGTTTTGACCGTTTTCCCTGTACTTTTGGCAGACTGTTTTATCGTCTTTTCCACCTGCCGCTTCGTCTTGATGGTCGGGGCAGGGGTATCGGGAACAGCCGCACGGTTAGCCGTACTTTGACGGACGGCAGAGCCGCTTCGTGCAGAAGCCGCCTGTGCCTGTTTCTGCTCGGCAGCTTTCATTGCCCGTTTGGTCTTAAAATCGGCAATCTTATCCTTTGCCTTAACGACATTTTTCTTTGTGGTCTGCACACTTTTCTGACCCTGCTTATTGAATTGGTGGATGCCCTCGTCCTTGATACGGTCAGCCGCATAGGACACCTTATCGGAAGCATACTCAGTAGCAGAGCTTTCCTCAGAATAATAGCCCTGTTCCGCCTTATCCTTTGTCTTGGCATAGGCAGATTTCATACGCTCGCCTGCAATAGCCGCCTTGTCAATGGTCTTAATCGTACCCTTGACCGCATCTCTGGTCTTTATATTCGCCATACAAAACCTCCTTTCCCAGAAGTTTTGCGGTCATATCAAGCTACCTTTTTTGCCACCACCACAAGCCTGCCGTTCTGGGCAGAGTATTCGCAGGTGAAAAGGGTAATCAGCCTGTCACCGTATGCGGCACTTACACCTGTGTCATACAGGGTAAGCTCCTTACACTTGGCGACATACGCATCAAAGGCTTCTTCATTTTCTGCATCCACAAAATCATAGTAGCGGAAACCCTCCGAGCTGTACGCAACAGTCTTGAACACAGCCACGATTTCATATTCCGCCTGTTCGGTCAGCGTATCAAACTGAATGGTCTTGTGCTTTTTATAAAAGCTCTCTGCCTTGTAGTCCTCCAACGCACCGAACATCTTGCCGCCCTTGATGTGATGACCGTAAATCACAAGGTTGTCGCTCTCTGAAAGGTTGCAGTTCTCTTGGATATAGGGCGTTCCCAAATCACTGTATGCCTTTTCAAAGTTGTGCTTCAGATAGAAGTTCGGATTGTTCGGTGTCTGCATCACAGGATAACTGAGCTTCGTGCCGGCAATGGAAATCCAACCGACCATATCCTCATTTTGCAGATACAGCTCCCGATATTTCGCAAGGACATCTTCGCCCTCACTCACGGGCGTATCTTCTGGGATTGTTTCTTCGGGAGCGTTCTCCACCACCTCGGCAATCTGTTCAAAGGCTTCGGTCTGTTCCTCCACCTGTGCGTTGTGGTGGTAAATCTGAAAGCCGCAAAAAGCCGCCGTACCTAAAAGGCATACGGCGGCAGCGATACAAATCTGTGATATATATTTTTTCATAGCTTCGTCCTTTCTTATCTTGAATGTTCCGTCTGCTGTTTCGGTGCGGGAAGCTCCCTGCAATATTCGGGATACCTTACCTTGATACCCTCCATAAAATACGGGGCGAACTCGCAGCAGAATAAATCCTCTGGCGTGAAGCTCTTTTCCCCTCCCTCCTCCACATAGTTGTTCCAGAGGTTAAAGGCAAGGTGGCAGACCTTGACTGTGCCGCTTGTCTGCCAGCCGCCGTGCATCCCCTCTGGGATAATGCAGTCTGTCTTAAAGTCAAACATCTGATTGATGTTTTTCCTTGTTTCTCCTGCAATGCCCATCACATAGAAAAAGGCTCTGTGATAGCAGTCATTGACTCTGCTCTTATTCATCATTTCCAGAAAGAAATCACGATGAGCCGCAGAGCGAAATCGGATATTAGACATTGAAAATCCTCCTTTCCTAAACCTCACCGAACTTGGTTGTCATCAGCTTATAAAGCTCGGTATTTCTTGGGAACTGATTAACAAACGGCACAAGGGAGCTGCCCACTTTGAGTAATCCCTGCCCTGCGCCCACATTCGTGATATAGCTCATCTGAAGGTCGGAGATATTTAGGAGCTTGGCAAGCTCAATCCTGTCCGTGGACGCTTGGTTTAACATAATGATAAACTCGGAGTTGGCAAGCATCGTCCTTGCCGTATGGCTCTGCAAGAGGTCGTCCACATTCTGGGTAATACCCGTACAATAAGCACCGTATTTCCGCACACGCTTCCAGAGGGTAAAGAGGAAGTTTGCGGAATATTCGTGCTGAAAGAGCAGATAGATCTCATCAATAAAAATAAATGTGTTCCTGCCTTTTGCCCTGTTCTGGGTAATGCGGTTTAAGATACTGTCAAGGACAACGAGCATACCGATGGGCTGTAACTGTTTGCCTAAATCCAGAATGTCATAGCAGATCAGGCGGCTGTGGGTATCCACATTGGTATGCTTGGCAAAGGTGTTGAGAGAGCCGTCTGTGAACAGCTCAATGGCAAGGGCGATTTCCTGCGCTTCTGGCTCGTTCTGCTTTAACAGTTCCTCACGGAAGTCCTGCAAGGTGGGCGGCGTTCCCATATAGTTGCCCTGCTGATAATAGCGGTACACACTCGCCGTACAGCGGTCAATGATGGATTTCTGCTTTGCTCCCAGAGTGCTGCCGCCGATGAGCTGCTCGCAGAGGGATAAAATAAACTCCGATTTCAGAATGACGGGATTTGCGCCGTCGCCGTAATCGGAGTTCATATCCATAGCGTTGATATGGTTTGCGCTTGTGGCGGAGATGTGAATGACCTCGCCCTGCATTGCCTTGACAAGCGGCGAATATTCCCGTTCTGGGTCTATGATAATCACATCGGCGTTAGGGTCTGTGAGGATGATGTTCGTCATTTCCTCCTTTGCCGTAAAGGATTTTCCTGCGCCAGACACACCGAGGATAAAGGAATTTCCATTCAGCAGGTGGCGTCGGTTGGCGATAATCATATTTTTGCTGATGACATTCTGCCCGTAATACACACCGTCCTTGTGGTAGATTTCCTGCACACGGAACGGGATAAACACCGCAAGGCTCTCCGTGGTAAGGGTACGCAGGGCGTCAATCCTGCGGACGCCAAAGGGCAGAGCCGTGTTCAGCCCGTCCATCTGCTGAAATTTAAGCACGGCGAACTGGCAGAGGTGCTTCCTTGCCGTGGTAAGCAGGGCTTCGGTGTCATTGTCAAGCTGTTCCTTTGTTTCCGCCGTATGCACCATCGTCAGCACCGCAAACATCATTCTCTGGTCACGGGTGGTAAGGTCGTCCAGAAATTCCTTGCTTTCTTTCCTCTGCTGTTCAAGGTCATAGGGGATAACCGCCGAAAAGTTGTTATTCTGGTTTTGCTTTCTCTGCCAGTTCGTGATGTTGGTTTCCACACCTAAAAGGCGGTTTTCCACCTCACGCACGGCTTCGTCCGTGGGAACGGGAACGACATCAACGGACAGCATCATATTACGGTTGAGTTCACAAAGCTCGGCTACCATACTGTCCTTGATATAGGCGGCATACTCTCTAAGGAAAATCACACGCCCATACCTACCTCCAATCTTAAAACAGTCCTTTTCAAACTCAAAGGTGTCGGGCGAGATAGAGTCCTTGAAGTCGTGACCTTTCCGCATACTCTGTACCATATCGAAAGAAAACGCCGTTTCTTCGCCCGTGCGGTAAAAATCGTGGAAGATACGCAGCTTTTCTTCTGCGTCAAGCTCGGTGCATTTTGAGCCGAGCCGTGAAAAATGCCCGATAAGGTCAGCTCCCACACGGGCAAAGTAGTGTCGTGCTTCTTCGATATTCTTCTTACAGACGGATATGGTCACATACTTATCCTGCACGATGGAGTTTGCCCCTGTCGCTTTATCAAGGAGCATTTTGTTGTATTCTGTACGGTACTTATCCAGACCGTCCTCCGCCATAGGGATTAAGATGGTCTGTTCAAAGTCCGCCTTATTCAAGCGGCGGTTGTTGATAGTGATTTTCGTGGTCGCACCGCTGTCGAGGGCGTTTAAAAGCTCCGAATACTCAAGGAACATCGCTTCCTTATCCTCACGGCTTGCCACAGCATAGTTTATATCCTCAAACTTAAAGGTCTTTGCGTACTTGTTCTTGCCCACAAGAAAAATGCCGTCCTCCCAGATAATCTTAATGGGGATAACTGCCTGCATCGACTTCGGCACAACAAACTTTTCCTTATCCTGCTTGAACAGATTTCTAAGCGTTTTTATCATAGTCTGCCTCCTTACGCTTTTTTGATTTTCTTGGTTTCTTTTTCTCTGGCTTTGCCGCCTGCCGTTTCTGCTTCTTTTGGGCAACAGGCAAGCCTTTCTCACGAGCTTCGATAGTAGGCTTCAATGCTTCATAGTAGAGATTGTCTGGCAGGAACATCAGCTTTTTCGGCATCAAAAACTCTGACTTAATCCACGCCCATACAAACTGCTCGGCGGTCATACCGTTGTACTTCACAAAGCCCATCATCGCAAAGGGCGAAGCACCTAAAATACATACCCAACTGAGGGTTTCTGTTCCGAAGTGCGGACGGAGCAGGAAAAACAGACCTACCGCCACGCCGCAGGCAAGGGCAGAAAAAATGAACTGCCTGAGAGACAGTCCAAAAAACATCGCTTCCGTGTAATTTCTGATTTCACGGTTAATTTTTACTTCCAATTCAATTCCTCCTTTATAATCCCATCATCTCACGGATAATCCTGTCGCTCATCTTCACGCTGCCCACAAGCACAAGCATATTAAAGAGAAGCTCCCCGATATATGCCCACACCTGAGTAACCGCCGCAGCGTCGGGATTGACAACAGGCGGCGAAGCGGCAAAGAGCGAAAAGATAATACACGCTAAGACGATGACCGCACCCTCAAGGCATACGGCACAGTAACTTTTTATAAAACTCTTGCCCACATTCTGCGAAGGCTCTCCGGCAAAGGTGGAAAGCGGAATCGGAGCAAGCGCCGTGTACATATACAACTTAAAAAATCTGCCGTACACCGTCATAATCAGGATAAACGACATCACCGTAATAAACAGACCGCCGATCAGCGTAACCGCCCAAAGCGGTATGCTCTCAAAAAAGCCGCAGCTTTCAATGGTATCTACCATCTCCTGCGGCAAGGTTGTCTGCTGCGCCGAAGAAAATCCGGCGGCGGTCATTATAGTTGAAATCGTACCCTGTACAATATTGAACAGGGCAAGCATTAGCTCCATCCCGTAGGTAATCGCCCCTTTTGCGAGGGCGAAGCGGATAAACAGCTTTAATGCGTGTTCAGGTTTCTTCACTTCTGTAAAATTCCATTAGAGAACATATAACAAAATGCCCTCATATCCGAAGATACAAAGGCATTGTATAATTCCTATTAGGCACAGAGATATTTTTTCATCTGTGCTTTTATTTTTTCTTTTGCACGGTTAATGGATTGACCTACCGAAGAAGCAGTGCAATGTTCCATAGCGGCAATTTCATAATAGTTATATTCATACTCATAGTAGAGCAGGAAACGCCGCCTTTGGATTTCTGGCAGCGTATGGATTGCCCTCTGGAGCAACTCTGCCCGTTCTTCTTCAAGAATAAGTTCCTCAATACTCTTTGGTGGCTTTACCGCCCGCCAGTTTAGGGTTTCCTCCATAATTTCCGAAAACTCCCTGTGCCGCCAATCCCAATTCTCTAATTTTCGATTATCAAGCTCCAATCTACGAAACGCCATATAGAAATCATAGCTTACACACAAGTCTTGGATTTTTCTTTGCCCGTCCCGAAAACTGATATGGTAACTCGTTCCGTCCTCCGTCACTACCTCCCGAAGCCAGTATGACCTTTTAGGTATCGCCATCGCCTTGTCCTCCTGCTGAAAAAATGGGTGAGAGGTTTGTTTTCCTCTCACCCAGTAGCCCGCAGGAAACAGTAAGGCTTTAGATACTATAAGATTTTTCGCAGCTTTTTCCGCAGGTGGTCTAACCTTGCATAGATAGCCCCTACCGATAAATCAACGATTGGTGCAATCTCCTTTGGAGAATATCCCTGCATTTTCAGCAGGACGATTTGCAGGGTACGCTTGTCCACCGTAAGCAAGGCACGGTACAGGTTTTCATTTTCAATTTCATCCAATAAATCTGTTATCGTAGCAATCTCTTTTGGTTTCTGTTTATCCTGCATATCCTCAAGATATTCCGCCACATCATTCGTCCAACGGT
>OCHJ01000228.1_pt1 | contig 83865 bp, 84 predicted proteins | sample 1538381 | NCBI WGS metagenome assembly OCHJ01 (sample SAMN04571688, study PRJEB22368) | human gut metagenome | biome: human gut; material: stool | host: Homo sapiens | place: Luxembourg | collected 2012-06-29 | reverse complement strand
TGATTTGCTTTTTTCATGATATAATATATGGTGTAAACAAAGCAAAAAATAGTAATTTGTAGGGAGGATTATAAAATGAAAGTAGTAACATTATGTGGAAGTCTAAAATTTCAAAAAGAGATGATGACAGTTGCAGAAAAAATGGCATTAGAAGGCTATTGTATTCTTACCCCAGTATATTCTGTATCAGAGAAAATTGATATAACTAAAAAGCAATTAATAAATTTGAAAGAGGCACATTTTAAAAGAATAGAATTATCAGATGCTATATTAGTAGTAAATATAAATAATTATATTGGAGATAGTACGAATTTGGAGATAGATTATGCCAAAAAATTAGGTAAGAAAATTATATATTATACCGATTTAATTGAAAACAAGTAGAACGACAAATTACAAGTTGTAGAAAAGATTAAAAATATGAAAGATAAGAAACAAACCGAATACTCAGTTGAAGCTATAGGGAGGTAGATATGGAAAAGATATATAATAAATTAGTAAGAGACAATATACCAGATATTATTAGAAGTGATAATGAAAAACCTGTCACTAGGATTTTGACAGATGCTGAATATGAAAAAGAATTATATAGAAAACTAGCAGAAGAATGTAAAGAGGTCTACAGAGCTGAAGACAATGATGAGGCTTGTAAGGAATTAGCAGACGTATTAGAGGTAATTAGAGCCATTGCAAATGTAAAAGGAAAGACTCTTGAAGATATCATAAAATTAGCAGATGATAAAAGAAATAAAAGAGGAGGATTCTCTAAAAGAGTATATTTAGAAAAATCAATAAAGAAAGAAGAAATTGAAAGATAAATTGTATACAAAAATTATTATTTAATATATAATAAATATAATCAAAAGAAAAAGAGAGGTTGAGTTTTATGGAAAAGAAATTAGAAGAGTTGAATGGATTTAAAAATTTAAGAATTGTTGATAACTTTTATCAAACATCAAGCTTTTTTCCAATGCCAACAACAGAAATTGGAACATTAAGTGAATCAGGTCAAACTAATTTGGGTTCATATTCACTATGTTTTCCATACTATATTGCAGGAAAGGATTATTACGCAATGCTTCTTTGTTGCAGAAACAGCTCAAATACTGCTAAAAATATTTTAAGAACAGGTAAGTGTAGCATAAACTTTATAACTGATAAGAGAAAGTATTTTAAAGAAGCGGTAAGACTGGGTTACCCAGGAGAAACAACAGAAGAAAAGATGAAAGACTGTATATTTACTTTAGTAGATGGAAAAAGAGCTAGAGAAAATCCAAATGAAGCATATCCTAAAATTATTCAAGAAGCATTTCAAGTATTTGAATGTACTTGGGTAAAAGAGTTAGATGGAGCAGAAAATGATGTGGTTAAAGATGAATATTTACCACCATACCATCAATTTAATGGCATTACAAGTCAATACGGGGCTCATTTTATTTTGAAAATTGATAATATTTTAATTAAACCACAATATTATGATGCTATAATAAATGGAGTAAATTCATATAATTTCCCACAAGTACCAGTTGACTATGGTTACAGAGATAATAAAAACTTCTGGTATACAAAATTTAAAAGACCTGTATCAGAACCAATACCAGCAAGCAAAGGCATTAGTTTAGACACTGTTAAATATGCAGCTTCAAGAATTGATCCAGATGTAAAATTTACAGATGAAGCTTGTGCTAAACTTGTAAAAGTACCAAGAGTATTTTTAAGTACTGTATTAAAGGGATGTGTGGCATGGGCAAAAGAAAATAATGTTACATTGATTACAGAAAAGGAAATGGAAATTATACAAGATAAACGTAATAAAGAAAAGAAATAAAAACTCAAATGGTCTAATATATTTATATTAGACTGTTTTTATATTCTAGGAATTTTATCATAGTATGATAAAATTCTGTAGAAGATAAATATGCGAATTATTAGAATTTCTAGCAGTTTGCACTGCGTAGAAATTCTTAAAATCCGTTTTTTTATGGGGGAAAGAGTGAGTAATCAAGTTATAAAGGTAACCAATATTAATGGAAGTGAAGCAATATTAGATTTTTTTGAAAACAATATAAAAGTATTTAGCACAAAAGCTTTTATAGGCAAAAATGGAATAACAAATGATAAAAGAGAGGGAGATGGGAAAACACCAGTTGGCAAGTACAATTTAGGTATAGCATTTGGAACACATGATGAAGTCAAATTTAGTAATTACATTAAAACAAATGAAAACTTGCATTGGGTAGATGACGTAAATTCAAAACTTTATAATCAGCTTGTAGATATTACAAAAGTAAGAAAAGATTGGAACAGTAGTGAACATTTAATAGAATATCCAAAACAATATGAGTATGCTATAGAAATAAAAACAAATCCTAAAAATATACAAGGTAAAGGAAGTGCAATTTTTTTACATTGTAGTGTAGAAAAACCTACAGCAGGTTGCGTTGCAATAGATAGTCAATATATGAAATTATTACTAGAAAAATTACAAAATAATGCAGTGATATGTATTGAAATATAAAATGATATGTGGTAAAATTTCCCCTATAAAGAATATAATCGTTAAATTCGAAAAAAATGCACTTTTTAACTGTAGTTAAAAAGTGCATTTTTGATTGTTAATTTTTTTTAGTTTACTTTAAAAGATTTTTTAACCTGAAACTAAAAAAGTTATCTAAAGTCAACCTTATAAATATTTTTTTAGTGTTTCTACACTGTCTTCTTGCATAACTACAAAATCATTTAAGATGTTTTTTACATCTGTTGCGGCATTTTCATTTTGATTAAGTAAACGTCTTCCTTCAATAATTCCCATATTAGTGCCTTGCATTAAAAGTTCAGAAAGTTTTGATGTGCTATCATCATTCATAGTTTTCATTTGAACTCCATACCATGTCATCATTTTTGTCATTGCATTAGTTTCATGAGGTTCTTTGCTACTGTAATTTGCATATAAGTCATTTACTCTGGTAGAGATGTCCTTGTATTTGTTATATTCTATATCTAAAACATTTTTAAATTTACTATCTGTAACTTTTTCAGAAACATATGAAATAGCATTCATACCCATAGTTGTACCCTTATTAACTTCATCTAAAATATTCAAATTTTGATTTTCCATTTTCAAATTCCTCCTAAATATATAATTGACTAAATAAAGAAAAAATATTCAAAAACCTTGAGAAATGAGTGTAAATATGTTAAAATATATTTGTTGAAATAATGGAGGAACAAATTATATGGCAAAAATTGAAAAAGAAAAAATAAATAAAAAAATGAAAGATGAAATGAAAAAAGCTCAAAAAGACGCAAAAAAAGAAATGAGTGAGTTCAAAAAATTTATTTCAAAAGGTAATGTTGTTGATATGGCTGTCGGTGTTATTATTGGTGGAGCTTTTGGAAAAATAGTTACAAGTTTAGTAAATGATATAATTACACCTGCAATAGGGATAATAATTGGAGGTCTAAATTTTAGCAACTTAAGCATACAAATAGGTGAAGCTAAAATTATGTATGGAAATTTCATACAAACAGTTATAGACTTTTTAATCATAGCTATTTGTATATTCTCAGTAATAAGAATATTTGAGAGAGTTAAAAATAGAAACAAAAAAGAGGAACCAGTACCAGAAGCTCCTAAAAAAAGTGCCGAAGTGTTGCTGTTAGAGGAAATTAGAGACTTGATGAAAAATAACGTAAATGAAATAGAAGGACAAGAAAAAATGGAAGAACCAATAGCAAAAGGATAATGTATTGACATTTGTTAAAACTAAGACTATAATAGATATATAGTGATAAAAGGAGAAAGTTATGTTAGCTAAAACATGGAAAAAAATATTATTATTTGTTTTAATAATAGCTTGTCTATTTAATATAGTAAATAAACTTGTTCACAAAGCATCTATGAAGCAAGAAGTAGAGGCTTCGGCAGAGTATGTTGAGCAACGACAAAATGCAAATGAACAAAAATAATAATAAAAACTTGAAAAAAATTTTAAACTGTGTTACAATAAATAACAGTTTGTTAATAGATATTAAGGGAGAGGTGAATACAAAATGAAAGAAGGAATACATCCAAATTATACAGAAGCAACAATTACATGTGCTTGTGGAAATGTAATGAAAACAAATTCAACAAAAGCAGATATGAAAGTTGATGTTTGTTCAAAATGCCATCCATTCTGGACAGGTAACTTGAAAAGAGAGACAACTGGTGGTAGAGCAGATAAATTCAAGAAAAAATATGGAATTCAATAGAAACATAAAAAGTGTTGTAAATGTAAATTTACAGCACTTTTATTTTGTGGAGCACTTGAAAAAAATGCTCGATTATTGTAGAATATATTAGATTTATAAAGAAAATATCGGAGGAAGTATTGTGGCAAAAATAGAAGTAGATAAACAATTAGAAGATATAAAAAAAGTAGCTTCATTAAATGAAGGAAAAAACTTAAAATATTGTATTTTGACAATGGGATGTCAATTAAATGAGAATGATTCAGAGAAACTATGTGGAATGATGGAAAGTATGAATTATACTAAAACTGATAAACTATCTGACACTGATTTAATTGTATTTAATACTTGTTGTGTTCGTGAAAATGCAGAGGATAAGTTATTTGGTAAATTAGGCGAAGTAAAAAAATATAAAGAAGCCAAAGGCACTATAATTGCAATTGGTGGATGTATGATGCAAGAAAAACATATTGTAGATAAATTAAAACAAAGCTATCCATTTTTTGATATTGTATTTGGTACACACACGCTTCAAGAATTTCCAACAGATTTATACAATGTGTTATGCAATAAAAAAAGAATAGAAGATGTATTAGATATAGATGGAGATGTAATTGAAGGCTTACCAATATCAAGAGAAGATAAAATAAAAGCATCGGTAACGATTATGAACGGATGTAACAACTTCTGTAGCTATTGCATAGTACCTTACGTTAGAGGAAGAGAAAGAAGTAGAGAACCAAGAGATATTATAAACGAAGTAAAAAAATTAGCAGAACAAGGTTACAAAGAAATTACTCTTTTAGGTCAAAATGTTAATTCATATTTAAGAAATGAAAAAGAAAAAGGTATTGAATTTGAACAATATGAAGGAGTTAACTCATTTGCAACTTTACTAAGAGCTATAAACAAAATAGATGGAATAGAAAGAATTCGTTTTGTATCTCCACATCCAAAGGATTTTACAGATGACGTTATAGAAGCAATTAGAGACTGTGAAAAAGTATGTAAATTAGTTCATTTACCACTTCAATCAGGAAGTAGTGAAATTTTAAAAGTAATGAATAGAAAATACACTAAAGACCAATACTTAAGTTTAGTAGAGAAAATGAAAAATCAAATTCCAAATCTTACTCTTTCTACAGATATTATAGTAGGATTTCCAGGTGAGACAGAAGAAGACTTTGAAGATACTTTAGATGTTGTTTCAAAAGTAAACTTTGAGCAGGTATATATGTTTATTTATTCTAGAAGAGTTGGAACTCCGGGCGATAAGATGGAAAATCAAATTCCAGAAGACATTAAACATAAAAGATTTGACAGATTAAAACAATTAGTAGAAAGTCAAATTTCAGAAAGAAATAAGGAGTATGTGGGAACTGTTCAAAAAATTCTCGTAGAAGGAAGAAGCAAAACAAATGACAATATGCTTACAGGAAGATCTGACTCAAATAAAGTAGTAATACTAGAAGGTTGTGATGAGCTGGTAGGCAAAATGGTTGAAATAAAGATAGTTTCAGAACATATGTGGTATTTGAAAGGGGAAATAGTATAAAATGAAAGAGATAAAAGATAGTGAATTCGAACAATTGATGTTAGAAGTTATAGAAGGTAAAAAGTCTAGAGTTAAGCTTGCAGAAGAATTACAAACAGACTGGAGAACTTTAAATAAAAAAATTCAATTATTATCAATGACTAACCCAGAATTATACAAGAAATTTGTCGAAAAATATCCATATAAGCCAAAAGAAATAACAGCAATACCATTAAAGACAATGCTAGTAGAATTTTTAAAAACAGGAATAAGAATGCAAGATTTGGCCAATAAATATGGAATAGGTGAAAGGACTTTACGAAGAAAAATAGATGCATTAAAAAAATCAGATGATCCTAAAGACAGAGAGTTACATGATATTTGTAAACAAACAGCTTATAACCGAGCTCATGGAAAAAAGATGAATTTTGAGCTTCAAAGAAAGATTGATGAATTAGAAATACAAGAAGAAGAAATAAAACAAGATGACAAAGAAAAAAGAAGACAACAATTACTTCAAATAGAGAAAAATTATAACGAATTGTGTAGAATAATGTCAAAGGAAAAAGCAGCAGAGGCGATGGGATATACATACAATAGAGTATATAAATTGCTAGACGAACTCTATTGCATGGAAATTCAAAATAATGCGATTAAAGGTTTTAAGGAAGATATAAAAGTAAATCCAAAAGAGATAAATCAAGTTTTAGATGAAAAAATAACAAAGTCAACAACTGAAACAGAAAAGGAGAAATAAACATGGCAGAATATTCACCTATGATGCAACATTATTTACAAACAAAAGAAGAATATAAAGATTGCATTTTATTTTATCGTTTAGGCGATTTTTATGAAATGTTTTTTGATGATGCAATTACAGCTTCAAGAGAATTAGAGCTAACACTGACTGGCAAAGACTGTGGACAAGCTGAGAGAGCTCCAATGTGTGGAATACCATATCATGCTGCAGAAACATATATTGCAAGATTAATTGAAAAAGGATACAAAGTTGCAATCTGTGAGCAACTTGAAGATCCAAAACAAGCTAAAGGAATTGTAAAAAGAGATGTTATAAGAGTCGTAACACCTGGTACTGTAATGGAAAGTAACCTTCTGGAAGAAAAGAAAAATAACTATATAATGTCAATATATAAAAATGGAATTTATTATGGAGTAGCAGTTTGTGATTTGACAACAGCAGATTTTAAAACCACACAAATTAAAGACCAAAATAATTTTATCACCTTAATGGATGAAATTTCAAGATTTTTACCAGCTGAAATTGTTGTGAATACTATGATGTATGAATCAGCTCAAGAAATTAGTAAAATACGTGAAAGATTTAATATATACATATCAAAACTAGATGATGAAAAATTTGATACTGATTATAATGAATTTAAAATTAAATATGACATATTAAATGAAAATGAGCAAGAAGTTGAAGATATATCTGATAGTGTATTATGTGTTGCAGCAAGTAATGGATTATTAAATTATTTGAAAGATACTCAAAAAAGCAACTTAGACTATATTCATAAAATTGTGTTATATTATACAACACATTATATGAATTTAGATATAAATGCAAGAAGAAACTTAGAAATAACAGAAAAGTTAAGAGATAAAAGCAAAAAGGGGACTTTGCTTTGGGTTCTTGACAAAACGTCAACATCAATGGGAGGAAGATTATTAAGAAGATGGCTTAATGATCCTTTAATAGATGTATGCAAGATAAATGAAAGACTAGAAGCTGTTAAAGAATTGAAAGAAGATATAATTTTAAGAGGAGATGTTATTGACAGCTTAAAAAAAGTGTATGATATTGAAAGATTAGCAGGAAAAATATCTTATGGTAGTGCAAATGCAAGAGATTTACTTTCATTAAAAAACTCTGCTAAACAATTACCTGATGTAAAGAAAACACTTGCACAAACAAAATCTCCATTATTAACTCAATTATATGATAATTTAGATACCTTAGAAGACGTTTACCAAATGATTGAAGATTCAATTATTGACGATCCACCTATAAGTGTAAAAGAAGGTGGAATAATAAAATTAGGATATGATGAAGAGATAGATCACCTAAAAAAAGCAACAACAGAAGGTAAAAGTTGGGTTCTAGAAATAGAAGCAAAAGAAAGAGAAACAACAGGAATAAAAGGATTGAAGGTTGGATTTAATAAAGTATTTGGATATTTTATTGAAGTAACAAAATCTAATTTATCAATGGTTCCAGATAGATTTATTCGTAAACAAACTTTAGCAAACTGTGAAAGATATATAACCGAAGAATTAAAAAAAGTTGAAAATGAAATTTTAGGTGCAGAAGAAAAAGTTGTAAATTTAGAATACAATGCCTTTTGTGAAATAAGAGAAAAAATAGAAAAGCAAATATTAAGAGTTCAAAAATCAGCAAGTATCATAGCTACATTAGATGTTCTAACATCTTTAGCAACAGTGGCAGATGACATGAACTATGTAATGCCAATAGTTGATAATAGTGGAATGATAGATATTAAAGATGGACGTCATCCTGTTATTGAAAAAATATTACCAGGTGGAAGCTTTGTTGAGAATGACACATATTTAGACAAAAATGATAACCGTTTAGCAATTATTACAGGTCCTAACATGGCAGGTAAATCTACATATATGAGACAAGTTGCTTTAATAACACTTATGGCACAAGTTGGAAGTTTTGTACCAGCATCTTATGCGAAAATTGGTGTAGTTGATAAAATATTCACTAGAGTTGGAGCATCAGATGATTTAAGTATGGGACAAAGTACTTTCATGGTTGAAATGATGGAAGTGGCAGCTATATTAAAGGAAGCTACATCAAATAGTTTAGTAATTTTAGATGAAATAGGAAGAGGAACTTCAACTTATGATGGACTTTCAATTGCATGGGCAGTAGCTGAATATATTTCAGATAAAGAAAAATGTGGAGCTAAAACTCTATTTGCAACACATTATCATGAGCTAACATCACTAGAAGAAAAACTAGAAGGAGTTAAAAATTATTCTGTTGCTGTAAAAGAAAAGGGAGAAGATGTTATTTTCTTAAGAAAAATTGTACCCGGTGGAACTGATGAAAGTTATGGTGTTCATGTTGCAAAATTGGCAGGAGTTCCACAAGTTGTAACAAAACGTGCAAATGAAATTTTAAAGACTTTAGAAAGAAAAAGTGTACTCGGAGAAAAGGCACAAGAAAAAGAAAATAAAAAAGTTGCAACAGGGCAATTAGATTTATATAATTATAAATTGGCTGAGATAGCACACGAATTGGATAAAGTGGATTTAAATGAATTAACACCAATAGAAGCATTGAATACTTTGGTTAATATGAAGGAAAAAATGAAATAGGGAGTAACAAATGAAAGAAAAATCAAATAAGCAATTTATGATTTTATCTGCAATAGGCATAATACAAGTGGTTATGTGTCATTTGGCACCAGACGTAAAATTAACTGGATACATATTTCCATATACTTCGTTTTTTATGCCTATGTTTGTGTTTATATCAGGATATTTTTATTCTGTAAAAAAGGAAGAACATATATTTAAAACTATATGGGAAAAATTTAAGAAAATAATGTTGCCATTTTTGATTATAAATTTATGTTATGGAATGATAAATACAATATTAAGAAATGCAGGAGTTATAAATTATGGAAGAGATATTAGCTTATACACATTGTTTATACAACCATTTATAGATAATAGCCAGTTTATTTTTAATTTTCCATCATGGTTTATACCAGCATTTTTCACAACATATATCGTTTACTTGCTAATACATAAATTAACATCAAAAATAAAGCTAAATGAATATATCTTGTTGCTAATACTATTAGTTGGAAATATGATAGCAGTGTATAATCAGGAAATTGCTAGATTAGAAGATATAAGGTCTTTATTATTAAGAATACTATTCTTCTTGCCATTTTTTCAAATGGGATATTTATATAAAACAACTTGGCAAAAATATGAAGAAAGAGTAAAAACTTGGATTTGCATACCGATAGTGATAATAATAAATATTATTTTAATATCAATTTTTAAAGATATTGAATATGATTTACATGAATTTTCAGGATTTATACAAAATGCATATTATTTGCCAATATTAACATTTGTAACAGGAACTTTGTTCTGGCTTAGAATTTCTAAAATTCTTGAAAAATGGATAGGAAATAATAAATTAGTAAATTACATTAGTAATAATACATTTTCAATAATGTCACATCATTTATTTTATATATTTATACTTAACTTTGTACTATATTTAATAAATGTTCCATATTTTGATTTATCGAACTTTCAGAATGGATGGATATATAGATACCAAATACCAGGTTGGGAGATTCCATTACAAATTGGATATTTACTACTTGGAGTACTCGGACCAATTGGAATGAAATATTTATATGATAAGATTAACATAAAACTTTACAAAAATAAAGAAAAGGTGTATAATGATAAGAACTAGTTGACTAAATGCTAGTAAATATATTATAAGGAGAATTCACACAATGGGTACAGAGGCACGGAAACGTGAAACAGGTGGAAAAGGAAATTCCTCTATTTGTCTCAAAATAGAGCATTGTATGCTCAGTTGGAAGGGAGGCAGAAAATGTTCCAAGAATAAATGTAGGAACTATGTGGATCCGAGAAAACCTAAAAACAAGAAGAAGTGATGAATTTTACTGGCGAGCAGTCCTAAAATGTGGTCTGCTCGTTTCTTTGTAAAGTATTCATAATAACCAGTTGACTAAAATAGATATAAGATATAAAATACTATTGTTAGGTTTAAAGAATTTTAGAGAGGAATGTTGCTAATATGAATATAAAACTAAATACCGAAATATTAGAAGTAGAAGAAAATAAATCAATTATAGAATTGTTTAATAAAGAAATTGGAGAAAACAAAAAGATTATTGCATGTGATATAAATAACGAAATTAAATCTTTAAATTTTATTCCAAAGGAAAATGACAATGTTAATTTTGTAGATGTTACTAGTAGAGATGGAAGAAGAACATATATTAGAGGACTTTTATTTATAATGAGTATGGCTTTTAACAAATGTTATCCGGAAGCCTTTCTATCAGTAAATTATCAATTAACAAATGCTATGTATTGCGAAGTAGATAATTTAGAAGTTACAAAAGAAATGATAGAAAATGTTAATAACAAAATGAAAGAATTAGTAGCTAAAAGTTTACCAATAAAAAAAGTTGAAATGACAAAGGAAGAAGCAATTAAATTCTATGAAAAGGAAAATAGTTTAAGAGGAATATTACAATTAGATAATGAGCAAAAAAAAGGGGTTTCTCTATACTTTTGTGAAGATTATTATAATTATTTCTATGGAGTAATGCCTATAGATACAAGCTATATAAATGTATTTGATATTATTCCATATAATGATGGATTCTTATTACGTTATCCAGATAAAGAAAATCCAGAGGTATTAGAGCCTGGACTAGTAAGTAAAAAAATGATTTCAACTTTAGATGAATACAAAGATATTCATAGAGTATTAGATGTAAACACAATATATAAGTTGAATAAACAAATTAGAGAAGGAAAGTCTGCTGAACTTGTACTATTGGCAGAAGCTTTACACGAAAAAAAGATTTCCGATATAGCAGATAATGTTGTAAAAAGAAAAAATGTAAAAGTAATTCTAATTGCAGGTCCATCATCATCTGGAAAAACTACATTTGCTAAAAGACTTGGAATTCAATTAAGATTAAATGGTCTAAAACCAGTGACTATATCTGTTGACGATTATTTTGTTGAAAGAGAACAAACACCTCTAGATGAAAATGGAAAATATAATTTCGAATGTATAGAAGCAATTGATTTAAAACTATTTAATGAACATTTAACGACTTTATTAAATGGTGGAGAAATACTTTGCCCAACCTTTGATTTTAAAGAAGGAAGCAAAAAGTATACAGGCAAGAAAATGAGATTAGCAGAAGATGAAGTTCTTGTAATTGAAGGAATTCACTGCCTAAATGATAAACTAACAGAATCAATTCCAAAAGAATTAAAATACAAAATTTACATTAGTGCCTTAACTGTTCTTAATGTTGACTACTATAATAGAATATCTACAACAGATAGCAGATTAATTAGAAGAATGGTAAGAGACCATAATTTTAGAAGCTATACTGCTATGCATACCTTACAAATGTGGAATTCTGTAAATAAAGGCGAAAATCAATATATTTTCCCATTCCAAGATGAAGCAGATAGTATGTTTAATACTTCTTTAATATATGAACTATGTGTATTAAAAAAATATGCATTACCAATGTTACAAGAAATTGATAATTCTTATGTAGAATATGCAGAAGCTAAGAGACTATGTGAATTTTTAAAGTATTTTGAAGATATTGAAGATAAGTATGTTCCTCAAAATTCATTGCTTCGCGAATTTATTGGAGGCAGTATTTTTGAATACTAAGAGGTAGAATATATGGGAAGAAAATTTACAAAAATAGATGAAGCATTTGTATGTGAAAATTGCGGAAAGCAAATAAACCCACTTGGATATACTTGTAGAGACCATTGCAATTATTGTTTACATTCAAAACATGTAGATATAAATCCAGGTGATAGAGAAGAAGAGTGCCATGGTGATCTAGAACCTATTAGGGTTGAACTTGATAGCAAAAAGGGGTATGTCATAATTTATAAATGCAAGAAATGTGGAGCGATACGCAAAAACAAAGCAGCAGAGGATGACAATATGGATTTGATAATTGAATTAACTACAAAACAATAGAGAGGTTTTAAACCTCTCTATATAAATTTCCATTAGTATATTGTAATCCTTCTAATTTTTCTCTGTTATAAGCTTTGTCTACAGCTTCATTTATTTCATTAATACTCTCATCAAGTATATCAAGTCTAACAAAATTTACAGGTAAGTCTTTAGTTGAAACTGAAAGAGTTTTACTATTACAAATCAATGTTACAGTTTCAATGCTATTTGGCACAACTCTAAAATTAAAGCCTAGTCTGTCTTTCAAATAATATTTATTATTTTTTTTGCAATTAGTTCCACAATCTGGATAACATTTATTAGTCTCACCTAAAAAGCAATAACTACTTGCCATAAGAGGTAGGTTGCCATATACTATCATTTCAGTGTTGATGTTAGCATTAGCTAACATTTCTTTTATAAGCTCTTGATTAAGTTCTCTAGATAAAGTAATTCGTGAAAGACCTAATTTTCTGTATTCTTCCATTGTATTATTATTAAATACATTAAGAGTATAATTTCCAATAAACTCATAATCTTTGCTATATTTTTTTAATAATTCAAAGTCTCCGATATTTGACACTATAAAGCCTTTTATATTGTAAATCATAACTGCTTGTTCTATGGTACTTAAAGCTATATTTTTATAATTCGTTTTTATTATACTTGGAACATATATGTATAAGTTATAATTATCACTAAAATATGAAATTACTTTAGAATATTTTTTACTAATAAATAACTCTAAAGATACATAAATATTAGTAATTTTTTCTTTGTCTAGTTTAGTATAATCAAAATCTAAGTCTAGTTGCCTAAACAAAACAGAGATTTCAGGATTTTTCACATTAGGAGTATATGTTATACTTTCTTTTGATTTTCTTGACAAATCTAGCAAAGTTCTTTTTGCTCTAGATAAAATTTCTTGTTCTACTTTTTCTAAGGCAGTTCTTCTTAATTCATTTAATGTACTAATACTTGGAACATAAAGTCCATCATCCAAAAGAACAGTGATGTTTTCAAAAGAAAATGGAGTATTAGTAGTTTTTGAAATTTGTTTTACAACTCGCTCAACACTAATTGGTGTTTTTAAAGCATCAATAGGTATCATATTTGAAATTTCTTTAACATAAATACTTGAATAAAGTTCATTATAGCAAGTATTTTTATTTGTAGAAATTTCCATACTAATAGGCGTATTCTTTTTGATTGTAACAGTACAATTTAGAGGTATTTTTTTATTTTCACAATTATCATAAGAGGCTTTAGCAAAATCGCTTAAAGCTTTACTAGAAATTCTGTAAACCTTATCTCCAACTTTGATATTACCTTTCATACGTCCAATTGTAACCTCAGTATTAGCCGATACTTTCTTTTGATTTACATTCTTAATCATAAGCTCTGATACTAAGTATTTAGATGCTTCATTAGAAACAGAGATAGAGTCTCCAAGTTCTAAGTCTTCTTCTAGTTGCAGGGTGATATGACCTTTGTTGGAATTATATTTTTTTATAGTTCCTAAATAAATTCCCATATTACTTGGTTTTTCAGGAAATATTAAGTTTCTATTATGCTTAGAATCTAAATGTCCATCTGAAAATCCGCCTCTATTAAATACTTGCATTAAGTCATTTATATCTTTTTCATCAATAATAAAGTCATCATTATTTAATACCATATCAATATATTTTCTGTAAATTCTGGTAACGGTGGCAACATATTCAGGACTTTTCATACGACCTTCAATTTTAAAACATTTAACACCAGCTTGTATTAAACGTGGGAGATAGGCAATACCACATAAATCCTTAGTGCTTAACAAATAGCCTTTATCAATTGATTTACGTTCATGAGTTTCAGCATTTTCACTAATTAGTTCATAAGGTAACCTACAAGGACCAGCACACTTACCACGGTTTCCGGAACGACCACCAACAACACTTGAAAATAAGCATTGGCCTGAATAGCAAATACATAATGCACCGTGAATGAAAGTTTCAATTTCAACTTTACAGTTTTTACAAATGTACTCAATTTCTTCACAAGAAAGTTCTCTTGAAAGAACTACTCTGTCAAAACCAAGTTTTTCAAGCTTCAATACTCCTTGTAAATTGTGTACTGTCATTTGAGTACTAGCATGTATAGGTAATCCAGGAATATTATCAATTAAATATTTTGCCAAGCCCAAATCTTGAACAATTATTGCATCAACTCCTGCTTTATAAGCTTCTTTAGCTAAATCAACAGCATTATCAAATTCACAATTCTCAAGAAGAGTGTTTAAAGTCAAGTTTGTTTTTACATTTCTTAATTTACAATAATCTATAACTTGTTTCATATCTTCAACATTAAAATTAGCAGCATACATTCTAGCATTAAACTGCTCTACACCAAAATATACTGCGTCTGCGCCATTTTGCACAGCTGCTTTTAAACAATTCCAGTCTCCAACAGGAGCCAAGAGCTCTACTTTTGTCATATAAATATTAACCTCCAAATAATTTAACCTTATTAATTGTAACACAATTTTTTTCTTTTGCATACTAATATTATATAGAAAAGTAAAAAGGAGGAGAACAGTATGCCAGAAGAATCTAGAGATTGTGGATGTGGACGTAATAATGGTTGTGGTTGCTTAGGTAACTTATTTGGAGGTTGCGGATGTGGTGATAGTAGTATTTTATTCTTTATAATAATATTTTTATTACTATTTTGTAATTGCGGAGGCAACAGATAACAACATATTAAAGGCAGCATTTGACAAATGTTGCCTTTTTTCTATTTTGTCTTGACGGAGAATAGCAAGAATGATATACTAAGCTTGTAGAAATTTATCACTTTTTAGGAGGAAAAAATGTTATTGAAAAACATTTTAAATATACGAAGAATAGTAAGTATTATTCTAATAATTTTAACATTATCTAGTTTAATTACACTATTTATAAATAACGAGGTAAAGGCTACATATAGTAGCAAGTTTTCAAATTATCCTCGGATACGAAAAACTATTAAAAGAATTACAAGAAGCTCATCCAAATTGGGAGTTTGAAATATTAGAAACCGGTTTGGATTGGTCAGAAGTAATTATTGCTGAATCTACAGGATATCACGGTAGAAATGTTGTACCATCAACAAGAGCAGATGCTTGGAAATGTGCTTGCAACAAAACTGTAGAAGATGTTTGGAAATGTGCTTCAACAGCAGCAGTAGCATATTATATGGATCCAAGGAATTCATTAAATGAAAATTATATATTTCAATTTGAACAATTGACATATGACGAAAAGAATCAAACAAAAGAAGGAGTAGAACTTATACTTAAACCTTGTAATTATACACAAGGTAAAGTTACATATTATGATTCAAAAGGCAACAAAAAGACATTAAACAAAACTTATGTAGATGTAATAATGGAAGCTTCAAAAGAATACAATATAAGTCCATATCACTTGGCTTCGAGAATAAGACAAGAACAAGGAGCTGGAAATGCAGGCTCAATGATTTCTGGAACTTGGACAGGCGGTAATGGAAACTACAAAGGTTTATACAATTTCTTTAATATTTGTGCTTATGGAAAAAACATTGTACAAAACGGTTTAAAGTATGCTAAATCACAAGGATGGACAGATCCAGAGAAATCTATTAAAGGTGGAGCTAAAATATTAGCATCAGGATATATTTCAATAGGACAAGATACATTATATCTAGAGAAATTTGACGTTGTAAATGGTGGAGATGGATATTATTCACACCAATATATGACAAATGTATCTGCTTCTAGAACTGAGGGATATACAATTCGTAATACATATACAGATATGGGATTATTATCATCAGAGTCTAAGATAAAATTTAAAATTCCAGTATATAAAAATATGCCTAAGCAAATATGTCCACAACCAGGAACAGAAAAACCTGTTACACAAGATGTTGAGATAACTGAAAATAAAGTGAGAGTTAGAAAAGGCAAAGGAACTAACTATGATATAGTTACAACATTAAACAAAGGAACTAAAATTTTAAGAATTGAATTAGACAATTCTAAAACAGGGGGATATTACTGGGATAAAGTTGTATTAGCAGACGGAACTAAAGGATATGCTGCAAGAACTTATTTGAAACAAATAGATTTACAAAGTAATTGCAAAGAACAGTATATTACTACTAGATATACAGATTTTAGAAACGGTCCAGGCACATCAAAAACAACGGTTCTCAAAGTATTATCAGCAGGGCAAATAGTAACAATTGTGGAAAAAGATAAATACAAATCTTTAGATGGCAATGACTGGTGTAGAATTAAATTAAGTGATGGAACTTATGGATATGTTACATCAAATAGTTTTGAAGCATATGATCCTACTAAAGTTGACCAATTAAGAATAATCTGTACTGATGGATTAACTGTCAGAAAGTCACCAAGCACAAGTTCATCAGCACTAGCATCACTATATAAAGGAGCTATAGTAACAAGAACAGAAAGAAATGTAAAAAGCACAAACAAAAACTATATATGGGATAAAATAATTACATCTAGTGGAATTACAGGATATATAGCAACAAGAGATATAAAAAATAATGAAGACTGGGCTGAAGTTATAGGGAATGGAAGTGGAGAAACTACTTCAGAGATAAAAGGAAAGGGATTTAAAACTATTGGAACAAACATTGTCTGTCAGCCTAAAATTACAGTAGCTAATATAAAAGCAGTAGCAAAAGATGCAATTATCAAAAAAAGTGACACTGTAATAGCAGATACAGCAAATGTAGGAACTGGATATAAATTAACATCAGACGGAAAAACATACACAATTGTAGTTTTAGGAGATGTTAATGGAGATGGAAAGGCTTCAGCAGGTGATTATGTATTAATCAAAAATCACATAATGCAAACTAACTTGATAAAGGATTCTGCAAATCAAAATGCTGCCGACGTAAATAAAGATGGTAAAATTTCAGCAGGTGACTATGTATTGATAAAAAACTATATAATGAAAGGTACTGAATTTTCATTATAATTATAAAGGAGATTAAAACAAATGAATAAGAAAATATTAAAAATTAATTTATGCTTAATAATGTTATTTATATTTATATCTTGTACAGCACAAGTTTTTGCTGCAGGAAGATTTTCATTAAGTAAATCTAGTTCGAGTATAACAGAAGGTAAAACAGATAGTTTTACTATAAATGGAAGTAATGCAACAGGAAGAGTAGATATTACATCTTCTAATACAAGTGTTGCAACAGTTAGTTCAAGTAGCAAATGGCTTGAAAATAACTCTACAACCGTAACTATAACAGCCAAAAAAGCTGGAACTGCAAAAATAACTGTGTCTGGTACAATAGCTGACAAAGATGGAAATGAGGCAACAGTTACTAAAACAATAAGTGTAACAGTAAAAGCAAAATCAACATCAAGTTCTACTAACAATAATTCTAATTCAAACTCAACTTCAAATAGTGGAAGTACTAAAAAAGAACCTAAATTTACAAGTGTTAATCAAACAATGTATACAACAGGAGAAGTAAATATAAGAAAAAGCTATTCAACATCTAGTGCAATAATAAAAACAGTAGAAAAAGGAACTAAAATTACTAGAGTAGGAATAGGAGATAATGGTTGGAGTAAAATTACATATAATGGTCAAACAGCCTACATTAGTAGTTCACTATTAACTAAAACTAAACCAGCTGAAGATAAACCAAAAACAGAAGAACCAAAAAGCAATACAGCAACAAATCAAACTACAAATAATGAAACAATAAACAACGAGAATACTAATAACACAACAGAACCTGTTAATAATGAAGTTGATAATTCTAACACAGACAATACAAATGCAGTATTAGGACTATCTAAATTAGAAATTGCAGGAGTAAACTTTTCAGAAGGATTTGACCCTTCAATACATTCATACACTTTAAAATTAAATTTCTTTGTAAAAGACTTAAATATCACAGCAGAAGCTAATAAAACAGATGCTAAAGTTGAAATAATAGGAAATGAAAATTTTGAAGCAGGGGAGAATAATGTTACAATATTAGTTAGTTCAGCTGATAACAAAGAAACAGCAACATATCAAATAAAAGTAACAATACCATCAGAAGTAGCAAGTTCACCACAAAATAATATTCAATTTTATCTAATGTGTGGAACTATTATATTAGCAGCAATCGTAGTAATTGGAATAATCATTTCAATATATAAAAAGAAAAATAAAACTGAAGTAGATTATAAAGAGCCAAAAACAGATAATGATATGATAGACCCCTATACAGATATAAAACCTAAAAAAGAAAAAGTAAAAAGTGGTAAACACTCAAATTAAAATATAATGTGGAAAAGAAATTTTTCTTTTCCACAAAAATATGCTGGTATAGCTCAGTTGGTAGAGCAACAGATTCGTAACCTGTAGGTCGGCGGTTCGATTCCGCCTACCAGCTCCAACTCGATAGAAAATACAACATTTTATAGATAAAGTTGTCATAATAATGCTACGAATTTTGACAATATCTGTATAAAATGGTATAATATAAGAGATGAAACGTTTTTACTCCGTTACATCAAGAAACCTACATTATAATAGTGCAAATGCACAAGGAGGAAAAGTTAATGGCAAAATTCGAAAACGAAGGTTACTGCCCCAACATTTGGGTTCCAAAAACTTGGGGTGACGGGACAGACAGTCGACTGAATGGTCTCTGGAGCCTCGTAGGACAATCCATTGTCTACAAGGAAGAATGCAACTCTGATGTATGCAATGAGGTCTTTGGTATTGACATTATCGCTTATGATGTGCTTTCTGCCATCGTAAAAAAGAATGTCAATGCTGACAAGATTCTCGTTCACGAGCTCCACAACGGAGCATGCAACATGCAGAAAGTTTCCGACATTCAAAAAATCCTGAACGAATCCATCAATCCTGAGCTGATTGTCCACGCGGGAAGTAACTTCACTATCGTGTTAGCAGAAGCTGAGCATGGACTCGACCTTTGGGTCTGGGATTTGCGAACTACCTGGTAACAGCCATGAAAAAGAAAACGTATTGTTTTCTCCCCTCGAAAGAGGGGTTCTTTTTTTATTACATAAAAAATCAAAAATCTTCTGTATATAATAAGGTTGCCATTTTTTGCATATTATGGTAAAATATAAAAGGATTTAAACAAAAGAGAGGTTGATTTTATGGGATTTTTTGATAAATTAAAAAATGGTTTGAGTAAAACTAAAAATTCATTTGATGAAAAAATAAATAATGTATTTAGTAATTTTAGGAAAGTTGATGAAGACCTTTTAGAAGAATTAGAAGAAGCCTTAATTATGTCAGATGTAGGAGCACAAACATCTACAAAAATTATTTCTAATTTAAGAGATAGAATAAAAAAAGAGAAAATTGAAAATGAAGAAGATGTAAGAAATGCACTAAGAGAAGAAATAAAAGCTATTTTAGATGAAGTTGATAATGGTTTAAAATTAGCAACTCATCCTTCTGTTATTTTAGTAGTAGGGGTAAATGGAGTGGGCAAAACTACTTCTATAGGTAAAATAGCTAATCGTTTAAAACAAGATGGTAAAAAGGTAGTAATTGCCGCAGCAGATACATTTAGAGCAGCAGCAGTAGAACAATTAGAAATATGGGCTAACAGAGCTGGTTGCGATATAGTAAAAAAAGAAGAAGGTACAGACCCTGCGTCAGTTGTTTTTGATGCAATTCAAATAACTAAACAAAAAAATGCAGATGTTTTGATATGTGATACAGCCGGAAGATTACACAACAAAAAATATTTGATGGACGAGCTTGTAAAAATAAAAAAAGTAATAGATAAAGAGCTACCAGAAAGTTCAAAAGAAGTTTTGATGGTTCTTGATGCAACAACAGGGCAAAATGCTATTTCACAAGTAAAAGCATTTAAAGAAACAGTTGATATAAATGGCTTAATATTAACAAAACTAGATGGAACAGCTAAAGGTGGAGTAGTAGTTGGTATAGTTGCAGAAAATCAAATGCCAGTTAAATTTGTTGGTGTAGGCGAACAAATTGACGATATGGAAATTTTTAATAGTGCAGACTTTGTAAATGCTTTAATTTAATGGAGGTTTAAATGGAAGAACAAGTAAAAACAAATGCAAAAGAAGATAAAAACATTCATAAAAAAATTAGCAAAACTAAAAAATGGGTGGTCTTAATATTTCTTGCTTTAGTGCTAATAGTTACATATGTGAATTATAGAGGAGAGTATTTAGAAATATTAGAATTAGGAGAAAACTACTTAAGCATATTTTGGCAAAATTCAACTAATTACTTAATTACGTTTGTAGTTAATTTTATAGTAATTTATTTACTTATTCGAATTACAAACAAAAGAATAAAAAAAGGTTTAATACCATTTTTTGAAAAAGAAAAGAAAACAATGCCTAAAATGCCTAATAGATCAATTGCATTTATTGGTGCTATAATTGTTAGTTTTGTAATAAGTGGAACGGTACTTGAAAAATTTATGTTATGCATCAATGCTACTAACTTTGGAGTTACAGATGTTGTACTAGGATATGACATAGGATATTTTATCTTTGTACAACCATTAATACAATATGTGTTATATTACATTGTATATGCTATAGTTGGTTTAACAGCCTATGCTGTGTTATATTATATTGCAGTATTCAATTTATGCTTTGAAGGAGTAGACAGAGAAGTATTAAGCAAAGGAACATTGTTAAAACAATTATGCACAAATATAATGTTTGCTGCTATATTTATAGCTATGATTATATTTGTAGAAACACAAAATGTTGGACTTCAAAAGATTTTAACTCTTCAAAATGGTGAGGAGCCATATGTACTTTGGGGAGCTGGAATTTCTGAAGTTACTATTAAATTATGGGGATATAGAATATTATCAGTATTAGTAATTATTTCTATTGCAATGGGAATACACTATTTAAAGAAAAAATCAACTAAAAAAACTATAATTTCTTTAGCAATAGTTCCAACATATTTAATAGCAATGCTTATAGTTTTAGTTGGATTTAACACAATTTTTGTTAATCCAAATGAATTAGATAAACAACAAAATTATATCAAAGCTAATATAGACGCTACTAAACAAGCATATGAAATTGATATAGAAGAAGTTAATTTGTCTGGAAATGAAACAATAACATCAGAAATTATACAACAAAATAAAAATGTAATAGACAACATAGCATTAATAAATAAAGATATTGTTCTGAAAAATTTAAATATAGTTCAAACTAGCAAGGGATATTATACATATAATTCAGTACATCCAGCTACATATAACGTAAATGGCGAACAAACATTAGTATATGTTGCTCCAAGAGAAATTTCAAATACATCAAGTACATATAACCATAAAACATATGAATATACTCATGGTTATGGAACAATTATTACTTCTGTAACATCAACAGACAAAACTGGAAACATAGAATATTTACAAAAAGATTTTAATTCAAATGAAGTAGTAACCATATCTCAACCACGAATATATTTTGGATTAGAAACAAATTATACAGCTGTAACTAATAGCAACAAAGTTGAATTTGATTATCCTATTACAAGTTCAACAAAAGCTGAAAATGCAGAAAATGCATATGATGGACAAGCAGGACTTTCTTTAAATTTCTTTGACAGATTAATTTTAGCAATAAAAGAAAATGACTTACAATTAGCATTTTCAAATAAAGTAAATTCAGAAAGCAAAATATTGATAAATCGTAACATTATAAAAAGAGCAAAAACTTTAATGCCATATGTTTTATATGACGAAAATCCATATTTAGTAACTACAAACGAAGGAAAATTAGTATGGGTAATAGATGGTTATACCATATCTGAATGTTATCCATATTCTCAAAAATTAACCTTAGAAGATGGAATTATAAATAAAAAGCAAATAAACTACATTAGAAATTCTGTTAAAGTTTTAGTAGATGCATATGATGGCACTGTTAAATTCTATATTACAGATAGAAATGATCCAATAATTATGGCATATCAAAAAATGTATAAAGATTTATTTGTAGATAAGGACGAAACAATACCAGAGGACATTAGCAAACAATTTATATATCCTGAATATTTATATAAAATACAAGCAGAAATAATGAAGAGATACCATAATATTCAAACTGATGTATTATATCGTGGAGACGATATTTGGAAAATAGCAACACGTAATACAACAAAGCTATTAAACAAATCAGGAATTGAAATAGATCCTTATTATACAATAGTAAAAACTGTAGACAATGAAAATACCACACTAGGACTAGTTTTACCATACACACCATATAATAAGCAAAATTTAACATCATATCTTGTTGGAAGCTATGAGAATGGTCAATCAAAACTCTCTTTATATAGATATCCTTCTGATAGTAACGTTTTAGGCACAATTCAACTAGATACACAAATAGAGCAAGATGAAACTATATCTAAAGAGTTAGAAACTTTAAATATAACAGGAACTAAAATTATTAGAGATATGGTAGTTGTTCCTATAAATAACACTTTGCTATATGTAGAACCAATTTATCAACAATATATGAACGAAGAAAATTCTACTCCAATATTAAAGAAAGTTATAGTTGCATCAGGAAATAAAGTAGCTATTGGAAATGATATTACAGAGGCATTAAAAAATCTTGTTTCTCAATCTGCTGTTGATATTGAAGTTGAAGATACTGAAACTATTGAAGGCTTAATACAAGCTATAGTAAAAGCAAATAACAATTTAAAGCAGTCTAATAGTAACAATAATTGGGAAATGGCGGGAAAAGATATGACAAGACTACAAGCACTTATTACTAAATTAGAAAAACTACAAAAACAAAACCAAAAGGTGCAAAATAGTAATCCTGTAGAAAATTTAACAAATCAAGAAAATAATGAATAAAAAATGATAAAATCCTCCATCATTAATATAGATGGAGGATTTTATTTTGGATAAAGATAAATTAGAAGAAAAATTAAATAATAACCTAGAAAAATTAAATTATTCTTTGGAAAAAAGCAACATATTTGATTTAATGGAACTGTTGGGAAGCAAAAGAAAATTGTTTGTTAGGAACTTTATTTCTGGAATTTCAAAGGGAATAGGGATAGGTATAGGCTTTACAGTATTAACCGCAATTTTGATAATAATTCTTCAAAAAATTGTGACCATTAATATTCCAGTTATTGGAGATTATATAGCAGACATTGTGGACATTGTGCAGTCAAAATAAATTATATTTTCCCTCAAAACTACTTGACAGTTTACAATAATCAATATAAAATAGTAGTGTAGGAAAATATATTTTAATAAAATTTTTATAATTAGTTATATATATTTAGTACATTGAAAATTTAATAGAAAGAGGTGTAAGATTATGGATAATATCCTAATTGGAATCGCCGTTTTTCTAGTCTCAGCAGTAATTTTCACATTTGTAGGTATGTACATAAGAAAGAAAATTGCTGAATCTAAAATGGAAAGTGCAGAAGCTCAAGCAAAAAAAATAATCGAAATGGCAAACGTAGACGCTGAAAATAAGAAAAAAGAGGAAATCTTTAAGGCAAAAGAAGAAATTATGAATGCTAGAAAAGATTTAGACCAAGAGATTAGAGAAAGAAGAGGCGAAGTTCAAAATCAAGAAAGAAGATTAATTCAAAAAGAAGAAAACTTAGAAAGAAAACAAGACATTGTTGAGAAGAAGGAAAAGGATTTAGACAAAAAATACCAAGAACTAGACAACAAAAAAGCTGAAGTTCAAGATTTATTTAATAAGCAAATGAGTGAATTACAAAGAATTGCAGGTATGTCTAAAGAAGAAGCAAAAAAAGTTTTATTAGCAGAATTTGATAAACAATTAACGGTTGAAAAAGCTAACTTATTAAGAGATATGGAAGCTAAAGTCAAAGATGCAGCTGATAAAAACGCAAAAGAGGTAATAGGATATGCTATTCAAAAATGTGCAGCTGACCATACTTCTGAAACAACAGTATCTATAGTAACTCTTCCAAATGATGATATGAAAGGTAGAATTATTGGTAGAGAAGGTAGAAATATAAAAGCCTTAGAAACATTAACAGGAATTGATTTAATTATTGACGATACTCCTGAAGCAGTTGTTATTTCAGGCTTTGATCCATTAAGAAGAGAGGTAGCAAGAATTGCTATTGAAAAACTAATTGAAGATGGAAGAATCCATCCTGCTAAAATCGAGGAAATGGTTGAAAAGGCTAAAGAAGAAGTAGCAAATGTTATAAAAGAAGAAGGAGAACGTGCTGTAATGGAAACTGGTGTAATTGGATTACACCCAGATTTAGTTAAACTAATCGGAAAATTAAAATATAGAACAAGTTATGGACAAAATGTTTTAAATCATTCTATTGAGGTTTCTAACTTAGCTAGAATAATGGCTGAAGAATTAGGGCTAGACGCTAAACTTGCTAGAAGAGCAGGATTATTACACGATATTGGTAAAGCATTAGATCATGATATGGAAGGAACACACGTAGAATTAGGTGTTGAAGTATTGAAAAAATACAAAGAAAATGAAAACGTTATCAATGCTGTACAAGCTCATCATGGTGATGTAGAGCCAAAAACCATTGAAGCAGTTTTAGTACAAGCTGCTGATGCAATTTCTGCATCAAGACCAGGTGCAAGAAGAGAAACTCTAGAAGCATATATTAAGAGATTAGAGCAATTAGAAGGAATTGCTGATTCTTTTGAAGGTGTTGAAAAATCTTTTGCAATTCAAGCTGGTAGAGAAATTAGAATTATAGTAAAACCTGATAAAATTGACGACAACCAAATGAAATTGATGGCAAGAGATATAGCAAAAAGAGTTGAAGACGAGATGGAATATCCCGGCCAAATAAAAGTTAATGTTGTAAGAGAAACAAGAGTAATTGATTACGCAAAATAATTTTTTAAAAACGTTCAAGTAAATTGAACGTTTTTTCTTTTGCTACTTGAAACTTCTAAGTTTTATTTATATAATATTATGGTATTAAATAAGGAGGAAAATAAATTGACTTTTATTGAAAATATTAAAGAAAAGGCAAAAAAAGATATTAAAACAATAATACTACCAGAAGCAGAAGATATTAGGGTTTTAAAAGCAACTGAACAAATAATAAAAGAAGGATTTGCAAAAGTTATTTTAATTGGCGATACGACACAGATTAAGGAGGATGCAAGCAAAAACAATTTGAACATATCAGATGTAGAAATTATAAATCCTAAAACTTCTGATAAATTCGAAGAATATGCAAATAGTTTATATGAATTAAGAAAGGCTAAAGGAATGACATTAGAACAAGCTAAAAAATTACTATTAGAACCAATTTATTTTGGAATGATGATGGTAAAAAACAATGATGCTGACGGATTAGTGTCAGGTGCTTGTCATTCAACAGCTAACACTCTAAGACCAGCACTTCAAATATTAAAAACAGCACCAGGTACAAAACTTGTTTCTGCATTTTTTGTAATGGTAGTTCCAAACTGTGAATATGGAGAAAATGGTGTATTTGTTTTTGGAGATAGTGGTTTAGTAGAAAATCCATCTGCTGAAGAATTAGCAGAAATAGCAAAATCATCAAGTAAAAGTTTTGAAACTTTAGTTGGAAAACCATCAAAAGTAGCAATGCTTTCATATTCTACTTATGGAAGTGCACATTCTGAACTAACAGAAAAGGTAATAAATGCAACTAAACTGTTAAAAGAACAAATGCCTAATTTAGTTTGTGATGGAGAATTACAATTAGATGCTGCCATAATCCCTGAGGTTGCGTCTTCAAAAGCACCTAATAGTCCAGTAGCAGGTAAAGCAAATACTTTAATATTCCCTGACTTAAATGCTGGAAATATAGGATATAAATTAGTTCAAAGACTAGCAAAAGCTGAAGCTTATGGACCACTTTGCCAAGGTGTTGCAAAACCTGTAAATGACTTATCAAGAGGTTGTAGTAGTAAAGATATTGTTGGAGTTGTAGCAATTACTTGCGTTCAAGCTCAAAATGGTATATAATATGGAAAGATTGAATTACAGAGTTAATCTGTTCAATATATAATAATTTTAGGAGGATTTAGAATGAAAGTTTTAGTAGTAAACTGTGGAAGTTCGTCAATTAAATATCAATTGATAAACATGGAAAATGAAAGCGTTATGGCAAAAGGATATTTGGAGAAAATTGGATTACCAGATTCATTTTTAACACATACTGTAAATGGTGAAAAACGTAAAATTGAAGAGCCTATAAATAATCATGAAGAAGGAATAAAATTAGTATTAGCTCAATTAACACACCCAGAATATGGTGTAATTAGCAGCTTAGACGAAATTGGAGCTGTTGGACACAGAGTTGTTCACGGTGGAGAAAAATTCAGTTCTTCTGTTTTAATAGATGATGCTGTTATGGAAGCAATGAAAGAATGCATTCCACTAGCACCTTTACATAATCCAGCTGGAATTACAGGAATTGAAGCTTGTAAAAAAGTACTACCAAATGTTCCAATGGTTGGAGTATTTGATACAGCTTTCCATCAAACATTACCAGAAAAAGCATATATCTATGCTATTCCTTATGAATATTATGAGAAATATGGAATAAGAAAATATGGTTTCCATGGAACATCTCATAGATTCGTATCAAAAAGAGTAGCTGAAGTTATGAATAAACCAATTGAAGATTTAAAAATTATAACATGTCACTTAGGTCAAGGTGCAAGTTTATGTGCAGTTGACGGTGGAAAATCAGTTGATACTTCAATGGGATTAACACCTTTAGCAGGAATACCTATGGGAACAAGATCAGGAGATATTGATCCATCAATAGTAACATTTTTAATGAACAAAGAAAATTTAACACCAGACCAAATGGATAATATACTAAACAAAAAATCAGGTAAATTAGGAGTTTCAGGAGTTAGCTTTGATGATAGAGATATCGAAAAAGCTATGGCAGAAGGAAACGAAAGAGCAAAACTTGCAATAGATACATTTGTATATCAAGTAATTGGATATATTGGTAGATTTGCTGCTCAAATGAATGGTGTAGACGCTATTACATTTGCTGGTGGTGTTGGAGAAAACGGAATTGATGTAAGAAAACAAATATGTGAATCACTTTCTTTCTTAGGCGTGAAAATCGACGAAGAGAAAAACAATTGCAGAGGTAAAGAAGTTGAAATTTCAACACCAGACTCTAATGTAAAAGTATTTGTTATTCCAACAGACGAAGAATTAACAATAGCAAGAGATACTATGGAAATAGTAAATAAATAATAAAAAGAGGATTGAAAATGAAAGTATTAGTATTAAATTGTGGAAGCTCATCAATTAAATATCAATTGATTGATATGGAAAATGAAAATTTGATGGCAAAAGGATATTTAGAGAAAATTGGATTGCCAGATTCTTTCTTAACACATACTGTAAATGGTGAAAAGCATAAAATTGAACAAGTTATAGAAAACCATGAAGAAGGAATTAAATTAGTATTATCTCAATTAACACATCCAGAATATGGAGTAATTAAAAGCTTTGATGAAATCGGAGCTATTGGCCATAGATTAGCTCACGGAGGAGATAAAATTAGTGAGCCAACTTTAATAGACGAAAATGTTATAAATGTATTAAAGGAATTTACACCTTTAGCACCTTTACATAACCCTGCTGAAATAGTAGGAGTAGAAGCTTGTAAAAAAGTATTACCAGATGTTCCAATGGTTGGAGTATTTGATACAGCTTTTAATCAAACTATTCCTGAAAAAGCATATATGTATGCAATCCCATATGAATATTATGAAAAATATGGAATAAGAAAATATGGTTTCCACGGAACATCATATAAATTTGTTTCAAAAAGAGTAGCTGAAATTATGGATAAACCTTTAGAAGATTTAAAAATTGTTTCATGTCACCTTGGTCAAGGAGCAAGTGTATGTGCAATAAATGGAGGAAAAGCAGTAGATAACTCATTAGGATTTACTTCCTTAGCAGGTCTTCCTATGGGAACAAGATGTGGAGATATTGATCCATCAATAGTAACTTTCTTAATGAAAAAAGAAAATTTAACTACAGAACAAATGGATAAAATATTAAATAAACAATCTGGTAAATTAGGAATTTCAGGGGTTAGCTTTGATGACAGAGATATTGAAGTTGCTGCAGAAGAAGGAAATGCAAGAGCAAAACTTGCAATAGATGTTTTTGTATATCAAGTAGTTGGATATATTGGTAGATTTGCAGCTCAAATGAATGGTGTAGATGTTATTACATTTGCTGGTGGAATTGGAGAAAATGCAATAGATGTAAGAAAACAAATATGTGAATCACTTTCTTTCTTAGGAGTAAAAGTTGATGAAGATAGAAATAATTGCAGAGGAAAAGAAGTTGAAATTTCAACATCTAATTCTAAAGTAAAAGTTTTTGTAGTTCCAACAAACGAGGAACTAATGATAGCAAGAGACACTATGGAAGTAGTTAGTAAATAAAATTTTGAAGGGTTTCGAAAAGAAACCCTTTTTTCTACTTGTATAACTTAAAATTTAATGATATTATATATGCGAAGGGAGATTTAGCAAATGATAGACTTAAAAGAAAATCCAACATTTTTAAATTCATTTTTGGAATATCTAACAGGTATTTTAAATAAATCGGTTAACACAGTAAAAGAATATAACTATGATTTAGCTCATTTTCTAAAGTTCATATCTCATCATTTTGGCTTATCTTCTGAAGAAAACATAAAAGAGATAGATATTCATGATATGAGTATAGAAACGGTTAAGCAGATTAAATTAGAAGATATACATGCATTTTTATATTATTTAACAGAAACATACCACAGTAAAGCTGCCACACGTGCAAGAAAAGCCGCAAGTATCAGAATGTTTTTTAGTTATTTAACTCAAAAGGCTCACTTATTAGAAGTGAATCCTGCGCAAGGACTTGAAACACCTAAGCTAGACAAAAGGCTTCCTAAATATCTAACTTTAGAACAAAGTAAGGAACTACTAGAAGTTACAAAAGCAGAATCCGGAGATTTTAAAGAAAGAGATTATGCGATAATTACTTTATTCTTAAATTGTGGGATGCGTTTATCAGAGTTAGTGAATATAAATATAAAAGATATAAATTTTTATGATAACAAATTAAATGTAATAGGTAAGGGAAATAAAGAAAGAACTATTTACTTAAACAAAGCTTGTATTGATGCCATAAATTCATACTTGGCTGTAAGACCACATGATGGCGTAAAATTCGATTCTAGAGATGCTCTATTTTTAAGCAAAAGAAAAGAACGCATCAGTAACAGAATGGTCCAAGAGATAGTAAAAAAAGAGTTAATAAAGGCTGGACTAGACATAAGTAAATACTCTGTTCACAAATTAAGGCACACTGCTGCAACCTTAATGTATCAGTATGGTGATGTAGATATTAGAGCTTTACAAGTATTATTAGGACATGAAAGTATATCTACCACTGAAATATATACACATGTGGAAAATAAACAAGTAAAGAATGCTGTTGAAAGCAACCCTTTAGCAAATGAATGAAATGGAGAAATATAATATGGAAAAAGAAGTAGAAGTTAAAGAGAAAAAACATATAAAAATAGCAGGAATTACACTTTGGAGAATAGTTGCATACTTTATAATTTATAGTGTAGCGGGATTTATTATAGAAACAATATTTGGAGTATTAACTAAAGGTGTGCTCGAAAGTAGAAAAAGCTTTTTATACGGTCCTTTTTGCAGTATATATGGACTTGGAGCAGTTTTAATGATATTGCCTTTGCAAAGGTTTAAGAAGAATAACTATACTTTATTTGCAGCAGGTTTTGTAATAGGTTCTATTATTGAATATCTTGTAAGTCTAATAGGAGAGCTAATATTTCACATTAAATGGTGGGATTATTCAGATCAGATACTAAATTTAAATGGAAGAATTTGTGTACTATTTTCACTATTCTGGGGATTACTTGCAATATATTTAATGTCAGATATCAACAAAAGAGTAGACAAACTAATAGACTTTTTAAAGAAAAAGATATCAATGGGAATTTTAAAAACTGCGGTTGTTCTTGTCAGTATATTCCTTGCATTTGACCTAGGAATTACAGCATATGCCTTACAAATGTTTACTATAAGAATAGTACATGACAACAACTTAAATGTTGCAAATAAACAATATATTGATGAACAATATGAAAAAATATATATTAAAGATACTAAACAAAAAGAATTTATTTTGAAATATTTTGATGATGAAAAAATGATAAAAACATTTCCAAATATAAAAATAGAAGATGTGGATGGAAATATATTATTTTATAGAAAATATGTCAAAGACATAAAACCATACTATTATAATTTTAGGTCAAACTCACATCTAAAACTAAAATATTTTGAAGATGTGGATTACTAGATTTTCTTTACTTTTAGGGCTTTACGTGATATAATAAGACTACATTCTAAATAGAATGAATAAATTTAAGAGGAGGTTGCTTTATGAAGCAGGCAAGTCTTGTGGGCGAGTATAGCTACTATCGAGCAATGCCTTGCGAGATGGAGGATGTCGACTTTTGCCAAAAGATGGCTTGTATCAAGAAGCCAAGGTCAGATATCTGGTATTCTCCGTTAAAAGCACGGATCGTAAGAGAAGGTTTCCCTGTGATTGTCAACTATCGCTCCATTGATAGATGGAAGCTGGTACGAGATCAACATGGGAAGATGGTATTGTTCTACAGAGAACATCGTACACCTATGCCTGTACCTGTAATATATGTGGTACGATATGACCCTAAGAAAGGATATTTTCTGAAGAATATATCCAATAATTTTTCCACGTTGGAAAAATTCAAAAAGTTCTATGAGGACACCACATATTTTGACCTGAATTCTTAAAGCAACAACTCGACAAGACACCAAATATTGGTGTCTTGTTATTTTTTATCTTCTATAGAAATATTTCCAGTTTTGTTACTGGGAAAAAATGGGAGGGTAGGAGAGAGGAACAGTCAAAATCATAAATATTGAAATATAAAATTTGTATAAACTTTTGGTTAAATTAAAATTTTAAAATTTTGTGCAAAGTTTTAAATTTATAAAAATTTTAAATTTACGAGCAAAAATTCTAAACATTTATAATTGATAAATTTTAATAATAGAATTTTTGTTTATAACTTATAAATAACTAAAATTTATTATACCAACTATATAAAATATTTTAATTATTTGACCTGTTAAAATTATTTTTAAGATATTTTAATATTAAAGATAATAAATTTCGTCTGATAATCATATAGAATTTTATATGATTGATGCAAAAAATCGATTTTTATTGATTTTTATAAAGTCACCAAAAAGTGGAAAAAAAACGACGCTCTAAAATCGATTTTAAGGCGTTTTTATTTTTTAGACATATAACTTGTTATCTAAAAAATAGCTTCATATTGAAGATATACTTAATAATCAAATATTTATAAAAAAATTATATAATTTAGATAAAAATATATAATAATAAAATATTTGAAATAAAATTTATATGAATAAAAATTTAAAAAGGCTTAGAATCGATTTTAGAAGGTTAAAAATAAGTAAGTAATAGGATAAGATTATAAATATAATAATTAGATTGAATATAAAATAATAAACTATAGGCATATATACTATATAAGCCAAATAATAGCTAAAAGTAGTAGGAGAGGAGCTATATAAGGTATATAGACAAATTTCTCTCCACCCAATTGCACAAAACTTTGATTTTGCGCAATTGGTGCAATATAATTTAAAGTAGTATTTCTTAACACTACCCTCTTTTCAATCATTATTCAATTTATTAAATCCTTATTTGTATACATCACAAATTTTACTATACAATAAAAAGAGCAGCTTTAAAACTACTCTTTAGTTGTATGTTATATTAAATTATAAAACCTTAATTGCTGTAATATCGTCACAATCTTTAAATCTATTTTGATATTTTTCCCAATTTTTATCTTCTAACAATTTCCTTTTTATTTCTTTTGCATAATATTCAATATTATTATCTGAAATATTATGCATAAATTTTTCTTTTGTCATACCAAGTACATCTATATCAAATCCATCTGTACATACAAAAACTTTTTCAAGTTCATTTAATTTGTATTTTCTTTGATATGCATATGAAACTACTGAAGAATCATTACTCGCTATATAATATCCACCAACTTTGTTTTTTAATTGTCTATTCTCTCTTAACAGTTCTATTACTTCTGGTTTATTTCTTGCTTCTTTTATTGTGATATCTTCAACAATTGATATATCTTTCATTAATTTCCATACATTGTTATCTAATTTATGTAAATTACAATCTCTTATTTCTTCAACAGTATCATTACTTTTATGTTTGATTAAGATAATTGAATCACCTAAAGAGAAAAGATCTAAAAACTCTCCCCTTTTCCTTGAAATAACCAAGCTTGAAGATGGTACTTCATAAGGTTTCAACCTTATTCCTAGTTCTTCTTCTTTTGCTTCGATTCTTTCTTTCATATACTCTATAGCAGATTTAACCGTCTCTTCTAATTCTATATTTTCTTGATTTACCAATTTAGACTTTAAATATTGAAGTAATTCAGCTACATACCATTCAGCAGAAGTTTTATATACATCTAATTCATTATCTCCTAAACCTGTCGCTCCATCCATAAGTATGGTGATATTTTCATCCGTATAAAATACATCTTCATTTACTAAATGTCCATTTCTTTTATCTTTCTTTTCTCCTGAAAGTGAAATTACCATATTTTATTCTTCCTTTATTATTTCGTTTATTATTTTGCATTTTTCAAGAAGTATGACATTTTATCTAAAAATTCATTGTTATTCTTTGTTGAAACCATTTGTGTAATTAATTCTTCAGTAACATCTGCAACAGACATTGTTGACATTGCTTTTCTTAATGCAAATACTGTTTCTAATTCTTTTGGAGTTAATAATAGTTCTTCTCTTCTTGTTCCAGATTTGTTTATATCAATTGCTGGGAAAATTCTCTTTTCTGATAATTTTCTATCTAAGTGAACTTCCATATTACCAGTGCCTTTAAATTCCTCAAATATAACATCATCCATTCTACTGCCTGTTTCTATTAAAGCTGTAGCAAGAATTGTTAAGCTTCCCCCATTTTCTATATTTCTAGCTGCTCCGAAGAATTTTTTAGGTTTATGTAATGCACTTGGATCTAAACCACCAGATAATGTTCTTCCTGAAGATGGGATAGATAAGTTATATGCTCTTGCTAAACGAGTAATACTATCTAATAATATAACTACATCTTTCTTTTGCTCTGTTAGTCTCTTGGCTCTTTCCAGTACCATTTCTGCTACCTTAACATGATGTTCAGGTAATTCATCAAAAGTAGAATATATAACATCTCCTTTAATGCTACGTCTCATGTCTGTAACTTCTTCTGGACGTTCATCTATTAAAAGAACAATTAATTCTATTTCTGGATTATTGGTTGTAATACTGTTTGCAATTTTCTTTAATAATGTAGTTTTTCCAACTTTAGGTGGGGCAACTATCATTCCTCTTTGGCCTTTTCCAATTGGTGACATTAAGTCAATAATTCTCATTGCATATTCATTTGGAACTGTTTCCAATCTAATTCTTTCGTCTGGATAAATAGGAGTCAAATCATCAAATTTTTGTCTTCTATATGCTTTTTCTGGAGATTCTCCATTAACTTCACCAACATAAATTAGTGCTGGAAATTTTTCTCCTTCTTTTGGTAATCTTGCAATTCCTTTTACTTTATCACCTTTATCCAACCTGAATCTTCTGATTTGTATAGGTGATATATATACATCTTTTGGAGTTGATAAATAATTTTCTCCTCTTAAAAATCCATATCCATCAGGTAATACTTCTAATATTCCTTCAACAATTTGGTCATCTGCATTTGTTAATTTGTATGATCCATTTGAAGGTTCAGCAAGACTGCTTGTAGTTACATCTGTTGCAACGTAGCTCCCATCATATTCAATTTCTTTTGCTTCAATTGATTCATTTTCCAATTTCAATAATTTTTCTATAATTTCCTCTTTTTTTAGCTTTGAAGTGTTTTTTATCCCCTTTTCTTTTGCAAGTTGACGCAATTCTACTAATGTATAATTTTCTAAATCCATATAATTTCCCCCATTATTAAATTTATATAAACAGACAAAATAAAGCTTGTCCTTGTTTTTTATTTTATTTGACTAATTTCTTTGGATTTTAAAGTTAGAATTAAAATAATTGAATAAATATAAATTGTATATGATAATGAGAAAGAATGAACTTTCTCATTATATAAGTGCATTTATTAGTATATAAATTATTTGCTGATATCTATGTATACCTTTTCATTTGGCAAATACATATCTAGTTTTTCTCTAGCTACTTCTTCAATATATTCTTTTGAATTTATATTTGCCTTTGTTTCAAGTAATTGCTCCTTTTTTTCTTCTTCTGCAGCAATTTGTTCTGTATATCTTTTGCTATCTGCTTTATATGCATTTAACTCTTTTTGTTGAACAAAAAATGTATAAACAACATAAATTAATATAGCAATAATTATAATTCTTTTAAAATTTATTTTCTTGTTTTTCATCTGTACTTTCATTCCTTAATTAATTTCTTGTAATATTATAACACACTATAATTATTTTTTCTACAAATTTCATAAAATTCCTTCTTTTTCTTGCAATTTAATTTTATTTTTTTCTTTTTTCTTCATAATTTTTGTCGTATTTTGAAATATTTTTTTGAAAAATGTAGATAATCTTTGTGCTAAAAATTTTATAGGTTTAATAAGTAAAAAATTAAATATTTTAAAAATTAAGTTTACCGGATAGGATATTATCTTTTTAATAAATTTTATTATAATAACTGAATATTTTACTATATATTTACTAAGAGTAAGCATGTAAATCAATACTCCTAATGCAATTCCAATAAATATATAACTTCTAATTTCCCCATTATTAAATTTAAATATAGAAAATAGTGTAATAAAACCTGCTAATATCCAGAACAAAATATCTTGTAAAGTTGTTAGCCAATCAGCTGTTTTAAAACTTCTACGTAATATTCTAAAAACATCAAATAAAACACCTATAACTATTCCTGTAACTGTGAAAGCAATTAAACAAAGTAGTTGCTCCATTTTAAACTCATTCCCTTCTCAGCCTATTTAAAGATTTTTCCTAGAAAACCTCCACCCTTCTCCATACTATCTTTTTCACTATACGCAAGTTGATAAATTGTGCCATCTATTGTAACTTCTGATGTATCTAAGCTCAATTTATTTATTCTCAAATTTTCTCCTTTAACGGTAAGTAACCCTAATTCAGTTTCTAAAATAACTATTTGATCGTCAAAACTAAGTACATCTAGTACTCCAGAAATATTTAATTTTTCTCTATTTTCTAGAACAATATTTTGAATAACATTTGTCATACTTGACATTGATTTTCTTTCTTCTAATGGCATATCCATCACTCCTTAAAAACAAGTCTATTTATATATATTCAGGTCTTGTCTCATTTAGAACAAAATTAAAGAAAAGTATTTATTACTTTCCTACAATTGTTCCTATTTCATCATTAAATGTATTTTTAACTATTATTTTTACACCATATTTTTTAGCTAATACTACACACCTATCATGTAAGACTTTAGCTCCATTTTTAGCCATTCCTTCCATATCTTCATAAGAAATGTAATCTAACTTTTTTGCATTTTTATACTTATATGGATCTTTATCATAAACACCATTTGTATCTGTAAAAATATAGCATTCTTCCTCTTCTAAAGCAGCTGCAATTGCTATAGCTGTCGTGTCTGAGCCATTTCTTCCTAATGTTGTTATATTGTTATTTTCATTTATTCCTTGAAAGCCTGTTACAACCACAACATCATTATTTGCTAATTCGCTCCAAATCATTTTAGGGTATATGTCTTGAATTTTAGCTTCTGTGTAGTTTGAGTCTGTTACTATTCCAGCTTGCCATCCTGTTAATGAAACAGCTTTATAGCCTAAGCTATGTAACAATATTGCAAACTTGCTGCACGCCATTTGCTCTCCAACAGACATTAGAACATCTAGCTCTCTTTTATCTGGCTTATCTGTCAATTCTTTTGCTTCTTTTATTAAATTATCTGTTGTTTTACCTTGCGCTGATAAAATAGCAACTACCTTTTCCCCACTTTCTAAAAATGAAATAGTCTTTTGTGCAGCTAGTTTTAGCTTATTAGTATCAGCAATTGAGCTTCCTCCAAATTTAATTACTTTCATAAGAACCACTAATCCTTATACAAAAAATACAAGCCAATTTAATTTTAAACTTGACTTGTATATAATATGTTTATTAAACTTTTTTGTTACTTTTCTAAATTGAATTTCAAATAGCTATCAATAAATCCGTTTAAATCTCCATCCATTACAGCCTGAACATTTCCAACCTCATAATTAGTTCTATGGTCTTTTACTAAAGTATATGGACAAAATACATAAGAACGAATTTGGCTTCCCCATGCAATATCCATTTGTATGCCTTTTAATTCGTCAATTGTATCTTTTTGTTCCTTTTCTTTTAAATTTAATAGTTTAGATTTTAGCATTTTCATTGCAGTATCTCTGTTTTGAAATTGTGAACGTTCAGTTTGACATGCTACAATAATTCCTGTTGGAATATGTGTTAGTCTTACTGCAGATGATGTCTTATTTATATGTTGACCACCTGCACCAGACGCCCTATAAACATCCATTTTTATATCGTCAGGGTTGATATCTAATTCAATATCATCTGTTATTTCTGGTAAAACCTCAACAGAAGCAAAAGATGTGTGTCTTCTTCCGCCTGCATCAAATGGTGAAATTCTAACTAATCTATGTACTCCCATTTCGCCTTTTAAGTATCCATAGGCATAATCACCATTAACAGAAAATGTAACACTTTTTAGACCTGCTTCATCACCTTCAAGATAATCAAGTTCTTTTACTTCATAACCATTAGCATTCGCCCATCTTGTATACATTCTATATAACATTTCAGCCCAATCTTGAGCCTCTGTTCCTCCTGCACCTGGATGAATAGTTAGTATTGCATTATTGTTATCATACTTTCCAGATAATAAAGTAGTTATTTCCAATTTTTCTATGTCTTTTTCTAATGTATATGTAGACTTCAACAACTCTTTAGCTAATTCTTCGTCTTCCTCAACTTGTAAAAGCTCACTCATTTCAAGTAAATTATTAAGTTCATTATTTAATTTTTTAAATCCTTCTACTTTTGATTTTAAGCTATTAATTTGTTTTAAAACTTTTGAGCTATTATCTGTATCATTCCAAAAATCGTTTTCAGTTGTTTTACTTTCTAACTCTTTTAACTCTTTTTCTTTGTTTTCTACATCAAAGTGAATCACCTATCTGTTCTAAACGTTTTTTTAATTCTTGTAATTTTTTAGAGTTTTCTTCTAAATCTAACATTTTCTCACATCCTTTTTTAAAAATCAAAATCCAGCCAAATATATGCTGACATATCATAATTTAACACTTTATCTATAAGCTCTTTTGCTTCCTTTTCAATCAATGTTATTCTTTTTCCATTAACTAAAGGGTTAATATATCTTTTTTTGGCTCCATGTTGAACAAAATATACGTTTTCAGGTTGTTGTTGTGATATATTAACCATTTTAGCAGTTTTCCATATATCATATACTTTTGAATATTTAGAGCTTTCAATAATCCTAATTATATCACTTTCCTTTTTGCTATATAAATCATCTATTGTTATTAACTTTTTTTCATTTAGTTTTTTAACTATATCTGCTAAAAATTGCATTGAGTATCTTGTTCTTTCTTCAAAATAAATTATAGCCAGCTTAGACATTGCTCTAACAAATCTCATTGCAATATCTAAAGTTTTAAAGCCTAATTCTGACACATTATTTTCATTTGATTGAATTATTATATCATTATATATTTCTTCAATTTCTTGCAAGTTTAATTTATTATAGTGGAATAATGCATTTGATAAAGTATATTCTAATCTGTCAGCAGAAAGCATTGGCGTATCATTGTCTGCTATAGGATATTTATGATAATCATTTACTTCTTCTAATTTGATATTATCTCTTTTCAATAATCTCATTATTTCAGAGGAATTTGATATTATTTCTGTAGTTAAGTCTTCTGTTGACTCTTGAGTCATATAATCACCATTTAAAAAATCTATGCAATGTTTAAATACTGGTGTTGCAATATCATGAAAAAGTCCAGCTAGAGTTTGTTTTTTATCATGTGTAAAATGCCAAACTATTAAAGCTACACCAATCGAATGATCTAAACTTGAATAAAAATAACTGCTTTCAAATAAATCACTATAAATTGTCCCGCAAGTAACACTTATATAGTTTTGTTTAAATAAAGCTTCTGTATTTATATATTCCCATAACCATTCTGGAAAATCTGGCTCTAATACTTTAAAGTATTCTAAAGTTCTTTTATTTACTGTATCTAAATAGTTCATAATTTACTACTTCCTTCTTAATCTTAATGCATTTAGTACTACTGTTAAACTACTAATTGTCATGCTAAACGCTGCTATCATTGGATTTAGTGTGATTCCTAATGGTTGTAAAATTCCTGCTGCAATTGGGATCATACATACATTGTAGAAAAACGCCCAAAATAGATTTTGCTTTATATTTCTTACAGTTTTACTACTAATATCTAATAAATCATTTATTCTCTCTAAGTTGTCATTCATAATAATAACTTGAGCTGAATCTCTTGCAATATCTGTACCACTTGATACAGAAACTCCAATATTAGCAGTTACTAAACTAACACTATCATTTATTCCATCTCCACACATCATTACTAATCCTTTTTCCTTTAGTTTGTTTATAGTTTCTGCCTTTTCTTTTGGAGTAACATTTGCAACAACATTTGTTATTCCTATTTGATTAGCAATTACGTTTGCTGTTTTTTCATTGTCACCTGTTAGCATTACAACATCAATGTTTTTGCTCTTTAGTTCTGCTATTACTTGTGGAACATTGTCTTTTATAACATCACTTACACCTAGCAAGGCTACTAACTTTTTATTTAAGCTTACAAATAAAATGCTATTTCCATCACTTATTAGTTTTTGCTCATCTTCGCTATTTGCTAGTTCAACATTATTTTCTAACATTAGTTTTTTATTACCAATTAAATAATGTTTTTCATCAGATGTTTTCCCCTCTATTCCAAATCCAGGAATAGCTTTAAAATCTTTTACATCTATTAAACTAATATTATCCTCTTGTGCTTTATTTACAATTGCTCTTGCTATTGGATGTTCTGATTTATTTTCTAGACTTGCTATATCTTTTAATAATTCTTTTTCATCTTTATTACTATAGTTATACATCCTAGAAACTGTTAAAGTTCCTTTTGTCAATGTTCCTGTTTTATCAAAGCAAATAGTCTTTACTTTATGTGCATTTTCTAATGTCTCACTTGATTTTACTAATATTCCTTTTCTACTTGCATTTCCAGATGCAATAACAATTGCAAGTGGAGTTGCTAAGCCAAGACTACAAGGACATGCCACAACTAATATGCTTACAAATATATTTATTGCAACAGAAAAATCTTTAGAAATTATTAACCATATACCAAATATAATTATAGCAATTACTAAAACAGTTGGTACAAAATATCCACTTATTTTATCTGCTATTTTAGCTATTGGAGCTTTTGTACTTGTTGCTTGTGCTACTAGTTTTACTATTTCTGAAACAGTTGATTCTTTGCCTATTTTCTCTGCTCTATATTGAATAGTTCCTTCATAATTTATACTTCCTGCAATTACTTTAGAGCCTACTTCTCTTTTTACAGGTACACTCTCCCCTGTTATAAATGATTCGTTTATATGTGTAGTTCCTTGAACGACCTCTCCATCAACTGCTATTTTTTCACCTGGTTTGCAAATAACAATATCACCTTTTTTAATTTCATCTAATGTAACTTTTACTTCTTGTCCATCTTTTAAAATTGTTGCATTATTAGGAGTTATTGTCATAAGCTGTTTTAGTGCCTCTTTTGTTTTATCTCTATTTTTGTTTTCGATATATCTGCCTATTTCAATAAAAAATATAACAATTGCAGCTGACTCATAATATAAATTTTCTACGTACTGAGCATTTCCTTTTAATATTTGAATTGTGCCGTATATACTATATATGAAACTTGCTAATACTCCAATCATTACTAAAGTGTCCATATTAGGTGTTTTGTGTATTAAATTTTTATATCCATTTTTCAAAATATCTTTTCCTAAAGTTATAACAACTATAGTTAATATTAATAACGCAATTGCATAATTTACAGGATGATACATTATATTTAAAAATGGAATAGATGGTAAACCTACCATGTGTGCCATTGATATATATAATATTACTAATGATATTATTGTTATTGCAATTAGTTTATATTTCTCAGTACCTTTTTTCTTACTCTCTTTTTCAAATGTGTCAATTCCTAAACTTGTAAATCCTGCTTTTTCTATAAATTTTTCAACTTGCTCTAGTGTTAATTTTTGTTCATCATATTCAATATTTGCATTATTCATAACTAAATTTACATTTGCTTGTTTTATTCCATCTTGTTTGTTTAAATACTTTTCTAGGCCTGATGAACAAGCACTGCAAGTCATTCCATCTATTTTTAATAATACTTTTTTCATGTATTATTCTCCTTTAAAACCTGCATCTTCTATTTCTTGAAGAATTGTATTTAATTCTACCTCTTCCTCATTGTATTTTATATCTGCCGATTTTTCTTCTAAGCTTACTTTAGCACTTTCTACTCCGTCTACATTATTTAATATTTTTTCTAATCTATTAGAACATCCTGCACAATGCATTCCTTCTATTTTTAATTTAATTTCTCTCATTTCTGAATTTTTCCTTTCTATTTAGCAACGCTCTCAATTTCTTGTAATTCAAACCTATATTTTTGTTTTACATTTGGATATTTATTATGATCAACTTCACTTAAAAACATATCAAGTGGTCTTATCCAAAGGCTTCCATCTCCATATAGTCTTCTATATACAACATATTTTTCTTTTGTTTCAGAATCATTTGCAACATCAACTACTAAATAATAATCTCCTTTAAAATGCTTATATACTCTATTTATTTGTATCTCTCTCATATCCTCTTTCCTTCCTTTAGTCGAAATATACTAAATTATATCATATATTTTTAAAATAGACTGTTGAACAGTGTACTATCAACAGTCTTTATTTTATGCTATTTACCACAACAGTTTTTGTACTTTTTGCCACTTCCACAAGAACTTTGTACTCCCATATTATCTGTATTATTTGTATTTATAATATTACCTGTATTTCAGGCTTTTCCAGACTAGGTAACATCTATATTATTTGTATTATCCGTATTATTTATATTATAAATATTTCTCTACTGTGGACAAATTGTGGACACCGTCCACATCCGTTCACTGCCATCATTATACCATATTTCAAAGTTCAATAAATTGTGCGAATTGGAAAATCATACATTTGTATTTTTTCTGTTCATAATTATATACTATATATTAAGATTAGTCAAACTACTGAGATTCAATTTTATATTCTATAATTTTATTTATCGTTTCAGATTTTGATATATTATCAAATAATTCTGTTGCATATTTTCTAGAACTTTCTGTGCTAGAAATATAAAAGTTTTCTGTTGTTTCTATATTCTTATGACCTAATAAATCAGCAACATCTCTTATCTCTATACCATTGTTTAATATTTTAGTTGCATAACTTCCTCTTAAATCATAGAATCTACATTTTTTTATTCCTAACTCATTATGGATTATTTTATATGGATACCTTGTTATGTCAGTTCCTATATATGCTCCATTTTCTTTTGTAAAAACCAAATTATATCTTTTGCTATCTTTATTACTTATTTCTTCTCTAATTATTCTATGTTCAACTATTTTTCCATATTTATTTTCAACTTCTTCAAGATTATAATAAATATATTTTCTTCCATACAATTTTTTCAAATAGTCTTGTTTATTCTTATAATTCTGTAATGCTATTTTTAAAGTTTGACTTATATGAACTTTTCTTGTTCCTGTTTGAGTCTTAGTAGTTCCTATAAACCATCTTCCTTTATCATCTTTAGGTTTATCATATACATTATGCTCTATATTTATTATTCCCTTTTCAAGGTCAATGTCATCCCAAGTTAATGCACATACCTCACCAGTTCTCATACCGGTATAACAAGATGTTAAAAAGACACAAGTAAATGTGTCATTATCAGCAAATCTATTTAATATTAAATCTATTTCTTTTTGTGTATATAAATGTTTTACATCTTCTCTTTTTTTATCAAATCTTGGTAATCTTAAATCTCTTGCAGGGTTATATTTGATAAAGCCGTAAACATTACAAGCGTCACGAAAAGAACCCTTAACAACTTTTAATATATTTTTAAAATATGTTGGAGCAAAATCATTTTCTTCACATATTTCTGTTATATAAGAGTTAAGTTTTACACTTGTAATTGTAGACAATCTATATTTACCTAATTTTGGGACTATATGATTTTTAATTATATTTTTATATGCTTGTATTGTGTTATATTTTAAATTTATTTTACAATAATTATCAAGCCAATAATCTAAATAATCAGTATATGAAATATTGCAATCTTTAAAAGGCATACCTGCATTTAAATATTCAGTGTATGCCTTATTTCCTTCTTCTTGTGCTTCTGCTTTTGTTTTAAAACCCGACTTTGTTATCCATTTTCTTTGTCCTTTAACAGGTGCTATTTCAAATTGATATTGATATACCTTTCCTCTTTTTTTAATTCCTACACTAGCCATTATGATTTATCTAATAAACTAACATCTAGTTTTTTAATACAATTTATATCGGAAAGGTCCTTTCCCTCATTCTCAATTAGAAACTTTAACAAAGTAGATTTTAATACTTTAACACTTCCAAGTTTTATTGCAGGTAAATAACCATTATTTATCAATTTATACACATAATTAGGACTAGAATGTAGCATTTTTGCAACTTCGTGTACTGAAAATATCATTGTGTCTTCCATATTACATCAACCTCCTATTCTTTCTACACTTTATTTTTATATTATTTAATTTTTGATTTTTAAATAAATAAGTATTTGTTATTACATCAATGACCATTTCTTTTGCTTCTTTTTTGTTTGTTGCTTTTAATTGAATCTCTTGTTTTTGTTTCCTTGAAATAATAGTCACTATATATTCTTTCATTTTTCTTTTCATTATACTCTCCTATTCCTAAACTAAATAAATACCCAATAATGTTAATGGATAGTGTTTTTATCAATGCATTATCTATTTTTTGTAACTGATTATCTTTTAATTTTCCAAGATATGAAATTAAACGACTTTTATCTATTGTTCTTAATTGTTCTAATAAAATCATTGAATCATATTTTAAAAAATCATTTCTAAATATTGTTATGTGAGTTGGTAAATCTGCTTTCTTTATCACTTCTGTTAGAGGTGCAATAATAACAGTAGGACTATATTTGTTTCCTAAATTGTTTTGTATAACCACCACTGGTCTTTCTCCTTTCTGTTCACTTCCAACAACAGGATTCAATGAAGCATAATAAATATCTCCTTTTTTTATATCTGATTTAATCATCTTTCTTTTCAACTTTATATATAATGCGTGGTGGTCTATCATTAAATAGATTTAAAATGTTTAACTTCTTATCTTTTAAATAATCTGTTAAAACACGATTAACATCTTCTTGTGCCTTTTGCATACTTGTTTGTGAATGATCCATAGTTGTTTCAAATATCAATTTAACTTTTACTTTATAATTTTTTCTTTTCATTAAAATTTCCTCCTTAATATGTAAAAAAGCCAAAGTACATATAAATACCTTGACTTTCATAATATTTATTTCTTTTATTTTTTTAGTTTTAACTGATATTTGTCTTAATACCCTCAGTACGGGATTTCATCAAACTATTGACTTGCTAAATCAATATCACAGGAATTTCACCTCCCCGAGGATCTCTCCGGGCTGCACCCATTGCGTGAGTCTGTGGCTATGCAGGAGTATCTTTAATACTGTTAGATGTAATCGCAAATTAGGTGCTACCTAATTTTATAACCAAGTATAGACCGACAAGCGTACTTGTTAAAGTGCTGAATCTAACAGGAAAGTATCTGATGAATGTGTATCAAATTTTCAAAGAACACATCCTGCTCCACTAAAATAAAAGGAACAGGTGGAAAAGGATTAACTCCCTCTCACCTGTTTCCTCACTAAAATGCAAAATAACAGACACTAAATTTTAATTTTTAAATATTTTTTTAAATTTTCTAATGCTCTTTCCAAAATAATATGTACTGATTGTTGTGTAGCATTTTCTTCTTCTGCTATTTGCTGCTCTGTTTTATCTTCAAAATAATATTTTTTAATTCTTCTTTTTTGAACCTCTGGCAATAATTCTATTGCTTTTTTTAGTTCGTCAAATGTAGATTTCTTTATAATCTCATCTTCCAAACTTGAAGGCTTTTCCTTTGCTCTTGATTCAAGGTTGTTTTCAAATATTTCTGAATGTTCGATATGTCTATCATATTCATTCAATTCTTTAATATCTTGTAGTTCAAACTTATCAAAAACTCTGTATACTTCCTCACTAACTTCTACTTTATTTATATGTCCTTTAACATCTTTAAATGTAATTGTATAAATATTTTTTTCTTCAATATGATTTAATGTATAAGGGTTATCCTTACATTTTCTTCTTTTAGGGCTTTCTGCCATCTTTCTTTCCTCCATTCAAGTTTTTTTCGTTTAAACTTGAACTTTGGTGGGCTTCTGCACCTAAAAAGTTTTACACAAAAAGAAAAGACGCCAATAGTCAAACTCATATTTTGAGTCAAACTATTAGCGTCAATCAAAACTGCATTATTTAATTTTCTTGTTTTTTTACGTTTATGAGCGAAAGATACCCCTTTATGAATATAATCGCTTCTATCAATTTTTAACAAACAAATAAGAACTACTCTCGCAATCATAAGGGCAACAACTCCTACTTCTTATAAAAATCAATGCCCTAATTTTTATACGAGTAATAGCGTAAGGTATTGCTCCCTCTTATGAAAAATTAACCAGTAATATATCTTCTTCTTTTGTTGTCAAAGAAATATGTACTGCTTAATTATTTCTTTTAATTGTCCTTATTTAATTATCAAAACTACTATAATTAATTTCATATATCACACAGCCTGGCATTGCTATATGTACGATTACATTATACAACATTATTTTTGCGATTTTTGTCGAATTATGCGAAAAGCAATATTTTTGCCATTAAATGTAATATTTTTTACTTTTGTGTAGTATTTTGCACCTTGTTCTACATCGCCTATTTTAATCCAATTAACTGCATTTTCATCTGACGTTATAAATTGACTAATTGGTCGTGGAGAAGCACCTCTTTGAATACAAGCAATATCTCCAAATCTAATTCTTTTTGTTTCTTTGGGAAAAGTCAAAAGATTATCCCTATAATATTCATATTGTTTTTTTCTCGCTTTCAGCTCTGCTGAAAGCAATGTGAAATCGTCCAAAATATGGACAATTTCGCATTGTGCCTCCAAAGGAGGCACAGCAATTCTAATTTTCAAAATATCATCTTTTCTTAAATTAGTTTGGTCAACTCCATTATCAAACTTTAATAATTGAAAATTCCTGTTTAAGCAATAAAATAAATACCTTGTATTAATTATATCTTCCCTTTTTACCTTAAATGCACCTATCCTTTGATTTAAAGTATATTTATTGTCTTCTTCAACTAAAAAGCATTTTGCTAAAGCTCGTCCATTTGGCAAATCACTCATAACCATCAAAATATCGTTTTTATATACTGGACAAATTTGAGAATCCGAAAATTTTTTTACTTCTCCATCAGTAGAAATAAATTTCGAATTAACTACTATATATTCACCATCTTGAACAATATTCTTTTCGTGACCTTTTCCATTTCTAAAATCGACAAGTTCATTTAAAGTATAGAATTTAGCACAATCATAGTTATAATTTTTCATTTTTAACATTATTGCACCTCGATTTCTGAAATAATTTTTTTTATTTCATCACGAAGCATTTGTTCTTTTTCAACTATATCATCAATTTCCTTATTTAAAGAATTAATATCAATTTTCTCTCTAGTGTCTTTTTGTTCAACATAAGTAGAAACAGACAAATTATAATCTTTTTCTGCAATGTTATTATTAGAAACAAGTTTTGAAATAAATTCAATATCTGTTCTCTTTTCAAATACTTCAACTATTTTAGAAATATTGTTATCAGTCAATTTATTATTATTAGTAATTTTAATGCATTCTTTTGAAGCATCAATAAATAATGTACTATTATCATTTTTGCTTTTCTTTAATACCATAATACAAGTTGCTATACTTGTGCCAAAAAATAAATTGTCTGGTAATTGAATAATACAGTCAACGAAATTATTATCAACTAAATATTTTCTTATTTTTTGTTCTGCTCCACCTCGATATAAAATGCCGGGGAAACATACTATTGAAGCAACACCATTTGTTGCTAACCAAGATAAAGAGTGCATAATAAACGCAAAATCTGCTTTTGATTTAGGTGCTAATACTCCTGCTGGAGAGTAACGAGGATCGTTTATTAAAACTGCATTATCATCACCTGCCCATTTTATAGAATATGGTGGATTAGATACAATTACTTCAAAAGGTTCATCATCCCAATGCTGAGGACTAGTTAAAGTATCTTCACAGGCAATATCAAACTTATCATAATCAATATCGTGTAAAAACATATTGATTCTGCAAAGGTTATATGTAGTTAAATTTATTTCCTGTCCAAAGAAACCATTTCTAACATTATCTTTACCTAATATTTTCGCTGATTTCAATAATAGTGAACCAGACCCACAAGCAGGGTCATAAACTTTGTTTACTGATGTTTTTCCTACTATTGCAAGTTTTGTTAATAATTCACTAACTTCTTGTGGAGTATAAAATTCTCCTCCAGATTTTCCTGCATTAGAAGCATACATAGACATCAAAAATTCGTACGCATCACCAAATGCGTCAATATTATTGTCTTGATAATTGCCCAATTTAATACTTGCTATGCCATCTAATATTTTTACAAGTTTTTCATTTCTTTTAGCAACTGTTGAGCCTAACTTATTACTATTAACATCTATATCATCAAATAGTCCAGAAAAATCATCTTCGCTTTCTGCACCTTTTGCAGAGTTTTCAATATTCATAAGAATTAACAATGGGCAGTTTCCAAAAGTGACCTTATTCCGATAAAAATCCAATATAGCACAAAAGAGTATCAATCTCCTAATACAACGGAGACTGATACTCTTTTCTTTTTTCAGATTATTCTATTCTGAAGAAACCTTCAATCAATCAACAAGATAGCTCAAAAAACAAGAAAAGCCGAAGTTAGTGTGACAACCCGACCTCGACTTTTCGCAAAATTATTGATTTAACGAGAAAAGAGCAGTTGACTCCGATTTTATTCAGTTTTCAATATTCGGAATGACGGCACTTTTACGTTACACTGACGGTCATGCGCACTTAGAAAGAAGGCTCATACAGGTACGCTTACGCTCCATATCGGAATGAATGTAGCGGTTAAGCGTGACTTCTACGGAGCTATGCCCTAAAATCTCGGACAGCGTTTTCACATCAAAGCCCAGTTCGACACACCTTGTTGCAAATAAATGGCGCAGGCTGTGATAGTGGAATGACGGCAAATCTGCGTTATGCAGTATTTTAGCGAAGCGGTACTGCATTGTTCTTGGCTCAACAGGCTTTTTCCTGCCGGACACCACATAGACCTCACCGTTATCCTTAAACCGTCTGAGCAGAGGAAGCAGGCAATCAGGGATAGGAATTGTTCGTTTAGAACTTTCGCTTTTCGGCTCAGTGATGATGAGCTTGGTTTGTTTGGATCCTGTTCTGCACTGCACACGCTGAATGGTCTTGCTGACGGTCAAAACACGTTTTTCAAGGTCAATCTCTTTCCATTGCAGAGCGCAGACCTCACCGATACGCAAGCCCATATACATCGAGATTGCAATACCCACGCTCGTAACAGACGGACGCTCGTCCAGATATTTTTCAAGCCTGAGCTGCTGTTTCTTGTTCATAACAGCAATTTCAGGCTTATTCTTTTTGGGGAGAACGATACCGTCAAGTACGTTACGGATTCTATATTCACGGCTTGCATAGCGAAAAACCGACTTGAACAGCACGATAATATCAGACAGATACCGCACCGACAAGCCCTCTTTTATCTTGCGTTCGATAAAAGCATATATATCTTTCGCTTTCAGCAGACAGCACTTTATCTCTCCAAATGCAGGTATAAGGTGCTTTTCGGCTTTCATGACGTAGTTGGCAGCCGTTGACTCCTTTATTCGTGATGCTGTCACATGAAGCCACTCGGTCACAAGCTCTCTGACCGTCATTTCCGTTACAGCGTACTCGTCCTCGCTGTGATCCAGTGCTATCATAGCCTTGTATTCGGCTTCATCACGGCTTTTTCCGTAGAACGAACGGAATACACGTCTGCCGTTCTCATCTTTGCCCATAGATATACGGCACTCCCAGCGTCCGTCCCTGCGTTTATAAGCTGTTTTCTTGCTCATTCATTAAAACCTCCAATTAATCATCGTTCAGTATAAGTAATTATGGAAACAATAAAAAAACAATCCACCTATCTTGACAAGACATACATAATTTGCTATAATAATGATAAGGTATATTAGAAACTGTGTGAGAAACATACGAATCAAGTTTAGCGTATCGTCAATTCAATAATTTTGCGAAATACGAAGCTGTATTTTGCAGTATGTTAATGACTGTTAAGGAGGAGTAATATAATGGATGCAAACCAGAATTTGACAGCGGAAATGATTAAAATAGACCCCTATAATTATACACTATCCGAGATGGTGGATGTAATTGGGGAAACCGAAGCAAAAAAGCTGTTTAAATCTATTTATAAAGGCACATCGAAATTAAGTTATCAAACTATAAAGGTGAAAGATGTTTTTAATGGTGGCGACACAAGAAAATATGCGTTCGAATTATGTGACCATTATTGCATTGAAACTGTTTGTATTCAAAGAAAAACCGGTACTACAGTGTGTGTAAGTACAATGGTAGGATGTCCCGTTGGATGTGTTTTCTGCGAATCTGGGAAAAACGGTTTTATCCGTAACTTAACTCCATCCGAAATTGTTCAGCAGATTGTACTACTTAGAGAAAAAGTCAATCGAATTGTTTTTATGGGGATGGGTGAACCACTGTTCAATTATGATAATCTGGTTAAGGCGATACATATTCTACGTGATAGGGATGGATTGAATTTTCCTACAGATGGAATCACAATTTCAACAGTCGGGCCGCTACAGCAACTTAAAAAAATAAGAGAAGAACATTTGAAAATACAGTTGACTCTCTCGCTTCACGCAACAGATCAGAGAACTCGTGACATTGTCATGCCCCATATGAAAGGACATGATATTAGAAAAGTTGTGGAAACCGTACTTTCTTATTCCGAAAGGCACAACAGAAAAGTCACTATAGCGTATTTGCTTATTCCGGGGTTAAATGATCGTTCAAGCGATGTAAGACAGTTAGGAAAGTGGTTTAGAGGAAAGAATGTGTTGATTAATCTTCTTCAGTATAACGAAACATCGAATAGTCGCATTAAACGTCCAAACAAGCAGCAGTTAGTTGCGTTTAAAACAAGATTGGAGGATGCTGGCTTAGAGGTTAAGCTTAGAGAGTCCCGTGGAAATAGAATCAAAGCAGCTTGTGGACAACTAGTTAGCGAATACAACAGGCAGGGAAAGAAAACAGCAAATCGGACTGTAAATGGAACTGAGAATTCAAACGGAAGCGTGCGAAAATCTTCATTTACAGGAAGAGCAAGTTCGAAGAGACATCCTTTTGCAAAACACAAAAATGTTGGGAAAAAGAGAAAGCATGAGTAAGCTAGAACTTTATAATATATATGCTGGTTATGAAGAGAGCAAGCCTGTTCTTAAAGATATTTCTTTTTTTGTAGAGAAGGGTGAGTTCATAGTCCTTCTAGGAACATCAGGGTGTGGAAAGACCACTATATTGAATCTCATCGCTGGGATGATTCCAATATCAGCTGGAGAATTATACATAGATGGGGTTAAATCAAATGATACTCCACCTCGAAAGCGAAACATAGCCATGGTGTTTCAAAACTATGCATTATACCCTACAATGACGGCATATGAAAATATTGCTTTTCCATTACAAAATGCTCATTATAAAAAAAAGGATATCGACTCGTCTGTCAAGAGCATCGCCGTTGAATTAGGGATCGATGACCTTCTTGAACGAAAACCTGCCGAAATGTCCGGCGGCCAGCAGCAACGAGTTGCGATAGCTAGAGCATTGTTGGCAAACAAAGTAGATAATCCTAGTTCTACAATTATTTTTAAACTATGTAAAACTTTTAAAATAGAACTAAAAGAATTTTATAATTCTCCACTATTCAATATGGAGAAATTGGAGTATTAAAGATTAGCCCAATGTGCTAATCTTTTTTATTTTCTTTTATCAATTCATACTCAATATTGCTAGAACGAATAGCAATTTTTTTTCCTGAATCATCATTTGGCAATTCTTCTATTACACTATCATACATAGTCATATAATAATCTTTTAATTGAATCTCGTGACCTAATAATGTTATTTTATTCAAAAACATTCTAAAAGCAATTTTTCCATTATTTTTTAATAGTTCAGTCATATCAACATCTTTGTCTAATGTAATCGTATTTGTCATACTATTTTTAGTTTTATAGTTTTTTCCACCTATTGCATTATATACAAAATTTATTATTTCTTCATTTTTTATAAATTCTTCAATATTATAATCAATTTCTATTTTTTTAATTTTGGAAATATAAATAACTTTATCTATAAGTTTTAGTGTATTTTCTAACTGTTTATACTCTTTTTGGGTGTATGTTTTTTCTCCACAATGTTCAAAATAAAAGACATTTGCTTTAAGTTCTACATTATCAATTAAAATACAATTATTATTATCTTCCATTAAGAATCTAAATTTTATTATTTCTTTATTTAATTCACAATCATTGTAATATTTTTCTCTTAATGAAATTGTCAAATTGAATTTCCCCTGTAATAAATTTTCTTCTAAGGCTTTCTTTATACCAGTCAATTTAATTTTAACATTGAAAGGCTCACTTTCACTTTCATTATTTGATAATTCAAGGACATCATCTCCAAAACTGGAAATTTTTAAAGAAGTTTCTAATTTAAAAGAAATTTTGTCATTAAATATCTCAATTTTATATTTTTGAGCCGGTGGAATAGGTTGTGGACATATATATAATTTAATTCCACTTGCCCCATATTTAGAAACCGAAGATACAGGATTTTCAAACTCTCCTAAAAATTCTTTCATATTTGTAATATTAGGAATTTCAACAGGTTTTTGAGTTAAATCTGCTATTCTTTGTAATTCTGCTATACCATTTTTTCTAAATTCATTCGCTTCTTCAATGCTATTAAATTTCATAGTATAATTCATTTTTAAAGGAAACTTTCTGTATGCTTCAGGAGTAATTGCCTTTGTTTCATACACTATCTTTCCGTTCACTAATTTTGGCTCAATATTAAAATCCGACTGTAATTGTGTAGGTAATAATTTCTTAGTAAAGATTTCCTTACTATATTCTAGTCTATCAGAAAATTCATTTTCTAATTCAACAACTTTATCATAGTTTCTTCTAATATTATCGCAAGATAATTCATCTATAACATTATAATTAATTGTTATATTTGACTTTTTATTTTTTTCTACTGATATTGAGGCATTATTTTCTTTCATCTTTTTTTTCACCTTCGTTAATAGATATATTGCATTGCTTATTTTTGTTAATATTATATTTACTATGATTATCAACTTTTGTTTCTATACCACTGCCAAAAATGGTTTTTAATAATGACACAATTTTTTCAAATATATTTTTCATCTATTTCCTCCAATCTAATTAGCCTTTTTGTAAATTATTTGTAGGATATTTTATCACATTTTTTATTTATTTTCTACATTTTCACAGAATTTATATGTATCAAGGCTATTTCCTTATTTTAGAAATAACCTTTTTTATTTTAGTATATAGAATTAATATTCCTATACTTAATTTTAAAATTGAAATCAACATACTTACTCAGCCTTAAAATAGTTAAATTGAGATGATTTACTCCACTCGTATGCACTCCACATATCTGTTTGATTAGACGCTGGATCAACCATAATAACATTGTTACCATTTACTTCTGTGACTGCAACCCAATGTTGATTTCCCGGTGTTGCTCCTTTTACTTCTTCTGTTACAAAATAACCTGCATTTACATATTGAGTAATTAAGGCTAATTTTTCACTTCTGCTTTTTCCTCTTAAATTAACATTACCTACATATTTAAAGTTCGGAACAACTTTACTAATCGGTCCATAATATAAATTACCTCTTTCATCAAAGCCTCCATTTTTATTTAATGCTTCTACAAATGTTCCTGGATTGAATGGCTCTATATTTGGTGTGGGTACTCCTGACTTTTCAATTAGTATTGCTATTGAAGTAACTAGGCAACCAATATTTCCTATTGTACTATTAGTATTACCTATTTTTATATTAGACCAACTCTGTCCTGCTTGTCGCCAATTAACATATTCGCCTGAATCAGTAGCCCCATAAATAACTCCATTCCATAAACTTGCATATTTGTTATCAGTAAGTTCTGCTAATTGTTTGTTTTGAGCCGGTGAAAAGTGATAATCATTTTTCATTTGTTCTAGTGTCTTTGTATTTATTTTGATATGCAATACTTTCTTCTGTACTTGTTTAGGCATTTCATCTGTATTAGTTCCTTGTTCTGTAACCATTTCATCTTTTACTTCTGATGTCAAACTATTCATATCCCAGAATATTTGTTTAATAACAGTTTTCTTATTATCATCTATTGTCATTACATCTTGTTGATTCACACCATTAGATTGTTTTATTGTATATACTGTTAGAACATCTTTCCAACTTGCCATACTCCCCTCTAAAACATAATCGTCGTGTGGATTAGAGTCTTGAATAGATTGTAACTTATCAGAAAATTCCTGATTACATTCTGCTACAACTGTATTCATTGTAATAGAATTAGCACTCGTTTTTTGACTACTAAAAAATATACCAAAAATTGAACTGCACATTAAAGCAACTAGACATATAACTATGATAACTATCACGGCTACCCAACCTCCTGCAACAATGGCAGCAACCAAAGCCTTTGTTCCGGCTATGATTGCTTTTATTGCAGATACTGTTGCTTTAACTGCCACCTTAACTCCTTGTGCAGTTCTCTTGGCTGTTTCTTTTGCAATTTGTATTGCTCTTTTACTTGCCTTAATCGTTTCTTTGGCAGTTTTTTCAGTTTTCTTTGCTACTTCTTTACTCGTTTTAATTGCAGTTTTGGTATTTTTAACTGTTGATTTTACTTTTCTTTTATCTTTTATTTTCTTTTTTAATTGTTTAATTTTTGCCTTTGATTTCTGATAATTTTCTTTGGTTTTCATAAATGACTTTTGACCTTGTTTGTTAAATTGATTAACACTTTCATCAAAGGCTCTATCAGTAGCAAACTTTATTTTATTACTTGCATATTCATTACTGTTAATATCATTACTAACAGTTTCTTCTGCTTTTTCTTTTGTTCTTACAATATTATCTTTAAATCTTTCTGTTTGAACTACTGCTTTGTTAATTGTTTTTACACCTTTTTTTGCTATATCTTTGACTTTAATATCTGCCAAGATAACCACCTCCTAACTGTTAATTACCTTCGCCGGGTTTTGTAGTCATTAATTTATAAAGTTTAGTATTCGTTGGGAATTTGTTTATAAATGGAACTAATGAACTACCTACTTTTAATAGTCCTTGTCCTGCTCCAACATTCGTGATATACCCCATTTGTAGTTCTGATATATTAAGTAACTTTGCTAGTTCTAATCTATCGGTACTAGCCTGATTTAACATTACTATAAACTCACTATTGGCTAACATTGTTCTAGCAGTATGACTTTGTAACAAGTCATCAACATTCTGTGTTATACCAGTACAATATGCACCGTACTTACGCACACGCTTCCATAAAGTGAATAGAAAGTTTGCAGAATACTCGTGTTGAAATAACAGATAAATTTCATCAATAAAAATAAAGGTATTTCTACCTTTTGCTCTATTTTCTGTTATTCTATTAAGTATGCTATCCAAAACAACCAACATACCAATCGGTTGTAATTGCTTTCCTAAATCCAAAATATCGTAGCATATCAATCTATTACTTGTATCAACATTAGTTTGTTTAGCAAAAGTATTTAAACTTCCATTTGTAAATAGTTCAATCGCTAACGCAATTTCTTTTGCTTCCGGCTCACTTTGTTTTAAAAGTTCTTCTCTAAAATCTTGCAAAGTTGGTGGTGTACCTTGATAATTTCCTTGTTGATAATATCTGTAAACCGAAGCAGTACATCTATCTATAATACTTTTTTGCTTTGGTCCAAGATTATTTCCACCAATCAACTGTTCACATAAAGAAAGTATAAACTCTGATTTCAATATTACTGGGTTTGCACCATCACCGTATTCGCTATTCATATCCATAGCATTTATGTGATTATCACTTGTTGCTGATATTTTAATAACTTCTCCTCCAAGTGCTTCAACTAACTTGCTTTCCTCACGCTCCGGATCTATTAAAACAACGTCACAATTAGGATCACGAAGTATTACAGACACTATTTCGTTCTTTGCAGTAAATGATTTACCACTACCAGAAACTCCAAGAATAAATGAATTACCATTTAATAATTGTCGTCTATCTGCAATAATCATATTTTTACTTATAACATTTTGACCATAATAAATTCCTTTTTCGTGATTTATCTCTTGTACTCTAAAAGGTATAAATACTGCTAGACTTTCAGTAGTCAATGTTCTTAATGCGTCTATCTTTCTAACCCCAAAAGGCATTACAGTATTTAGTCCATCCATTTGTTGATATTTAAGTATTGAAAACTGACATAAATGTTTTCTAGCAGTAGTTAGTAAACTTTCAGTATCATTATCTAATTGTTCTTTACTATCTGCCGTATGCACCATTGTCAAAACGCTTAAAAACATTCTTTGGTCACGAGTTGTTAAATCATCTAAAAACTCTTTTGATTCAATTCTTTGTTGCTCTAAATCATAAGGTATTACTGCATTAAAATTATTATTAGAATTTTGTCTTCGTTGCCAGTTTGTTATATTCGTTTCAACACCTAGTCTTCGATTCTCCACCTCTCTAACTGCCTCATCCATAGGAACAGGTATGACATCAATACTCATCATCATATTTCTGTTTAAGTCTGTAAGTTCTGCCACCATATTGTCCTTAATATAACTTGCGTATTCTTTTAAGAAAATGACTCTACCATATTTCTTACCCATTTTAAAATAATCTTTTTCAAACTCAAAACTATCAGGGCATATAAAATCTTTAAAACTATGTCCTTTTCTTATATTTTGTATCATATCAAAAGTAAAAGCATTTTCTTCTCCTTGTCTATAAAAATCGTGACATAGTCTTAATCTATCTTCTGCCTCTAATTCAATACATTTTGAACCTAGTTGTGAAAAGTGATTTATTAAATCAGCACTAATTCTTGTAAAATAGTTTCTTGCTTCTTCTACACTTTTTTTATTAACTGAAACTGTTATAAATTTTTCTTGTGTGATTCCGTTTGCTCCTGTTGCTTTATCTAAAAGCATTTTATTATATTCTTTCCTATATTCATCTAACTTGTCATTAGATAATGGTAATAAAATATTTTTTTCAAAGTCTATTTTGTTTAATCTTCTATTTAATATAGTTATTTTAGTAGTTGCTCCTGTATCAAATGAATTTAATAACTCGCTATATTCTAAAAACATACCCTCTTTATCTGCCCTACTTGCAACTGCATAGTTTATATCAGTAAATCGGTAACATTTTGAATATTTATTTTTTCCTACTTGAAATATTCCATCTTGCCATATTCTAGTAACAGGTATAACATCTTGTATTCCTTTTGGAACTACAAATGCTTCTTTATCTTGTTTAAATAGTGTTCTTAATGTCTTCACTATTTTCACCCTCCTTTTCTAATTTATCTTTTAATAATTCGTAGTAAAAATTAACTGGTTTAAAAGTTAGATTCTTTGGTATTAAAAACTCTGATTTAATATAGGCGTATAAAAACTTTTCGGCTGTCATACCGTTATAAGTTACAAAACCTATTGCAGCAAAAGGTGCAGCACCTAATATACATACCCAAGACAAAGTTTCTATTCCAAAGTGTCCTTTTAATAAAAAGTATAATAATACTGCTACACCACAAGCCAATATAGAAAAAACGAACTGCCTTAATGACAGTCCGAAGAAAATGCTTTCTGTATAGTTTCTTATTTCTCTATTTATTTTTACTTCCATTTTTACCTACCTTTCTTTGTCCTTTTTATTTTTATCAAATGTGTTTGCAAGATTTCCACCAGACAATACTTTATTAAAATCTTGCTTTGCTTTTGAAATATTTTCGTTATAATAATAGCCATAAGCCCAGTCAATTTTTTTATCAGCGATTTTATAGTTAAATGCAATAATATATTCTTTGCTATTGTCTTGCATTGTTTTTTCAATTAAAGCAACTGGTTGCTTATTTCTATAACCTAAATCTATAACATACATACCACCATCAAGCATTCTAGAAGTATCTCTATCAATTGTTTCTCCAATAAATAAACTGTGTTGTTCTCTTATGAAATCCTTGTTATCATTTACCCAACTTTCTAACATTTCATAAGAAGAATATTTTTCATTTTTGTATTCTTCGCTCTTTAAAAATTCCCCTGCAATCATATCGCAGAAATCATAACTAACATCATTTTCTGGTGTTGATGATTTTGAAAGCATATCATTTAACAAGTCGTATCCTAATACAAATGTGAAATACGCCTTTTCACTTTCTATAACAGTTTTATCAATATAAAATTCATCTATATAATCTCTAACATTTTGTTTTAATCCAATAGTATTTAGTGAAACTGTTTCTATTTCTTCCCTTTTGTCATAATCTTGTTCATTTTCATATATATGGACAAGGTTTTCCTTTGGATTATCCAAATTTAAGTCATCAGCCTCTATAATATAACCTTTATATTTCATAGTATCATTTATTGCTAGCCCTTCAAAATATTGCATAACATCTGGTGTATCAAAACCAGTCTTTTTATCCAAATATTCTTTTGTAATTCCATTGTCTGCACAATATTGTAGATATGCTTGAACTCCGTCTTTGTAATCAATATCTTCTGGATATAACTCGTGAATAGAGTTCCAAATAGAATAGTTAACTTCATCAGTCATATAGCCTATTCTTTTACCTTCTTCTAAATAGTTATAGATATAATAATCAAAATTATAATCCCACTCTGGAACTTCAAGATATCCTCCATCATACTCCTTAGTAAAAGGTGTAAACTCTATTGCTTCACCATAATCATCACTTGCTAATACAAAAATATTATCATTATCTGGATCATACAAAATATAATCAATGTGTTTATTTTGATGTTCCATTGAATCATTAAAAAATGTTTCTATATCATTTTTTATTTTTTCTATTTTTTCGTTCATTTGACACCTCCTTATAATCCCATCATTTCACGAACGACTCTATCAGATAATTTTATTGTTCCTACAAGCACTAACATATTGAAAATTAATTCTCCAATATATTTCCACACCTGCGTGACTGCTGCTGCATTTGCGTCCACTACTGGTGGTGAACTTGCAAATAGAGAGAATATAATACAAGATAAGACTATAATTGCTCCCTCTAAACAAACGGCACAATAAGATTTAATAAAACTCTTCCCAACACTTTGCGTAGGTTCTCCTGCAAAAGTAGATAACGGTATCGGTGCTATTGCAGTATAAAGATATAACTTAAAGAATCTTCCATAAACAGTCATTATCATTATGAAAGATAATACTGTAATAAATAAGCCACCTATCAGCGTAACTGCCCATAGTGGTATGGATTCAAAGAAACCACATTTTTCTACTGCCGTTATAATTTCTTGTGGTAATGTTGTGCTTGTTGCTCCACCTAGTCCTGAAGCCTGAATAATTGTAGATATTACTCCTTGAACTATCTTAAATAATGAAAGCATTAAATCCAGTCCATAAGTTACCACTATCTTTGCGATTGCGAATCGTATAAATAATTTAAGAGCGTGTTCCGGTTTCTTTACTTCTGTTATAGAGCCACAAGTTTTCATTACACCAACCACAAAGAATAACACCAACAATGCAAGTCCTATGGCTTGAACAGCACCGTGAATATTTAGAATTACATTCCAAATGCTTCCACCCTTAAAAGTTTCCGGAGTTTGTGTAACTAATTGCCATATTTCTCCTAACTTTGAATTCCAAGTATCAAGTGCATTTTGTAAATTTTGCACTACCCAATTATCGCTCAATATTAACACCTCCTTGTAAAAATAAGATGAGGACGAGTAGAATATTTACTCGCCCTTTGATAATTGCTTAACCTGTTATCATATTTAGGATTTCTTTTGCAAATGTGATAACAATACCACCTGCAACTGTCAAGAAACCATTGGCTCTTTGACTAGGGTCGTGACTCTTTAATGACAACCCTACTTGAACTATACCAAAGCCTAGCAAAATCATACCTATTGCCCTAATTAGTCCAAAGATAAAGTTTGATAAGTTATTTACAACTGCCATTGGATCATCTGCTGCTAAAACATTCATACTTGTTCCAATAGTTATTGCAAAAAGACTTACTCCTAATACATAAGCCTTAAATAATTTCTTTCCTTTACTACTCATTTTTAATTGTTTACTATTTTTATTCATAAATTTCATTCTCCTTTTCCTTTAAAATAGTCTTCAACTTCTTCCGAAGTTATCAATTCATAGTCATTTGCTATATCTTCAATTTCTGTGAAATCATAGTTATCTACATTTTCATCAATGCTAATTGAAGCAATAGCATTTTCTGTTCCTCCGTGTAAGTAAGGTTTTTCTTTTCCATCAGTAGTAAATGCTACATTCGGATGTTTTAAAATATCATACTTAAAGTCCATTACTGGTCTTTCTCCTCTTATAAAAAGAATTGCATATTTATTGTCAAGTAACCTTACTTCATCCGGAGTTAATAACTCCCTACCACTTATTTGATAGTTAGTTGAATAATTGCCACTTCTACCACTTGATTTTCCATAAGTATTAGTGTCAATTGTTTCTTTCCCCAAGAGTTCTGAAACATATTTGTGTGTAGATTGCTCGTTTCCTCCTAGGTAGAGAAATTCATCGCAGTTTCCTACTATTGACTCCCATTGCTTCTCAAAAAGTGCTTTTAATTGTGCTAGATTTTGAAGAATAATTGATACTGAAACTTCTCTTGAACGCATAACTGAAAGTATCTTATCGAAATCATCTGGAAGTGAAACATTGGCAAACTCGTCCATTATGAAATGAACGTGTACTGGTAAACTGCCTCCGTATTTATGGTCTGCCAAAAAAAACAACTGCTGAAACAGTTGCGTGTATAAAATGCTAACTAGAAAGTTAAAGCTCGTGTCGTTATCTGGTATAAGTGCAAATAATGCTGTTTTCTTTTCTCCTAATGATGGTAAATCTAATTCATCAGTAGCAGTTAAAGAAGCCAAACTTTCTAGGTTGAATTTTTCTAATCTTGCAGCCAAAGTAATCTGAATAGATTTTAGTGTTTTAGCAGAACCACTATGATAATCACGATAATACTTAACTGCAATATGTTCTGGTTCTCTTTCTTCTAATCTATTAAATAAAACATCTAATGGACTTACATAAGCATCATCATCTTCGTGTACTTCTCCTGCTCGAAGTAATTCCATTACCATTGGAAAGTTTTGTTCATCCTCTGGTGCTTCGTATTTAAGATAAAATACAAGTGCTAGTAGTAACATACTTGCAGCCGTATCCCAGAATGGATCATTAGACTGGCTACCCTTTGGTGTTGTTGACTTAAATAAATTGGTTACAAGTTTTTGAACATCATTGTCATTTTTTAGGTAAACGAACGGGTTGTAACAATGACTCTTTTCCATATTTATTAAGTCTAATACTTTTACCTCATAGCCTTTCTTCTTTAATAGTTTGCCTGTGTCCCTCACAATTTCGCCCTTGGGGTCTAAAATTACCATTGAGGTATTGCATTGCATTACATTTGGTTTGCAATAAAATCTTGTCTTTCCTGCTCCACTACCACCACAGACTAAGACATTTAGATTTCTTCTATGCTTTTTTCCATTTAACCCTATACAAACATTTTGAGTTAATAACTTATTTCTATCCATAGGTAGTTGTTTGTACTTTTTATTTATCTCATTTGCATTTCCCCACCTTGCAGAGCCGTGTTCTTCTCTCCTACGGTAATTCTTTTTAGTAGATAAATAAATTGTAATTGCCATTACATAGCCAATAATAAATATTATTATTACTTTTATTGAACTATCACACCAAGTAATATGAAAAGGATTACCAATAACATCTGAAAAATCTTTCATTATTTGTGGTAATCCCCCATTTACTGATGGTGCAATTAAAAGTGCTAACCATATTGTCGGTATTAGTCCAAGACAATACAACCACTTTGGATAACTAGAATCTGTATTCATCTCTCCTCATAGACCTTGTGAGAACTTTTTTTTTAGGTGGGGCGTCAATGGCTCTTAATAAAACCTCATCAACATATTCTGTATCTTTGCCCTCTTTAATCATTTTATTTCTAAACTCATTTAAAGCATTGATAAGAATACCTAACTCGTATTTATCAAGTTCTAACACTTTAATTTCTTCTTTCATAATTCCTCCTATCTTTCGTGTTCCTTATTTTTTTGTGCTTTTGAAATAGTTTCAAAATATGCACTCATTCTAGTATTTATATCTTCCATATTGCTACGCATAGAAGTTAATTCATTTCTTACCTCACTAGCACTCATATTTTTAAATGCTTTTGGAATAGAATTGATATTTATATCTGACACATCAATTCCATATTTCTTACATAACATATATGAAGTAGATTCACATTTAAAATTATCTAGTTCAGTATTTCCTGTTTCTTCAAGTGCAGACCTAGTTAGTTCTTTTGCAAGTTGTTTAAATATTGTTGGAGTTTCTCCACCCCTTTTAACATATAAAACATTATCTTCCTTACTCCATAGTGCAACTTTATCACTATTTGGAATTTCGTCTACTGCCTTTATATCAACAGGGCAGTCTTTTAAAAGAGCAGTTAATTTTACTCTATCATCATAATTGATAGTTCTTGGCTTTTGTGTAGAAGTTGTTTGTGATATATCAAACATTTTCTTAACATTGTATGAAATAGCAGAACTACCATCTGACCTTGTATAAGAATCTCCCGGTTCTAATATCTTAATACCATTTGCACCTTTCTTTATAAATGCTCCGGATTCTTTCCAATCATCAAATTCTTTTATTTGTGTGGCATTAGGATAAGTAGCAGATATTACAAGTGCATTACCAACAGAGTATTTGTCAAATCTTCCTTGAACATCTAGGTATTGTTTATACTTGTTAATATCTGTTTTTATCTCATCTGCTGTTTTGTCCATTAAATCATATACTTCTTGTCTTTCTTGTTGCTTTCTTTCTCTCCAAGCATTTTTATCAAAAGATTTATTTGACTTAGTGGTATTATTATTAGCATTAGCCATTATTTGGTCAAAATCATTCATATTATATTACCCTCTTTCCTTTGATTTTTTCTTTTTTGATTTTGGTTGTTTGTGTTTTGTAGTTTTGCTTTTTTCTGTTTTTTCTTTTTTAAGTTCATCTTTATCTAAATCTTTATCTTTCTTCTGTTCTTCTCTTATTGCTTTTATTTCTTCTCTAACAGATGGTTTTTCAGATTTAGTACCCTTGTCTGACTTGTTTTTGTTGTCTAAGGTAGGCTCTGACAGAGGGCTTTTTTCTGTCTTTGCCACTTGGGGGTTTGACATTTCATTTTCCTCCTTGCTTATAGGTTTAGATAAAATATCATCAACCAATTTTTCTTCGACACTCTTAATAACAACACCTTTATCTTTACTGTCTTTTGATTTTTGAATTTCACTTTTAATAGAAGCCGTATCAACAGTAGCAAGATTAAATCTATCAACAATACGATTTATTTTACTTGCGTCTTCTGCTCTAACCATAATGTCGGCCATACCATCTACACTTTTACCTCTACTTTTTAAAGCGCAAAATAAAACACCATATCTTTTTGCTTCCTCTGTGAATTTTCTTAAATCTTCTTCCTTAACAGTAAATACTTTAAGCTCTTTACCAGATTTAAGCATATTAGTAAGCCTTGTCTTACCTTTTGTTTGTTTTTGGTCTTTTAATATCGCAATCATTAATGCAGCAATATTTTTTGCTCCACTTCCAGATAGTCTTACTGCTACCTCTAATCCTTGTAAACTCATTCTTACAATAGATTCAGCAGCGTCACCTGATGTGTTCATTTTTCTCTACCTCCTTTTCTTGATTTTTTTCATCAGATAATTCTTGAAGATTTTGTTCCATCTTCTTACTTCTTTCTATAATATCTTTACATAGCACCACCTCCTTTCGTAACGGATTTATTTCTTTATTTAAGTTATCTATTTGTTCCTTAATTTCTTCCTTCTCTTGTTTTGATTTTGACTTTTTATGTTTGTACCAAAGTTTACTTCTTTGATCCATAAGTTCTTCAAGTCTTTTTTCTTTATCTTCTTTAAACGCAAAAAACTGCTCGTCAGTTTTTAAATTATTTCTGACAAGCAGTTTTGTTTCATTTGATATTTCTTCCATCTTTCGTACATCAGCACGAATAGCAGGAGATAATTTTTGATGAGGATACTTTTTAGGAAATACTCTTAATAGATAACAATAGTGAATATATAAAGCATAAAATCCTTTTGGCTTTCGTTTTTTATAATAGTTAGCATTATACTTTTTCTTGTTACCATATTCTTCAATAAAAGGTACTCGCTTGATATATTCTTCATCAATTCTTTGTTTAATTCTATCAATAGAATATTCATTACCAAAGTATCTTTCAATGCGAATATTTTTCTTATACGGGCTTCTTTTTATACTTAACTTATTGCCTCTATAAATTAACTCATAGTCCATTGCTTTCATTAAATCTTCAAAGTCATAATAAGAAGTAGCCATACCTATTGCTCTATCTAAATCATTTTTAGCAATAGAGTAATAATTAATTTTATTGTTATTATCTTTTTGGTAATTAGCAAAATTGATTCTACTATTTCTGCAAGGCTTTTCTTTTATTACCGACAAGCCATATTCCTCACATAAAGAATCTGATAATCTTCTCAATTCTGCATAAGTTTCTCTTTTATCATAATATCTTTTTCCATCTTTAAATGATACGGAATTTATTACAAAATGATTATGATAATGATTAGTGTTAAGATGTGTACTAACAACAACCTCAAACCTATCTCCCCACATTTCTTCGGCAAGTCTTACTCCAATAGCGTGACATTGTTCCGGAGTAACTTCTCCCTCTGCAAATGACTGAAAGGCGTGAAAGCCAAGTATTCCTCCTGTCTTACCATATTGTTCTTTTGTAATAGTCATTTCTTCTAATGCAGTTTTAGGATTACAATTCACACCAGACACATAAAATTGCTTTTCTGTTTTATAATCTGCTTCAACATAATCAATAACATTGTGTAAATCATAATAACTGTATTTACCATAATCACTATTGATAGTCTTTTCAATATTAGTAGTATAATCTATTACATTATCTAATCTTTTTTCTATTTTCCATATTCCTGTTGTTGCAATCTTTCTCACTCCTTTCATTTTTTATATAAAAAATGAGCAAACCATTTCTGATTTACTCAATAAATTGTAATTTGTATCATTACTTATCTTTGTCTTTTTTTGCGAAAATTAAACTAAATGATATTCCAAAAGATACACCTAAACATATACCAATTCCTATTCCTGCCATACTATCCAATATATTTACAAAAACAAGACTCCAAATTATTGCCATTGCTATTCCTATTATTAGTCCTATTATTATATTTTTGTTTTTCATAAGTTATCCTCCCTTCAAATTACTATTTAGTGATTATATTTAATTCACTAAAAATATCTTTTAAAGATATAAGGACATTTCTGTTATCAATCATAAATGAAAGAAAATCATTTTTCTTATCATTAGTATCTAGTCTATTCATTACTACTGAAATAACATCTGATTTTATATTTTGTCTATCTAATTCTTTTAATATTGAACAATCTAAGTTTGATAACATTACTACCCTCTCCCAACGATAATAATTATATCATTTAATTTATTTTTTTACCATAATACAGACAAAATTCATTCATCTTTATCTGGTCTTAAATATTTATTTTTCATATCAATAATAAACTCATCTAATTTATCAATTTCTTTTCTTAAATGAGGAACATCTATTACACCTTTTGCATTTGCAATTCTGGCTATCTGATTTATATTATTTCCAATGTTGCGAATATTTTTTATTTCTTCATAAAATTGCTCTGACGGTTTCTCTTTCGGTTTATAACCTACAATAAGATGTCTAATATAATCAGAGGCATTCATACCAACTGCTTGTGACTTACACTTCATAATATATTCTTCTTCATCATTAAGCCATATTTGTTTTTTTATTCTACGACTTCGCATTTAACAACCTCCGGATCTTCTTCGTTTTCATTATCTCTTAATACTATTTGTCTTTCCAGTTCACTTATACGATTTACTTGTAAGCAACACATCAAGGTGGTCATTGCAAGACCTCCTATGATGAACCCTAAAACAAAAAATAATAATTCACTCATTACTATCACTTTCCTTTCTTCAATATACAGTTTTGTCTAGCAAGGGGATTGGGGATTTCCCCACAAGCGAATTTATACGGGAGTATAAATTCAGTGCTGGCTAGACATAAGTTTTATTCCCCAAGAGAACACTTGCCACAATAAGGACAATAGTGTTTGCAATTTTCACATTGCATTTTCATAAAAGATTCTGCGTCTAATTCGTCATCTTCTTTCTCAAAATCTTCTTCTGTTTCTTCTTCAAGTTCTTCAACTTCAAACTCGATTGGTATAGTTGTATCTATCTCAATAATTTCATTTTCTATTACAAATTTTGCTACAATCAATGCTGCTTCTTTTTGATTTCTTGCTTCAATTTCAAAATAATCTTCATTAACATTTGTAACTTTTACTTCATATTTTTTATCTTCTATTTCACTTAAAAGACCAACTTCAATTAGTAAATCTTCAATATCAAGTTCCAATTCCTCACACATTTTTACAAACGGAATTAAGTAAAAACTTGGCTTTAATCCATTTTCAAATCTTGATATTTCTGCGTGACTTATACCAATTTTTTCAGCAAGTTTTCTTGTTGAAATACCTTTCTCATTTCTTCTTGTTTTAATAATATTTGCTAATTTTAAATAATCAAATTTCATAATTTCACCTTTCTTTTTCATATCGTTTTTTATAATTTATTCCTACTTTGGCACACAAAAAGTCATTGAAATCCTTTCCAATTTTAGGTGGATCATCAATGACTTCATATTGTTTTGGAAGAACAGTTTTAAGTGCCATTGTTGCTATTCTTCCTGCACTATCATTATCAAAATGCAGATATATTTTTTTAATATTTTGATTCTGATTTAGATAATAATTTAATGCTAGTGGTATCTTACTTTCATCAATTTTTTTAGCAGGTTGATATACACCTGCTAGTGAAAGTAAGTTATCATTATACCATTCTTTATTTTCCAATTTATTAAGTGTTGCGTATGATAATAAATCAATAGCACTTTCAAATAAATGAACTGTATCACTCTTTTCTAGTGAATCCAATTTAAAGGAAAATGCTTTATGACTTCCATAAGCGTCTTTCATATATCTACTGTTATTTGTTGCTCTGACTCCTGCATATCTTGGTACTTTGTTTTTATCATAGCCTACAAATACTACATTATGATTAGGTAAATCTTCATATATTAAACGATTATCTATACACTCACTTATAATATCTTTATCAATTCCACGACCAATTAAATAACTCATAACTTTATCTGTTGTAGTTGATTTCTTCGGCAAAATAAGTCTTACATTTTGAACTTTTTTAGGTTGTTGATATACAACAGGTGGTCTATCATTTGAGTATCCTAAAATAGTTTCTACTGCCTGAATAAAAGTATATTCTCTAACTTGAATTAAATATTCTAGTGCAGTTTTTCCACCTATTCCTCTTGAAAACCAATACCACATACCATTACTTATTTTTAAACTATCGTGTGTTCTAGTCATATAAGTATCTCTACTAAAATGCACTAATTCATCTGGTTCATAGTTTTTTAAATAAGTATATAAGTCCATTTCTTTTGCTTTTCGTATTTCTTCTGGTTGATAATAAGCCATACTATTACCTACCTTTCTTTTGCTTTTTTCTTTGATTGCTTTGCTTTATATTCTTCTGCTAATTCTGCTATTATTTCATCAGTATTATCTTCTAATAATTGATTTATATTTAAGTCAGAATCCATCCAACCTTGATATAAAGTTTCCAATGAATTTTTTTCATTTTTTAATGCTTTTATTTCATCTAAATCATACCTTTGTGATTCTGGATAAAACAAACACATTAGTTCTTCTTTCATTGTAGTTTCATAAGATTTATCTATTATTTCCTTTGAAGTAAGTGTTTCTAATTCTTTCTTGTAAGAATCAAATTCACTTTCTAATTTAGAATATAATTCTTCTCTAATTTTTTCTTCCATAATGTTACTTTCCTTTCTATAAAATAAAAAAAAGCGAAGATAGTTTTTACTAAAATCGCTCTCTTTGGTTATTTTACCAATTCCATTTCTTTCATTAGATAGTAGAAATATTTTCCACCTAAATAAAACATTTTCTTTTGTTCAATAAGCATTCTATCAATACAAGAAGTAAAGTATTTTACTAATAATTCTACTTCTTCTTTTGTTAATGAAACTGATTCGTTATTTTCTATTATTGCTTGAATTTTGCTATTTGTACCCGTTATTTCTTGGCAAGTTCTGTTGAGTTCCATATACTCTTTTTCCTTGTTTAGTTGTTGTGTCTGTTCATTAAGTACATACCAAAATAAGTCATCAAATTTCTTCTCCATTTCCTTATCAAAGTCCATATATTCATCACCTTTCTTTTTGGATATGAATATTTTAACACAATAGCCTTTTAGAATTAAATGTGCGATTTACCTCTCGTATTCTTTTTTACATTCTTGACTATCATCACTTATATCATTACCATCATCAATGATTTCTTTATCTTTGTTATTAAGATTTAATTTTATATTTAATTCATCTAATCTCTTTGACTTTGTTTTTAATTCTTCCTCTTGTGGGAAAGGCTTTTCAATTTCTTTTTTAGCACTTTCATAATTCTTTTTGGTATCTTCAAGATTATTTTCTATACTAGAAAGTCTTGTTTCTAAACCATTTAAAACATTATCAATACGGGTTATATTTCCACTAGGATCACTACCCAATTCTGTTTTATATGATAAATTATTCTTCACACTAGCATAGAACTTTCTATCCATAGTATCAAAAGATAATATAATTTTAAAACCTTTATAATCTCCAATTTCAAGTGGTTCTGGATTAGTCATAGACTTACATATTTCAATAATCTTTTCTCCTGCTTCTTTTCTTTCAGTAAAGATTGTACCTTTTATATTCATTTTTTCAAAAGAATTATCTGGAGTATTATTATTGTTGAATACCTCAATATCTTCTTTCATATCTTCAATTCTATTTTCTAATCTTTTTATTTCATTTGGATAATATTTAATAACTTTATCTTCTAATGCGTACTTCTCACTCAAATAATTTTGTTTTAATAATTTTAATTTTGCAACTTGTGTATCAAGTTCTGTTTTTTCAATTATATCTGGATTTCCTGCTGCTAATGCTTTAATTTCAGCATAAGACAATGCAGTTTCATCAATATCTTCTGCAAACCTCACAGGAGTTTTTGATGTCATTATTTGTGAAATAAATCTTTGCTTATTTTCCACTAATTGATATAAGTATGCGTCAAAAGTTCCCTCTGTTACATATCTATAAATATCTACTTCCGGATTTTTATTTCCTTGTCTTATTATTCTTCCTGACCTTTGTATTAAGTCACTTGGTCGCCAAGGGCAATCTAAATCGTGTAAGGCTATAAGTCTATCTTGACAGTTAGTTCCTGCACCCATTTTTTGTGTACTTCCTATAAGAACTCTAACTTGTCCTCGCCTTACTTTATTAAATAATTCTTGCTTCCTTACGTCTGTGTTTGCGTCGTGAATAAAAGCAATTTCTTCTTCTGGTATACCTCTATCTATAAGTTTTGTTTTTAAATCATCATAGACATTAAACTTGCCATCATTATGAGGGGTTGATAAATCACAAAACACCAATTGTGCAGATTTATCTTCACTTGTTTTATCCCAAATACTATAAATATTATCAGCACAAGTTGCTACTTTGCTATGCTCAAAATCTTCTAACATATCATTTGTAAGTCTTTGATCTAGTGCTAATTTTCTTCCATCATTAGTTATTTTTAGCATATTATCAACTGATGAATCTACCATTCTATTTCTTATCTTTTCTGCTCGTTCAGATAAGTCTTTTACTAATTCTTTTTGAATTTCACTAGGCTCTATAACCACATTATGATAGTTGGCTTTTGGTACTGGAAGATTAAGCATTTCAGAAGTTTGAATGTCTGCCACTTCTTTAAAAAGTGCCATTAGTTCTGGTAAATTAAAGAACTTGGCAAACCTTGTTTTTGCTCGGTAACCTGTTCCCTCTGGACTTAATTCTATTGCAGTTACAGTTTCTCCAAAAGTTGAAGCCCAAGCGTCAAATTGTTGAAGATGTCTTTTTTCTAGTTCTCCATATTGCAAGTATCTTTGCATTGTATATAGTTCTACCATAGAGTTTGAAATTGGAGTTCCAGTTGCAAATATGACACCTTTACCACCTGTTAGTTCATCAAGATACCTACACTTCATAAATAAATCTGATGACTTTTGTGCTTCTGTTTGTGCTATACCACCGACATTTCTCATTTTAGTGTAAAGAAATAGATTTTTATAGTAATGGGCTTCATCTACAAATATTCTATCAACACCCAACTCCTCAAAAGTTACGACATCATCTTTTCTTGATGTGTCATTTAATTTTGCAAGTCTTGCTTCTAAACTCTTTTTAGTTTTCTCCATTTGTTTAATAGAAAATCTTTCGCCATTATTATTTTTTAAATCTTGAATACCCAAAGTTATATCTTCTATTTGTTTTTGAATTATTGTAACTTGTCTTTCAACTGACATTGGTATTTTCTCAAATTGTGAATGTGAAATTATGATTGCGTCATAATCTCCTGTGGCTATTCTTGAACAAAACTTTTTACGGTTAGCAGTTTCAAAATCTTTCTTTGTAGTTACCAAAACATTTGCACTCGGATATAGTTGTAAAAACTCTTGACCAAACTGTTCTACAATGTGATTAGGCACTACAAATAATGATTTATTACATAAACCTAATCTTTTTGATTCCATTGCAGCAGCAACCATTTCAAAAGTTTTACCTGCTCCAACTTCGTGTGCAAGTAATGTGTTTCCTCCATAGAGTATTCGGGCGATTGCATTTACTTGATGTTTTCGCAAAGTTATTTCTGGATTCATTCCATCAAAACTGATATGACTTCCATCATACTCTCGTGGTCTAATTGAATTAAATCTTTCATTATAAACCTTTGTTAATCTTTCTCTACGCTCCGGATCTTTCCATATCCATTCTTCAAAAGCAAGTTTTATCTGCTCTTGTTTTGCCTGTGCTATTGCAGTTTCTTTTTTATTTAATTCTGCAACTTTCTTACCATTTTCGTCCTCATAGTAATCATAGATTCTTGTATCTTTAAGATTTAAACTATCTTCTATAATCTTGTACGCACTTGCTCTACCAGTTCCATAAGTATTAGTTGCTTTAATATTATACTTATCATAATTTTTTCCCTCTATCCACCATTCAGAAGTTGCTTCATTATAATGAACATTTATGTTTTGACAAGCATAATTACTAGGATTTAATAAATATTCAATAAACACTTTTATATCTTCAGGTGGAATCCAAGTAGAACCAAGTCTAACACTTATTTCACTTGCATTTAAATCTTTTGGTTGAACCTCTTTTAAATATTTAACATTTACATTAAATCTTTCATCTGTTTCAGCAAAATGTTCTGCAATCTTTAATTTTTCTCTTACATTACCAGACAAATACTCATCTGCCGTAACCCAATGATTAGGCTCTCCATATTCAGGAACATTGAATATTTCTCCCTCTAAATCTTTAAGCATTTTGTCCATATCCATATTACAAAGTTTTTGCATAAAAGTTATATCAACTCTTGCCTTTTCGGATAGTGAAACAATTAATGCGTCGTTTGCATTATCAACTGATGTTATCTCTGTTTTAGGCTTGATAGTTCTTTTTGTGAACATATCTGCTTTTCTTGCAAGATTTCCATTCTCATCTAAAATTTCAAGAGAACATAATAGATAATAACTTGAATCATTTGAAAAAGCAGAGTTATTTCCTCTACTATTGATTAGTCCATATTTCTTCGTAAACCTATCATATAATTGATTTAATTTCACTTGTTCTCTCTTTATATCTTCATCTGGATAATCTTCCGTTTGATATTCTAAAAGAGTTCTAACGCAGTCCCTTATTTCAATTAAACCTTTAACTCTATTTTCAGTAGTCATTGCTAATTCTTGTGGGTACATTCTACTATTTTCTCTAAAATATATTTTGTCATCTATTAAAGTGTATGAGAAGTTTCTTACCGTTAAATCTGCTTCAATGGAATTATCTTCTTCTCCTATATCATCTAGTTCATACTCTTTTACTTCGGCGTGTATATTTGAAATTGCTCTTTCTAACTTATCTTCTAACTTTTCGCCATCAGAGATACAAGCAGAATCATAGCCAAACCTAGTTGAAATCATTTCCATATTTCCTAGTATCATTTCTGGATTATCAATAAAATACTGATTCATTTTTATACCATCGTCATTTTCTCCAAGATATACCCAGTCTGGTTCAATATCAGTTATTGAATCTCTTTTTTGTAAGAAAATAATGTCTGATGTGACTTCGGTACCTGCATTTGCTTTAAATGTGTTGTTAGGTAGTCTAATAGCACCTAATAAATCTGCTCTTTGAGCAATATATTTTCTAACACTTGGATTTTCTTTATCTAGTGTACCTTTGCTTGTTATAAATGCAATAACACCACCAGGTCTAACCTTATCAAGTGTCTTTGCAAAAAAGTAATCGTGAATTAAAAACTTATGCTTATCGTATTTCTTATCTAATACCTTGAAATCTCCAAATGGCACATTGCCAACTGCTACATCAAAAAAAGAGTTAGGAAGATTAGTATCTTCATAACCCTGTACTGCAACAGTTGATTTTTGATAAAGTTGTCTTGCAATTCTACCACTTATGGAATCAAGTTCTACACCATATAACTTACAATCTTCTAATGAATCTGGTAACATACCTATAAAGTTACCAACACCACAAGATGGCTCTAATATATTACCTGTTTTAAGCCCCATATTCTCTAATGCTTTATACATTGACCTAATTACTACTGGTGGTGTATAAAAGGCTGTTAAAGTAGATTCTCGTGCTTGTGAATACTCTTTTTCATCAAGTAAATTCTTTAATATACTATATTCATTACTCCAAGAAGAATCTTTTTCATCAAAGGCTTGTGGAAGTCCACCCCAGCCGACATATTTCGACAATATCTCTTGTTCTTGTGGAGTTGCAAATCTATTTTCTTCTTCACATTTTTTTAACACTCTTATTGCTTCAACATTATTGATAAATTTTTCTCTTGGACTACCCTCACCTAAGTTATCATTTGTAATTTTAAATTGATTTCTATCAGAAATAGGTATTTCTGGGTGAATATCAAAACTTCTTATTTTATTACTTTTCTTCTTTTCAAATACTGGAACAATATTTTCTTCTTGAACTTCTGGTTCTTCTTTAATAGGAAGTGATATTTCTTCTTTTACATTTACCTCTATATTGCTTGGTTCTTCATTTATATTATCTTTAATATCACTTACTTTAACTTTAAGATGATCATTTGAAGGATTTTCTTGTACTTTCCTATCAAATTCTTCTTTGGACATTTCACGATTAAATAAAGGATATCTAAAATCATATAATACGACATTACTAATTCCAATACTTAATATTTCATATTCATCTGCTCCAATATAAACTCTATCTCCTAAATGATATTGATATTCATATTTTTCTTCGGTCGGTTCTTCAATTATTTTTTCTGCTAGATTATTACTTGCCTCAATAAATTCTCTTTCTTGGTCTTTTTCATCAAGCCACTTCGGATATTCTTCTAATTCTTTTGAATTAAGGTATCTATCTTCGTGAATAAGAGTTTTTATTCTTTTTTCAATATAATTCCACTTGAATAATTGTTCTTTGGCACTAGCGTCAAAATAACCTCTATTAAACCTTACGCCTTTATAATCAGTATTAACTCCAATTCCTGCTCCTTTTATTGTAGAAGTAGCACCACTTATTCCGTATAAGTTTTTAAGATAATTTATATTATTCTCTGTTGATAAACTTTTACTAAATTGTTCGTAAATACTAAACTTTGTATCACGGTGTTGTTCTGTTAAATATCTATCAACAAACTCCTGTGTAAATTCTAAATCAGATACTGCTTTTTCATTATTTTCATCAATAAAACTTAATTGGTCTGTTACACTTGGCAATGGGTCTATTCTATCATTTAACTGATTTAATAAAATCATTGCGTCATAGTGATAAGTCAAATCTTCCCAACTTACAAAACTTTCTGTATCTCTTGACAAGAAATTTCCTTTCCAAAATAAAATACCGTTGTCAAAAGTTTTATAACCATACATTTGGTCATCAACTATAACACCGGTATAATCTTTGTTAAATATTCCTTTGAGATACTCTGCTCTTTTTGTAACATCTTTTTCTTTTTGTATAAAGTCTTTTATTTCCTTATTTGATTTTCTTAAATGAGGAGTTGTACTTAATATCTGATTTATCTTTTCATCAACTACAACATAATGTGTTTTACTTTGACTTGGATCATAATTGTTTAAGCGTAAATCAATTCGTTCGCTACTATCTCCTCTGCTGATGTCTTCAAGTTGTTCATTAAGCCTATCCATTTCATAGGGTCTTGTTGTTTCATTTGTTCTGTTATCTTCTCTTTGGCTTTCATTTCTGATACTATCTGTTCTACTCTCTCCATTGCTACTTCTTGAATATTCATCAAGTGTTCTGGAAGTTGATTGCTCATTAATAGAGTTGTATATAGAGATTTCTTGTTCTCTTTCAAGTACCTTAACCTCATCATTGCGTATTTGCCCTCCACTTGAATCTTGTTCTCTGATATCGCTAGGTCTGGTATCTCGTAATCCCCTTTGCGTGTGTAAGTTATACTCATCATTATTCCTCCTTTCAACAGTTTCTCTGCTTTCACTTACATCATAAGATAAATCTTTATCTATATCAAATGTGCGAATTTTATTTATTTCATTTATTCGTAACTTTTTAATAGTATTATAAATTTCACGAATACCCATTTCAGATATTTCGCTAGTGGCTACACCTAATCTAGTTATAGTTTCATAACTATCAAATGCTAATATTGGTGTAAAATCTTCATTAGTGAAATAATCATTCGGATTTAATCCACACCTTTTAATCATTGAAAATGCAATACTATTTTCTAGTGCATTTTGAAACAATAACTGAACTGCTTCATCAGTCATTGGTTCAAGAGAACTATTTTCTCTATAAAACTTTAAATCTTCCAAATAATCTTGCATATTATCTTCAACAATTATCTTTGATACAGACTTAATTGCAAGTCCAAGAGAACTTTTATCTTCAAGTTCTCCATATTTGTTTTCTAATGATTCAATAATATCTACTTCATAAGGTTTTGGAACTGACCATAATCTAAAACTTTTTCCGAACTTACTATTAGTATCTGCAATGTCAAATACATATCGTAAATTAGTATAACCATTATCTTCTGAAAGAAGTGCTATTCCTTTTGCACCACGATTAACCCACCTACCAACTTGCTTATTCCAAGCCTCTATCTTCGCACACGCTACTGCTTCTGGTCTTTGTGCATAAATTAAAACTTGATCATTAAAAGGGTATTTGTAGTTCATTGCTGCACACTCCAAGAATGACATCCAGTCATCCGGATTCTTGCTTATCTGTGTTAAGGTTTCTCCATATAGGTCTGTTATTAGTCTTAATTTACTCGCCATATTGCACCTCCTGTTCTAAATTAGACTATTATTCTTCTGACATTTTGCTCTTTTTAATTTTCTCCCTTACACTTAATAAGACTTCATAATAATTAGTATTGATAGGAATATTACCTATCTCATAAAACAAAATCATAAATAAATCTACAATCTCGTTATTATAAAATCTCATATCAACTATTGTAGTTCCATCTTCTTCTGTTATTGGAACACTATATCTTAACAGTTTATCTTTCATTTTTGATGATTTATTTGAATAATTTTCATTATCAGAATCAATCATATTTTCTAATATTTCTAGTAGTTTATTATATTCATCTACATTTAATTTAATTTTAATTGGTGGTATTCTTTTTGAATATGCCATTGTAATTCCTCCTATCTTTCTCTATCTTTGTCTTGTTTTACTTTTTCATTTAAAACAATGTTATTTCTGTATGATTTTATTGCTTCTTTTACAGAAGTGTTGCTTAAAATATCATCTACTTTTGCTTGTGCCTCTTTTTTGTTTTTGGCTTCAACCTCAAAAGTAATAGTTCCATTTATATCAACATCAATTTCAAACTTTTTCATTTGCTATCATTTCCTTTCTCTTTATAACCACTTAAAAATTCTATAAATAATTGGGAAGTTTTATTATTGTTCTTTTTTACTAATTCCCATAAGTCAGAAATAATATAAAAATCTGACATTGTTAAATTAGGAATCTTTCTTACCTCTTTTATATCTAATGTTGCTATTTTTTTGCTTGTATTAAATCCAGCATTAAATAGTTTTTCAAATGCTTTTGATATATTGTTTAAATTATATTTTTCTTCCAATTTAATCCTCCTAAACCTTTTCTACTAACTCACAAATATAGATAATTTGCTTATTAGTGTTGTGTCTGCAAGTTATTAAAGTTAGAGTGCTTTTTTCAGCATTTCTAACAATGTTAGCAGTTCCTGTTTTTTCTATATCGTATTGATTAACAACTTTGTATTTGTATTCACTACCTCCATAAAAAATACTAACCTCATCATCTGTTTCCAATTTATATAAGTTCCTAAAAAATGCTGTTCTACCACTACCAGAATGTCCTGCTAGTATAACATTTCCGTTTTCTTTATCTGGCATATCAGATTCATTAAGTATTAAAATATTTCGATTAACATTGTTATAATAACTACCTTTACTTGCTAGACCTTTTTCCAGTCCTATCTTTGGTATTTTAATAACTGCAATATAATCAACTTTTTTAGTTTGATTTGTAGTTGGCTTTTGTTGTTCTTCTTGCTCTTTTTCTTCGGTTGGTGTTGTTTCATCAGTTATTTCTTTTTGTTCTTCGTAAAAAGTATCTATTAAATTTTCTTCATTTTGATTTTGAAGATAATTGTATAGATATTTACCTCCAACTATTCCAATTCCAACAACAATTAGCAAAGAGCCAACTATTATAAGTTGACTCTTACTAACCTTTCTATCTTTATTTTTGTTTTTTCTTTTTAACATAGACAATTACTCCTATTCCTCCAAGAGTTAGTAATGCTCCGGCAATTTCAATAATATGAGTATCAGTAATTCCTGTACTAGGAACTTCAATTACTACTTTTTCATCAGTCATTGTTGCCTTAACTACTTTTCCATCTTCTAAAATTTCAAAATACATTCTTTCAGGATTTAAAGTGTAACCCTCTGGGGCTTCTTTCTCCAAAATATAGTATTTTCCATATCTAATTTCTGGAATAGTAATTTTACCACTTTCGTCTGTTCTACCACTAAAAATAAGTTCATCTTTTTCGTTATAGATTTCAATTAATGTGTTAGGTAATGGTTCTCCTGTTGATACATCAGTCTTTGTAAATTCAAGAGTTCCAGTAATAGGTTTATCTTTCATTTCAGCCTTTGTAATTTCTCCATTTTCTTTTAATTCAAAATAGATTTTTTCATCTGTAATTGTATAACCTGTTGCAGCCTCTTTCTCAATGATATAGTATTTTCCAACTTTTAAGTCTGTAATAATTACTTTACCATCTTTGTCTGTTTTGCCAGTAAAGATTAGTTCATCATTTTCATTATAGATTTCAATGATTGTATCTGGAATAACATCTCCATTTACAAGATCCTTTTTAGTAAATTCCAAAGTACCTTTCTTTAAGTAGTTTAAATTACTATATGATTCAAAAACTATTGGAGTTTCATCATTTACTTCTTTTAATTCAAAATAGTGTTTATTACTATCTAATACATATTCATCTTGTGTTTTTACTTCAATTAAATAGTATTTTCCAAGAGGTAATTTTTTAGAAATTGCATAACCATTTTTGTCTGTTGTAATAGTATCTACTTTTGTACCTTTTTCATAATAAAGATGATTTCCATCAGCAGATTTAATATCTTCTTCTGCATAGATTTCAAATGTTACGCCACTTAATTTTTTATCTTTGTAAGTGTATTTACCATCTTTAATTACTAAATTTTCTCCTGTTTTCTTAATTTCAAGTTGACCTTTTATTGGTGTGTTTTTATAAGTTACTGTTATAAAAGCACCATAAGTTGTATATGAATAATGGGTATCATTTCCTATTGTGAATTTTAAGCCATCTTTGTCTTTTAAATAACCATTAGGAGCAGATACCTCAATCAATTTATAATTTCCAGCAGGTAGTTTTAAGTAAGTTATCATTTTGCCATTTTCATCTGTTTTGAACTCACTATAAACTTTTCCACCAACATATTGAGAAACATATTGATTTGTATCAGTATTAAAAATCTTGAAAGTTGTATTTGCAATAGCAATAGTCTTTCCAGTTTCGCTATCAACTTTGATTACTTGAAGATAAGCATATAGTGTATTATTTAAAATATTGTAATATTGTTCTTTTTCGCTTGTTTCATTTACTGTGATATAGAAATCATAAATCTTTTCATATCCAGTTGTTGTATTTACTTGATGGAACTTCCATACACCATAAGGTAAATTCAATGAAGCATAACCATTTTTATCTGTTGTGATTTCTCCATATTTATTACCATTTGGATAATAGATTTCAAAAGTAATACCTTTTTCTGCATTTAAGAAAGTAGTGTTTCCATCTACTTGTTCATATTGTTTTAAAATACTAACATAGTTTTTAATTACTTTTTCTACTACATCAACACTAGCAGATTCTTTGCCTTTAATATCAACATTGTATCTTGTTGTATCAAGTTCATAACCCTCACTAGGTTTTATTTCTTGTAAATAATAATCATTCCAAGATAATACTGCATTACTCTTGAAATAACCATTTTCATCAGTAACTACTGTTGTTACTAATCTTCCTGTTGAAGTTTCATAAACGCCATATTCAGCACCTTTTAAAGTTGCTTGTCCTTGTGCATTACCAGTTTCGCTATCTTTCTTATGACCTTCAACAAATGATGTGTAAGAATTAACTCTTATTTTTGCAATTACTGGGTCAGTAGTTCCCGGTACCATCATATTTTGAATTCCATCTCCAACAAATAATTTATAACTAGAACTATATGGCATATTTTTCGTTAAAGTTAAATCAATACTTCCACTTCTTGTAGGTTTAATTATTAACTTATTACCATCAATGCTATAATCTGCTCCACTTACGCTTACAGAATAGTTTGATAATACATTATTTGTATCAGTTAGAGTAATAGTTTCTCCTACTTGTGCTTTATAAACTCCACCATTAAATGATGGTCTATCATAATGATGTGCAATTAAGTCTTCAATTTGTGCTTTTTCATTTGATACATCAAAAGTATCCCCTTTTGCCCAACGAGCAGTATGGAAAGTTGTGTTAGCACCACCACCAACTATTGTATCCCATATCATACCTTGTGTTGCTGCTCTATATTGTAAAGTTTGATGACCGGGATAAGTATAACCATAATATCCAATTAAAAGTATTCTTTCTTTTATCGAATTAGACAATCCAGTATCTTCCCAACTTCCTTGATTATAATGCGTTCCCTCTTTTACATTTGGTTGAATACAGTATGCTACTTCTCCATCCATATCGTAAAGAGTAAAATGCCAAGAATGATGTTCACTACCATCAGCCTTTGCTCTATCATACCAATAATCTGAGTAACTCATATTCAATGTTGCTGCATTTACTGCTTGAGCATTAACAGTAAACCCAACTAAAAGTCCTATTGCTAACAATAGGGTTGTTGTAAATTTCTTCATCTCTTTTCCTCCTCTCTCGAACATCTGCCAGAGATGATACAGGCAGACCATAAAAAAAGCACTAACATTACGATTAGTGCAAATAATAATATTTTTAACATTTAATTTCCCTCACTTTCCGAAAAAAAATGACTCTTTGTTAAGAGCCATTAATATTTACTTTTTAATTCTTGATCCAGTCCTTCGCCACTTCTGCAAAAGAAATGCAAATAATACCAATACTTTCCGTTTTCATCTATTGCAGATGGATAAACTCTAAAATAATTTATCTCTGGTTGTATTTGATTATCTGGGTGTTCTTCGTTCCAATCTAAAACATAATCTAACTCTTTGTTTTGAATTTCAGTACCTCTCCTTAAAGCCTCACTTTCAGAAGAAAACTCTTTTTTTCCGTGAGTAATAGAATCATAAAAAGTTGTTGACTCTTTGTTCTGTTGTCCTTGATTACTTGAACCATTATTTTTATTACTTTCGGTTATTTTATTCTCTTGTTTTTCTTCTTGTGATTTGCTACTTGTAGTTGGTACATTGCTAAATTTAGTTTCTGCTTTTTTGGGAGTTTCAGAAACTTTTATTGATGCTTTAGATTTATTTTCTTGCTTTGAAGTATCTTCTTTTGGACTTTCGCTTTTTCCATTTGCTGTTTTGTTTTCAATTTCATCTGTTTCAGTGGTTATTTCGTCTTTGCTTTGTTCTTCCTCTTGCAAGTTAAATTCCTCATCTTTTTCTTCTACAACATTTACCTGTTCGTGGTTTGAATTTGTCTTTAAACATTTGGTTAGAACAAATACTCCACTAACTGCTACTGCAAAAACAACAATGACAACTAAAATGATTTTCTTTTTCATAACAATCACGCTCCTTTATTTCTTTCAATCTAGCATATTCTAAAATATTTTGCATTTGTGTAAATACTTATATACTTTTTTCAGTTAGTAAATAAATAGTTAGTAATAATACTAGGGAGGATTGTAAGGAGGGATTTGTGGAATAATAACTCCCACTATCTTGCGTCCATAGACTTTTGTCTTTGGAGATGTTTCCCATAAAATTCAATGGCATTAACAACAAAATCTTCAATTTTTTTCTCCTCAATATTCTTTGGGAGTACATTTCTTATTCTGTCGGCATTAAATTTCATTTTGGGAATCTGGTTGGGTTTCTCCTCTGATAAAATATCTTCTATTTCATCAGTCGTAAGTGTTCCCTCTTGACTCATTTTTTTAAGTCTTATTGCTTGTGCGTGAGATGGTGTTGCCACATTACACTCAATGCAATCTAAAACTGCATATTGTTCTTCATCTTTTAGAAAAGATAATTCAACGGCTGGACTTAATGCGATTTGCTTTTCATCAACTAAATCTAATAACTCTGGTATTAGTGCAGTAAGTCTTATAAACCTTTGAACTTGGCTCTTACTATCTCCAACTTCTTCTGCAAGTAATTGAACTGATTTTTTATTGTTTAACTTGTCCCCAAGTTGGTCACAAGTTAAATCTGTTCTTTTTCCTTGATGTGTTAGGGCTTCTAATTTCATTTTATATGCAAAAGCCTTTTCACTTGGTAGTATTTCTTCCCTTTGTAAATTACTATCTACCATTATGATAACAGCCTCATCATCTGTTAAATCTCTAACAATACAAGGTAGTGTTTCATTATTGGCTAATTGACTTGCATATTTTCTTCTATGACCAGATACCATTTCATATCTACCATCTGGCTTTTTTCTAACTAATGCAGGAACTAATACTCCATTTTCTTTTATGCTATCACGCATATTATACATATCTTCATTTTCAATGACTTTAAATGGGTGGTCTGGAAAATCATCAATATCACTTAATTTTATATCAATAACTTTTTCCAACTTATCATTAGTTCTTTCTTCTTCTGTTGTAAAAAGGTCATCTAACTTTGGCAGTGGCATTTTTGGTATGTTCTTTGCCATCATTAAGCACCTCCTTTGCAAAAGAAGAATATGCATTTGCTACCCTTCCACTTTTATCATAAGAAAACACACTTCCTCCTGATGAAGTAGATTCGGCAGTCTTAACTGCTCTTGGTATTTGAGTATTAAATAGTTTTAATATACTCCCATAATTGTCTTTTAATTGAGTTGCTATCTCTTTTGGAAGATTAGCCCTTGAATCAACTAATGTTAATAATGCTCCCTCTATTTTAAGAGTAGGATTTATTTGTCGTCTAACTTTATTTATTATCTTAAATAAATCAGCCATTCCTCTTAAAGCAAAGTATTCACTTTGTACTGGTATGATAACACTATTTGCACTAGCAAGAGCATTTATTGTAAGCATACCCAAACTTGGTTGACAGTCTAAAAGTATATAATCATAGTCATCTTTAATACTAGATAAGCAATTCCTTAAAGTATATTCTCTACTCATTGCATAAGTTAATGAATTTTCTAATGCTGATAAGGAAAGATTAGATGGAATTAAATCCACATTTTCACTATGGTGTAATATACTTTCTTTTGTCTTAATTTCTTCATCATTCATAGATTGCTCCATTAAATCAGTTAAAGTATATTTCAATTCATTTTCATCATACCAACCTGCGTAAGTAGTTAAATTACTCTGAGGATCAACATCTACAACTAATACTCTTTTTCCTTGTTTAGCCAATGCTACTCCAAGATTAAATGTTGTTGTGGTCTTACCAACTCCTCCTTTCTGATTTGTGATTGCAATTACCTTGCACTTACTTTCTTGCATATTCTCGCCTCCTTTCTTTTAATTTAGCCACCTTAATTTAATAAGATGGCTATGTATTCCATTTCTGGCATAAAAAAAGAACTGACCATTTTTAATCAGTTCAAAATGTTATTTATTTAATTTCATTATTAGTTCATCAATACAATCTGTATATCTACCTTTTCCTATTGCCTCATTTCTAAATTCGTTTAAGGCTTTCAAAACTAATGAAATTTCATTTTTGTATATATGTACTTTTATTTTCTTTTTAAATATATTTATTCCCCCTTTAATGTTATTTATACTTGATAAGGAATTTCTGCTGTTTGTGGAATATCAAGTGTTGTAGTATATTTTTCAAATCTATCTACTGTATCACTTTCCATTTTATTCGTTACTCTAACATATATATTATATGTTGTTTGAATAGTAGAATGTCCTAATCTCTTTGATACTGCTTTAATATCTGCACCACTCTCAATAAGTTTTGTTGCGTGTGTATCTCTAAAATCGTGAAACCTACTGTTAATTCCCAATTCATAATGAATAACTTTAAATGCATACTTCGGTGAATCTGTTCCTAAAAATTGTCCATTATCTTTTACAAAAACTAATTGTGCTTCTGGTAAAGGTAATTTTAATTCTGCATTTGCTTCTATCAATTTTGTTTGTTCTCTTTTAGTAATTTCATTTATTACTTTCTTTTCATAATAGCAAAGATAAGAATCTCCATAGAATTTTCTATTTTCTTCTTGTTCTTTTTTATAATCTTTTAATGCATTTACTAGCGTATCTCCAATAGAAATAGTTCTTCTACTTTGAGGATTTTTACAATCCCCATAATACCAAACACCAACAGAATGTCCTTTTGTTATATTTTTTCTTTTTGGTAAACCATATTGATTTTTCTTAATAATGTTTTTATTTATTGTTAATGTTTTCTTTTCAAAATCAACGCAGTCCCAAGTTAAACCATATACTTCTGACACTCTCATTCCTGTATAATAAGCAGTTAAAAAAGCATAATATATTGAATGTGTACCTTTAAATCTATCTAATATTCTTTCTATTTCTTCTTGTGTAAATATATGTGCAGGATCTTTTCCAATTTTATCTATTCTTGGTGCGTGGACGTGTTCAGCAGGATTAGTGTTAATATAATTTAATGTGTAACACGCATATTTTAATGAGCCTTTAACCACTTTTAAAATACTCGCCATATAGTTTTTTGAAAAGCCATACTCAACATATATTTTATTGATAAACTCCTGTAAAAGGCGTGTGTCTAATTGCCATAATTTATAAAATCCTACTCTTGGTTTTACGTGATTTTTAATAATGTTTATATAAGATATTGTAGTAGAGTAATGCAAATTGAAACTTGCATAATTATCTATCCAATAATCTAAAAAATCTGCATACGACATATTTTCTCTTAACTGCGTCTTTTGACCATTGTAGTAAAAATCATTATAGGCTTTTGCGCCTTCTTTAAAAGCCTCTGCTTTTGTTGGATACCCTGACTTTGTTATCCATTTTCTTGTTCCCTCAACTGTTGCAATTTCAAATCGGT
>OCHJ01000217.1_pt1 | contig 86953 bp, 72 predicted proteins | sample 1538381 | NCBI WGS metagenome assembly OCHJ01 (sample SAMN04571688, study PRJEB22368) | human gut metagenome | biome: human gut; material: stool | host: Homo sapiens | place: Luxembourg | collected 2012-06-29 | reverse complement strand
AGGTTCAATAGGGTTTACATTTTTGAATGACGATTTACCAAAAGGAATAAGCTTGCCAGTTGGCAGTATTGAAATCAATGACTGCTGGGAAGCCGATTGAAAAAGTCAATATGAATAATAAAAAGATAGAATATAAATATGAAATATCAGATACGAAACATCTGGAATTTGTAATTAATTCCGAAGGTCTGATAAAAAGAATTAGTTTTACATATTTTTAGGAGGAAAATAAAATGTCAATTAGTGTCTGTATTATTTGAATAAACCTTACATATAAAATATTAGTTAATTTATACAAATAAAATAGCAATCAGTTAGAAATATATACAAAAATGAAGAATATAGTAAAAACATATTGCATTTTGATTTATAGTAATATATAATTAACATTATATCACTAAATAATACTTTTTAGTGATATAAGATTCTAAATTGACGTTTAAGGAGGACATAATGAAGAAAATTTTTCAACGGGCGCTATCAGGCGTTCTGTCTGTGCTGTTTGTCGGACAAGTGCTTATTTACGGCGACGGCAGCTCACAGGGAATCGCTCATGCTGAAACGATTGCAGACATCAAGGAATCCCTTGAGCTTTCAGGAAACGCAGACGAACTAAAACAGGAGTATGAAAATGCGTCAGACGGATTAGGAGAAGTGGAATACTTTAACACTTCGGATGGAATTTCACTATACAGTGCAAATACAGGAAAACCGTCTGTTGCTGAATCATGCGGTTTGTCTATATCCGGATATGTAGGACAGTACGGTACATATTCAGACTTGACAAAAGTAAAAATCCTCATATTTGACGGCTGGGATTTGGTATATGAAACCACTGCAAATGAAAGCGGTTTCTTTACGGCTTATGCCGATGGTCTTGGTACTGAAACAAATGTAAAGATAGAGTGCGACGGCTATCTGCCGAGATTCTATAAAGGCATGGGCTGGGGCTCATACTGGATCGGTAGCCCTGATGAGCCTGAAATGCTGATACCGGGCGATACAACATGGAATGAAGAACAATCAAACCAGTGGAGCGATGAACAGATAAATTCTGCCGACGCAGCGTATGTGGAAGGCTGTATCGGGGCATATATCGGAGATGATAATTACAATTTATCATGCGATTGGGACGGCGACGGAACAATAACGCAGGCTGATCTGGATAATGCAAAAGCATATATAGAAGCAAATGATCAGCTCAATATTAGCGGATTAGCATGGCTTGACATTGACGGAAGTGGAATTATAGACGGCGGAGATATTGATCTTATGTACTCCTTTGCCGGATTATCAGCTGAAGGCGACTTATCTTCACTCGACTTTAATGGTGACGGATATATTGATTATGATGATGTTCAGTATTTTATTGATATTATAAGCGAAACTGATATTTCGCTGTATAACCTTGATCTTTATCCTGATAATATTCTTGATGAAAACGATATTTCATTGCTTTCTTCACAGCTCAATTTAAGAGGAAGAAGTGAGAACTATTTTGAGTATATGGACAAGGATGAAAACGGAACTATTGATCAAAGCGACTATAATTGGTTTGCTGATTATGGAAATCAGTATGCAGGCTCGAATCCGGAAAACAGCTACAAGAAAAATATCAAGCTTACGGGTTACTGCTACAATCCCGGCGTATTCAGCCTGCATGACGCTAATCTTGACCTGAACGGAAATGTTCTTGAAGTAGCGGACTGTATGTATTTTACAACAGATATTCCAGCTTTATGGTCAGGAAATAAAGGCGCTACCCTTGACTTAAACGGCGGAGAATTGTATGTGTATAACAATTTTGTATTCCGTACTGCATCGCCCGATGGATGGAGCGGTAATGCCGGAATGGATCTGCTTATGAACGGCGGATTGCTGTATATTGATCAATGCTTTGACTTTGGTCAGGCAAACTGCTATGACCGTATTATCATGAAAAATGCAATGGACGAACTGGCGGTATACGGCAACTGGCAGTACGTCACGCTTGCAGATATGGAAGGTCAGTGGACAGCCGGACACATTTATGTATGCGGACCTACATGGCAGGTAAATGAAGCCTCCGGAGATAAGGCAATATACTCAAGCGGAGAGCATGTCATTCATTTTTATTATGAAGGCGGCAAACAGACGATTCTTTGGGATAACCCCGAAACATATATAGATAACGAGGACGGTTCCTATAATACTGACAGACGTTTTAATTTTGATTATGTTGATGAAGAAACCGGAGAATGCCTTGGCGTTGATTTTCCATACGGTTATTCAGAAGATTTATACTGGTTCAGACCTTGGTGGCGTCCTTATGACGAGCCTGATTACACCCTCTACCGTAAGGGATGGGAAATGGGCGATGGAGTTCACATTGCAACAGGAAATTACACCAAAACCTTTACTGATTTAAGCGTGGAATCTCCCGGCGTGCAGTCTGATTTTGTCAGAACATACAACTCTACAAGCGATGAAGAAGGCAGCTTCGGTATCGGCTGGGACTTTAATATTGACGTAAGCAAAATGGTAATTCCTGCTGAGGGCTATTATCAGGTGGTACTTCCCGACGGCTCGAATACAACCTTCAAGGACAAAGAAGGCGGCGGTTATGAATGCCTTAACGCTCACAGTACAATGGTAAAGAACGGCAGCGAATATATTGTAACCAATTCGGCTCAGTCAAAATACTATTTTAATGCGGACGGAGAAATGTACAAGGTTGAGGACGCGGAGGGCAACAAGCTTACAATTTCCTCCATGTCCAATAATCAGAGAATTGTAACCGATTCCACAGGCAGAACCTACAAAATCACTTACAACGGTAATTCCGAGCATTCCCGTGTAACAAAAATTGAAGATACGGCTGCCGGAAGAACAGTTACCTATGAATACAATTCTGATTTTCAGCTGATTTCCGCAACAAATGTTGCTGGCGGCAAAGAAACCTATTCATACGATTCAAACGGTCATATGAATAAGATTACAAACTGCTATGGCGAAGCTACAGATCAGATTACTTATTATGACGACGGCAAGGTTGATTACCTTGTAAACGCTTCCGGTCTGAAACAGGTTTATACCTATGACAAGGCTAAGAAGCAGACAGGCACTAAGGAGTACGACGGCGACAAGCTGGTAAAAACCTTTACTTACGATTACGATGAAAAGTACGCAGTAAATACAAATAAGGTGGAAACCGACGGTCAGACATATGAGGTTGACAAAATCACATATAACATGGTTGACGGTGAAAACAAGTATGACGAGATGTCCGAAAGCGTTGACATCATGGGCAATACTACCAAGTATGAGCGTGACGATAACGGTAACGTTACAAAAACAATCAATCCCGACGGTACATATACTTTAGCAAATTACAACAGTAAAAACAACGTAACCGCAGAAGTTGACGAGATGGGCTATGCAGCCATCAAGGCTTACGATAAGGACGGGGTACGTTTAATTAAAGAAGCGCAGAGCCTGAATCCGCTGTCGCAGGCGGACATTGATACTGTTACTGCAAAGAATTTTGATCCAGTTGCATATCTTTCAGCAAATGAAAGCAGCTACGCAATTACAAGTCACGAATATTATGCCGACAGCTATGTCAGCGGAGTAATCGGACTTATAAAAAAGACAACCGATCCTGAAGGAAATATAACAGATTATGATTACTACAAATCAGGAAACGGAAAAGGTCTTGTAAGCGAAAAATGGGTTTACGGCAACGGTATTTCAAAGCCGGAGCATGGTACTCGTTATGAATACAACGCACAGCTTCAGGTTTCTAAGGAAACAAGTCCGGAGGGCTATGTTAAGGAATACGAATACGACAAGTTCAATAACGTTACGGTTACAAGAGACTACGGCACAGGCTCTGAAGCCGCTGTTACTATCACAGAGTATGACAAGCTGAGCCGCAAGACTGCTGAATATTCTCCAAATTACTCTGCCGATAAGAGTCATGGCGCTTTGATTTCTTATTATCCTGACGATAACAAGAAAACAGAAACAGACGCTGAGGGCAACGTTACTTCTTACAAATACGACGCATACGGAAATGTTACTGAAACAACAAATCCTGACGGTACGATAAATATTGTTGAGTATGACGGTTTACAGCGTGAAAAAGCGACATATTTCAAATGGAAAGCAACAGCCGAAAAACAGATTCTGACTTCAACGGCTTATGAATTTGTAAGAAATCACAGCTTTAACGTTTATACAAGTCTTAATAATTCGTCATCTAAGTCATGCAGCGGTCTGAAAACTATTAAGACAACCTATATCACCGCTGAAAAACAGGTAGTAAATGAAACGCTTGCCGACTGGAAAGAAAATACGGTTTACGAAAAGACCAACGGCGAAACCAAGCGTTCAAGCGCTTACTATGCAAATGGGCAGCTCGCCCGTCAGACTGACGCGCTGAATAACACTACAAAATATGAGTACGGCTATCTGAACAAGCTTACGAAAACTTATACGCCGTTTACTTCTGAGAATTACTCCGTTACAGAAAATCAGTATGATAAAAACGGAAACGTAATCCTCACAAAGCAGACAGTTCAAAAAGATGATTCAAATACTCCGAAGTACAGCATTACGCAGAATGAATACAACGGTTTGGGACTGCTTTCAAAGGTCACATTAAGCGGATCAGGCTCAAATGAAAAGAATATCACGCAGTATTTCTATAACCATGACGGTATCGAAACAGAAATGCGCACAGGTCTGTCATCTGACAGCGATACTTCATACCTGAAAACAGAGTATGTTTATGATTCACGCAATCATCTGGTACGCACAACCGACAGCACAGGCTACAATTCCGGTACCATCACATATGACCTGAACGGAAATGTACTCACAAGCACAGACGCTAACGGCAATGTGACAACCAACACTTATGACGCTCTCAATCGTGTGCTTACTTCAAATACGGTAAATTCAAAGGATTCTTCAAAGAATGTCAGCAAATCGTATACCTATGACAGCATGGGAAGAATTACGAAAACAGTAAGCAACGGACTTACAACAAATACTGTTTACGATGATCTGGGCAGAAAATATACTGAAACAGAGTCTGACGGTAATGGCTATGTATCATTCAGAGGTTATTTCTATGAGGGCGTTTCACAGTATATGAGGCAGCAGATTGTAGGAATCAACAATCTTCTGATGTATTCGTACACAAGCTATGAATACGACGGTGAAATGCGCGTAGTCAAGGTTAAGGAAACAGGAGAAGAAACCGTTTCCTATACCTATGACGCAAACGGCAACAAGAAGTCTGAAACCCTTGCAAACGGCGTAGTTTCAACCTACACCTACAACAAGAACAACAAGGTAACAGGCATTATCAACAAAAAGGGAAATTCCACAATTTCCGAGTATGAATATTCCTATTATTTAGACGGTTCTGACGCTTGCAAAGTACGCAGCGAAAGTGGTATAATAGAAACAACATCATATGAGTATGACGGTCTGAAAAGACTGACGGAGGAAGCTGTTAAGGTTGGAAACAACACGACAGATACCTACACATACGAATATGACGATTACGGCAACCGTTCCAAGATGACGGCAGAAGGTACTGAGGATTATGTAACCGAGTACAGCTATGTTGATTCCAACGGCAAATACACTGCGCTGCTTCAGAAGGAAGTAAAGACTGTTGAAAATGAAGCTGATGAAAATCTTATTAACTTAAATCCGGCTTCAAACATAAAGCAGACGGTTTACGCCTACGACGCTAACGGAAATCAGATCACAAAGGCTGCCGAGGGCAAGACGGAAACCAACACTTATGACGGTCTGAATCAGCTGATTGGTTTTAACGACGGTGAAACGACTGCAAGCTACAAGTACAATGCAAGCGGGTTACGTTATGAAAAGACTGTTGACGGTCAGAAAATTAACCATGTCTGGGATGGCAATAAGCAGATTGTTGCAGATGTGGTTGATAACCAGTTCTATGAGGCAGATTGTTACATTAGAGGTACAAATCTTGTCGCTAAGTACAATTACTGTAACGGCAATAAGTCCGAGTATACCTACTATACGCAGAATGCGCATGGCGACGTTGTAAATCTTACGGATTCGACTGGTGCGGTAACTAAGACTTATAAGTACGATGCATTCGGTGTTGAGAAGAATATTGATGATTCTGATACTAATGCGTTCAGATATTGTGGTGAGTACTTTGACAAGGAAACTGCAACTGTTTATCTTAGGGCGAGGTATTATGATCCGAGTACTGGTAGGTTTACGCAGAGGGATAGTTTAGCCGGAAATATTACTGATCCGTTAAGCCTTAACCTATATACGTATTGTGCTAATAATCCTGTTTTTTTCTGCGATCCAAGCGGTCATTTCGTAGTCGAAGCAGCTTTAGCTACAACAGCGGCAGCGGCTATGACATGGTTGGCGGCATCAGCTATCGAATCCTCAAGGTCAAAAACACAAAGTTCCACATCAAACAAAATAGTAAATGCATTTTCAATAGCGGCAATTACAATTATATCGCCAATTAAACCTATTTTGACATATGGTGCAAAAGCCCCTGAGAATACCCTTCCAGATGGTTTAGCGTCTAATTTCTATACTACAAGTGCAGCTGAACAAACATGGTCACGATGGGGATATAACCCAACTTCATTTAAATTAAGGAATTATACTAAATTAATTACTAAAGCCATCACATCCTCTATTTCTCAGATAGTATCAAAAACAATTTCTCAGAAAAAAGCAAATAATCAAAATGTTTATCTTCTTTATGATGAAGAAACTGATCAAATAGAGTATGTTGGAAGAACCAATAATTTAGCAGCAAGAAAAGATGCACATAAATCTAAGTATTCATCAAGAAAAGACTTGGAAATGATACCGATAGCCAAAAACATTTCTTACGGAGCAGCGCGAGGACTGGAGCAGTGGGCAATTGAATATTATAATACATATAATCCGGTCAGGTTTGGCGGGAATGCATATAACAACCAAATAAACGGTATAAGTCCCATTAATCCATTAAGAGCAATTTTCTTTGCGGACGCTGTCCCATATGCTTCAAAATTGCCGGAGATAATGAAAAAAAATGGTTTAAAAAGGAGGAGCGATTAAATGGGCGCATGGGGAGTAAAGCTATATGACAATGATGTAGCGGAAGACATAAAGAACACATATAAAGAAAAATTGCAGGAGGGCAAGTCTAACGAGGAAGCTACAGATGAAATAATCTCAGATTATGAATATATGTTAGAAGATGTTGACGATGCTCCGTTGTTTTGGATGGCATTGGCAGACCAGCAGTGGAGATTAGGAAGATTACTTCCTAATGTAAAAAAACAAGCGTTGAAATGGATAGAAAAAGGCGCTGATTTACAGGTATGGTACGATGAATCGGAAAAGCTTGGAAATCAAAGAAAAAAGGTGTTGGAGGAATTAAGCTTTAAGCTTAATTCCCCACAGCCGCCTGAAAAGAAAATATATAAACGCAGGTATTACAGATGTCCATGGAAAAATGGCGATGTTTTTGCATTACCACTAAACGATTGTGGACAAGAATATGGGTTAAATAATAAATATATAATGTTTCAACAAATTTCTCAAATAAAATTTTGTAAAAATACTATTCCTTTAGTAAGATGTTGGATTTCCGATAATTCTGAATATACATTAGATAGAAAAGGTTGTACTAAATGTATCAGATGGAGAAAAAAAATGCCTGGAGGATATAATTTATATATTTATGAGCTAAATATTACCTCTAAAAGAATAATTCCAAATGATTTAATATATGTAGGCAATTATCAGATTTTTGTCCCAGAAGATGATGGTGGTTATGATACTGATCATTGTTCTTTATTGCAATTTAATAATATAAAGGAAACTGTAATAAGAAAGTATATCAAATTAAATTGTTGAAAAAGTATAGCAATTTATAAAGAGGAATATAAAGTAATGGGCGCATGGGGACGTTGTAAATCTCACAAATGCTGACGGCGAGGTTACAAAGAAGTATACATATGACGCTTTTGGCGTTGAAAAGAATATTGATGATTCTGATACTAATGCTTTCCGTTACTGCGGTGAGTATTACGACGCTGAAACGGGTACGGTTTATCTCAGGGCGAGGTATTATAACCCGGCAACAGGTAGATTTATCAGCAGGGATTCATATGCAGGTAAATTAGAAGATCCGCTTTCGCTGAATAGAAAATGCACATGGCAATAATAATGATAAGGGACAACATGTACATTTATCATATAAGAATGGAAAAAAGACTTATTCACAGAATGATGATGGTTCTCCTCATGATAAAAATAATAATTCTCCTGGCTCTCCACCTTCTAAAGTTCTTAAAACATTAAAAGAAAAAACAGGTTGGGATTGGAAAAAGAATGAAGAAAAATTTTTGAGTAAAGCAGAGTATGACTACTGTGGCACAGTTAGTAAACCATATTATCAATTATATGATGTATATCAAGTAACATATGCGGATGAAACTATACGTTTTGCATATGAAAGTCCTTTTAATGAATTTTCACCATCTACAAATAAATTAAAGGATATTTATGAAGATGGTATGACGAGTAATCCAATACAAGGCAACCAGAATGAAAACACGTCATTATAATAGGGCCAATGCCGTATAGTGGACTAGTATACATACCATCATTTAATTTTTTTCCTGTTCCCGCACTATTATTTTAGTTAGAGAGTTTAAATCATGAAGTATTTTAAGCAAGAATATTTAGATTATGATTACAAAGATGAGAAAAAGAGAACAGAAATGAATAAAGTTTGGAAGGAAATTTGTAAAACATATTCTGATTATTTTAAGACGATAGAAAGTTCTTTTTCAAAACTTTTTCTTCAATTATATTATAATAATGATGGCTTCCATGATGTACTAATAAAAAGTATTGTTGTAGAAAAAGTATATAACAACAAATGTAATATAAGAATTAAATTGGAAATTAATAATAGTATCTATTTTTTAGTCTATAAAAATGTGGTATCTTATTTATTTAATGTACCAAAAGATCATAAATGGTTTGCTGGTAAAATGTGTTGGGGATATGGCGAATTTGTATTATTATCAAATGGATATATAAATCATAAAATCTTATGTTTAGATAATTGTGAATTTTACATTATGTAAAAAGGTCTATATAAAAAGAAATAATATTTATAGATTAAGCAATATATTTGTAAAATATATATAAAAGGAGAAATAATTGAAAGAGATTCTGTCTTATTGGGATATTCTTTTAGGGCTATTATCAATTTCACTTGGGATTTGTCGTTTGATTAAGTATGAAAAGTACAGAAAAAAGCGTGATAACGAATTATTAAAAAAATGTAATGGGAAATGGGAATTATCTTATTCGAGATTTATGGAAAACAGAATTCAACGTTTGAGGTGCAATATTTTGATCTTAGTAGGCATAGTATTTATCTACAACAGATTAAATGGCAATTTACCTAATATTATTGAGCTTATTAAAGAATTTGCATCTTATTGAATAAAAATCATGGGTATAGTATAATGCTATATCCATGATTAATTTCAATCAGCAGAGATTACAAAGTTGCTGCAAAAATTCAAAAGAGCAAAACAAACAATTAAGTTTGTTTTGCTCTTTTTCTTTATTACAAAAAAATATTTTAAAGGAAGTGATAATATGATATATAAACCTCAAAATGTCTACCCTCATAATACGGCTATAGACGCCTCTGAAGATAACAGCTTCTCATTTATATTCAACGGGGATCATTTAAGGGGTTATGATTTTGTGTTCTATGACGCATTATTAATTCAAAGCAATTATAAACTCCTTTTGAACCTCTTGATAGCTTTGACCGGAAAATACTTTAGCGATATATAACGCGTCAGCTATTAATTTTTCTTTTTCAACACCGTTATTCTTATATATTAAATCGTATACAGGAACTGTCTGAATTTTTTTTTCATATAACTCAATAGTTTTCATAACACTGAATGTTGTCTTTATTATTTTCTTTTTTATATCATCTAAATAAATATTCCAGGCAATAGAATATTCTGCCATTTTATCAAAAGGTTTTGAATAAACACCGGCAATTCCCACAAAATTGCCAAGCGAATATGTCACAAGCTTGCCTTCATTTTTTCTGGAAAAATCTCCACCATGTACGACATGTTCATGACTTCCTGCAATTATATCTATACCATTACTTATTAAATATGAAGAAAGCTTTTTAGTATATTCCGTCGGACCTGGGTTATATTGTCCCCCAGAATGCATATACATAATCGTAAAGTCTACATTTTGCGCTTTTATATCTTTAATATCCTCAAGTAAATTTTTCATTTGCTTTGATTTTTTTTCTATCCGTTCGTATATAGGTTTATTAAATTGAGCAATTTTAAACTTAACTAAAAATTTATAAAGAAATTTAAACGGACCGGCATTTCTGTTCTTATAAATATATCTCAGCGCTTTATTAGATAATTCTTGATTTTGAAACATATTAACCATATATTTTTCATCTTTATTTAAATACTCATTATTAGAAAAGGCGTTTGTTCCATAGGTATACGAAAGTATACCAAGCTTTACGCCATTTATAGTAACTACTTTCGGCTCTTTATTTTCTTTTGATAAATAAGTACCTGTATGTGCAAGTCCAACCTTGTCCAATGATTTAATAGTTGAAGTAATTCCATCAATACCTCTGTCAAGACAATGATTATTTGCGGTTGCAACAAAATCTATCCCGGAATTATAAACGCTTTCTGAGAACTCATAGGGCGAATTAAAACGCCATTCTTCAGAAGTCAGATCTCTATTATCAAACGAAACCGGAGTTTCTAAATTAGCAAATACATAGTCTGATTCACTAAAATATTCTTTCATATTTTCAAATATCAAATCAAAATTATAACCGCCTTCAGTTTTGCATGCTGTAATTATTTGCGATTTACACATTACATCGCCTAAAAAAGTTAATTTTATCAATTTGTTCTCCTTTATTTTTTTCTGAATTTTTTTATATGAATTTTATTACTTATTTTGCTAAGTAAAAAAGCCCTTTCTTTTTTATTCAGTAATATTAAAATACTGATAATCAATCCTATTATTCCAAGAATTATTGCGGAAATAATTAAATTAGTCCAGGAGCCCTTCGGCAAAATAATATTAACTAAATAGAACACTATTATCAAGCCTATTGACGAAATTATAGTCATTATTACTTGAGGGAAAAATTTATTCCACTTATATCCTAAATACTTGGCTGTTACAGGCAATGTAAAAATCATATTTCTAATTAAATTACATAAAGTACTTACACCGGCAACGGCATAGATACCAAAATTTGTAAATTTAATAAAAAATATAGTTATACATGTTGAACATACTCCGCTTACAATCATAGCGATGGCATTAGGCTTCACTTTATTAACAGTTGTAAATACATTAAACAGCATCTGCGTACCGCTTGTAAACATATATCCAAGTATAGACAATATAGATAATATCTGCAATAGTTTGGCGTCCTGAGACGGAACCCATAATTTAAAAAATTCTTCTCCTAAAACAACAACAATAGCAATCGGAATCGTTAAAATTATTGAAGTTATTTTCATTGCCCTTCCAATATCGTTAAGAACCGCCTCCTTATTATCGCTTGCATAATTTATCGTCAGTTCGGGAGCAAATGCATTCCTAATCGACGATGAAAGCTGCTGCATATAATTAGGAATTATTTTAGAGAGTGATAGAATACCCATATTTGTAGCGCCTAAAAACAGGTTGCATATTACAAGGTCCAAACCGCTTAATAACATATTTCCGACGTTTGATATAGCATTCCAAATTCCTGAACCAACTAATTCTACAATCGCTTTCTTACTGCATTTTATTTTCCTTTTTAATTTCAGCTCTGGAGTCAGCTTATGAGTATTATAGCAATTTGCAGTTAAATTAATAACAGTAAGAATAGTAGCCGCAATTCCTACATAATAAACCTTGGGGGAAAAAACCATAAAAATAAGTATTAAAAACGCACATCTTACAATTGACGCAATCATCTGAGGAATATATGAACGATCTAAACGATTGGTAACATATGTTCCGCAATCCCAGTTAGGCAGTCCGGTAGTTATAAAAAAATTAAAAAAGACAAAACTAAATAATAATTTTACATCAGTTATTATATTTTGAGGTACATTTATAATATTTTCCAGTCTTGCAATAAAATAAATTGCGGGAATAATTAAAACGGCTACAATAATTAAATTTCCCCAAAAAACGGAATTATAATATAAATTGGCCTTTTTGTAATTCTTTTTCACATATGATATTGCTATAAATCTTGCAGCCATGCTGTTTAAAGCGGTTACTATAAGTTGAGCATACGTCACAAAATTATTAGCGAGCGTAACAAAGCCGTTGGCTTCAACACCAATATTTTTTACTATAAACGGAGACAGCCAAAAATTAATAATAATATTAGTAGCCAAAACCATAAGGCTGCAAATCAAATTTATTATTGTTTTTTTATTTGAACTCATATGTTTCCTATCCTATTAATTTTTTTGCTTTGCTTTTGCATTTTCCGAAAAAATGACGATAAGGATGATACCCAAGCTTACGTATATCTGTTTTATAAAACCATTTCAATTCAGCAGGTAAATTATTATAATTTAAATTTTTCCTCATTGTCTTTTGTATTTCTGAATAAACGCTGCTTTTCCTATATTCAGGTATATTTTTTTTATCATAAAACAATTTATGAAAACTTTTTAGCTGCTTATAATTATAATTTAAATCATAATTTTCCGCAGATGCTCCTTCAGCAATTAACTCCAGTATTGTCCTCCAGCATTTTTCACACTGACAGCAGTTTTTTCCGCCGGTTGATTTCCAGCATACTCTCAGCGGAACCTTTATTCCATTTTTGTTAGAAAACTCTACTATATTATGAACTTTATCCTGACGGCTGAATTCATAGCCGTCATGTACTACACAAGAACCTGCGAACTTAACAAAATTATCAATTGTAGGATCAGACGCACATGTTATTTTACCTTTATCGGCAGCAGTAAAGGACGAAGCAAAATATACCGTTTTTTTCTTTTTTACATAGCAAACCGGCGCGGCATGTGCGATTATTCCGATTCCATGCTGAAAACCGTGCCACCACATATCACAGCTTGCTTCTACTTTTTTATTTAATATATCCGGATTAATAAAACGTCTGAAAGCTGATTTTATCGTCACAAACTCAACGTCAAACTGTGAAGCAGTCTGCCGGATATGATTATAAACATTTTTCCAGCCTTCTTCATCTTCAAACGTTATATCCGCTCCCCAAACGGTTAACAAGGTCGGTTTTTCATCTATATGATTAACCAATGTATTAAACGCGTCTACTCCTCCGCTGAAAAATGAAACAGCGCCTTTATTATCTTTTTGACTGTTGTCTTCAATATTTTCTGCATGAATATTACCTTTAAATTCAAGCATGGGATACATATCTTCATATCCTTTTTTAAATTCAGGTATACTTTCTAAAAAGGTTTTATCGCAGACTTCAAGATACACATCGGCGTCATATACCCATACAATGGGAAGTATATTACATAAAAAAGGTATTACTGCAATTCCAAACGGTATATTTGAAATATTACAGCTATATTCAACAAAAAAATTCTCTGATAAATTAAAGGCTTCGCTCCATTCACCGGAAATTTCATAAACATATTTTATTGTGCGTTCTGATATAACAGGCTGAAAAATCTTTATAACGTTTTTCATTCTTAGACTCCTTTGACAAAGTATTTCATTATTCAAACCTTTTCAAAACCTCGGCAAGCTTTGAAAAATTTTGCCTAAATTCTTCTATGTTGAAATTTATTTTCTTGAATTTTTTATTTTTTATCATTTCAACAACGTTGTTTATGTCTCTTGAATCAGAAACAAATACCACGTTAGAATCCTTCAGCCATGTGTTATATAGGTTGCCTACCTTACCGGTACTATTGTCGAGCGCTATGCATGGAGTTCCGGTAATAACGCTGAAAATCATACCGTGAAGTCTGTCCGTTATAACTAACTCTGATTTTTTAAATTCACTCCAAAGTTTATTTAATCCCTCAAGCTGAAATTCATATTTATTTGCATAATCCCTGCTGTATGTGTCGATATACTTTATATTCTTTTCATATTTCTCAGAAGCCTCTGTAATAGCTTTAATCAAATTGCCTGCTTCTGAATTTTTTTCCTTATCATGTCTGAGACAAAAAAGTATACCATTTCTTTCTGCGTCCAAAATATCAGGCTTATAGGATAATACGATATCAGGAACCAGGTAGCCCTCGCAATTGGGAAAAATTTTTTCCCTGATTAATTCACTGTATTTTTCACGGGTAAATATTACAAGATTTTTATGTGACTGATAAATATTTCTTGCCTTTTGTAAGGCTTTTGATTCTTCTGAATAATCAATGGACTGAGGAAAAATTATAATTTTAGCCTTTTTGAGTTGTTTAACAGCTAATAATCTTATACTCTCCTGAAATGGGTATAAAATACCCATATTCCCTCCTCCATGAATAATACATAAATTATGACGCTTATTAGTTAATAATTTCAAACTAATCAAATTTCTGTGGCATTCATATTCTGGTATTAAAACAATTTTTCTATTTGGAAAAAGATCCGATATATAATTTACCTCTGCGGCAGCGATAGCCTGATCTCCTATGTTTCCATGCTCCGGTACTCCATATATAAATATAGTGTTTTCATCATATTCGTCATACTTTGCCTTATTCATAAAATATCCGCTAATAAGCGTTTTGATATATTTAATTTTTCTCTTGATTTTTTTTAGAAAAATAACTATATTAGGACTAAAATAATTTAAAATTGCTTTTATCCTTAATTTTTTATTAATCAAACGCAACACATTAAGCTTAAAAAATTTTCTGTATTCTCTTATAAGCTTTTTCATCATAACTTTATCATGCGCAGAATAACACATTAGCCAATAAGGCGGCATATCCTGAATGTATCCTGCTTTTACAGAATTCATAATCTCATTATTATTAGAGCTCTTATAATATTCAAAGGTTTGAATATAATGTTCAAACCAGCATTCAATACGAAAACGATTATATTGACATCGTGTTATACTTCCGACTCTTTCGCTGACATAATAAAGCTTTGCATTTGTTACTGATAGATTACCGGCAAGCTCATAAAGCTTATACATTATAGGCATATCCTCATGAAGCCTTCCCTTTGGAAATCTAATATCTTTAAATAAATCCCTTTTGTAAATTTTCGCCCATGCCATTATATGAAAGTTCTCTTTCGACGCATATAAATCCATTAATGCATCATGACTGCTACATAATTTGCTTTCATAGCTTAATATTTTATTGCAAAACGATTCATAGCTTTGTATTGTTTCCCTCACAAATCTGCATTCAGAGATATCCGCATCATATTTTAACGCGTCTTTTATTAAAATTTCATAATGCTGTGGATGTAAAAAATCATCACTATCAACAAATCCCAAGTAATCGCCTTTAGCAATGTCTATACCTACATTTCTCGCGTCAGACAATCCGCCGTTTTTCTTATGAATAACCTTTATTCTGTTATCCTTGATAGCAACTTCATCGCATATTTTACCGCTGTTATCTGTTGAACCATCATCAACAAGTATTATTTCAAGATTTTTATATGTCTGGTTAATAATTGAAAGAACACATTTTTCAACATATTCTTCTACATTATAAACCGGAACAATTACACTAATCAGCTTTTCCATTTATCTTATAACTCTCCCATTGCCGCCGTTATTTATTAAGCTCTCAACTTCGCTTAGCGTTACTCTGTTGAAATCTCCCTCTATCGTATGCTTAAGACAACTGGCCGCAGAAGCAAATTCAATTGCTTCCTGATTTTCTTTTCCTGTAATTAAGCTGTATATAATGCCGGCTGTAAAACTGTCTCCCCCGCCAACTCTGTCTACAATCTGAATATCATAGGATCGTGAGAAAAATGATTGTTTCCGCTCGGCGTCATAAAGCATACCGCTCCATCCGTTTCTACTGGCAGAATAACTTTCACGTAAGGTAAATGCCGCATACTTACAGCCGTAACGACTGCAAATTGTTTCAGCAACTTCTATATAACCATTTTTATTAAGCTTTCCCGATTCAATATCAGTATCCTTTGATTTTATCCCCAAAACTTTATCAGCGTCTTCTTCATTGGCTATGCAAACGTCTACATAAGGCATTAAGCGATTCATTACGTTCTTAGCCTTTTCGCTTGACCAAAGGCTGCTTCGGAAGTTAAGATCGCATGACACAGTAATACCATTTGATTTTGCAATTTTACATGCTTCAAGACAAATATCCGCGAGATTATCTGATAAGGCCGGATTAATGCCTGTCCAGTGAAACCAATTAATATTCTTGAATATATTTATCCAGTCATATTCATTCTTCTGAGATAACGAAACGGCAGAATATTTTCTGTCATATATAACCTTTGAAGGGCGCTGCGAGGCTCCTTTTTCCAGATAATATAATCCCATTCTTCCGTTTCCAAAAAACACCTTTGAAGTATCCACACCAAAATAACGAAGTGAATTAACCGCCGCTTTTCCTATATCATTATCAGGAAGCTTGGTTATAAACATCGAGTTTATTCCGAAATTAGACAGCGATACGGCCACATTAGCTTCGCCTCCGCAAAAGGTGGCCTCTAAAGAATCCTTTTGCAACAATCGCGTATACCCTGGCGCAGCCAAGCGTAAAAGTAATTCACCGAACAATAAAACTTTCATTATATAAATACTCCTATTGTATATGAATATATTTCTCTGACGTAATCAATCTGATTTTTACATTTTCATTAAACTTCTTAAGAACATCGCTGATCCCTCTGTTTAATGCGTCAAGCACAGCATTCTTTGAAATATATGCCATATCCTTTACAGCATAGTTTTCTTCGGTTTCGTGAGAATAACCGTCAAATCCAGCTAATAGTATTTCTTTTACATCGCTATCCATAAGCAGCTTAACGCACATTAATCCTGCGTTGTCTTTAACCATATCAGTATCATTGAGCAAATCATGGTATTTAACCTGAAGATAAATCTGATCAGCTGAAATATTTGAAGTAATTATTAATTTTTGTTTTAAGTCTTTATCAATACTGCTAAATCTTCTTAAATTACTGATAAAAATATAATCCGTTTTAATTTGATTATAATTATGATTTATACTTATTACTATTGTATTGTTGTCAATACAACGCAGTATTTTATCGGTCTCTTCAACCGAGCTTCTTCCGGGAGCAATTAATATAATCCTTTTTCCCTTGATCTTATCTTTGAATTCTGATAGCCGCGCTTCCTGTATAACCTCGCGGTTCATATAACGCATATATAATTCTTCTATATATTCTTTATCGAATTCTACACTTTTCTCCGAGTCCATCATATCAAATATTTCATTAATATTTTCAACAGTAAGTGTTTTCTTATCATCAAGATAGCTTGCATAATTCGGATGTGCATTGTGTGACGCTGAAATATAATTAGGCAATGAATATCCCCAATAATTTTTCTGATAAAAGCCATTTATAATATCGTCAATTATTTTAAGAAGAGGTTTAATATTATATTCAGTTCCACAATTATCATTTAAATACTCTACAAAAAGCTCTGTATTTAAATTACCTGCTCCCCTTCCCATACCATAAACAGAAGAATCAATAATTAAATTTCTATTTGTCTGTATATTAACAAGCTCCTGGGCGTTTGAAAATGCAAGCTGCATATTATTATGTGAATGAAAACCAATCCAAATATTCTCATTTAAGTTGTGTTCTACCATATAAAATAATCTTGTCAGACTTTTCTTTTTCATCATTCCAAAGCTGTCAACAATGTAAAACGCATACGGTCCAATTTTGTTAGCATAATTTATCAGCCTTAAAAATTCTTCGTCCGTATAGCTTAACGATACCATTGCCTGAATAAATACCTTATAACCCTTAGATTTAATTTTTTCACATAAATCTAAAGCCTCCGACATATCCTTTTTATGAAACGCTACTCTTATACCGTCAATTGATGATCCATCATAATTCGGCAATAAATTTATATCATATTCTCCATAGTTTACCATTGCAACAAAAAGCTTACCGTCCCTTTTGTCGGGTATAACAGACGATAGTTCCTTAAGATCAGTAAATTTTGTGACGTTTTTATTATATTTTACCTTATCGGTTAAAAATCCGCATTCTATTATTTCAACATTTGATTTAATTAATCCGGAAATAATATCCTTCGTATTTTCAAATCCAAAGTCCCATAAATTACAATATCCGCCGTCTCTTAACGTACAGTCTAAAATATGAACTCTATTCATATCAATCCTCCAGAAATCATTCTAATATAATATGATTATAAATTGCGTCCGCTATTTTAAAATCTTCAGGTTCATCAATATCAATTGATTCTATTTCACCTACCTCAACAAGAAAAGGCTTTTGTCCTATTCTTCTGTTCAGATTTGTTATTATATTTGATTTGTATATATAAAACCCGCTTGTTTCTTCAAACAACGGAGGTAAATCTTGCGTTCGGGGAATATTATCCAACTCATAGTTAAAAGGCCTTCCGTCTTTCCATAAAAAATCCTGAAGCTTCTTTACCGCAAATGACGAATCGAAATCGCCTGACAAAACAGCCTCTAAGCCTTTTTTTATACTTGATGATTTTATAAAAGGAGCGGTTGTATGCGTCATAACATATATGTCCGAAGGAATTTCTCTCGCAAAAGCCTGTAAAACCTCATTCATTTTAGTAGAATCCTGATCTAAATCTTCAGAACGTTTCAGATAATTGACACCTTCAGGAATGTATTTTTTTATATCTGGATTACTGCAATAAACATATACTTCTTCTATTTCATTTATTTTTAAAAGAGTCGATAATATATACCAGCACAGCGGCTTGCCATTCTTAAAACATTTTGTATTCTTTTGAGGCAAACGTCTGTTATTTAATTTCATTGGAACTACAGCGGTTACTTTCATATAAATCTTCCTTATTATATCATTTTAATTTTCAAGCGCTTCATTAATTGAAGCTGTTTTAATTGAATTTATTAACGACTTTTCTGAACAGTTTTTCAGAATTATATTTTTATTATTGCAAATATCATTCAAATACTCATAGCCCTTAAACAATAAATACTGATCAAAAAAAACCTTAGACATATTCCAATGCTTAAGCAAACCGTTAATCTCATTTTCTGTATTATCGTTACCGTACGCATGCATATCTTTATTTTTCTGATTTAAAGCGCAATTTATTGTCGCTACTATACCCGTAGAATCACAGCCTAACAAATATATCTCGTTGAAACCCATGTATATTGCTACAATTATACAATATTGTACAACAGTAGTAAATGAAGGAATAATAGAACATATATCAAATTCATCAAGTTTAAAAGCTTCAAATGGTATGCCGTTTATCAAATAATTAATATTAAGCTTTTCATCCAGCTTATTATCCTTTATAAATTTTAAAGCGGAAATAGGAACAAAGCATTCTGCATTTTCTTCAGACATTAATGAATAATTTTTCATTATATCATTCATATTATATTTCATGTCTTTTCTTAAATTAAAAAAAGCGTCATCTATCCAAAAATGATAGTTTGTTTTGGCATTTTTAAAATCCTTAACCTTGCAAAAATTATTAACGGAGAAAACAATTTCATTTGATAATAAAGCTAAATCTACATCCTTTAATGAGGGACCGTTTCCCAATATAAAACATCTTTGATTTTTGTGAATATCCTTAAATCTATTATTATTATTTATTTTATATTTTATATTATCATCAATTTTAGCAAAATCGCTTAATATTTTATTTTTACGTAAGCTATTATATCTTTTTTCGCCTAATATGCTTTTAATAATATGCTTTAAATAAATATACAATTAACATCATCCTAACCTTCAAACCAGATCAAATCCATTTGATCTGAATATTTTTTCAATAATTCCTCGGGTACGTCTGAAATCTGTATATAACCTAATTTCCTATAAAACTTTATTGCTCTATGATTATTAGTAGATACACACCATATTACTCTTTTTATATTTAAATCTTCATGTGCGATCCGAATTATTTCATTCATACCAAATGAAGCGAAATTTTTTCCCATTGCTGTTCTTCTGACTGTAATGGCAAATTCTGCAAAGCTATCAATATAATTAATATTTTTTAACGAAACTGTACCCATATATTCATCATTATCATCTGTTATGGCCATATGGATATTTTTTTTATCTGATAAACTGGATGAAATAAAAGAAACACAATCATCCTCAGTTTTATTTCTGAAATCTGTTTTTAAATGCATAGTAACGCTTTCGTCATGCATCCATTCCAACATTAGCAATGCGTCCTTTATTTTTAGTTTCCGTAATTTCATATTACCATCCATTTCATTATTCTCAAAAATAATCAGTTGAATTTATTTACCGTTTCAATAACATGACTTATTTGATCTTCAGTCATACCATAAAATATAGGTAAACTAAGCTCCGTAAGACTTAATTCTTCCGCAATCGGAAGTTCGCCCTTTTTAATATTCAAATCTTTATAACATTCCTGCAAATGGATTGCGGTAGGATAATGCATATTTGTAACAATGTTATTTTTTCCGAGAAATTCTGAAAGTTCATCTCTGCGGTCTGAACGGACTGCAAATATATGCCAAACCGGTTCTGCCCCTTCAATTACATGTGGAAGAACAATTGAAGGATTTTTTATTTCATTGATATACCTTGACGCAATTCTTTTTCTTTCCTGATTCATACGATTTAAATGTAACAGCTTAACTGACAAAAAAGCAGCCTGCATTTCATCCAATCTTGAATTACTTCCCTTATAAATATGATGATATTTATAATCCGAGCCGTAATTTCCCAATGCTTTAACCTTGTCCGCAATATCCTCAGAATTAGTTACAACTGCGCCGGCATCACCGAGAGCTCCGAGATTTTTTCCGGGATAAAAGCTAAATCCCGCCGCGTCTCCAAAACTTCCGATTATCTTATGTTTATATGTTGCTCCGTGAGCCTGTGCACAATCCTCTATAATATACAAATTATTTTTTTTGGCAATCTCTATTATCTTATCCATATCGGCCGGTTGGCCATATAAATGCACAGGCATAATTGCCTTGGTATTCTTTGTAATTTTCTCTTCTATTTTTAATGGATCAATATTATATGTTTTAATATCCGGTTCAACAAAAACCGGTGTAGCTCCCGCGTATGTTACGGCCAAAGCAGTAGCAATAAACGTATTTGAAGGTATAATTACTTCATCGCCTGTTTTAATATCAAGCGCTTTTAACGCTAACATCAAAGCGTCAAGTCCGTTGCCTGTTCCTATACAGTATTTAGAATCGCAATATTCAGCAAACTTCGATTCAAAATCCCTGTCCTCTTTTCCGTCTATATACCAGCTACTGCATAATACCCTGTCAAAGGCTGCTCTGAGTTCTTTATCCAGTTCCCGCTCCATTGGTTTAAAGCTGACAAACGGTACGTTCATTACGGCTTCTCCTTACTATTTACCATTTTTATAAATTCGTCATAATCTCGAATATAATCCGATTCATCGTATAAATCCGACGCTAATACAAGCAATACTGCGTCGGGAGAAAAATCATACATTTCTCTCCACATATCATTAGATATGTACAATCCTTCGTATGGTTTTTCCAGTGGAACAATTTTCTTTTCAAAACCGTTATCCAAAAGAATTTTACATGTCCCATGAATACAGATTAATATTTGCTCCAGCGATTTGTGTGCGTGAAAACCTCTTCTTACGCCTTCTCCTGTTTCATACATGTAATACACGCGCTTGATTTCAAATGGTATATCAATAAACTCTTCAAGCGCAACCAACTGTCCGCGGTCATCGCCGTGAGGCTGAAACACATATTTAACTACCTGCATATTTTAATTCCCCTTATTATTTTTTGACTTCATCCTATTATACAAACCATATATAAACACATTTTTATAATTAAATATACTTTTCATATCATTTGTTTTGTACGCTAATATTTCTGGAATAATTTTTTCAATATTATAAACTGCTTCTGTATTTGAAAAAGATAATAAACTCATTTTCTTATAATCTTCATATGAACTATTCATAACCTTTGAAATCAAAGAATACGCATCATCCTTACAACTTTCATCTACAGTATTATAATGAACATCTTCATAAAATAAACATTTTGCTTTATTTTCAAGAGTATTATATCCAACTGCTATCGATGGTTTATATTTTAAACTCGAATCAATAACAGTTGTTCCCATACCTATAAATAATTTACATTCTAATATTTTATTGTTTAATTCGTCATAAGGTATCCAACTTGTCAATAATATTCTCTTTTTTACACTTTCGTCCAAAGAGTCGATAAACGATTTTATTTTATCAATATCTGGTCCATCTGAAACTATTTCTAAATATATATCAGGAAATTCAGAACATAATTTATCAAAATCTTTTATTAATCCCATAAAATAACCTTTAAAAGGAAATATTGCTCTTCCAGCTGTAAGAATTTTATTACTTTTATAACTTTTTTCAATAATTTCTTCATAATTCTCGATTTTTTCACAATACATTGGTAACCACCATATTGGGAATACAACATCATCATTTAAATCATTATATTTTCTTGTACTTTTAGCGGTTATATGATCCATCATAACTAATGACTTATTATCAATTATATCTATTAAAATATTTTTATAATATTTTGTTATAAATGCATTTAAAATACCTTTATGACTTTTACTTCCTGATTCTAATGTATCAGGGTGAATACAATATAGTACATTATAAAAAAACATAGATCCTTTATATTTTACATATTCAATATCCAAATATGCATCTCTTGTAAAACATATAACTTTTAAATTATTATCATCTAATTTTTTTAATATTTCATAACAATCTAAATAATTTTTTGTCTTAAAAGAGAATATGGGTATATTAAGATCTTCAAACATTTTAATAGTGAAATTATCATTTTTATCATTTGTCATTAATGCGCATGATATATCATGTTCCTTAAACCATTTGCATATTCTAAATTTTAATGTTTGTGAGCCACCTGCTCCTCCTAATGAATCATAAAATATAATCATTATATTTTCACTTTCCTTTTATAATATATAATCAATAGCTAAAGTCATTTTCATTTATAATAATTCAGCTGATTTTATATATTTTGTTCTATAATATATAAAATGTCAGCATCTTTATAACTATTTCTATATTTAAAATAATATATAGCTTCAATAATAAATGGATAAAATATAAAAGAAAAAAATCCATTATCTATAAAGTTTACTGCTGAAAGTACGATTATTGCAGCTAAATAATATCCATTATTTCGTTTATATGCCCCTTTCGTAATAGATATAAATATCATAAATATAGGGACAAGAATAATAACACCATATCTTGCAATTGAATAATAATAACCATTATCAAGTGTAAGAATAATTTTTTGAAAATATTCAGTTGTCATAAAATTTATAACCTTGAATTCTTGATATTGATAGTATAACCAACACATATGAATTCTATTGTTAAAAAAATCATTAAATGTAATCGCTATCGACGAATTTATGCTATATAAATATAATAATAATAATGAAATAATTGCTATAATAATAGGAGAACTAATTGCAATAAGCTTTAAAAGTTTAATATATCTTCTATTACAACGATATTTTTTTACTATTATAAAAATAATTAATAAAACCTGTATTGCAAAAAAAGCATTTCTTGAATTGCATATAATATATGCTAATATAGATACTACTTCAAAAACTGTAAAGCTGACAAGTGTTATATTTTTTTTGAATATATGATAATAAATACAAAGATATAAAATTATCTGTGGTAAAACATTACTATGATAAAAGCCTAGAGAATATCTCTGCACACCATTTCTTGCGGTAACAACATTATTAATAACACCAATCATACAAAGTAATATTGTAACGATTGTAATAATTAAAAGAAGATAGAAACTTATTTTAAAAAGTGGCTTCAAATCCTTTATTCTAAGATAAATATTAACTCCAAAAAGGTAGATTACTATTACAAAAAAATCTTTAAGTAAAACAGCACCTATAGCAACACACATTACTACAAGGATTCTTTTCTTTTTAATATACTTAAACTTAATTCTAATCATAATTTTAGGAATTAAGTTAATTGCAAGACATAAGCATGTAAATAAAGCTAATAATATTTTTAATGTTCCTGCTTTTTCAAAAGGAATATAAGTTACAAAAATACTTATATAATATAAAATGAAAGCCACATAAAATATAATATTATCTTTTATTATCTTTAATTTCATTTTTTCCCCTTTTTATTAATAGTTTAAGTATATTTTTCTTAATATTTGTTTTTTTAGGATATTTAATCGAAAAAATTTCATTTATAAGAGTATTAGATTTATATACATTTTTAAATAATCTTATATTATAAAAAACATTTTTGGAAATAAATATTTTCCTAAATATCACTCTTATATATGATTCATTTAATATATATATATTATTAGTATTTTTAAGTGTTTTTATTTCATATTCATAAGCTAAACAATAGTCATTTATATCTGATGCAGATAATTTTTTTGTTGTAATAGAGTTATCATTATATATATAATGATATAAAACTATATTCCAAATTTTAAGACTTTTTATTTTCACATAATATTTTAGTAAAAATTCTAAATCTTCACCCAACGATATATTTGTATTAAATCTAATATTGTATTTTTGAATGATATTAGATTTAAATATTTTGCCAAAAGGATTATTTAATTTCTGAGTTAAAATTTCCTTAAATATATAATTATAATCTTCTGATAAATATTCTATTTTTGAACCAATGTGTTTCCCATTTTTATTTACTAAATCATAATCAAATAGAACTAAATCATCTATTTGATTATATCTTGAAAAAATATAATCAATGATACTTTTCTCAGTATAATCGTCACTATCAATAAAAATTATATACTTCCCCACAGCTATATCAAGTCCTGTATTTCTTGCTGAACTCACTCCACCATTTTTTTTATTGGTAAGAATAATATTAGAATATTTATTTTTATAATTCTCACAAATTTGCTGAGTTTTATCTTGGGAGCCATCATTAATAATAATTATTTCATATTTATCAGAATATCTTTCGTCTATAATATTATCTAAACATCTGCCTATTGTTGATTCGCAATTATATGCCGGAATAATAATACTTAAATCCACCATTTATTTTCCTTCCTTTAATCCATAAATAATCTTCGTACAGATTTTAAAAGAGATCTTTCCGGTCATTGCCATAATTGCAGCCATCTTAGAAGATTTTTTACTATCTTTATCCTTTAAAATAAAAAATTTATTTTCCTTTATAAATGAATATAATGTTTTCTCATATTCTTCATATTGGGCATTTGATAACCATAATTTATAAAGCATCTGATAGCATCTGCGAAATTTTAAGTTAATTGCCGCTTTTTCTAGATAATAAAAATTATCTTTTTTCTTTATAAAATCAATAATATGATCACAGGCCTTAATTATATCCATATTTTTTAAACTAAATTTCTTTTGTGTTATACTATTCTGATTAATTCTATAATAATAACCCTTATAATCAATTACAGATACGCTCTTTGTTTCTGATAATACTTCACAAATCACAAACATATCTTCATTTATAAAACCTTTAGGAAATATAATAGAATTAAATACCGTTTTATGATATAACTTATTCCAGGCTGCAACCGAATACAAACTATCATCATTTTGATAAAGAATATCTTTTAGCACTTCATTGCTATCAACTTTGTTTGCAATTGATTTATCATTTGAAAAATCATTGATATTTCTTGTAAAACGGCACATTGAAATTTTACAGTCATCACCTTGGGATATTAAAGCGTTATAAAGATTTTCTATAAAATATTTATCAATATAGTCATCTGAATCTATAAAAGAAAAATACTCACCATTTGCATTTTTCATTCCAAAATTTCTGGCATCAGATAATCCGCCATTTTCTTTATGAATAACCTTAATTCTTGGGTCAATAGTAGCATAATTATCACATAAATTACCACTATTATCTGTGGAACCATCATTTACAAGTATTATTTCTATATTTTTATAACTTTGATTAAGTATACTTTTAACACATTCATCAAAATATTTCTCAACATTATAAACCGGAACTATAATTGATATTAAATTCATCTTTATCCTCCGAACATGTTACTATATAAATTAAATAAATTTTCGAATAAATGGTATTTTTTTTAGTACCCATGTGCAACAATATGATAAAATAATATTAAATATAATAAGTACAAAACCAATATATAATCCATCTTCAAATGGATTTAATGACAACAGCTTATATTCAAAATTCACAAATAACATATGCACTAAATATATACCAAATGATTTATCAGCTATTTCAAGTAAAACTTTCTTCAGCCATTTTGCAAGATTTAGCTTCAAAATAAGTGCAAATAAGCCTACTGATTGTCCAATAACTAAAATTGAGGAATATCCAAATAAATCAGAAAAATTTAAACTGCTAAAATAATCATATGTTTCAAGATAACTTAATACTAATAATAAAGCCGAATTTGTAAGGATTAAAGTAACTGCTCTTTTTTTGGATATATCAAAAAATCCTCTATGATACCCTGCACCACATAAAAACCAAAATGGATATATATTTGAAATATGATTATAAAAACCAATATTAAAACCCATTGTATTTAAAGTTTTTATAATCGATGCAAAAATAAATAATATTATTAAAATATATTTAAATTCTCTTTCAGAGGCATTTTTGCTAATCATATTCCATATAGGAAAAGTAATATATATTCCTAAAAGACAATATAAATACCATAAATGTGCCCATGTTTCACCTTGTATAACATTAATGACTGCATTAGGAATTTGAAAAACATTAATTGTCTTTTGAGAAAAAACAATTTCCATCCACGAAAAAATAATTCCAAATATTCCAAGAACAATTAATATTTTCAAAACATATTTTTTATATAATGTTCTTATATCAATTTGTTTTTTAGGTAAAAGCAATAATAAACCTGTAAGCATTAAAAAACACGGAACAGCAAACCACATAAGATTCATAACTGAACGATATATATATATTCCGAATTTATTTGTTGTTTCGTCACCAAATAAAACAATAGCAGTATACATTGTATGTATTATAACTACAGCAATAGCTGCTATTGCACGAATATACTCAAATCTTTGATCCTTTTTATTCTTAACTGATGATGAGTTTGCATATATTTTAATATTATTTTCCATCTGCTAATTAACCTCAATTAAAACTTTGTGAAAACATCAAAATATTTTTTCGTTATATATTCCCAGCTGTATGCTTTTTGAATACGTTCAGTAGAAAGTTTTGAAACTTTTTGAATTTCTTCTTCTGACAAAATATCCACTTTATCAATAAGCTTTGCAAGATTTCCATTATCTTTATTCCAATATAAAGCCGAATCTTCAGCCACTTCCCTGTTAAATCCAACGTCAAGCAGCAAGTTTAAATCAATGCTGCTTAAAGCCTCCAAAAGGCTGGGATTTGTACCTCCAACCTCATGTCCGTGAAAATAGCCGTATGCGTTTTCACGAATTTTCATCAGCAATTCCTGATCATAAACAGTTCCTACAAACTTAATTCTTCCGTCTTTTTCAAATTGAGTCTTCCGTTTTAGTTCTAAAAGAAATTTTTTCGAAACATTAGTAATCAGAGCAAAATTTTTATTTGTTTTGCTTTTCATAAATTCACTGATCATTGTTTCATAATTATTTTCAGGTACAAATCTGCCTACTACAAGATAATATTCCTTTTTAGACAGACCGTTCGACCTATACCATTCCAAAAGCTTCGCATCGTCATCTGAAAGACTGCTTTTTCCGGTTTCGGCGCCGTATGCTATAAATGTTGTTTTAGGATTATATTTTTCATAAGATTCATGAATATATTTTTCTATATTTTTACTGTCGCATATAAGCAAATCGGAATGCTTGACCATAAGACGCTCTGAAAGTTTCCAGTACATTTTTACAGGTGCAGACCATTTTGCTCTTTTCCATTCATGACCGTCCGGGTTAACATAAACTTTTCCGCCAAGCGAATGAATTTGCTTTACATATCTTTTAAAAAATGGTCCTATACGACAGGCCAGTATATAAACAATGGCTTTATCAATATTATTCTTTTTTATATAATTGACTGTATATTTTAATGCATCAATATCATAAACAATTGCCTGTGCAGGCCCGATCTTTTTCCTTTTAATTTTAAAGCATTGCGCGTTATGATATATAAATTCTCCAACCTCTTTGTTATCGTCAACGGCGCACGCTACGTGATATTTTATTTTATCATTTGTTTGATGATATTCAGTAAGCTTATCTACAAAAGTTTCATATCCGCCATATGAAGCAGGAATTCCTTTTGAGCCGATAATAAAAACATTCTGCATATATCTTTTACCACACTTTTTTTCTAAAATTTAAAGGTATCTTTTAAACCTAACCAAATCTGATCCTTATCGCTTAAAACCAGACTCGTTCCGTCTTTAAGAGTATAGCCCTCGGCATTAGCGCCGCCGCTGTATTCTCCTACAATCTCGGGCCAAATAATCCCTATTTCAGGATCATTCCACGCTATACCGCTCTCATCACCGGGATGATAAAAATCGGTTACCTTATAGCAGAATTCAGCAATATCACTCAATACTAAAAAACCATGAGCAAAGCCCTCGGGAATATAAAATTGCTTTTTATTATCTTCAGTAAGCTCCACGCCGTGCCATCTGCCGTACGTTTCCGAATCGCTTCTTAGGTCTACAGCAACATCAAATACCCTTCCCCTTATAACTCTAACAAGCTTTCCCTGCGGATACTGCTTCTGAAAATGAAGTCCTCTGAGCACGCCCTTTTTAGAGCATGATTGATTATCTTGTACAAAATTCATGTCAAGACCGGCTTCATTCATATCCTTTTTATTATATGTTTCCATAAAATAGCCGCGATTATCACCATGAACCGCAGGTTCTATAATGCAAAGACCGTCAATCCCGCCTGCATTCTTTTCAACTTTAATCTGTCCCATAATTTATTCTATTTCCTTTAGATATCTTTTAAGTGCATTCTGCCAGGTAGGCAGCGGCTCAAAGCCGTTTTCTAAGAGCTTTGATTTATCGAGTCTGCTGTTAAAAGGCCTTTTAGCCTTTGATATTCCGTATTCCTCGGTTGTCACCGGAACAACGTTCGTATTATATCCTGCCTGTTTAAAAATTTCACAGGCGAAATCATACCAACTGATATAGCCTCCCTCATTGGTAGCATGATAGTAACCGTAATTTTCCGACTCGGCCATATCGGCAATAAGCCTTGCAAGATCATAAGTATATGTCGGAGTTCCGATCTGATCATTTACAACCCTTACCGTATCATACTTTTTGCCAATATTAAGCATAGTCTTAATGAAGTTTGAGCCATTCACACCGAAAACCCATGCTATACGAACAATAAAGTACTTATCAAGAGCGTCTGCAACCGCAAGCTCTCCTTCAAGCTTGGTCTGACCGTAAACATTCAGAGGAGCATAATTTCTGCAATCAGGTTTCCAAGGATCTGTTCCACGGCCGCTGAACACATAATCAGTAGAAATATATATCATTTTACAGTCAAGCTTTTTACATACATTCGCAATATTTTTAGTACCCTCAACATTAACTGAACGAACTATCGATATATTATCACGATCCTCGGCAGCGTCCACTGCCGTCCATGCGGCGCAATGAATTACAACATCGGGGTTGGCTTTGACAACGACTTTATTTACGCTTTCCGGATCAGTAATGTCCATTTCTTCAATATCAACGCCGATAGTTTCATATTTACGGCTATTAAGCTCATTGACTACATCAGATCCAAGCTGACCTTTAGCGCCTGTAACCAAAACTCTCATTATGCGCGTCCCTTTTCCTTATACATCTTATCATAATAGCTCTGATATTCACCCGATATTATATCCTGCCACCATTTTTTATTATTAAGATACCATTCAATAGTTTTCTTTATCCCATCTTCAAATTTTGTTTCAGGAAGCCAGCCAAGCTCATTGTGTATTTTCGTCGGATCTATAGCATATCGCATATCGTGTCCCGGCCGATCAGTAACATAGGTTATAAGACTTTCAGGCTTGCCAAGCTCGGCGAGGATAGTTTTAACAACCTCTAAATTAGTTTTTTCATTATGTCCGCCTATATTATAAACCTCTCCTTCTCGGCCTTTTCTTATTACAAGGTCGATTGCCCTGCAGTGATCTTCAACATAAAGCCAATCGCGAACATTTTCACCTTTGCCGTAAACAGGGAGATTTTCATCGGCAAGCGCGCGGCTTATTATCAGCGGAATAAGCTTTTCCGGAAAGTGATATGGTCCGTAATTATTTGAACATCTTGTTATAGAAACAGGAAGTCCGAACGTTCTGTAATATGCAAGTACAAGTAAATCCGCACCAGCCTTTGAAGAACTGTAAGGACTGCTTGTATGAATCGGAGTATCTTCCGTAAAGAACAGATCAGGTCTGTCGAGCGGCAGATCGCCGTAAACCTCATCGGTAGACACCTGATGATAACGCTTGACGCCATACTTGCGGCATGCGTCCATAAGCACCTGAGTACCCATAATATTTGTTTTTAAGAATATACCCGGATCTTCAATGGAACGGTCAACATGCGATTCAGCGGCAAAATTAACGATCATATCAGGCTTTTCTTCTTCAAAAATTTTTTCAACAGCCTCTCTGTCAGCGATATCAGCCTTTATAAATCTGAATTTAGGATTTTTCATTGCATCTTTCAGCGTTGAAAGATTTCCGGCATACGTGAGCTTATCCAGACAAATTATTCTGTCCTCCGGATGCTCCTTAAGCTGTAAATATACAAAATTTGAACCTATAAATCCGGCTCCGCCTGTTACAATAATAGTCATATTCTTCTCCATTAATCTATTTTCTAATTTTTCAAAGACTTTCCCATAAAAAACTTAAATTATTGTTGTCAATAAATCTTTAAAGAAAAAATAAAAAAGTATATATATGTGAACGCATTAAATAAAGACATAATTTATTGTAAAATAAAAACCATGATACATAAAAAAGCATCTTAAAAATATGGCGCTGAAACTTTAGTTAATAAAAAGATAATTCAAATGATATTGAATGACACAACGCCGCTATATTATACAAAAATCTATTGATGTATTTCTTTTTATTCCGGTCACATATTTCCCAATGCATCAATGAAGCGTATCCATATATTTTCCATCAATAACGTCCATAAGGTATCGACCATACTGATTTTTCTTCAATACCTCATAGGCTTCAAGAACCTCTTCGAGGTTCTTGAAGCCTATGAGGTATGCAATTTCTTCAAGGCATGCAATTTTTCTATGCTGATGATCTTCAATAGTTTTTACAAAGTTTGAAGCTTCTGCAAGGCTTTCATGCGTTCCGGTATCAAGCCATGTAAATCCTTGTCCCAAAAGCTCTACACTCAAGGCGCCGTTTTCAAGATAAATTCTGTTAAGATCAGTTATTTCAAGTTCTCCGCGAGCTGAAGGTTTAAGGGTTTTTGCGTATTCAACAACTCTTTTATCGTAGAAGTAAAGACCTGTCACACAATAATTAGACTTAGGATTTTCAGGCTTTTCTTCAATTGAAATTGCTTTTCCGTCATCATCAAATTCAACGATTCCAAATCTCTTCGGATCATCTACATAATATCCGAACACCGTAGCTAAATTCTGATTCTCTGCTTTTCTTACTGCTTCCACAAGTCTTTTTTTAAGACCGTGTCCGGCAAAAATATTATCCCCAAGCACCATTGCGGCGCAATCATCGCCTATAAATTCCTCACCTATTATAAAAGCCTGAGCAAGTCCGTCAGGAGACTGCTGCACCTTATATGATAAATTCAAACCAAACTGCCGTCCGTCGCCAAGCAATTCCTCAAACCGAGGCGTATCATAAGGAGTAGATATTATAAGAATATCTTTAATTCCGGCATTCATAAGCACTGACATAGGATAATATATCATAGGTTTATCATATACCGGTAATAGCTGCTTGGATGTAACCTTTGTTAAGGGATATAGTCTTGTTCCGGATCCACCGGCGAGAATTATTCCTTTCATGTAAACTCCTCTATTTTTTTCGATTATATACAATATAGCCTTAATACAGCATAAATCACATTTCTTTTATTATATCACTCAAATGTCGCAAGGTCAACTGTTTTAAAGCCTTTTCCAACAATTTGTCAAATAGTCGAATTTAATATATATTTTTATAAGCTAAAATAAACAAGTAAGAAAAGTAAAAATTATCCATTATTACTAAATTTAAAAATTAATTTATATCGTAACAATAAAATTTATATATTAAAACGCCGATTATACTTAGTATAATCGGCGTTTATTCTTTTATTCAAAAGATAAATCTGACACAATATCAAAATTATTATTCAAAAGAAGCCAATTTGGACGAAAGCCTCTCATAAGATTCCAGTAGCCAGCTCCGCGAAGACCGTATTCCTTAATAAGATCAAACTTTGCCTGTATGCTTCTTACATCCTCAAACCACACTTCTCTCTCAGTTCCGTTTTTTATATAATGAAAATTCGGCGCCTGTGAAACGCTGTCATAATCTATAACAGCTCCGTTCTCTCTTGCTATATCAACCGCCTGAATGTTTCCGATAGTATCAGCCCTTGTTACACCTCTTCCATACGGCAACGGCCAATCATATCCGTAATTTGGAATACCAAGATTAATTTTATTAACTGGTATTTCTGTAACCGCATAATCAACTATACTTCTAACCTGCGGCAACGGTGCAACCGCCATAGGGGGGCCATAGGTATACCCCCATTCATATGTCATAAGCAATACATGATCCGCTGCTTCTCCAAGCCCTCTGTAATCTATACCTTCATATAATAATCCCCGCTGATCGACAGAAATCTTCGGCGGAAGAGCTACAGATACCGTTCTTCCGATAGAATGCATTTCTCCTGCTAACCTTCGTGTAAATTCAACATAAGCGTTTCTGTCCTGCGGAAGTACAAATTCAAAATCAAGGTCTATACCGTCGTATCCCTTAGCCTGAACAGCATTAACCAGCTCCGCTATTACATTATTCTGAACCTGTTTATTTTTCAATAGAATATTTACAAGCTCGTTACTGAAATTTCCCTGTTCGTTCAGCGAGGTAAGTACAAGAATCGGTTTAACTCCAAACTCCTTCGCACGCCTGATCAGCAATTCATCATCGGCATAAATAAGATTTCCCTGATTTGTAAAACCATATGAAAATATATATAATTCCGTAAGAAACGGCAAAGTTTCAGTTAAAATGTTCTGATCTATAAAGGTATATGCATAACCTCCGGAATACAAAGCGGAAATTTTAGTCTGACCTTTATAGCTTATTACTATCGGCTGACCAGGCTGAATATAAACACTGCCCAAAAGAAATGGATTGTTTCGTATAAGCTGCTTTAAAGATATTCCAAAGGCGTCTGCAATTGAATATATAGAATCTCCTGAAACGGTGGTATAAAGAATTTCCGGTTCTAATATAAGCAGAGCCTGCCCCGTTACAAGATCGTCAGGCGTTTCAAGCTGATTATCATAAATAAGTCTGCTTACCGGAATATTGTACCTCGCCGCAATAGAATATGACGTATCGGCAGTTGAAACTATATGTATCTGCATAAATGCTCTCCTTGTATATCAGTTATAATTAATATTACAGAGAATTTTAATTGTTTATTATATTTATACTATTTAAATTGTTGTTTTATGTCAGTATACCAAAGCTATAATTCACTTATTTTCCCAGTTAATTTGTATTACTACATATGCTATATACTTATGAAATGAAGGGAGTATTTATTCTTAAGCTGATAGAATTGTTTTAATCCGGAGCGTCGGAATGCAGGCATGTTCTGTATATTACAGATAAAGACGTCGCAGTTTTCTGCGATGATTTTCCCAGTAATGCCAAAACATACACTGCAAAGCTGCGGTCATCGCTAAATCATGACATAGCAAAAAGCATTTAAAAATATGCTAAACAAAAAGAGACTGCACATTTACATGCGCAGTCTTTTCCTTTATAAATTATAATTAAGAATAAGCCTTCTTAGCAGAATAAGGTCAAAAGTATTTACATATCCGTCAGTATTCAAATCAGCTCGCATATATTGATTTTTCTTCAGTTCAGTTTTTCTGCAAAGATATTGCTGAAGAAGTACGGCGTCGGCAACATTAACCTTACTGTCAATATTTATATCACCGTATAGCCCGGAATCAGTTCCGCCTTCCGGTTCTGTTCCCCAAACAAGCTCTCCGTCCTGATATGCTGTTATTTTTTCTGTAAGAGTATAGGTTTCCTCTATAAGACCTTCCCGACTATAATCATCTGACGGATCCCAATGCGTAGTATAATTTGAATCCATATCGGCTATAAGTCCGAAATGGAACGCTCTCGTACCGTAAAACGAACAGCCGTCCCAGCTTATTTCAACATAATAGGTTCCCTTATCGTCCCATTTGACCGGCTGGGATATAGTCGCAAAGGATTTTCCGTCACTGTCCGCATTTTCCTGGTCATAATAAATATCCACCGTAACATCGTCTACCGACTGCCCCGCATTTATCAGCTCATTAACATTAAAGAAATATTTTGCGCTGAGCGTATCAATATATCTCGGCGGTATTGAGGTATCGTTGCAAATAGATATTTCTATCTGTGAACGTGCGTCATTTTCCTGCATAACGCGAGCCTGAATATATACTTCGTTGATTTCTCCTTTAATTGATTCTTCCGAGGGCGGAAAATTTTCAACCGGCTTGTTTCCCATTTTTTTACCGTAATACTCATATAATCCGGCGCATGCCCCTGTAAACGCGGCATTATAGTCGACGGCTACCTCATTGTAAATAAAATCCTTAGTTTCATCTATGTGAAAATCATCCTCATCGGGTCCCCCTACCAATGCTCCCCAAAGCACATGAGTCTGATCAAGCGGATCATCCATATTAAGCGTCTTTGATCCGTGAGCAGCACGATGATGAGGATGTGAAGCAGCATTATCAGAATATCCGACTATATAGGCTCTATTCATAGGATTATCACCCATTATATATTCCATCTGGCCCTCTGCCCAGTCGGCAAATTTCATATCTCCGGTTTCCTTGGCATAAACAAGAGCGCATAGCTGCGCCGCAGTATCATATCTGCATGAACCGTAATTATTAAGCATTGAAAAGGCGGCCGGAGTTTTGCTTAAAAAAGCTCCGTCAGTAGGATCTGCTGTCATTGCAGATTCCGGATCGTATTCAAGATTCCAAAGCGTATCGTCGGGACCTCCGGGATATGCATGCTCTATACCGGACCAGTATTCAAGATTCCATCGGAAAATATACCAGTCCCGAGCGGTATTTGTAATAGGAGCAAGCTTGGCGAAAACTCCGCCCCAAACAGTATCCCAGCAGTGTACCCATATATTCTGCCAGCAATTTCCCGTATCGGAAATTATTCTTTTCATATAGCCTGTATACGGATGAGCGCCCATATCGTTTGAAACGCTTTCATCTACAGAGATTATATCATTGATATAATCATATCTGCCCGTGCATTCATAAAGCCAAACGGCCGCCCATGCAAGCTCGTCATAATCATAGCTTGACGTATAAAAGCCTCCATCATAGCCCAGACTCGTCACCGTAAGACCATCGGTTTCAGAATGAGTTCTAACAGCAAATTCATAAAGCTTGATTGCCGCATTAAGGCATTCGGCCGCATATTCGGGCTCTGTATCCCTGAAATTCAGATAATTAACGGCTAAGGACGCAGACACGCCGGCGCACATATCAGATGCAGGAGTTTCCTCAGTAGCAAAATAAGCCGGTCTTGCAAAATTAAGGAGACTTTCATTCTGAAGCTCCGGTGCGTTCCAATAATTATGATCTATATTGCCTTCTCCCACCTGATAGCAGAATGCAAGAACATCCCCGTTCTCGTCAAAATATGTGCATTTAAGATAATAATCATTAAACCAATGAAGAATATCTTCAACATGCCATTGCTGACCGGAATCTGCATATGCGTCCCTGAATTCATAATATCCCCAGCCGACGGTAGACGCAGCATAGCTTCCCGGCAGACAGAATTTAACATGATCTCCCGCGTCGTGCATTCCTCCTGAAACGTCGATAGTTCCGTTTCCGTCAGGATCAAGTATTTTACGGTGTTCGTTTATAAATTCCTGAGAAAGATTCGTACCCTTAAAATCTTCCCCCATAGGAATAAGCGGAACCTCGGCGTCTTCAGTATGACAATCGCCCCTCCACTCAAGATTTCCTCCTGTTATTCCAGAACCGCATTTATTTGCGTCGTAAAAATAAAGCGATAACTGGAGAGCCTTTGCAAAGTTTACATCAACAGCCGAATCAGCAATATCTGCCGTAATTTCCGCCGCAGACGGAAGAACAAACGACATGCATATTATCGAAAAACATACTGCGGCCGATATAATTCGCTTGATTAAATGTCTTTTTTTCAAAATTACCGCGTCCTTTCGTCATAATTAAAACGTCTTTATAGCTTATACCGTTTATATGAATTTAACAAAACCATATTTATATGTTAACATTTTTCTGTAAAAAAATAAAGTATTTTTTCAAATTTAAATATATTTGTGAATAATTACTTAAAATCATATAATTATATTGTTTGTTTTTTATAATAATTCTTTCAAAACGCTTTTCGGCGCTTTATACAAATAATTTCCTAAATCCATTAAAATCATTGACATAATTATACTGCCGTGTTATCATTTAATTGAATACTATTTGTGAAGGAGAGGGAAATATGAAACTATCTTTTTATAAAAGAATTATCGTATCCATTATGACCGCCGCCGTTATCATGATAGGCTCATCAGGAATATCTGCCGGCGCGGCTCCGGATGAATACCACGACGACTGGCTTCATGTAAACGAGAACGCCGAAATTGTCGATATGTACGGAAATCCCGTATGGATAACAGGCTGCAACTGGTTTGGATTTAACGTGGGAAGTCAAGTATTTGACGGCGTGTGGTCACAGAATATGCACAGCATGCTCTCACAGATTGCCGATCACGGATTCAATTTTTTAAGGGTACCCATGTCAACTGAAATACTGCTACAGTGGAAAAACGGAGATCCTGATCCCGCAACGCCTAAGGTAAACGAATACACTAACCCTGAGCTAACCATTGAAAAGGTTCAGGGCGGAACCGTCATGTATAGCTTCGATATATGGAATCAGGCAGTTGAATGGTGCCGCGAGCTTGGCATCAAGATAATGATAGATATACACAGTGCGGAAACCGCTTCTGCTGGTCATCAGGTAAGTTTATGGTATACTGACAAATTCAGCGCAGAGGACTGGTGCGAAGCTCTTGAATGGTTTGCGGATTATTACAAGGACGACGATACAATACTTGCTATTGATCTTAAAAATGAGCCTCATGGTACGGCCGATGTTCCCTCGCTTATGGCGAAATGGGACGATACCGAGGATCCGAACAACTGGAAGCATGCTGCTGAAACCTGTGCCGCACGAGTTTTGAACAAAAATCCTAATCTTCTTATAATGGTTGAGGGAACTGAGGTTTATCCCAAGGAGGGATATGACTGGACTGCTCCGAGAATCGATTATACGACAATGACGGAATTCTATCACGGAACATGGTGGGGAGGAAATTTCAGAGGAGCAAAGAAATATCCTATAAATCTGGGCGAACATCAGAGCCAGCTTGTATATTCTCCTCACGATTACGGTCCCTTAGTATACGATCAGAAATGGTTTTATGACGGCTTTACTAAAGAAACGCTGCTTGAGGACTGCTGGTATGATAACTGGTTCTTTCTCCAGGACGAAGGGACAGCTCCTTTGCTTATGGGAGAATGGGGCGGTTTTATGGACGGCGGTAAAAACGAAGCATGGATGACTTATCTACGCGATTTCATGATCGAAAACAGAATACATCATACATTCTGGTGCTTTAACGAAAACTCAGGCGATACGGGCGGCCTCGTTTACGATAATTTCGGAAAATGGGACGAAGAAAAATATGCTCTGGTAAAACCGTCGCTGTGGCAGAATGAAAGCGGTAAATTTATAAGTCTTGATCATACGATACCGCTTGGCGAAAACGGAATATCCCTATCAGAATATTATTCCGATTCTACAGATCCGACGATTCCCTCGTTTGTTTTAGGAGATGTAAACGAAGATTCAAAGGTAAACATCTTTGATTCCGTATTGATTAGAAAGTATTTATTAACAGGAGAAGCTGAAATAAATTATGATAACGCCGATATGAACGATGACGGTACTGTAAACGTTGCTGATCTGGTTATGCTGAACAGCTTTCTGATTTCTTGAGCGATCTTATAGCATTTTGGAATAAAATTTATATTTTAGCCGTTTTATAATTGACATATGACGGAAACTGTGATAGAATGAAAAAGAATGAGGTGTGTTTATGCCAAGACCGCAAAAGAAAAGGTTTGTTTGCCGTTTACCACAAACTGAAAAATTCTTTCCGTCCAAAATTACAAATACAGATTATGTTAAAATGACAGTCGATGAATATGAAGCAATAAGACTGATTGATCTTCAAAACTGCACACAGGAGGAATGCTCGTCACAGATGCATGTTTCCCGTACAACAGTTCAAAGCATTTATAATGAAGCGCGGAGAAAAATAGCAGACACGATAGTAAACAGTAAAATACTTTTAATTTCCGGAGGAGATTATATTACATGCAGCCGTTATAATAAGCAATGCAAAACAGGCTGCAAAAAATATTGTCATAAACACCAATGTTCCAAAAAAGCTTTGGAGGATAAATAAATGAAAATTGCAGTAACCTATGAAAATGGTCAGATTTTTCAGCATTTCGGACACACGGCTCAATTTAAACTCTATGAAATTGAGAACGAAAAAATACTCGGCTCCAGCATTATTGATACAAACGGAAGCGGTCATGGAGCGCTTGCCGGTTTTCTGGTTTCAAATAATGTCAGCGTATTAATCTGCGGCGGAATCGGCGGCGGAGCAAAACAAGCGCTTGAAGAAGCCGGTATTAAGCTTTTCGGAGGAGTAACCGGAAACGCAGATGAGGCTGTAAATTCATATCTCTCAGGAAATCTCGGATATGACCCGAATGTGCACTGTAGCCATCATGAACAGGAGCACGGAGGTGAATCCCACACCTGCGGAGCTCACGGCTGCGGAAGTCATAAGTGCGATAATAAATAAAACAACGGCAGACACTTTACGTGTCTGCCGTTGTTAATTTACCATATCCTTGTTTATTCTTTAGCTGTATAAAATATGATTGAATCCATGCTCTGCCATATTGCTGAAAGATAGCCAATTCCTCTGCTTGCTCCGGTTATAAAGCGCATCTGTCCTTAATACTATTCATTTTTAATATCCTTTTTTGCCTTTTCAAGCATTTCTATTACTTTGTCGCACCAAACATCAAATTCTTTGTCCTCAACTTGACACTCTCTATGAGAAAGTACATAATCCACAGTCTGTTTTATTCCCGTTTCCGCTCTTACAACAGCCTTAAATTCCGGTACAGCATTTTTAAGCTTTGTATTGTCAAAAACAACAGAATTTGATTTATCGCCTGTAAGACTTCCGTTAAAATCATAATCGCCGACCGCGTCTAAAAATTCAGACGCAACATAATACGGTTTTAGCTCAACCCTCAAAGCGTCCGCTATAATCTTATATATCTGATTCCATGTAAGGGTTTCATCAGAGGTTATCTGAAACGCTTCTCCGACAGCATGCGGATTTCCGATAAGCCCGATAAAGCCCTCAGCAAAATCCGTATTATGGGTAACAGTCCAAAGCGAGGTACCGTCGCCTTGTATTATCACGGGTTTTCCCTCAAGCATACGCTTTAAAACCTGCCAGCTTCCATTTTTTCCATGAACGCCCACCGGTACAGAACGATCTCCATAGGTATGGCTGGGACGAATTATTGTTACAGGAAAATCATTTTCACGATGCATTTTCATAAGAAAATCCTCACAGGCTATTTTACCTCTTGAATATTTCCAGTAAGGATTGGCAAGCGCCGTGCCTTCCGTTATTCTGTAATCTAAAACCGGCTTATGATAGGCAGAAGCCGAACTGATAAAAATATACTGTTTGGTTTTTCCGCTGAAAAGCCTGAAATCCCGTTCTGTCTGTTCGGGCGTAAAGGCTATAAAATCGCATACAGCATCAAAGAAGCTGTTTCCAAGCTTTTTAGCCGTATCTGATTCGTTATTTATATCAGCTTGAATACATCGCGCGTTTTCAGGAAGTTCTATGTTCCTTGTACCCCTATTTAACAGATAAAGCTCGCAGCCCTGTTCAGTAAGTCTTTTCGATACGGCTGAGCTGATAGTTCCAGTTCCTCCAATAAGCAATACTTTCATTATATTTACCTTTCAATTATAGTTTTGCCTTTGCGGCTATACGAAAAATTTCCGTAACGTCCCCGGAAGAAAGAGAAACGAAGCCTCCCGTTTTTCCTTCGCCTAATCCCAGCTTTTCCACCATTAAAGGAATGTCCTCCTCTTTGGCGCCGAGTTCATCAAAATTAATCGGCATTCCTATGTCATGTAAAAATCTTCTGAACGCTTTTATTCCCTGGACAGCCGTTTCCTCCGGATTTTCAAAGTTCATTTCACAGCCCCAAACTCTTGTCGCCGCTTGAGCGAATCTCATAATATTATGTCTATAAACAAATTCCATCCATGCAGGCATAATCACTGCAAGTCCGGCGCCGTGAGCACAGTCATATAGTCCCGAAAGCTCATGCTCTATGGCATGGCTGTTCCAATCCTGACTTCTTCCTACTCCGACAATGTCATTGTGAGCTACGGTTCCCGCCCACATGATATTTGCTCTTGCTTCATAATTATCCGGCTGATTCATTACTCTTGGAATTTCCTTTATCATTGTAAGAAGCACAGCTTCGCATAATCTGTCAGTTATTTCAACTTCTTTAGTATTGGTAAAATACCGTTCAAATACATGAGCCATAATATCGGAGGCTCCGCATGCCGTCTGATATGCCGGAAGCGTAAACGTAAGCTCAGGATTAAGTATCGAAAATTTCGGTCTCAGGCAATCCGCACCTGTATCGCGCTTTAGCATTCCGTCTTCCTTGGTAATAACGGACGCACCGGAAGCTTCGCTGCCAGCCGCCGCTATCGTAAGCACTGTTCCAATCGGAACTGCTCTTTCAACCGGCTTATCCGTACCATAAAAGTCCCAAAAATCCCCGTTATAACAGACGCCTGCCGCAATGCCTTTAGCGCTGTCAATACAGGAACCGCCTCCTACTGAAAGTATAAAATCAATATTTTCGCTTCTGCAAAGCTCTATACCCTCATAAACCTTGGTATCACGTGGATTAGGCTTAACTCCTCCAAGCTCGGAATACGGTATATTTTCCGACTCCAGCGACTTTTTTATTCTTCCGATCAATCCCGACCTTACTGCCGATCCTGAACCGTAATGAATAAGTACCTTAGTACCGCCGTATTTTTTCACATACTTCCCGCATTCGTTTTCTCTTCCCTTGCCAAAAACAAATTCTGTGGGACTATAAAAATTAAAGTTATCCATAATAATCTCCAATCCTCCGCCCGCGGCATATATAATCGCCAACATAAGCATACGGTTTCTTTACCGCTATTTTACCATTATTTTTAAATGAAATCAATAGTATTTTCCAATTTTTTTATATATGCACAGGTTTTAAAGCGAAACGGAGCGCCATGAAAAAACGCTCCGTTTCAATTTACAGAAACTTTCTTAAATTAGAGGAAAGATCTTCTTCAATACTAATCAGCTTTTTAGCAAGCTTTTTTGATTTTTCATCTGCCGCTTTATATTGGTTTAAATATTTAAAAAGCGATTTAACACCCATATTACATCCGTCCGTTATTAAATCTGCTGCAACATTATCCGATTCATTTACAGCTAATTTTACGTTTGTTTTCATCCAAGACATACCCTTTGCCATTGCTCCGGGATCCTTTCCGTCGTCATGATAATCATTCAAAAGCTCTAAAAGCTCATTTTTTAATTCTTCATTGTCCTTCATGCCGTTTTGAAGTACTTTTTTCAACTCTTCATTCTTTACATATTTCATAACCTCGTCAATTGCAGATATTCCCATTTTTATACCTGCGTCGCACTCCCGAAGCAACCTTATGGTATCCTGTTCAATCATAATAAGTCTCCTTTGATTTTTTAATATCTTTAATAATTTTGCCTGTTTATATAAAAATATTCTAAACCGAATATAAATTTATTGCTTAACGCTTTAATCCTATTAAATAATATTTTTATTAAAGATGTTTTTTTATTGAAAAACTGTATAAAATATGATATAATTATTAATATGTTTGCCAATAAATCTGACTATATTATGGCGGAAATGGAGATATATATGGACAAGCCGGAAATCCTTGAAAAAATTAAGAAGCTCTCTGAAGAAATTGAAAGACATAACAGAAATTATTATATTTTGGATAATCCCCAGATTTCAGATTTTGAATTTGATTCAATGATGCGGGAACTGATAAAGCTTGAATCAGAAAATCCCGAATTTGCTCTTGAAACCTCCCCCACTAAGCGTGTAGGCGGAGATGTATTGACTTCTTTTAATAAAATAGAACATAAGGTTCAGATGGCCAGCCTTCAGGACGTTTTTTCATTTGAGGAAGTTGAAGCTTTTATAAACAGATGCAAAGAACAGCTTGATTCTCCGGTATTCGTTGTAGAGCCTAAAATTGACGGTTTATCCGTATCGCTTGAATATGAAAACGGAATTTTTAAAACCGGATCTACGCGAGGAAACGGTTTTGTCGGAGAAGATGTAACAGAAAATATTATGACAATAAGATCCGTTCCGTTAAAGCTTAAATATCCTCTTGAACTCATAGAAGTAAGAGGCGAAGTATATATGCCTAAAAAAAGCTTTAACGAGCTTGTAGAAATTCAAGAGCTTAATGATGAACAGCCCTTTAAAAATCCAAGAAACGCGGCAGCCGGCTCATTAAGGCAAAAGGATTCAAAAATTACTGCAAAACGTAAGCTTGATATTTTTGTATTCAATTTACAGCAGATTGACGGAGCGGAAATAACATCTCATAAACAGTCGCTGGATTATATGGCAGAGCTTGGATTTAAGGTTATTCCGGGGTATAGACAGTGCAGAACATATGAAGAAATAACGGAGGAAATCAAAAAAATCGGAGAAATGAGAAACAAATATTCCTTCGATATTGACGGAGTTGTTATAAAGGTAGATAATTTTGAGCAGCGCAGAAAAATGGGAGAAACGACTAAATACCCTAAATGGGCCGCCGCATATAAATATCCGCCTGAGGAAAAGGAAACCAAGCTGCTGAGCATTGAGGTTAACGTGGGAAGGACAGGCGCTATTACTCCGGTCGCCTTGTTCGAGCCTATCATTTTGGCCGGTACAAGCGTTTCAAGGGCAGTACTTCATAATCAGCAGTTTATTGACGAAAAGGACATAAGAATTGGAGATACCATACTGGTAAGAAAAGCAGGAGAAATTATTCCGGAGGTTATTCGTTCTGTCAGCCATTCGGAGGATTCGGCTCCGTTTCATTTACCTGATGTATGTCCCGTATGCGGCGCTCTTGCCGTCAGATATGACGATGAAAGCGTTTTGCGATGCCCTAACACGGATTGCCCGGCTCAGCTCTTAAAAAATATAATACATTTTGCATCAAAGGACGCTATGAATATCGACGGTCTTGGTCCCGCAATTATAACTGTACTTTTGGAAAAGGGACTTATTAAATCAGTCGCAGACCTTTATACTCTAAAAAAGGAACGGCTTATCGAGCTTGACCGTTTTGCTGAAAAATCCGCAGATAATCTCATTAACGCAATAGAGGCTTCAAAAAATAATAATCTTGACCGGCTTATATTTGCGCTTGGTATAAAAAATATAGGCTCTAAAGCTGCAAAATTATTATGTGAAAAATTTTCAGATATTAACGGCATAATAAATGCGTCTACCGAGGAAATAAGTCAGATTGACGGCTTCGGAGATATTATGGCGCAGAATGTTGAAAAGGCATTTAAGGAGCCTCACCTGATTGAAATTATTAACCGTTTTAAAAGTTACGGCATTAATATGTCTTATAAATCCTCGTCGGATAACGGGGATAAACGACTTAACGGCAAAACGTTTGTGCTTACCGGTACTCTTCCCACAATGAAAAGACGTGACGCTCAGGAGCTAATCGAAAAATCAGGCGGTAAGGTTTCGTCTTCAGTTTCCAAAAAAACCGACTATGTCGTTGCCGGTGACGACGCCGGAAGCAAGCTTATAAAGGCACGGCAGCTCGGAATAAGAGTAATAAGCGAACAGGAGCTTATTGATATAACTAAATAAAAAGGATGGTAGTTATGAAAATTGATATCAAACACATAGCCAAGCTTTCCAGATTAAAAATCGAAGACAGCAGGCTTGAAAAATTCGAAAAGGATATGGAAATGATCGTCAATATGGTAGACAATATGCCTGATATTGACGGTCCGCTCACTCTCCTTGACGAAGAAAACCCAATGACTCTAAGAGAAGATATAGCTGTAACGAATAAATTCAAACGCGAGGAACTATTGTCAAATGCGCCGGAGGTTCAGGCAGGCTGTCTTGTAGTTCCTAAAACTGTAGAATAATAAAGGAGTTAAAAGCTATGAAGTTATATGAAAAAAACGCGGCGGAGCTTTCTGAAATGCTCAGAAGCAAGAAATGCAGCGCTGCTGAAATATGCGACGACGTTTTGGAACGTATTCATGAAACCGAAGATAAAATAGGAGCCTATGTGACGTTATGCGAGAAAACCGCAAAAGAAAACGCCGCCGCAGTCGATAAGGCTCTGGCTTCCGGAGAAAGCCTTCACCCGCTTGCAGGAATACCGATAGGTATTAAAGATAATATCTCAACAAAGGGAATCAGAACTACATGTTCATCAAAAATGCTTGAAAACTATATACCGCCGTTTAACGCTACTGTTATGGACAAAATAAATGAAGCGAAGATGACGGTACTGGGCAAAATGAATATGGATGAATTTGCTATGGGATCTTCAACAGAAACATCTTATATGCATCTGACAAAAAATCCTTATAATACCGACTGCGTTCCAGGCGGCTCTTCAGGCGGTTCCGCAGCAGCTATATCCTCCGGAGAAGCTATACTTACCTTAGGCTCCGATACCGGCGGATCTATAAGGCAGCCTGCCGCTCTCTGCGGAGCAGTCGGTATGAAACCGACATATGGAAGCGTTTCAAGATACGGTCTTGTCGCGTTTGCCTCATCTCTTGATCAGATAGGACCTCTCGGAAAATCCGTTAAGGATATCGCGATGCTCCAAAGTCTTATCTGCGGTCATGATAGACGCGACGCCACTTCAAAAAATATAGAATATCCTGATTATTCAGCAAAACTAAGGAACAATTTAAACGGACTTAAAATCGGAGTTCCCAAAGAATATTTCGGAGAAGGCATAGATTCTGAGGTTAAGGATGCCGTTATGAAGGCTATTAAGGAAATGGAAGCAAACGGCGCTGAAATAAAAGAAATTTCACTTCCAAGCACTAAATATGCAATTAATACTTATTATATAATCGCCTCGGCAGAGGCTTCATCGAATCTGGCAAGATTTGATGGAGTTAAGTATGGCTTCAGAGCAGAAAATTACGAAGGACTTATAGATATGTATGAAAAAACCAGAAGCGAGGGCTTTGGAGACGAGGTAAAAAGAAGAATAATGCTTGGTACATTCGTTCTTAGTTCAGGTTATTTTGACGCATATTATAAAAAGGCTAAGCGTGTTCAGAAAAGAATAAGCCAAGAATTCGACGAAGCGTTTAAGGAATGTAATATAATTGCAACCCCGACTGTTCCCTCCTCCGCTTTCAAAATAGGTGAAAATATCGGAGATCCTATAAAAATGTATTATAACGACGTATGCACTGTAACAGTTAATATCGCCGGTCTCCCCGCTATCAGTCTGCCATGCGGAAAAGACAGCAGATCAATGCCAATGGGATTACAGCTTATCGGCGGCAAGTTCAGCGAACAGCAGCTTTTAAATGCTGCATACGGATATGAACAGCTATGCGGCGGCTTCGACGTAATTTCAAAGACGCTTTAAGGGAGGTTTAAAATGAAGGATTATGAAATAGTTATCGGACTTGAAGTACATGCAGAATTAAACACTGAATCAAAAATTTTCTGCGACTGTAAAAACGCTTTCGGACTTGAAGTAAATACACAGGTTTGCCCGGTATGCATGGGAATGCCGGGAACACTTCCCACTCTTAATGAAAAAGTAGTCGATTACGCAATAAAAATGGGACATGCATTAAACTGCACTATAAATAATATCTGCAAGCAGGACAGAAAGAATTACTTTTACCCCGATCTACCTAAAGCTTACCAAATTTCACAGGCTGATGTGCCGCTGTGTGAAAACGGCAGTGTTGAATTTATGGTGAACGGTGAAACGAAAACAGTCGGAATAACAAGAATTCATATTGAAGAAGACGCTGGCAAGCTTTTGCATGACGAAGCATTTTCAGGTTCCCTTGTGGATCTTAACAGATGCGGAGTTCCGCTAATTGAAATAGTTTCCGAACCGGATATAAGAAGCTCCGCCGAAGCAAAGGCTTATCTTGAAACAATAAAATCCATACTTCAATATATAGGAATTTCGGACTGTAAAATGCAGGAAGGATCAATAAGATGCGACGTAAACGTATCTGTCAGAGAAAAAGGAGCTGCAGAATTCGGAACAAGGTCTGAAATGAAAAATGTCAACAGCTTCAGCGCCGCAGTCAGAGGCATTGAATACGAGGCAAAGCGCCAGATAGAATTATTAGAAAGCGGCGGTACTGTCGTTCAGGAAACAAGAAGATGGGATGATCCAAAGGGAATGAGCTTTCCTATGCGTTCAAAAGAAGACGCACAGGATTACAGATATTTTCCGGAACCGGATTTACTGACAATAGTCGTCGACAAGGAAAGAATCAAGGCTCTAAAGGAACAGATTCCCGAACTGCCGAATATAAAAATAAAGAGGTATGTCAGCGATTATTCCTTATCCCAAATTGACGCTACTTTAATTGCAGAGGATATGGAAAAATCATCTTTATTTGACTTATGCTGTTCAATGAATAAATGCAAGCCCAAAAGCATAAGCAACTGGATACTTGGAGATATTTCAAAATATACTAATGAAACCGGAAAATTAATATCTGAAACTAATTTAACCGCCGATAAATTATGCTCGCTAATAGAAAAAATAGAAAAGGGCGTAATCTCAAATTCTGCCGGTAAAACTGTGTTTGAAGAATTAATGAAAAATAACGGAGATATTGACAGCATTATTAATGAAAAGGGACTTGCTCAGAATTCTGATTCTGATTTTATAGAAAAGCTTGTTAAGGAAGTTTTTGCAGAAAATGAAAAATCTATAAACGATTATAAAAATGGTAAAACTAATGCACTTGGATATTTAGTCGGTCAGTGCATGAAGGCATCTAAGGGTAAGGCAAATCCGGGAATAGTCAAGGATACTGTTACAAAAATGCTTCAGTTATAATGTCATAATAATAAAGGCGCTTTTACATAATGTAAAAACGCCTTTTTTACAAATTCAACCGCTTTTAATATCACGACTTCGTTTATAAAAGATTATTGAAATTAAAACTGTAACAGCTTCAGCTAAAGGAACAGCAAACCATATACCGATCTTGCCAATTAAAGCAGGCAAAATAAATAATATTATACCGCTTAAAACTATTCCCCTTATAACACAAATTATCAGGGACAAAAGAGGCTTAACAATTGACTGCAAATAATTCTGCATAAAAATATTAGCCCCCATAAATAAAAAAGCTGAAAAATATATCATTATTGCTTTCTTGGCATTAAACATATCACTTTCGGAAAGCTTTACAAAAATATTGGCAATTCTTTCAGGTATAATAAATCCGGCAATCGTAAACGCGGCGCCCACAATTATTGATGTTATTACGCCAAGTCTAAATACCTTTTTGATTCTGTCATATTTACCTGCTCCATAATTCATGGCAGTAATGGGCTGAGCAGCCTGTGAAACGCCGTTAAACAACGATACCGCCGTCAAAGACGTATTTGAAATAATGCTGTAAATAGTTATTCCTATAACGCCGTAATATTTAAGAAGCTGAATATTAAACAAAAATATCAAAACGCTTGAAGCAATATCCGTCAAGAAAACCGGAAATCCGGATTTTATAACGTCCGCAAATAATCGCAGTTGCAGATTCTTCAAAGAAAGCTTCAGCGAATTATTCCTTGCAAAAAAGTGAGTACATAATACCGCCACATTAACAACAAGTCCTATGACAGAAGCTAAGGAAGCTCCAAACATACCCATATTAAGAGGATACATAAATATATAGTCCAATATTATATTCAGTATACCTCCGCATAATGAGCCTGCCATAGCAGTCTTAGGGGCTTTGTCATTTCTTAAAAAAGCCTGAATCATGCTTGAAAATATAAAAAAAGGGATTCCTGGTATAACCGGCTTCATATAATCCTTTATATAACTGATTGTTACATCCGAAGCTCCCAGAAAACGCATAACAGGATTAAAAAATACGATTAATATAAACATATAAACTAACGCTATGAAGATACCCGATATTACCGCCGTTGTAAAATATTTCTTTTGAGCGTTCTGCTCATTTCGGCCCAAAGCAACGGACATTAAAACAGAACCGCCTATACCGAGCAGATTACCTGTGCCAAAGAATATCATAATAGGCGGAAATACAATATTCAAACCTGCAAGAGCGTCCGCACCAATTCTGTTGCCGATCATTATAGTATCAACAAGTATATAAATTGAAGTAACCATAGTAGCCAGAACGGCAGGAATAAGATAATGCATAAAAGCCTTTCTTACAGGCTCTTTTGTTAAATCTATATTTTTCATTAAACCTCCAAAAAAAATAAGGCGGTAATATTCCGCCTTATTTTAATCCTTAAAACTACTTAATAATTGACTTGCCGGTCATCTCTTCAGGCTGTTCAAGCCCCATAACCTTAAGCATTGTAGGAGCTATATCGGCAAGTACGCCGCCTTCTCTAAGCTCGCAGTCAAGACCGACAACGATAAACGGTACCGGATTGGTTGTATGGGCAGTAAACGGCGAGCCGTCTGATTCATACATCTTGTCGGCATTTCCGTGATCAGCCGTTATAAATGCGACTCCGCCTTTAGATAAAACAGCCTCAACTGTTCTTCCGACACACTCGTCAACCGCTTCAACGGCCGCTTTTGCCGCGTCAAATACACCGGTATGTCCAACCATATCACAGTTTGCATAATTTAAAATAATAGCGTCATATTTATTACTGTTTATTGCGTCCACAACAGCGTCGGTAACCTCGTAAGCGCTCATTTCCGGTTTCATATCAAATGTTTCAACATCAGGAGATTTTATAAGTATCCTATCTTCACCGTCAAATGTTTTTTCCTCACCGCCGTTGAAAAAAAACGTTACATGAGCATATTTTTGAGTTTCAGCTATTCTAAGCTGAGTTCTGCCCATTTTACTGATATATTCTCCGAATGTCATGTTCAATGATTCCGGAGGAAATGCAACTGAAACATTAGGCATTGTAGCGTCGTATTGAGCCATACACACGAAGTTAAGCGGAAAAAATCCCTTTTTACGTTCAAATCCGCTGAAGCCTTCCTCAACAAACGCTCTTGTAATCTGTCTGGCACGGTCAGGACGGAAATTAAAGAATACTACGCTGTCATTCTCGCTGATCATACCGTTTTTATCACATACCGTAGGAAGCATAAATTCATCGGTAACTCCGTTTTCATATGAATCCTCAATCGCCTTAACCGGATCACCGCATTCAACACCATTCCCCAAAACCATAGCATTGTATGCTTTTTCAACTCTATCCCAGGCATTATCTCTGTCCATTGCATAAAAACGCCCCATTACGGTAGCGACAGAACCAATTCCCAGCTCGCTCATTTTAGAGCATGCTTCTCTCATATATTCTGCGGCTGAGGACGGAGGAACATCACGCCCGTCCAGAAAAGCATGAACATACACCTTTTCAATTCCGTTTTTCTTAGCCATTTCAATTAATCCGTAAAGATGCTCCATGTGGCTGTGAACGCCGCCTGGAGAAAGAAGTCCCATAAGATGCAGTGAAGAATTTTTTTCTATGCAGTTTTCCATTGCTGATTTCAAAGCAGCATTCTCAAAAAAATCTCCGTCCTTTATGGATTTTGAAATTTTGACAAGCATCTGATATACTATTCGGCCGGCGCCTATATTTGTGTGTCCGACTTCTGAATTTCCCATTTGACCGTCCGGCAGTCCTACATCAAGACCGCTTGCTCCGATATAAGTATGGGGCCCCTGCATATACCTATCAATATTAGGTTTCTTTGCCGCGGCTATTGCATTTCCGTAATCGTCAGCGTTATAGCCAAAGCCATCCATTATAATTAAAGCAACAGGTTTTTTACACATAAACTTGACCTTTCCAATAAACTGTGATAAGATTAAAAATCTTCTGTTGCTATAACAGAAGATTTATAATCTTATCCGAATTATATTATCAGCAGATTTTTATTTATTATCCTTCAACAGCCGCCTGAACGATTGTATTAAAATCAGCCGCTTTAAGTGACGCGCCTCCGATGAGTCCGCCGTCAACGTTAGGCTTTGAAAGAAGCTCTGCCGCGTTGCCGGCATTCATTGATCCGCCGTACTGAATTGTTATAGCGTCTGCAGTTGCCTGGTCATATATCTTAGCAAGCGTCGAACGAATAAATCCACAAACCTCTTCCGCCTGATCCGCAGTGGCGGTTTTGCCTGTACCGATAGCCCAGACCGGCTCATAGGCGATAACAGTCTTTTTAACGTCCTCGGCAGAAACATCATACAAATCCAGCTTAATCTGACGTGCAATTACTTCTTCAGTAATATTGCATTCGCGTTCCCAAAGAAGCTCTCCAACGCAGACAATAGGCTTAAGACCTGCTGCTAAAGCAGCCTTTGTCCTCTTATTAACAGTTTCGTCCGTTTCTCCGAAATACTGTCTTCTTTCCGAATGTCCGATAACAACATATTCCACACCAAGTTCAACCAGCATATCGGCTGAGATTTCACCCGTATAGGCTCCGCTCTTTTCAAAGTGTACGTTTTCCGCACCGATCTTGACATTTGAACCTGACGTCGTATTAATTGCTGTTTCAAGATTTGTAAAAGGAACGCAGGCAATAACTTCAATCTTACCGTCAGCATTGGCAACCAAAGGCTTAATAGCTTCAAGAAGTTCCTTAGCCTCAGGTCTTGTTTTATTCATTTTCCAGTTACCGGCAATAATTGCCTTTCTTAAAGATTTATTCATATTAACTACTCCTTAATCAAATGTTTGTTTCACAATAAGGAGAACAAGGAAATATCCTCGTTCTCCGGATTAGATATTATTTATCTGCAATTACAGCAACGCCGGGAAGCGTCTTGCCTTCAAGATATTCAAGCGAAGCTCCGCCTCCTGTTGAGATATGACTCATTTTATCAGCGAAACCAAGCTGCATAACAGCCGCCGCAGAATCGCCGCCGCCGATTATTGTAGTAGCGTCTGTTTCAGCAAGAGCCTTGGCAACGGCAATTGTACCCTTAGCAAGCACAGGGTTTTCAAATACGCCCATAGGACCGTTCCAAACAACTGTCTTGGCAGATTTAGCAGCTTCAGCAAAAATCTCCTGGGTTTTAGGTCCGATATCCAAGCCCATTTTATCAGCAGGAATATTTTTTGATTCAACATATTCTACAGAAATTTCAGCGTCTATAGGTTCCGGAAATGAAACGGATACGGCAGTGTCAACCGGAAGAAGAAGCTTCTTGCCGAGAGATTCAGCCTTTGCCATCATTTCCTTGCAATAATCAACCTTTTCAAGATCAACAAGTGAAGTGCCTACTTCATAGCCCTTAGCTTTAAGGAAGGTATAAGCCATACCTCCGCCGATAATCAGGGTATCGCACTTTTCAAGAAGATTAGAGATAACATTGAGCTTATCTGCAACCTTTGCTCCGCCAAGTATAGCCACAAACGGTCTTTCAGGCACCTCAACCGCATTTCCGAGATACTGGATTTCCTTTTGCATTAAATAACCCACAGCAGTTTCAGAAACAAATTTTGTAACTCCCGCTGTAGAAGCATGAGCTCTGTGAGCAGAACCAAAAGCGTCCATAACAAATACTTCGTTATCGACGAGGTCCGCCAATTCCTTAGCAAAAGCCTCCCCGTTCTTTGTTTCTTCAGCGCCGCGGAATCTTGTATTCTGAAGAACAACAATTTCACCGTTATTCATTTCAGCAATTGTTTTCTTAGCTGTTTCGCCGGTTACAGTATCGTCTCCGACAAACGTAACCTTAGCGTCAACAAGTTCACCCAGTCTTTTAGCTGCCGGCTCAAGTGAAAACTTAGCCTCAGGACCATTCTTAGGCTTACCGAGATGTGAGCAAAGAACAACCTTTCCTCCGTCGGCTACGAGCTTCTTGATTGTAGGAAGAGCCGCCTGAATCCTGTTATCGTTTGTTATAACTCCATCCTTAAGAGGAACATTGAAGTCGACTCTGACTAAAACCTTTTTGCCGTTAACGTTAATGTCGTCAATTGAAACCTTGTTTAAACCTGCCATGTTATCCTAAACATCCTTTCATTTATATACATATACGATCCAAGGCTGTTATAATTTTAACAACCATTTATATTTTACACTATTTCCCTTTAATTTGCAAGCTTTTTTTAGTATATTGAAAAATTTCTATTTCTGAATGCCGCGTATTATAAATCCAACAACATTATGACCGGCGTTACATGCGACTGCCGCCCCTATCTGCACGGTATATTCCGGAGGATAACCGAACTTTCTTGTCATTTCAGCAGCAAGCTCGTCTGTCAAGGCAGATTCGCTTCCCTTAACCATAATATAAGAAGTTTTAGGCGTCATAGATCTTTCGGCGTCGGCAAGCAGCTTAGAAACAATATTTTTTTCTCCTCTGATTTTCTCAATAACGGTTGAAACCCCTCCGGCAATCTTAATAAGCGGACGCAACCCCAGCAATTCGCCTGCAAAAGCCGCAGCGGCGGTCACTCTACCCGATTTCTTTACATATTTAAGAGTCATAGGAACAAAATGTACTTCAGCACAATCAAACCATTCCTTAAGATAATCAATAATCTCGTCAGGAGTTTCCCCCTTCTGAGCCTTCAGAGCCGCCTGCATAACAGGATAACCGTAAACTCCGGTATAGTTCTTTGAATCTACGACATAAATCCTCATGCTGCCGCCGGATTCCTTTATCTCCTTTTTAAACTCATCGGCTGCGGAAAGCGCGTTTTTATAAGTGGCTGAGCCCGTAGATGAAATGGTAACATAAATAACATCCGTCCAGCCCTCCTTATAAAGTTCCTTGTAAACCTCAAGTATTTCATATGGGGTAAGCTGCGACGTTGTAGGCATCTCTTTGGCGTTATCCATCATATTATAAAATTCTTCATTTGTAAAATCAATTCTTTCCTTGTAAGCAGTTCCGTCTACAATGACTGGAAAGGACATGATCTTTATACCAAGCCTTTTTTCATCCTCTTTAGAAATATCACAAGCCGAATCCGTTATAATTTTAATCTTCTGCATTATATCCCACCTTTCTGATTCCAGCTATATTGCGTCAGGCGTCCTTCTTTTGAAAGATCCGGAAAATTCCATTGCCTTAATACTTCATATACGGCAATTGCTACTGAATTAGATAAATTAAGGCTTCTCAGATTATTTCTCATTGGAATTCTGACGCAGCGTTTTTCGTTCTCAAATAATATTTTTTCATCTATCCCTTTATCTTCCCTGCCAAAAATAATATAAGCATTATCGGGATATTCAACTTCGCTGTAAACGCTTCTTCCTTTAGTTGTAAAATAATAATAGTTACCGTTATTCTGCTCATAAAATTCTGAAATATTATCATAATAACTGATATTAAGCTTATCCCAATAATCAAGACCGGCTCTTTTTAAATTTTTATCCGTTATTTCAAATCCGAACGGTCTTATAAGGTGAAGCCTTGCGCCGGTAACAGCACAGGTTCGAGCTATATTTCCCGTATTTTGAGGTATCTGCGGTTCAATAAGAACAATATTTAAATTTTTCATAAACTCACCATAATATATTATATCAGAAATCAAAAAAAATTTCAACAATATTGAAAAATTTGGAACGCAGCAGCTATGTATTTTATCAAATCCTTTATGCATAATACCATTGTAAACAAAAATTTCAGCGCTATAGCTGATAAGAAAAATAAAATGGAGAAGATTCAAATGGAAACTAAAGCTATGATAAAAGGCATGGCTGCCGGCGCGGTGGTCGGAACGGCATGCTATATGATTTCAAAATCACCGGACAGAAAAAAGAAACAGCTTAAAAGGAATACCGGTAAAGCAGTAAAGGCCTTTGCTTCTGTTGCCGATTGCTTTTCGTCAATGTTTTAACCAAAGAAATACAGGAGGAGTACGTGGGAAAGCTATATTTTTACATTCTTGGCTTGATAACCGGTCTTGCTAACGGTCTTTTCGGCTCTGGCGGCGGTATAATCGCCGTGCCGATGCTCAAAAAATCCGGTATAACAACTAAAGAATCCCACGCCACCTCGCTTGCCTTAACACTTCCGTTAAGCATTGTGAGCTGTTTTTTCTATATAAGAAACAGCGATAAAATACTGCCGGATTCGCTCCGGTTAATTCCTTTCGGGCTTGCCGGAGCGATAATAGGCGGTATAATAATGAAAAAAATCGCACCAAAATATCTAAAAAAGGCGTTCGGAATAATACTTATAATTTCCGGATTAAGGTTATTTATAAAATGAATTTCTGGATTCTTGCCGCAGCATTTTTAACCGGCATATTCGCTTCTCTCGGTCTTGGCGGAGGCATGATACTGATACTGTATATGACCATATTTGCCGGTTACACTCAGCTTGACGCTCAAGGTATAAATTTAATTTTCTTTATTCCCATAGCCCTGCTTTCTCTTATAATTCACACTAAAAGCAAGCTGGTTAAATGGAAAAACATAATACCGTCCGTTATTTGCGGAATTATAACAGCAGTTATAGGCTGTATTATAGCCAAGAATATTGGAAACGAATATTTGACCAAAATATTTGCGGTTTTTGTTCTGCTAACCGGTATAAAGGAGCTGTTTACCAAGGTTAGAGATTAAAATTCGGCTATGCCTTTACCGCTGTTTTTCCTGTATCCCATGTAGCTTTCAAGTATAATAGTAGCCGCTACTGCGTCAACAACCGCTTTTCTCTTTTTGCCTCTGGTATTTGTTGTATTTAAATAATTATGCGCCGAAACGGTGGTACAGCGTTCGTCCCAAAGCTCAACCGGCACATTTGCAGACTCTTTCAGTTTTTCTGAAAACAAAACGCATTTTTCAGCTCTTTCGCCTATTGTGCCGTTCATATTTTTAGGATAGCCTACAACCGCGATATCCGCTTTATTTTCCGCTATTATTTCAGCGGTTTTTTTTATGCATTCATCAAAATCCTTCTCATTAATAACGCATAACGGCGAAGCCAGCATCTCTGTTTTATCACACATTGCAATTCCGGTCCTTGAATCGCCGAAATCAACAGCTATAATTTTCATAAGCTATTTTTCACTCCCGCCATACGCTTACTGCGCCTATAATATCCTTTATATCGGAAATACCATGGCTGTTAAGAAACTCGTTGATTTCTTCTATTATCCTGACAGGCGCATAGGGATCTGTAAAAATCGCCGCGCCTATCTGAACGGCCGAGGCGCCTGCCATCATCATTTCTATGGCGTCAGCTCCCGATGATATACCTCCCATGCCTATTACCGGAATATTTACAGCACCGGAAGTCTGCCATACCATTCTGACCGCCACCGGTAATACAGCCGGTCCCGACATACCGCCCATATTATTTCTTAGTATAGGGCGACGCGTATTGATATCTATCCTCATGCCTAAGAGCGTATTTATAAGAGATACGGCGTCCGCCCCCTCGGCTTCAACGGACTTAGCAATATCTGCAATACTGGTAACATTCGGAGACAATTTAACAATCAGCGGCTTATCGGTAGCTTTTCTTACAAGCCGTGTAACAGAGGCAGCTCCGTCGCAGGTTGCGCCGAACGCCATTCCCCCCTGCCTTACGTTAGGACAGGATATATTAAGCTCAATCATATGAACGTCTGTATTGTCGAGCTTTGCGGCAATTTCAGCGCATTCCTCAGCAGTTGAGCCGGCGATATTTGCGATTATTACCGTGTTCTTTGACATAAGATTAGGAAGCTCATCTGAAATAAATTTATCTATTCCCGGATTCTGGAGTCCGACGGAATTGAGCATACCGGACGGTGTTTCGGCTATTCTGGGAGACGGATTGCCGTTTCTTTTGGTTATTGTGGTTCCCTTAGTAGCTATACCGCCAAGCTTTGATAAAGGAAAAAGTTCTTCATATTCCCGGCCGTATCCGAAAACTCCGGAAGCCGGTATAACAGGATTTTTAAAATCTACTCCGCAGATATTAACAGATAAATCAGCCATTACCAAATAACCTCCTTCGAATTGAATACAGGTCCGTTTTTACATACGTGAGCAAAATGCTCTTCTCCGTCTTTTCTTGTTTTGCAGGCGCAAACCAAGCACGCTCCTATTCCGCAGCCCATTCTTTCCTCTAAGGATACCTCGCAGAATACTCCCGAATTCTCTGCAATCTCTGAAATTCTTTTAAGCATCGGCGCCGGACCGCAGGCATATATTGCGTCGGCGTTTCCTTCTTTCAGCAATTCGGCAAGAGGTTCGGTAACCAGGCACTTTCTGCCTGTAGAGCCGTCGTCGGTACATAATATCGTTTCTGCTCCGGCGGCTTTGAAATCCCTCTGCAATATTACAGCTTCCGCACTTCTGAAACCGGAAATAACAGTCGTTCTTTCACCGTATATTTTAGCAAGCGGCAGCATAGGAGGCGTTCCTATTCCTCCTCCAACAAGTATTATCTTTTTAAAGCTATTATCAATAGTAAAGCCGTGACCGAGAGGCGCAAGCATATCAATAAGCTCTCCCTCGTTAAGCTTTGCGATTTCCTTAGTCCCATCGCCCTTAGTTATAAATACAATTCGAAGCGTTCCGCTTTTTTTGTCAATATCGCATATAGATATCGGTCGCCTTAATGTGAAGCCTGGCGGAAGAATATGAACAAATTGTCCCGGGCAGGCAATTTCCGTTATTTCCGGACACTTTATATCTATGCTGAATATATCCTTCGCAAGCGCGCGTTTGCCTGCTATCTGATATTTTCCCTGTGTATATTTCATAAGCTTTCCTTTCTTAATAAAAATTATATTACAGTTATGCCAATTATAATCGTTTCCGTGTCGGCGTTATTCCAAACGGAATGAGTAATTAAACGCTTATATTTCCTGATTATGACAGGCTCTTCTCCCTGAGTTACAATAAATAAATGAATTTAAATGATTTGGCGGCGTAACAAATCCATTCATAATAATCTTCCTATTTTATTTCACAGGTATAACATAATTATCTAAGCTGATTTATCCCTAATTACTTAAATTTTCTTTCAGCAATTCAATTATTTATTATTATAATTTCGGGCGGAATAAAATTCCGCCCCTATAAAATTATATTTTTGTAATATCAATCATTTCAACGTCGTCTATTGTTCTGTTTGTCTGGAGAACGTTCGCAAGCGCTCTGGCGGTATCTATTGCGGTAAGACTGCATATAGAACGCTCGACAGTCTTGCGTCTCATTTTTACACTATCTCTGGCCGGCAGACGGCCCTTTTCAGAGGTCGAAATAACATAATGTATCTTTCCGCTTTCAAGCAGGGACAATACGTTAGGTTCTTCATTTGAGGAAATCTTATTTACTAAATTGGTAGCTATCATATTTTTGTTCAGCATACTCGCCGTACCGCTGGTTCCGTAAAGCTCGAATCCCATCTGTGCGAACTTATCGGCAATATTGATTATTTCCTGCTTATCTGTATCACGAACGGATATAAGAACTCCGCCCTCTTTTTTCAAATCGTATCCGGCAGCTATAAGTCCCTTAAGCAAAGCGTCTTCAAAGGTTTCGGCAATTCCCAGACACTCGCCTGTCGACTTCATTTCCGGACCTAACATTGTATCGACGTCCTGAAGCTTTTCAAATGAAAATACAGGAACCTTAACGGCAACATACTTACTTTTCTTATATAGTCCGCTTTCATAGCCCTGATCCTTAAGCGTTTTACCCAGCATAATTTTCGTAGCTATATCAACCATCGGTATACCTGTTACCTTGCTTATATACGGAACTGTTCTTGAAGAACGAGGATTTACTTCGATAACGTAAACCTCGTTATTATACACTACATACTGAATATTTACAAGACCTATGACCTTAAGCTCAAAAGCAAGCTTTCTGGTGTATTCGATCAGCGTATCAACGATTTTTTCTGATAATGTCTGCGCAGGATATACAGAAATTGAGTCGCCCGAATGAACGCCGGCTCTCTCTATATGCTCCATGATTCCCGGTATCAGGAAATCTGTTCCATCACAGATTGCGTCAACCTCAACCTCTTTACCCATCATATATTTATCAATAAGTACAGGATTTTCAATCATCGTTCTGGTGATAATTCCCATATACTCTACGACATCCTTTTCGGAATGAGCGATAATCATATTCTGACCGCCCAATACATATGAAGGACGTAAAAGAACCGGATATCCAAGCTTGTCCGCAGCTTCAACCGCTTCCTCCGTAGTCATAACGGTATATCCTGAAGGACGCGGTATGCCGCACTTTTCAAGAAGCTCGTCAAATCTTTCTCTGTCCTCCGCAGCGTCTATACTGTCGGCAGAAGTACCCAGAATATTGACTCCCATATCGGCAAGATGACGGGTAAGCTTAATAGCAGTCTGTCCGCCGAATTGCACCACAACCCCGTAAGGCTGCTCGGTTTCAATAATAGATTCGACGTCCTCCTTTGTAAGCGGATCAAAATAAAGCCTGTCGCCGGTATCAAAATCCGTGGAAACAGTTTCAGGATTGTTATTGCAGATTACAGCCTCATACCCTTCCTCTTTAAGCGACCATACGCAGTGAACGGAGCAGTAGTCAAATTCTATACCCTGACCTATTCTTATCGGTCCGGAGCCGAATACTATTATTTTCTTCTTTCCCTTATCAGTTCTTTCAATAAATTGCTTTGCTTCGTTTTCTTCGTCATACGTTGAATAAAAATAAGGTGTTTCAGCTTTAAACTCTCCGGCGCAGGTATCGACCATTTTATAAACAGCTTTCCTTTTTACGGGGCATTCCTGTCCGGACATACGCTCTATTGTGCTGTCAAGATAACCGTATCGTTTAGCAATAAGATATTTATCCTCTGTAAGCTCTCCGTCCGCGAGCCATTTTTCAAGCTCGACAAGATTTTTAAGCTTATTTAAAAACCATTCGTCAATGAGGGTTATTTCATGAAGCTGTTCAACGGAAATACTGCGCTTTAACAGCTCATAAACCTGAAACGCTCTTTCGTCGTCGGCATGAGGTATTTTTTCAAGCAGCTCGTCAGTGTCAAGCTCTGAGAACTTTTTCATATTAAGCGAATCAACGCCAAGCTCTGTTGAGCGTACCGCTTTCATCATAGCCTGCTCAAAGCTCGTTCCTATTGCCATTACTTCTCCGGTAGCTTTCATCTGTGTTCCGAGAGTTCGTTTCGCATACACGAATTTATCAAACGCCCACTTAGGAAATTTAACCACAACATAATCCAGCGCAGGCTCGAAGCATGCGTAAGTTTTACCGGTAACCTGATTGATAATCTCATCAAGAGTATATCCTATAGCTATTCTTGTTGCAACCTTAGCAATAGGATAGCCTGTCGCCTTGGATGCAAGCGCCGACGAACGGGATACTCTTGGATTTACTTCTATAACAGCATATTCCATCGATTCCGGATGAAGCGCAAACTGACAGTTACAACCGCCCTCTACCTCCAATTCAGAAATAATATTCAAAGACGCTGTTCTGAGCATCTGATATTCCCTGTCAGAAAGAGTTACGGCCGGTGCAATTACAATGCTGTCGCCGGTATGAACGCCAACCGGATCAAAATTTTCCATCGAACAAACGGTTATAACATTACCCTTACTGTCTCGGATAACTTCAAACTCAATCTCCTTCCAGCCGCTTATGCACTTCTCAATTAGAACCTGTGTTATCGGAGAAAGCCTTAAGCCGTTTTTAGCAATATCCCTTAACTGCTCTTCATTTTCTGCAATACCGCCGCCTGTTCCGCCGAGAGTGAACGCCGGACGCACAATAACGGGATAATCTATTACCTCGGCAAAGCTGACGGCGTCCTCGATTGTTTCAACCACCTTTGACGGAATACAAGGCTCTCCGATTTTTTCCATCGTATCCTTGAATGCCTGTCTGTCCTCAGCCTTATGTATAGTCAGCGGATTGGCGCCAAGAAGCTTTACGTTGTTAGCGTCAAGAAAGCCTTCTTCTGCAAGCTGCATTGAAAGCGTAAGACCGGTCTGACCTCCCAGTGTAGATAAAACGCTATCGGGTTTTTCAATCTCTATTATCTTTTTTACCGCGTCAAGCGTCAGCGGCTCGATATAAATCTTATCTGCCATCGCCTTATCTGTCATGATGGTAGCAGGATTAGAATTTATTAAAACTACCTCAAGTCCCTCCTGCTTCAATGCACGACATGCCTGAGTTCCGGCATAGTCAAACTCCGCCGCCTGTCCGATTACGATAGGCCCCGAACCTATAACAAGTACTTTTTTTATATCCTGTCTTAAAGGCATATCAGCGCATCTCCTTTTTAATAATTTCTATAAATTCATCAAACAGATATTCAGTATCCTGCGGTCCGCCGTGGGCTTCCGGATGGAACTGAACTGTAAACGCATTAATATTTTTATATCTCATTCCCTCGCAGGTTCCGTCATTAGCGTTAAAATGTGAAACCTCGGCAATATTCGGATCAATACTGTCGCCGATAACCGCATAACCGTGGTTCTGGCTTGTTACAAACGTTCTGTCAAGCGTCTTGTCGACAACAGGCTGATTTGCTCCTCTGTGTCCGTATTTCAGCTTTTCTGTTCTGCCGCCGTGAGCCAGCGCCATAAGCTGATGGCCCAGACAAATTCCGAATATGGGGATTCCCAGTCGGCTTATTTCCTTTATATTTTCAATTATCTCAGTATTTTCAGCCGGATCTCCCGGACCGTTGGACAGCATGATTCCGTCAGGTGAAATTTCTTTAATTTCCTCAGCGGTAGTATAAGCCGGAACCACCGTAACCTCGCAGCCCCTTTTTACAAGCTCGTTTCTAATATTTCTTTTATATCCGAAGTCAAACAGCGCAACCTTATATTTCGGAGCCTCGCCGCAATATGTTCTGAATTCTGTTCCGGTAACATTTTTTACTGCGTCCCTTACTTTATATTCATGCAGACTCTTTAAAAGCTCGTCCTTATTTTCATAAACGTCTTCTGTAGAAATAATTCCGTTCATTACGCCGACTTCACGAATTTTTCTCGTAAGGCTTCTGGTGTCTATCGAATGAATACCGATAATATTTTGCTTTATAAGAAAATCTTCTATCGTTCCCTGACAGCGGAAATTTGACGGAGTATTACACCATTCTCTTACAATGTAACCGCTTACATAAGATCTGGCAGATTCGAAATCCTCGTCGTTTACCCCGTAATTTCCTATAAGCGGAAAAGTCTGAGCGACAATCTGACCGTAATAGCTTGGATCTGTAAGCGTCTCCTGATAGCCTGTCAAGCCGGTAGTAAAAACCACCTCTCCGGTTACGGTCCCTTTTGCTCCGAAACTGCGTCCTTCAAAGACGGTACCGTCGGCAAGAAGCAGGTAAGCCTTTTCACTTTGATTAAACAAAGACATCTAACCATTCCTTTCACAGATAAAAATTTCTATTTTAAATTAATATAAGAAGTTATATCGTTTCTCATTCTTTCAGCTTCTCTTCTCGCAGCCTTTGCAAAATCCTGCTCCGGACATTCTTCTTTTTTATAAGCGCACATAACGGCTCTTGAAGAATTAACTATAGCTCCAAGACCGTTTTCATCAAAAGCGCCTGCAATGCCCTGAGCTCCTCCTCCCTGAGCGCCGTACCCCGGCACAAGAAACATTGTATGCGGAAGTCTTTTTCTAAGCTCTGAAAGCTGTTCCGGATATGTAGCGCCAACAACCGCTCCTACCGAAGAATAGCCGTATTCGCCGATTCTGCCGCTTCCCCATTTTTCACACATATCTCCCATTGCAGCATACACCGGAATACCGTCAATGAGCCTGTCCTGAAGCTCTCCGCTTGATTTATTTGAAGTCTTTACAAGCACGTATATACCCTTATCCTTTTCATCGCAGACCTTCAGAAGAGGCTCTATTCCATCTGTTCCAAGATATCCGTTAACGGTAAGAGCGTCTGCTCCGAACGGCTCGCACTCTGTTTCACCTATTTTTACACTTCCCAGATGAGCGTTAGTATACGCTTCCATTGTGGCTCCTATATCGTTTCGCTTTCCGTCGGTAATAACAAACATTCCCTTAAGCTTTGCATAACGTATAGTTTTCTCCAGTGTTTTAATGCCGTAATGTCCGTACATTTCATAATATGCTGCCTGAGGTTTTATCGCAGGCACAATATCGTATATTTCATCTATTATCATCTGATTGAACCTGAAAACGGCCTTTGCCGCCGCCTTTATGGTCTGACCGTCCTCGCTGAAAAATTCCTGCTTGATATATTCCGGAACATAATCAAGCTTCGGATCAAGTCCGACTACCGTGGGATTTTTCATATCAACAATTCTTTTAATAAGTCTGTCAAATGACATAACGCCGTACTCCTTTTTTATTATTTTTCAAAATACTGCATTATTCCGTCAGAAATAACGCCGACTGCTTTTCCTTTAAGCTCCATATTCTTAAAAGCAGAATTTGAAGATTTTGATTTAAAGCTGCACGGATCCACGATCCATTTCTTTTCAGTGTCTATTAAGGTTAATTCCGCCTGCATTCCTTCTCTGATTTTAAGCTCGGAAAGTCCCAGTACCCTTCTCGGATTTTCAGACATAAGACCGGATATTCTTTTTAATGAAATCATTCCGGTATGATATAATCCGGTAAGAACGGCTGCCAAAGATGTTTCAAGTCCAACAACTCCGTTAGGAGCCTTAAGAAAATCAGATTTATCCTCTTCAGAATGAGGCGCATGATCGGTGACTATACAATCGATAGTTCCATCGCATATACCATTGATAATTGCAAGCCTGTCCGACTCTTCTCTGAGCGGCGGGTTCATTCTGTAATCCGCGTCCATTGTCCTTAGCAGCTCGTCTGTCAGCATAAAATAGTGCGGACAGGTCTCACAGGTAACCTTAATTCCGTTTTTCTTATATTTTCTTATTAAATCAACGCTTCCTTTTGTGCTGACATGAGCGATATGAATCGGACAGCCTGTATTTTTAGAGGTTATGATTTCACGCTCCGTAATACTGTCCTCCGAAAGCCTGTCCATTCCGGGAATGCCGAGCTCTTCGGATATTTTTCCCTTATTAATCTTGCCGTCCTTTATTATATCAAGATCCTCGCAGTGAGAAATTGTAAGCAAACCGCATTTTGAAGCCTCAATCATTCCGGCCCGAAGCATTTCCTGACTTTCAACAGGTCTTCCGTCGTCAGATACGGCTACAGCTCCTGCGGCCTTAAGCATCGGATAATCGCAGAGCTTTTCCCCCTTAAGCCCTTCCGTTATGGAGGCCACGGGATATATTCTTACTCCTGTATGTCTGCCCTTTTCAATTATATAGTTCAAGGTTTCCACATTATCTGCAACGGGATTGGTATTAGGCATACACGCAACGCCTGTAAAGCCGCCGTAAAGCGCGGAAGCGGCGCCCGTTATAATGTCTTCCTTATAAGTGTAGCCGGGATCCCTGAAATGAACGTGCATATCAAAAAGACCGGGCATAACGACAAGTCCAGTGCAATCGTATTCGCTGTCGGCCGAATCTTTTATTTCTCCGCTTATTTTTTTAATAACCCCGCCGTCTATCAGTATATCGCAATTAATATCCGTATCAGAATCTACGGCTCTTATGTTTTTCAACAGTATTGATTTCATTCCTTACCTCCGTCAGACGGTATATATGGAAACATTATCCCGCCCGTCAATTTCGGTCACAGATACTTTTACTTTCTCGTCTCTTGAAGTCGGAAGATTTTTTCCGACATAATCCGGTCTTATAGGAAGCTCTCGGTGACCTCTGTCTATGAGAACTGCAAGTTGAATCGACTGCGGACGTCCCCTCTTAATAAGAGCGTCAATAGCTGCCCTGGTACTTCTTCCGGTATAGATAACGTCGTCGACTATTACAACTCGCTTATCTCTTATATCAAAGTCAATATCGGTTCTGTCGTACGCTGCCGGAGTTTGTCTGTCGTCGCGATAAGGGGTAATATCCAGCGCGCCGCACGGTACCTTTACACCCTCAAGCTCCTTAATTTTTGAGGAAATTCTTTCAGCAAAGGCCACGCCTCTCGAATAAATTCCTACAATACAAAGGTTTTCCGCTCCCCTATTTCTTTCCAATATTTCATATGTTATTCTTGCAACCGCGCGTCTCATGGTATTTTCATCCATAATAATAGTTTTTCTTTCCAAGCTACCACCTCTCAAACGCAAAAAAAGCTTATCTGCCGCTGACAGATAAGCTTAAAATATACAGCCGGATATAGCTACAGCATGTATTTTAAACGCTACCTTGTCAACCTCACAGGATCAACTTAAAGGTTTTCTGTTTGACATTATACCATACAATACCGCAAATGTCCAGTAAAATACAAAAAAATATTTCTATTTTGTTTTTTTGAACTTTTTCCCCAATAATATAATACCGGCGCCTGCCGCAGCCAGGCCGGCTCCGATTAAAAGAGTGCTTTTCTTAAGTTTATTGCCGCTTTTCTTTTTCTGATGTGAAATGCTTTTGAGCTTTCTGTTCACAGATTGTGTCTCGTCGGTCAGAATACAGTCAAGAGAAAGCCTTCCCTCCAAAACAATAACCTTCATTTTGTGACGTCCTTCATTTAGGTCGTTTTTATAATAAAAAACTTGTTTTGAACCGCATTTTTCCACAAAAAGCCCCGCTGTCATTATTCTGCCGTCGATCTCGATTTTCAGTCTGAGATTTTCAGCCTCGCCCATAAGCGCAACCATTTCTCCGCTGAATTCATATTCAAAATAAGCTCCTTTTTTCTCGGCTGTGGCGCTGGTACGGTTATAAAAACGAAAGCTGTCCATAGCGTTTTTATTCCAGCCGTCGGAATATACGACACCGTTTGACAGGCAATCCTCCCTTAACGAATAGGTCGGATAACCAATTACAGGAGTTATGGAAAGATTTCTGAATCTGTTGTTATAATAGGCGCTGTAAAGAGAAACGCGTCCCGACAGTATCATTGGAGGAGAGGTTATATATTCACACAGTATCTGACGGTTTACAACGCACTTGATCCTGTTTTTCTTAGCTGTGATTCTCATTGAATTCCATCCGGACTGATTTACGCATCCGTCTTTTCCTTCGGCAACCACATTATCAAAATATCGCAGCTGCCATTTTCCATCCGGGAATATCCTGAGCTGATATCCGCATTCCGCGCTATAATCGCAGGTTACTGCCGAATTGTATCTCAATCCGACGCCGACATAGTTTTCAGGATCAAATCCGTCAAACTCCGCCTCAACCCTTACGGTATAATTGCTCCAGCTATCGTCTCCTAAATTTGTGGCAGGCGTCGGAGTTCCCCTGAAGCGCCAGTCCGTCGGTATTATGTCTTCAGTTATTATCTGTTCGAGTATATTTTCATTTCCGCATTTTCGGATTTCAAACGCCCCTCCCTGATCCGTGGTATAAAGAGGAGCTCCTCCGCGAAGCCTTGTAAATTCGCTGCTGTAATTAAAGCTATCCGAATAGGGCAGCTCCAGATGAGACGGACAATTATCCCTTGCTCTAACCGATTCTGTTCCGTTTACAGATTCAACGCCCAAAGTGGTGCATGTCATAATCGAAAATGGCTTTACTTCCAGTCTGTAAAAGCAGCCCGTTTTATTATTCGCCGGAATTATTTTATCTATAACCCTAAACCATGACGAATCAAACCTGCCGCCTGCCTCCGGTCCTCTGGTTTCAATGCAGTGAAGCTCTTCATCCCATTTTTCTATATTCCTGACGCAGACATCATAATACCTTGGCTTATCGGAATCATTAGTTAAAATCAATGTATAGTCTCCGCTTTCGGACATCAAAGCTATGTGATTTTCCGTTGTCTCCGTTATATGATGATTTTCCTTTCCGTCTCCGAAGCATCCGCTTTTTATAAATTTCCATCCTTTTTTTACAAAACGCGTTATATGAGCGGCTCCCCAAAGTCCGGATCCTATTTCAAAAAAACCGGACCATGGCTGCTCCGCTGAAATAAGATATTTCGGCGTATAATTAGAACCCGTATAATAAGAAGATACCGCCGGCTGATATTCATACATTACCATTGATCCGTGGCAGTAGCTGTTTATGATTCTATTTGTTACGTCTATAACAGAATTTATTCCGCATATTCCTGAACCGTCGCAATTTATGGATAGACTTGAAATATTACAGGGAGATATTCCTTCGCTGTACCAAATTTCCTTGCCGTATTTTGAATTTAAAATTTCAGTGTTTTCGTCTCCATAAGTAGTATAGTGAAGTCCTATTACGTCTACCGCTTCCCTGAGGCTGCTGTTTTCCATCATCTGCGCGGCAATATTTCTTGTGCCGACTTCGTCCGAAGCTACTATTTTTATAGCGCTATAATCATATCTTGTATTTTTCTCTTCCTTAAGCCTATGCGAAAAATATATAATCCATTGAGCGTCCGCTTTTCCGGTTTCGTTAGAATCAGCGCTGACATAATCTATTTTCAGCCCGAATTCGTCATAAGCGGCGTCGATCGTTTCCTTATACCATCTGTATCTTGCGTCAAAGCCGCTTTCAATTCCGTCTGAAAACGCCTTTGAAACCCATGCCGGCTCTCCCCATCTCAGAAAATCAACGGTTATTTCAGGATTGATTTTCTTAGCGTCAGCAGCAAACATAAAACCCGCGCCTCTCGTAACGTCCGCTGGTTCCTCCAAATCCCTTTTTACGCAGGGTTCGGTTCCCGACGATGAATTTATATCCGCACCCAGTTCAATCTTAACGTGAGTCAGTCCGGCTCCGTAGTCCGGTCTGAACAAAAGCTCCATAATCTCCCAGTATGAATCGGGGGATTTCGCCTTATAGTCCATTAGAAGTCTGGACGAATTATTACCTGTAACCGCTCCGAGACCCCTGAACGCGCTGGCCGGATTACGGTCGACAGTGCTGCCGTCAATTATAAGCTCTTTAATACTGCTGTTCATAAAAATCCTTTCCTTATCCGGATATGTATTACGTAGATGCAATTAGGAATTTTATTTTCTTTCCCTCGTCTGTAAACATCTGCTCATGCTCGGTTACTATGTTTTCTTTAAATCCGCTGCCGTGAAGGTCATAGGTCTTATATTTTATTTTATACCCTGCTTGTTCAAAATATTCAACTGACTCGGCAAACAAGTCGTCGTCGTCAGTTTTAAACCATATTTCTCCGTTTAGGAATTCCTTGTATTTTATAAGCTGCCTATAATGAGTCAGCCTTCTTTTTTTGTGCTTCGACTTAGGCCAAGGATTGCAGAAGTTTATATAAATACGCTCTATCCCGTCCTCTTTGCTGAAAACGCTGTCTATCTGCATTATATTTTTTATGAATATTCTTATGTTATCAAATTTCAAGCTGTTTTTTTCATATTCCGCCTCTATTTTTCTCTTTGCCAACACAAGCATTTCGTTCTTTATATCTACTGCGATGAAATTCTTTCCGCAGTCTGACGAGGCGGCCTTTGAAATAAATCCGCCCTTTCCGCAGCCAAGCTCAAGATACACAGGCTTGGAATTTCCGAATTCATTCCTCCATTTCCCCTTAATTGCTTCAGGATCATTTATGCAGAAGCCGCAGGCTTCAAGCTCAGGCTTCGCCCAAGGTTTACATCTTATTCTCATTTTTATCCCCTAATTTATAATTTTAAAATCATTATAACATATTTTCATGAAAATATCATCTGTTTTTTAAAAATATTTATTGACAGATTTCTTAGAAATGATATAATAAAAATTGTATTAAATGCATTAAATTCAAGAAAGGAAACATTTTATTCATGCAAACAAATCAGATTTACAATATAAATCCCGATTACGAAAAAGCAGGTTTATCCGGCGAAGGACTTCACGCCGTACTTGAAGACTATTCTCTGGCTATATCTCAGGAAATCGGTCTCAGAAAACGTCCGGCGGTTATAATATGCCCGGGAGGCGGTTACGAATATCTTTCCGACCGGGAAGGGCAGGCGGTTGCCATGAGGTTTTCATCATTCGGCATAAACGCGTTTGTTTTAAAATACAGCATATGCACCGCGTTTCCAGCGGCTCTGCTTGAACTTGCCGAAGCGGTTAAATTCTTAAGGGACAACTCTGAGAAATTTGATATTGATCCTGATAAAATACTTATATGCGGATTTTCCGCCGGCGGTCATCTTTCAGCAAGTCTGGGTACGCTGTGGAACAGCAGCTATTTAAAAAGCATTTTTGGAAAAACTGAAATATACCGTCCGAACGGTCTGATACTATCCTATCCCGTTATAACAAGCGGACAATTCCGGCACGAAGGCTCAATAGAAAGTATAATAGGCAAAAATCCAGACAATGCTATGCTCGAACTGGTTTCACTTGAAAAACAGGTTACGCCGGATACCCCTAAAACATTTATCTGGCACTGTGCGGACGACGGCTGCGTTCCTCCGGAAAACACTTTTGATTTTGTTAAGGCTTTAAGCTTAAATAACGTCTCATTTGAATGTCATATATTTCCATATGGAGGTCATGGTCTGGCGCTTTCAGACGCTTCAACAGCAGGCTATGACGGACATATAAATCCTGTAGCCGCACAATGGTTCAGCCTTGCTACAGGCTGGATTTCAAGAGAATTTTTATAAATATCAAAAATATCGTTAGTAATTTTTAAGTTTTCTCGATTCTATTGCAAACGATTTGATTTTATGCTATAATAAATTTTAATGTAATATTGATTAGGAGAGAAAAGTATGTTTAAAATTGTTCACAAGCGCGTACTGAATCCATCGGTTGTTCTGATGGACATTCACGCTCCGTTTATCGCAAAAAAAGCAATGGCCGGACAATTTATTATTTTCAGAATAGATGAAAAGGGCGAAAGAGTTCCTCTGACGATAGCCGGCTATGACAGAGAAATGGGCTCCATAACCATAATTTTTCAGATAGTAGGCAAAACTACAGAGCATTTGGCTTCATTAAACGAGGGAGATGTACTTCTTGATGTTGCGGGTCCTCTCGGAATCCCTACCCATGTTGATGAAAACGCAAAAAAAGTATGCGTTATCGGAGGAGGAGTCGGCTGCGCTATTGCATACCCTCAGGCTAAGGAATTATATGACAGAGGTCTGAAAGTCGATGTAATTACGGGCTTCAGAAACAAGGATATTGTTATACTTGAAGACGAGTTTAAAAAAACCTGCGATAATCTTATTGTCTGTACCGACGACGGCAGCTATGGCAAAAAGGGATTTGTAACAGACGCCCTTAAAGAACTGATCGAGGCCGGAAACGAATATGACGCCGTAATAGCAATAGGACCCGTTCCAATGATGAAATTCGTATGCAGCGTAACTAAGCCTTACAATATAAAAACCATCGTTTCATTAAATCCGATTATGATTGACGGAACCGGTATGTGCGGAGGCTGCCGCGTTACAGTCGGGGGCAAAATAAAGTATGCCTGCGTAGACGGGCCCGATTTTGACGGACATGAGGTTGATTTTGACGAACTTATGAAAAGAAATTCAACATACAGAGAGCAGGAACATAACTGCCGTATGCTAAATAACTTGAAATAAACAGGAGGAAATGTTACAATGGCTAATATGGCATTAGAAAAGGTTCCTATGCCCGAACAGGATCCCAAGGTCAGGGCAAGAAATTTTGAAGAGGTAACGCTCGGCTATTCCAAAGCTATGGCTATGGAGGAGGCCAAGCGATGTCTTAGCTGTAAGCACAAGCCCTGCGTTTCAGGATGCCCGGTCGGCGTTAGAATACCGGAATTTATCGCTAAGGTCGCCGAAGGCGATTTCGACGCGGCGTATGATATAATAACTTCAACAAATTCACTGCCGGCAGTTTGCGGACGTGTCTGCCCTCAGGAAAATCAATGCGAAGGCAAATGCGTAAGAGGAATAAAGGGCGAACCGGTAGCAATAGGACGTCTTGAAAGATTCGTTGCGGATTATATAATGGAAAAGGGAGTCAGCAATACGCAGAAGCCGGCTTCTAACGGACATAAGGTAGCGGTAATCGGCGCGGGTCCTTCCGGTCTAACATGCGCGGGCGACCTTGCTAAAATGGGCTATCAGGTTACAATCTTTGAAGCTTTTCATACCGCGGGCGGCGTTTTAATGTACGGTATTCCGGAATTCAGACTTCCAAAGTCTATTGTCCAGAAGGAAATAAAAAAGCTGAAGGATCTCGGCGTTGAAATAATGCAGGATATGGTTATAGGCAAGATTCTTTCAGTAGACGAAATCATGGATATGGGCTATGAAGCTGTGTTTATAGGATCAGGCGCAGGCTTGCCGAGATTTATGGGAATCGAGGGCGAATCGCTTATAGGCGTGTGCTCTGCAAATGAATATCTGACAAGAATCAATCTTATGAAGGGGTATCTTGACGAATATGATACTCCCGTAATAAAGTCAAAATCAGTAGCCGTAGTAGGCGGCGGAAACGTTGCCATGGACGCGGCCAGAAGCGCTTTGAGAATGGGCGCCGAGCATGTCTACATAGTGTACAGACGTTCAGAGGCTGAAATGCCGGCAAGAAAGGAAGAGGTTCATCACGCAAAGGACGAAGGCGTTGAATTCCTCAATCTTAATAATCCCGTAAAAATTATAGGAGATGAAAACGGAAGAGTCTGCGCTATGGAATGTATCAGGATGGAGCTCGGAGAACCTGACGAAAGCGGAAGAAGAAGTCCTGTCCCGATTGAAGGCTCTAACTATAATCTCGAAGTCGATACGGTTATCATGTCAATAGGCACCTCCCCCAACCCTCTTATCAGAACTACTACTCACGGACTTGACGCAAATAAAAGAGGCTGTTTAATTGTAAATGAAGATATGCTTACCACTAAAGAGGGCGTTTACGCAGGCGGAGACGCGGTAACAGGGGCCGCCACAGTTATTCTTGCTATGGGCGCCGGAAAGACTGCCGCTGAATCAATTGACGAATATATTAAATCGAAATAACGGAGGACTTTAAATGAATAATTTTATAACGGTTATGTCTCAGAATACAGACGTTACAAACAGCATGTTCACAATGCTGATACCGTTTGTAATCATTATATTTTTCTTTTATTTTCTGCTTATAAGACCGCAGAAAAAAAAGGACAAGGAAGCCAAGGCAATGCGGGACAGCATTCAGATCGGCGATGAAATCATGACTATAGGCGGAATTGTCGGAATTGTCGTGAAAAAAACTGAGGATACTGTTGTTATTGAAACGGGCGGCGATAAAAGTAAACTCCGTATAAAAGTATGGGCTATTCAGGAAAATATTACTGTCAGCGAAAAAGCCGCGGCAGCAAGAGCGGATAAAACAAAAGCTATGATAGAAGCAAGACAAAATAAGAAAAAGAAAAAAGATAAGGATAATCAGGAATAATTTTTAAGGGACGTTTCAAGCGTCCCTTAAATTTTTTGTAACATTCGCTAATTTCAGTTCATAGTATAAAATAAGATTATTTTAAGGAGATGACAGCTATGGACGGTATTACTGTGACCGTTATCGTTATTATAAGTACAATCGCAGTTATTGAAGCGGTGAATATCTTTATGAAACTGCCGTGCCGTGACTGCTCTTGCGGATTTACCGCGCTGATTATTTTAGATAAAAATGACGATATAAGCAGACGTCTTGACAGCGTAATACATAAAGTAAGATGGACAGACGAAGAGCTTATAGGCAAGCTGATTATAGTAGATAACGGCATGTCGGAAGAACAGCTTGATATTTGCAGAAACTACTGCATTGAAAATAACTTTCTTGAAGTGGCAAAACCAAACGAACTTAAAAATCTAATATTTTCTATTGAAAAAAATAATGTAAAATAATTGCATTTCATGCAAAAAAAATGTATAATATAAGATATGATGTGTTATTTTGTTGAAAGGACTTGCAATGGAAGATCAGACTTTAAAAATAGAGGGTACGGTAGAAAATGTTTTGTTCCGCAACGATTCCAACGGATATACCGTTCTTGATATCGATACAGGCGGAGAGCTTGTAACCGCCGTAGGTGAATTAGGAGATGTTGAAAGCGGAGAAATACTGATTATCGAAGGAATTTATGTTACGCATCCGAAATTCGGAGTACAATTCAAGGCCGAATACTGTGAACGCAAGCTTCCCAACACATCTGTAAACATATGCAAATATCTGTCTTCCGGCGCTATAAAGGGTATCGGTCCTGCACTGGCTCAAAAAATTGTCGACGTATTCGGCGAACAGACTCTTGAAATTATGGAAAAGGATCCCAGGCGTCTCCTTGAAATCAAAGGCATATCCCCCAAAAAATGCGAAGACATTGCCAACGAGGTTCAAAAAATATTTAATTTAAGGCACCTTATGATTTTTCTTTCTCAATATGGAATTAAAGCGGGGTACGCTATGAAAGCATATCAGCAATGGGGATTGCAGGCAATTGAGCTTGTTAAAAGCAATCCTTATTGTTTATGCGGATATCCGATTAACATGCCGTTTAAAAAGGCTGAAGAGGCTGCCAAGGAAATGAACATTCCTTCAGATTCGCATAAACGGCTTCAGGCGGGATATACATATATACTTGAAGAAAACGCTAAGGCCGGGCATTCATGTATTCCGATAGATAAATTCGAAAAAATCTGTTGTCAGTATCTCAAAATCCGTCAGTCTGACTTTTACGACGTTTATAATGAAATGACAGACGACGAGCTTATTTTTGAATATTTGAAAAATGACAGAGGCTTTGTATACCTTGCAGATTATTATAATGCGGAAAGATATATTGCCGGAAGAATATCTGTTTTGAAAGCTTTTTCAAGTCCTGAGGATTACGACTATGAACAGCTTATAGACATGGAAGAAGAACAGAATAATATAAAATATGAAAAGCTTCAGCGTCAGGCTATAGCTACGGCTCTTTCAAGAGGCATCATGATTATGACGGGGGGGCCCGGAACAGGAAAAACAACTACTCTCAACGCTATAATATCATTATATGAGAAAAAAGGAGAAACAGTATTGCTTGCGGCTCCTACGGGACGAGCGGCAAAAAGAATGTCGGATCTCACCGGAAGAGAAGCAAGAACAATACACCGTATGCTTGAAGTAGGATATGATCAGAACGGAAAACTCAAATTCAAGCATGACGAAAGCAATCCTCTTGAAGGAGACGTCGTGATTGTGGATGAGATGTCAATGGTAGACATAATCTTATTCGAAAGTCTGCTCAGGTCACTTAAGCTTAATTGCAGGCTTATTATGGTAGGCGACATTGACCAGTTACCGTCAGTAGGAGCCGGAAATTTACTGAAATCACTTATAGAAAGCAGATGTCTGCCGGTTATAGAATTAAAAGAAATTTTTCGGCAGGCTGAAAAAAGCTGTATAGTTACAAACGCGCATAAAATTGTAAAGGGTGAAATTCCGGATCTTTCTCAGAAAAATAACGATTTTTTCTTTTTTAAACGCACAGATCCTTCATTGGCTTTGAATCTTATAATAGATCTTGTCAAAAAAAGATTGCCGAAAGCATATAAATATTCTCCGACTGATGATATTCAGGTGATTTCACCCTCCAGAAAAGGCATACTTGGCGTTGTAGAGCTTAACAAGGCATTACAGGAACAGCTTAATCCTAAAGGTCCTTCCAAAAAAGAGGTTAAATCGCAGATTTATACCTTCAGAGAAGGCGACAAAATAATGCAGACTAAGAATAATTATGATATTGTCTGGAGCAAGGACGGCGAACAAGGAGCGGGCATTTATAATGGCGACATAGGAAAAATACTTAGTATAAATCGTGCAAGACTTGAATTAATAGTTGATTTCGATGGACGTATAGCCGTCTATACCTTTGATATGGCTGATCAGCTTGAGCTTGCATATGCGGTTACTGCCCACAAAAGTCAGGGAAGTGAATTTGAAGCTGTTATAATTCCGCTGCTTGGAGGTTTTGACAAGCTTTATTATAGAAATCTCCTTTATACTGCCGTTACCAGAGCCAAAAGATTACTCATAATCATAGGAGACGAGAAAATAGTATCCAAAATGGTTCTGAACAACAAGAGAACAAACCGTTATACATGCCTTACCGCTATGCTGAAAGAGGAAATGAGAAGCAATGAATAATATCTCACGTTTTATTCTGGATATCTTTTTTCCTAACCGCTGCCCAATATGCAGAAAATATATCGAATGGAATAAATTCATATGCAAAGACTGTGAAAACGTTCTGAAAACATATACAGAGGGTATATGCCGGCAAGATACGGAAAACGAACGCAGCTGCATAACCGCTCAATTTGATCGTATCTTTACATGCTATTATTACGAGGGCAAAGCAAAAGACGGTATTTTATCTCTCAAGGACGGTCACAAGGAATTCGGATATTATATTGGAAATCTTTTAGGTGAAAAAATTTCAGACAGCGGAATACGGGCTGACGCTGTGGTTCCCGTTCCGATGTCACGAGAATCGTACAGAAAGCGCGGCTATAATCAGGCGGAAATCATAGCTGAAAGAATATCTTCCGTTTGCAGCCTTCCCATAATAACCGACAGTCTTTATAAAAATAAATCAGCGGCTCAGCATACCTTAGGGTTATCGGACCGTATTGAAAATACGTCTGCATACGGCCGTGGCAGCCGACGGCTTGACAATATGAAAATAATCTTATGCGACGATGTTATAACTACCGGAAGCACGCTTAACAGATGCGCCGAGTTATTAAAGGAATTGGGCGCGTCTGTTATTTTCGCGGCTGCAGGGACAACAACAAAACTGAAAAAGGAATGAAAGAAATATGGCACAGGATATTGGAATAGATTTGGGAACCGCTAATATCGTTATTGCGGTAAACGGAAAAGGAGTCGTATTAAACGAACCTTCCGTAATTGCAGTTAATAAAAGGACAAATAAAATAGTGGCAATAGGCAAAAAGGCATATAGAATGGTGGGTAAAGCGCCGGAGTATATTTCCGTTATACGTCCTCTTTCATGCGGAGTTATTTCCGACGATGAAATGACTCAATGTCTAATAAGAGAGTTTGTACATAAGGCCAGCGGTCACAGGCTTGTTAAACCAAGAATAGTTATTTGCGTTCCGTCTTTTATAACTGACGTTGAAAGCCGTGCAGTTGTTGAAGCAGCCATGAACGCCGGCTCAAGAAAGGTTTATCTTATTCAAGAGCCTATAGCCGCAATGCTGGGCGCCGGTGTAAATATGTCTAAGGCAAGAGGTCATCTTGTAGTAGACATCGGAGGAGGCACTACTGACGTAGCGGTCGTTTCTATGAACGGAGTAGTAACCTCCCGTTCGATAAAAACCGCCGGAACAATGCTTGATCAGGCTATTGTAAGATATGTACAGAAAAGGCATAAGCTGCTTATAGGCGACAGAACAGCCGAACAGATAAAAAAAGAGCTTACAAATCTTTATGATCCCAGCGACGATGTCAGAATGAACATCGGAGGAAGGAATCTGCTTAAAGGTCTGCCGGAAATGATAAATATAAGTGAGCTTGAAGTATTCGACGCCATTGAAGACGAGGTATTTGAGATAGTTGACGCCATAAGAAATTTGCTTGAGGATACTCCTCCTGAATTAGTAGGCGATATTTATGAAAACGGTATTCTGCTGACAGGAGGCGGAGCAAATTTAGGAGGTATCGACAAGCTTATTAACAGAACTCTCGGTGTAAAATGTAATATTGCCAAGGATCCTATGGGATGCGTGGCAAGGGGAACTATTCAAGCCTTCAAACGTCTGGACAGTCTTCTTGACGGCTTTGAAAACGTCGCTCTTTATCAATATAAATAACAAAAAACTGACGCCCTGTAAAGCGTCAGTTTTATTTTTATTCAATTATTACATCAGGAACAGACTCCTCGGGCTCGTCTGCCGGGGGATCTGTTGCAGGCGTCTCCGGTTCGGGAGCCTTGGTCGGCGCTTCCGTCGGAGGCTCTGTAGGCGCTTCCGTAGGCTCTGGATTCTTAGCGTAATAAACCGTTAAAATTTCATCATCGGTTATATTAATTTCCTTACCCGGACCCGGACTTACTTTAGTAACATATCCGTCCTCATATTCATAATTAATCTCAGTTACTTCGGTATAAGGTATATTTAACTCATCAAGAAGCTCCGTATATTCATCAAATGTATAGCCTTCAAAATCAGGAACCTCAACCTTTTCAGTTCCCTTGCTGACTTTGATTTTTACCGTATCTCCTTCTTTGATTTTCTTTCCCTTCTCAACTTCCTGCCAGAAAATCAAGCCTTCCTGATATTCTCCGTTATATTCAAAATCAGCGCTGATTTTGATATTATATTTTTCTTCGATTTTTGATTTAATATCCTCATATCTCTGTCCAATCAGATCCGGCATTTTATTTTCCGCTTTAGATTCCTTGGTTTCCTCCGGCTCTGTTTCTTCAGTAATATCTACGATATTATCGCTTATTGAGCTTTCGTCGCTTGAATAATTATCTCGAAGCCTGCTGCTGTTATCTCCGGTAAATAATTTAAATAAAATTACGACTATCACCAGAATTATAGCCACAAGCAATACGCCGATTATAACAGGAATCTTTATTTTATCAAAGGTTGAAACATCATTTCCCTCAACCTCAGCCTCGTCATAATCATCGTAATCGTCGTATTCATCATCGTAATATCCGTCTTCGTCTTCCTCAGGCGAATACAAATTTTCATCATCAGTATACTGATCGTTTTCATATATACCGTTTCTTGATATAGTAAGCGTCTGAGTCTGACCGATACCTATTGCAGGCTGATCAAACAACGCTGTAACAAGCTCTGTTATTGTTTGTATCCTGTCATCTCCCGAAAGACTCATGCCCTTCATAATAACATCCGATACATGCTTTGGTATATTTGAATTTAGCTCCTGAGGCGTATATAGATTATCCTTCTCCAATCTTACATTTGCAGAATCAGGCTTGGATCCCGTTAAAATTCTATATAGAACAGCGCATATACCGTAAACATCCGTCCATGTTCCCTGGCGGCTTGCCGCTGAATACTGCTCGGGTGCAGCATAGCCTGAGAATATTTCATTTTTTAGTTCGGTATTAGCCGTTCTGACTGCCGATATACAGAAGTCAGTAAGCTTTAATTCGCCCTTATCAGTAACATATATAGTATCCGGACTAATTCCCCTGTGTAAAACTCCGGCATTATGTACAAGACTCAAGGTAGTAAAAAGAGGCGGAAACATTGCGGAAACCTCGCTCCAGCTCAGCTCGCCTGCATTTTCCTTCAGATAATCAACAAGCCTGACTCCGTCAATATATTCATATACCGCATAAGTCGAATTATTCTCCGCAAACAAATCAAGAGTAGGCGATAAATGACTGCTCAGGCTTCGCATTTTGGCAAGGGATTTATTAAGCTCGGTATATTCAGCCATGAGCGCCTTGTACTGTGCAAGATTATTATAATTTACGCTTATAGTAGGCTTGCCCTTTACTCTGACGCATAATCCGTCAGGCATATATTCGTTAAGCAGCACCTTGCAGCTAACTGCCGTATCATACGCTATATAAGTAGCTCCCTGACCGTTTGAGCTCAAAAGCTTTCCGACCAGATATCTTTCATGAAGAACAGTTCCCGGTATAATATATGACGGAAGAGACGGGGTATTCTCTACATAGCCGCAATTCGGACAAACCTTGGCCGAACCCTTATTTTCCATACACCCCATACATAGTTTTCTTTCAACCATTCTGACCTCCGTAATTTATAAAAACAATAAATCATTATTAAGAAATTAACACATCATAAATTATTTTATCAGTTATCCCGAAGGTTGTCAATATCTAAGGCTATTAATTACCGTTTCATTTCCTAATTGTATTATTTCTGTAATCTTTTTTTATTATTTTTAAATAGATTTACAGGATTATTGTAAATTAATGCCGTATTATATAAGCCCTCGATTCATCATTTCCTGAACTGCCAGCATAACTCCTGTTTTTCCGCTTGTATATGTAATTCCGCCCTGCATCCATACAGCATAAGGCTCTCTCAGCGGAGCGTCTGCCGAAAGCTCGATTGAAGCCCCCATATTAAAGGCTCCGGCGGCCATAATAACCTGATTTTCATATCCCGGCATATCCCACGGCTCAGGAGTTAAAAAAGAATCCACCGGAGCGCCCTTCTGTATTCCGCAGCAAAACGCCTTTAAAAGCTCCGGCTCTCCAAGCTTTACTACCGTTATAATATCGCCTCTGGTTTCCTTGGCGTCAGGAAAGCACTCAAATCCCAAAAGACTGAATAAGGCGGCGGCAAAATCCGCGGTCTTTTTAGCGTTTGCCACTATATCGGGAGCTAAAAACAGACCGAGGAACATTTCCTTATTCTGCGAAAGCGTACAGCCTACTTCCTTTCCCATGCCGACGCAGGTCAATCTGTAAGAGCATAGCTCAATAAGCTCTTTTTTACCGGCAATATATCCACCCGTACGGGCAATTCCTCCGCCGGGATTTTTGATAAGCGAACCGACTATTATATCGGCTCCCGCCTGAATCGGCTCAGCGGCTTCAACGAATTCTCCGTAACAGTTGTCCACCATAATAACCGCGTCCGGATTGGCTTTTCTTACTGCCGCGCACATCATTTCAATATCCGAAACCGTAAAAGCGGGTCTAAGAGAATAGCCCCTCGAACGCTGTATGTAAGCGACTTTTGCATTCTTAGACTTTTCAGATATTAAGTCATAATCCGGGGTTCCGTCTTCCTTCAGTTCAGCGCTGTCATATGTAACACCGAAATCGGTCAAAGAACCGTTGCCTTTTATTCCTCTGATACCTATTACTTCCTCAAGAGTATCATAAGGACTTCCCGTTATTGAAACAAGCTTGTCCCCTTTTCTTAAAATTCCCCACAAAGCCGTAGAAAGAGCATGGGTGCCCGAAACAAAATTATGTCTGACCAAAGCGTCTTCAGCTCCGAAAACCTCAGCATAGACCTTGTCCAAAATCTCTCTTCCTATATCTCCGTAGCCGTAACCGCTGCTTCCGTAAAAGCACTGCTCGCTAACACGATTATTAATAAACGCCGACAAAACCTTGGTTCCGTTATATTCCTTAATTTTATCTATCTCACTGAATACGCATTTTTTTTCCGCCTCTTCAGCAAGCTTTATAAGCCTTGGACTGAATTTAAAAAATTTGGTATTAGTCATTATACTGCAATTTTCCTTTCAATATATTGTCGCTGCCGTTTTTTGATTTCTCAAGAACATATTCCTCTGAAACAGCCTTAAATCCAATTTCCCTGTAAAAGCTTTCCCGTATATCCAAAGCATAAAGGACCGCAGTTTTTCCCTGCTGTTCAAGATAAGCTGCAAGCCAGGTAAGAAACCTTCTTGCAAAACCGCCGCCCCGCGAAGCGATTTTGGTTGCAACCTGTCCCACAAGGACATGGTTATCTATATCATATGAAATTGAAGCCGTCGTACATGATTTATATGTCATAACTCGGCTTATTCCATGCCTGATTCTATGCGAGGTATCCGCAAGCCAGAGCGAATAATCAGACAGATTAGGAAAGCCCTCGGTCAATATACCGTAAACATCGTCAAGAGCAGGATTAAAATCAATTTCAGACTCGTCGATTAAAGTCTGTTCGGAAGACGCAAGCTGAAACGTGGTTCTGTGCAGCCGATTATATTCCCTATTGGAAATCATACCGATTGCCTGACTGGCGCCTTCTATTCGAAAAGGTTTATACATATCAACAAAGGAATTTATCTCATCTTGGTCAAAATCCTCACCGTAAATCAGCATAGTTGAATTAATCACAAGAATAACGCCGTTTCCGCTCTTATAGAATCGGCAGAAATCGTATCCTGTTCCGTAAGCGTTTAAATAAGACAGCATCCGTCTTCCGCAGCAGCTTTTTTTAAGAAGCTCATAAGATATATTTTCGGGATTTTCTATAAGTCTTATCATATGTCCATTTCAGCCGCCTTTTCAACAATTGCATAAATAATATCCGCGCAGGCTTTTAGATCCTTTTTATTTGCTATGCACGACGGAGAATGAAGATAACGGCATGGAGCCGAAACGGCAATTGTTTTAACGCCGCCTCTTGAGGTATGGATTGCTCCGCTGTTGTTACCTCCTGCAATCAGGCTTTTAGTCTGCCACGGAATCCCCTTTTTCTCGGCCTGTTCAACAGCCGCGTTAAATAAATCACGGTCATACATCGTACTTCTGTCCATAAAAGATACTACGGCTCCCTTCCCCAGCCTGCAGACCTGTTTGTTCTCAGATATACCGTCAATATCTGCGGCAGTCGTTGTTTCCACAGCAATTGCAATATCCGGATTAACTGTATACGCCGCCGTTTTAGCGCCTCTGAGCCCTATTTCTTCCTGAACTGTAAACGTAAAATACAAGTCGTACGGAAGCTCGCTGTTTATCATATCTATCAATAATGCGCAGCCAAAACGATCGTCTATCGCCTTAGATTTTATTATGTCGTCTCCTAATTCCGCATATTCTGAAACAAAATACGCATAGTCGCCGGGAGCCGCATATTTTTCAGCCTCTTTTTTATCAGCCGCGCCGATATCTATATAAAGAGAATCCATTTCCGGAGTTTTATCACGCTCTTCTGCCGAAAGATTATGAACCGCTTTTGCTCCGACCACGCCAATCAAACCCTTTGAGCCAACCGTTACCTGCCTTCCTATAACTACTGTCGGATCAATTCCTCCGACTTCAGAAAAAGTCAGGGCGCCGTCAGACTGAACAGAGGTAATAATAAATCCTACCTCGTCCATATGAGCGTCAAGCATAATTTTATTTTTAGGAACTTCCCTTCCCTTTTTAAAAGCTATTATGTTTCCCATACTGTCAACGGAATAATCCGCGTTATCCTTTATTTTATCTATTATAAAGGCTCGAACGGCTCCCTCGTCTCCGGAAGCTCCGTTTAAGCGGCAAAGCTCTTTAAGATTATTCAGCATTCAAAATCCCTCCTTTTATAAATTCAGCCAGCAGGCGTCCGGTATATTCCAAATCATCTATCTTAATTATTTCGGAGGGAGTATGCATATACTTTAAAGGAATAGAAACAGTTCCTGCCATGCAGCCGTTTTTGTTCACGCTGAACTGATCAGCGTTCGTGGAAGTAAGACCGTTCATAACCTCCGTCTGATACGGAATTTCTTTATCCTTGCATATATCTATAAGTTTATCGGATAACGCTCTTGAAAGAGACGGCGAAATGCCTATCATAGGACCCATTCCCAACTTTCCGCATTTATATTCACAGTCGCCCTGAGTATATGCAAAGCTTACATCTACCGCCAACGCAATATCCGGTTCCACATTAAACGCAGCCGTTTTCGCTCCTCTTTCGCCCAGCTCCTCCTGTACGGAAAATACGACTGTAAAGCCGGGAGTTTCAATATCCTTAAGAAGCTCAAGCGCATAGAATACTGACGCTGCTCCGCAGCGATCGTCAAGTGCGCAGCCGGTAACTTCATTATTAAGCAGTTCTCTGAAACGTGTATCAAAAGATATGGCGTCGCCGGGAGAAATCAACGATTTCGCTTTTTCGTAATCTAAACCCGCGTCAATAGCCATATCCTCTATTTTCAATACCTTATCCCTATCGCCGCCTGAAAGATGCGGCGGAACCGAGCAGACAGCGCCTCTCAGCTTTTTTCTTCCGTGTATAATTACTGACTGTGCCGACAGCAGACGTCTGTCTATACCCCCTACATTACCGAATCGTATAAATCCCTTTTCCGTTATGGAAGTAACAATCAGTCCCACCTGGTCAATGTGAGAATCTATCATTAAATACGGACAGTCGGCTCTTCTTTCTCCGAATTCTCCGATTACATTTCCCGATTTATCTATATAGCAGTTTGCCGTATAATTACGAAGTATATTCAACGCTACTTCTGCCGCGTTTCCTTCGCTTCCCGAAACTCCGTACGCTTGTGATAAATCTGAAAGTATTTCTTTTATATCCATCAGGAAAGCTCCTTAACTAAATTTTTAAAATGTATTCCTCTAGCCTCAAAATTAGGATATTTATCAAAGCTTGCACAAGCCGGCGAAAGAGTTACAATATCATTCTTTTCAGCAATAGCATGCGCCTGTGAAACTGCTTCCTCCATCGAATTGACACGAATTATTTTCAACTCACCGGGATTAAAACCTGCCGACGACTTAACCGCCTTTTCAATTTTATCTGCGGTAGCTCCCATTAATATAAGCGCTTTAACCTTCTTACAAACAGTTTCAGCCATAGGCTCAAAGGGTATTTTTTTATCGTATCCTCCCGCTATAACTATAAGCTTACGATTAAATGAATTAAGTCCCGCCAGAACCCTTGTCGGACTTGTGGCTATACTGTCATTATACCATTTAACGCCGTTAAGCTCCCTCACAAATTCTATTCGGTGTTCAACTCCGCCGAAATTTTCCGCCGTTTCTGCTATTATTTCAGCGTCAGCCTCGCCCCATACGGCGCTAATCGCCGCAAGATAATTTTCAACGTTATGAATGCCGGGGATTCTGATATTATCCTTATGGACTATACGGCTGACCGAGCCGTAATCGTTATAACAAAGGTATCCTTCGCTATCCAGAAAGGCTCCGCAATACGGAACATCCTTTCTTGAAAATTTTATAAGACAGCCTCTTACAAGATCGGATAGTCCGTTTGTTATGTCGTTATCCATATTCAAAACCGTTTTGCTGAAAGCGCCCTGATGCAAAATCAAATTCTTTTTACTGTCAATATATTCCTCCATTGTACCGTGTACATCAAGATGATTAGGCGCTATATTAGTCAGCACCGCCACGTCGGGAGATTTTCTCATTGATATTAGCTGAAAACTGGAAAGCTCCACGACTGCCGCGTCGTTTTCGTTTATTTTCTCTATATCCGGCAAAAGAGCCTTTCCTATATTTCCGCCCTTGAATACCTTTTTTCCGAAACGAGCCAAAATATCCGCAATTATTGTAGTTGTGGTAGTCTTTCCGTCAGAGCCGGTAACCGCATATATTTTACATGGACATAAATCAAAAAAAAGCTCCATTTCCGATGTAACAGCTACGCCGTTTTTTCTCGCTTCAATCAAAGCAGGATTATTAAAATACATTCCCGGCGCTCTGACTACAATGTCAAAATCACATAAAGAATCAAGATATTTTTCTCCCAAAATAAAATCGGCGCCGACTTCTTTCAAATCTTCATAGGTTTCGCCCATTTCCTTTTGACTCTTCCTGTCGCATACAGTTACGTCAATACCTTTTTTCAAAAATAATTTTATTAAATCTGTATTTGAAACGCCAACGCCTATAACCGCTGTTTTTTTATTTTTAACGCTGTTAAAAAACCGTTCAGATCTATTCATTTCTTGCCTCCAAAAATTATCATACATATATTTATTATATACATTTTATGAAAAAATAGCAACTATTTTTTTGAAATCAAGTTAAATATTGGTTAATAAGAAAAAATAATAAAATTCTCTTGACATTTATTATCTAATGTGTTATAATAATAAAGCTTTATGAAATGCGCCAGTAGCTCAGTTGGATAGAGTGACTGGCTACGAACCAGTAGGTCGGGGGTTCGAATCCCTCCTGGCGCACCATATAGCACTGACAAAATAGATGAAAGTGCCAAAAAGCCCGTAGCTACGGGCTTTTTTGATACCCAAACGGCGAAAAAAAGAAGTTAAAAACCATAGATGAAAAAAGCCGAAAAACACCGTCTGAAAGGATTAGAACTCCCGACATTTAAATATTTCAGAAAATGCAGGCATATTTGAGAAAAATAATCTCAGATATGCTCTTTGTAAATATAAAAAATAGTATTTGATTTTGTTCTCTAAAAATGACTTAAACTGTGAAAAGCCTTGCAAATACAGGCTTTTCCAAAGATTGTGGCAATCGAAATAATAAGAATTTTTACCGCTTTGGTGCCCAAATGGTACCCGGATTTCCTGTGGCGATATAAAACGATACGGGCAGATATAAGAAAAACATACTGTTCGAGAGCGAAAGCACTCGTTACTTTTGCTCTCTTGGTTACCACGCAAGCAGGGGCAGGCGCATTTGTCAACGGCGGCGCATTTATGCGACGTTCATCTTGACCGTTGACGAGGGCGGCTGGCTCTGCTACTTCATACAAACGCAAGGGAATAATAGAAAAATTCATATATAGGTGCTATAATATAAACATACAAAGTGGCAAATTTGAAGTTGGAGGACATTTATATGCAGTACTCAATATGTAAAAAATTTGACATAGACCAAATGTGCCATCTGCGAAAAAGTGTTGGATGGAATGAATTAAAAGCAATGATATCAAATCCCCAAATGGAAAATCTTTTCAGTATCATATGTACGGAAAACGGAAAAATGATAGGATTTTTGAATGTTGTAAGCAACAATGTGACTGATGCTTACATTCAGGATGTTATGGTTGCACCTGAATTCCAGGGAAAAGGCATAGGTACAGAGCTTATGAACAGGGCGATATCAGAAATCAAGGCAAGAGGCATCTATATGATTTCTGTAATATATGGAGAAGAAAAACTACGCTGTTTTTATGAGAAATTTGGTTTTTGCACCATGCTTTGCGGCCAGTTGGAGACCAGATTTGAACAATGACATAATGCGCAAAATTCCAGTTTGATGTGGGTTTGGGATATTCCCAACAAGCCAAAAACTCTCATTCTGTCGCGGACGAAAACGAGTGATTTTTACGGAAAGGGTACCCCTTTCCTATGCTTGCTACGGAACTTTTTGTAAAGGAACAGAATGGAAAGGATAATCTGAACAGGTAGCAACTTGCTTTGAAATGTTACGCAGTTAAAGAGTGTTTTTGAGAAAAAAGGTATAAACACCTTACCTCATCAGTTTTAGTGCTTATACTGCCTTTTCTGCAAGGAATATAAGCACTCTAATGCCGTAACATGAAGATGTAAAAAAGGTTGTCCTAAATTACCTTTGTGGGCGTGATAACACCGCCTATGCCTCTGTGTATTGCCTTATTTGTGGTGCTAAAATGGTGCCCAACTTTACAAAATCAACTTATACGGAGACATGAGAAGATACACGCAAAAACGGAAAAACCATTGAAAATACAGGCTTTCTTCTCGCTTCAATAAATACTTGCAAGAAGTTATAAGACGATTTTCGTCTATAAAATCTATAAAAATAGTACACAAAATTTCAAGGACCGTTTTGTCTGATATCACGAAAGTGATGTTAAACAAAGCGGTCTTTTTTTATGCCCTGAAGGAGGCGACAGCAAAAGGCATATAGAAACCGCAAATAAATATTACGGAGGGATAAAATGAAAAAGTTAAGTTTTAACAGTACGCTCAATCACAAGAGGGACGGTTACAATACCTATGAGGTAAGTGTGGAAAAGGTCATAACTCTTTGCAGCGATGAATTTTCAAAGCTGAAAAACTTCACCCTTGACGATAACCGTTACATTGCCCGGTATCATAAACAGATGTGCATAGACAGCGAAAATGTTGCACACTGTCTGCTTTTTGTTGACAACAAAAGCGGCGACGGAATACTTGTCGATTCCGAGGGCGCAAAATACGCCCGAAAGTCGCAGTTCATTCCCAATGCAAGAGCATTGATCGAAAACAACGAGCTGACCGAAGCTGAAAAGAGAATACACGAAAGGCTTAAGGAGATCACAAAAGGTATAGCCGTGAAAGCACATTGCGGAGATAAGCGCGTTTATTTTGAGGATGTTCTCAACGAAGAAACTATGGACGAGATCAAAACTGCTTTCATTCGGGCGGTTGATGAAATGCTTGAACAGCGTGAAGATATCCGTTCTGTACAGATCAATGAACTTGATATTCC
>OCHJ01000203.1_pt1 | contig 91098 bp, 70 predicted proteins | sample 1538381 | NCBI WGS metagenome assembly OCHJ01 (sample SAMN04571688, study PRJEB22368) | human gut metagenome | biome: human gut; material: stool | host: Homo sapiens | place: Luxembourg | collected 2012-06-29 | reverse complement strand
CCCACTTCCCACAAAAATAAAATCCGCCCCCGTTTTCACGGGGGCGAACTCATCAGTATTTCATTAAGTGGGGTTTGGGGCGTAGCACCAATGTGGGTTGTCGGTCGTTGGTGTCGCTGCGTCTGTGCATTGACAGCCATTTGTGCCGTTGCATCGTGCAACGGCTTTGTGTGGCTGTCATTATGCGTCCTTGCATAGTGGCTTTGTGCGACTGACTACAAGCGTCCTTGCTTGGTGAGGGCGACAGCCCCACTTCCCACAAAAATAAAATCCGCCCCCGTTTTCACGGGGGCGAACTCATCAAGTCTTTAATTTATAAATATTAAGCCCTGAAACTCACGCTGTTCTCAGATTACTGGAGTAACTGGAGAATAGCCTGAGGCTGCTGGTTAGCCTGAGCGAGCATAGCCTGAGATGCCTGCTGAAGAATGTTATTCTTAGTGTAGTTGATCATCTCTGTAGCCATATCTGTATCTCTGATCTGAGATTCAGCTGCTGTCAGGTTCTCGTTTGTTGTTGTCAGGTTGTTAACTGTGTACTCAAGTCTGTTCTGAAGTGCACCAAGACCTGCTCTCTGCATAGATACTGTCTTAACGGCACTATCTACCATTTCGATAGCCTTGTTTGCAGCGTCCTGAGTAGAAACGTCAGCACCGCCTACACCGATTGATGTAGCTGACATATCGTTAACGTTCAGAGTGACTCTCTGGTCCTCAACGCCGTTAGCACCGATCTGGAATGTAAGACCCTGTCCGCCACCTGCGATAGCGTCCTTACCAACACCTTTACCGTCTGTAACGTCAGCAGCAGCGATATCGCCTGCTACGTTGAAATATACCTTGCTGTCACCGTCAGGATCGTTAGCATCTGTGAACTTAACAGAATAATCATAGCCAGCCTTAGCTAAAATGTTAGCGATATCCTGCTCTGAATATGACTTACCTGTAGCGAGGTGTAATACGATTTCATCACCGTCAGTACCTGTTGTAATATCAACATCTTCCTTACCAACTGCTACGTCAGTTGAAACAGCAATTGACTTGAAAGTGCCCTTTGTATTAGCAACTTCGCCATAGGTGTTAGCTGTGAAAGTAATGCTATCAGCAGAACCTACACCGCCGTTTGTACCGTCAGCAACTAAAGTCTTAACATCAACATCAATAGTTGAACGAAGACCTGCTTCTGTAGCTGTTGTATCGCCACCTGTATTATCCATCTTTATGATACCTGCATCAGATGTGTACTTAACGTGGGGGGGAACAGCGTTAGTCTGACCTGCGTTCTTAGACTGTGTAGCGTTATCAATAAGGTTCTGGATATCCTTGTCTGTGTATGACTCGCCTTCAACAAGGTTGATTGTGAGCTTTGTACCGTCTTCGTTCCAAAGAGCGTTTTCGCCACCCTTGCCTGAAGCAGCAGCAGCAAATGAAAGTGTTGTGCCTGCAACGTCAGAAGTTACTGTCATCTTAGCGTTAAGAAGTTCAGAAACCTTACCGTAGTTAGCACCGTACTTGTTAGCGGCCTGAGCACCGCCGAGTGAACCATCGAGGAGCTTCATGCCGTTGTACTCTGTAGAAGAAGCGATTCTGTCGATTTCGCTCTTGAGTGCGTCAACTTCGAGCTGGATAGCTTCACGGTCTGTATCATCCTGGTATGTACCGTTAGCTGACTGAACTGCAAGCTCTCTCATTCTCTGAAGAATTGAGTGAGTTTCGTTTAAGCCGCCTTCAGCTGTCTGGATAAGAGAGATACCGTCGTTGGCATTCTTTGTAGCCTGTGAAAGACCACGGATCTGTGAACGCATCTTTTCAGATATAGCCAGACCTGCAGCGTTATCGCCTGCACGGTTGATCTGATAACCTGAAGATAACTTCTCAGTTGCCTTCTTTGTACCTGAAACGTTGATGTTCATCTTGTTGTTAGCATTGATCGCATTTAAGTTATGCTGTACTACCATACCTGCCATTTTGTTTTCCTCCTTGAATGTACTCCCGAAATCCTTTTCGGAAGTCGTTGCCCTTATAGGGACTTGTTTTTTGTTAGTGTGACCTTGCTTTGCGCTAAGCTAAAGTCATTTGGTGTTTGTTTTGCAAAACACTGCGGAAGTTATCTCCGCCTCCGCACAGGGCTCTGTGACCCTTACATTTATTATATCGGCACTTGTTTTTCTAAACTTTAGCCTTTTTGAAAACTTTTTTATAATTTTTCTGAGAAATTTTGTAGTGCGTTTGTGTAAAATTTACAATATTAACTGTCGGCTTTGCGTAATAGCAAAAACCGCCCTGCGTCACAGAGCGGTTACAGTCTGTCGATAAACCTCTTGTAAATATTGAAATGGGGTCGCAGGGGCGAAGCCCCCGACAGGGTCTAGGGGCGGTAGCCCCAGCAAAATAGCCCCTTCCCCTCGGGAAGGGGTTTGGGGTTAGGGATGGAGAATTTGCTCTATTTTATAAAAAATAGACTTTTTCTACAAGCAAAAACCGCCCTGCGTCACAGAGCGGTTTTGCTTGAATAATAGAGAGGTATATATGAAAACTTTCGTTGTACTTAGGCGGAGCGTGTATAGGGCGGCTTTTGCCGTCTTGCCGGCTCCAGTTATGTTAACCGTGCTTGTCGGCACGATATTTTTCAAGCCGAAACCTATCGGCTGATTTCGGTCGTCGGAATCCTTTCCTCTGACTGTGACTATAGTATACCCCCTTTTTATGAATCATATAATAACGGGCGATGAAAGAAATGTGAAAAATCTTGAAATGAAGGTGTATGTATCGTGGGGAATGTCCTTTAATGACGGGCAAATTTCATCACAAAAAGTAAATCAGCAGCATACATTGCTATCCGCCGGTAACGTAACTTACGCAATCCGCCAACAATCAGAACGGCGAATTTGAAGCGGCACACTGCCGCACGGTGAATTGTCAGCTATATATTTACTGACGTTAATCACAATCACCTTTCCCTATTTCTGCTCAGAAGAAACGTCAAAAGGGTGTGCCGTAAGGCACTCGCCGTACAACGTTGTTACGCTAATCATAAACATATAGAAAGGCGAATTGTCAACCATATATTTATCTGACGTTAATCACAAGTACCTTTTCCTATTTCTGTTCAGAAGAAACGTCAAAAGAGTGTGCCGTAAGGCACTCGCCGTACATCGTTGTTACGCTAATCGCAAACATACAGAAAGGCGAATTGTCAGCGGCAACTTGCCACGGAAAAGCCCCTTGTACCTTAGGGGGTGGTACAAGGGGCTTTCCTTTGGGTTATAATTCAGAGGCTATATAAATAGATGAAATCAAATTTTATAGCTACGATATCAGAAATCAACTTCTGTATCGTAGTAGCAGCACTTAAGCAGCTTCTCCATCTCTTCCTGTGTAGGAATACGAGGGTTAGAACCTGTGCAAGCATCTGCGATAGCATTCTTAGCGATCTCAGGTAATCTCTCCAGGAATACGTTTTCGGGAACGAAACCGTTTTCTGTAGGATAGCTGTCTGCGCCGTAGTTCTTGATGCAGTGAGGAATCTTCAGTTCGTCATTCATCTTACGCAGATAAGCGATGAGGAGCTTTACCTTTTCGTCGTCATTTGCACCGCCAAGACCCATAAAGTCAGCGATTACACCGTAACGCTTCTTAGCTGTTTCATCCTTTGCGTTGAATGCGATAACCTTAGGAAGATACATAGCGTTTGCGGCACCGTGTATGATGTGTGCGCCGTAATCAGCGAATGCTGCACCTGTCTTGTGAGCCATTGAGTGAACGATACCGAGCAGAGCATTCGAGAATGCCATACCTGCGAGGCACTGTGCGTTGTGCATTGCATCACGCTTAGCCATATCGCCGTTGTAAGAACCAACGAGGTCGTTCTGGATCATCTTGATTGCGTGAAGTGCAAGAGGATCTGTAAAATCGCAGTTAGCTGTTGAAACGTATGCTTCGATAGCGTGTGTCATAGCGTCCATACCTGTATGTGCTACGAGCTTCTGAGGCATTGTTTCTGCAAGATCGGGATCAACGATAGCAACATCGGGAGTGATCTCGAAGTCAGCGATAGGATACTTGATACCCTTGTGGTAATCTGTGATGATTGAGAATGCGGTAACTTCAGTAGCTGTACCCGATGTAGAAGAAATAGCGCAGAAGTGAGCTTTCTTTCTGAGTTCGGGAATACCGAATACCTTACACATATCTTCAAATGTGCAGTCGGGGTACTCGTACTTTATCCACATAGCCTTAGCTGCGTCGATAGGAGAACCGCCGCCTATTGCTACGATCCAGTCGGGCTGGAACTTGAGCATTGCGTCTGCGCCCTTCATAACTGTTTCAACAGAAGGATCGGGTTCTACATTCTCAAAGAGCTCAACCTCCATGCCTGCTTCCTTAAGATAAGCCTCAGCCTTCTGTAAGAAGCCGAAACGCTTCATCGAACCGCCGCCAACGACGATCATTGCCTTCTTGCCCTTAAAGCTCTTTAATGCCTCAAGTGCGCCCTTGCCGTGATAAACATCTCTTGGTAATGTAAATCTCATATGAAATTCCTCCTGTTCGGCTTATAGCCGTTATTGATCTATATTTAGCTGTTATCATCGTGCGCCCTGCGTTATGTATTTGTGTTGCAGGACTTCTTTCTTTTGTTCGTTATTATTTTAACACACTGAGTCGGAATTGTAAAATATATTTTAGGAATATCGGTATATGATTATCTATATAACAGTATCGAATAAAATCCGCACAAATCCGCTTTTTATTGCCATTTGCCGTAGTAAAGCCGTTTGTGAGCCTTTTGTAACAAAATTGTGAAAAGTGCGTAAAAAGCTAAATGTCAATATATGGCTGATTTTTTAATGGATAAATATTGCATTACTGGAACTTACCAAAGTGTCTGTCGCCCCTGTCTGCCGCAGATAACCGCTTTGAAAATCAAAGAACGCAGAGCATACACCCTGCGTCCCTGCTTTTTGAAAAAGTCTGTTATTTATAAAATAGAGCAAATTCTCTATCCCTAACCCCAAACCACTTCCCCGTGGAAAGGGCTGTGTATGCTTTGTTGGCTCTGCATCGTGCAGAGCCTTTGGGCATACACGCCCGGCGTCCGTGCCGGGCTGAGTGTGGGGCTGCCGCCCTCACCCCGCTTGGGGCTACGCCCCAAACCCCGTTTTCAAAAAATATAGGTTTATTGATAGACTGGAACGCAGAGCATACACCCTGCGTTCGCTGTTTATTCTTCTTCCTTTGTGTTCTGATACGTCTTTAATATATCCTCCGCAACGGCTCTTTGCGTCTTTCTAAGATCCATTGCCTGCTTTTGAATATGCCTGTGCGCCTGTTCTTCCGTCAGATTCAGATACTGCATAAGCATTGACTTTGCACGGTTTACTATCTTCATATCCGATAACTGCTGTGACAGCTGGCGGTTTTCCTCCTCCAGCTTTGCCATTCCGATATGAGCCACCTCGGCAAGCTTTATTGTCTGTATAAGCATAGCCTTGTTGAAGGGTCTTGGGAGAACGAACGCACCGGTAAACCGTATCTTTTTCTGCACCTCGTCGGCAATCTCGTGCTTGGCAAGCACCACTATGCCGTTTTTTGCGTCTTTTGCTATATCTGCGACAAGATCAAGCCCGAATTCGTCCGAAAGGGGAGTGGAGATGATGACGCTGTCAAACCTTGATATGTCTACGCCTCTTACGATAGCGCCGCTTGTGAAAGTCGAGATGTTGTCGCAGTCAAGCTCAATCAGAAGTCCTGCTATGCTGTCGCAGATTTCGCTTGTTTTGCCTGCTATAAGTACATTCATTCCGACACCCTCTTTCGTGGTATTGAAGCTCCCCGTACCGCTGTGTATTATGATAGCGAAGCCGCTTTATCTATATCTATTTTCGTCTGTTGTCAGTTATGCGTGTAAAGCTGCTTGTACGGGCTTGCTGTATTCGGTGACAGCTTGTAGAATCTGCCCTTTAACAGCTCGTTTGTGTTATATCCGAAATTCTTTGCGAATTCATCGACATATTCTTTTATATCGGCCTTGTCGCTGTCGTCTGCGACCTCGCACGAAACCTGTACGGGAAGACCCTTAGGCGCTTCGTCGCTTCTTATATACATATGACCGCCGTGCATTCCCGTTCCGCAGAACGAGCCTATCGGCGCTTTGCCGTCACAGCCTATGCCGAGAACGATTATTATTCCGCCTGCCTGATATTCGCCCAGAAAATCTCCGACCTTGCCGCCGATGATTATTTTCGGATAGAATTCGTGGTATTCCTTCATATGTATTCCTACACGGTAGCCTGCGTTGCCCTTTACGAATATCTTGCCCGAACGCATCGCATATCCTGTCGTATCACCGCAGTTTCCGTGGATGAATATCTCGCCGTTGTTCATTGTGTCGCCGATAGCGTCCTGACCGTTGCCGTGTACTATGATAGTGCTTCCGTCAAGATATGCGCCCAGAGCGTTTCCGGGAGTTCCTTCAACCGTTATCGTCTTGCCCGCAACACCGCAGCCGATATAACGCTGTCCCATAGCGTCGGTTATCGTTATATCGTTGTCGTCACATTCGACTATCTTTTTATTAAGGTCGTAATAACCTATTTCGTTAGCATTTAATACTGTCATGGCTTATCCTCCGTTATTGCAGACATTAAGGACATCATCAGTGCTTTTTGCCTGCGAGCTTTTCTTCACGTCTTGCCTTGCCGAACATCATCATCTGCGGCTTATCCCTGAGAAGATCGAGATCTACCTCGGTAAGCGGTATCTGCTCCTTTATCATAGAGGTATAGATACCTGCTCTTGCTACGTCGCCCATAAGTATGAAGCCTTTCAGCAGACCGTCCTTGAATACCAGCTTCTTGTAGATTTCCTTGTCTGCGTCCTCGGTAATGTCCTCATCGCCGTCATAGCTTCCGGCTGTTATGATATGCAGACCGTAGAAGCCTATGGCATTCATCGGTATAGCGTTCAGATAAAGCGTTTCCTCGCCTGCCATATTTTTACCTGCGACCTCGCCCTGCATAAATGCGTTAGGCAGAAGTGCGAGTATCCTGTCGGTATTTGACGAACAATCGTGGCTTACTGTGCAGTCGCCTGCGGCATAAACGTTGTCGATCGTTGTCTGCTGGTGAAGGTCGGTTATTATACCCTTTTCAACCTTGCCGCCCGCATCGCTTACAAGCTCTGTGTTAGGCCTTACGCCGACAGCTATTACAAGAATATCAAAATCCACCGTTTCGCCGTTTGTCAGCTTCGCACTGTTTTTTGAGAACTGCTCAACGCTTGTGCCGAGGATAAATTTCGTTCCTTTATCCTCAATGTGCTTTTGCATTATCTCGCCTGCACGGACATCAAGAATACTCGGGAGTATCCTGTCCGCAAGGTCAACTACAGTAATATCGGCATTCAGATGATGAAGTGCCTCCGCACATTTAAGACCGATAAGACCTGCACCTATTATAAGTACCTTTGTGCCGGCTGTGACTTTTTCACGGATAGCCTTTGCACTGTCCCACGTCATGAATGTGAACTTGTCCTCGACTTTATCAATGTCCTTCATCGGAGGAACAAACGGTTTTGAACCCGTTGCTACCAATAACTTATCATACTGTACTTTCTCTCCGTTGTCAAGTACCACACAGCCGTTTTCGATTTTCTCGGCACGCACCGAGAAGATGGTCTTTACGTTGTTCTTCTCGTAGAAATCAGGCTCTCTGTAGTATATCTTGTCGTCGGCGACCTTGCCCTCAAGCCAGTAGCTTATAAGCGGTCTTGAATATGTGTGATATGCCTCGTCCGTGATTATCGTTATACTGCCGTCCCTGTCAACCGAGCGTATTCCCTGTACCGCACCTATTGCGGCGGCGGAGTTTCCTATGATAACATACTTTTTCATTTCGCTCCTCCTTATCTTTCCTCAAGGACGATAGCCTTGTTCGGACAGCCCTTTACACAGGCTGGCTCTCCGTTGTTGTTCTTCATGCAAAGGTCGCATTTCTGTATGACCTTTGAATCCTCGCTTGTTACGATACAGCCGTAAGGACAGGCAAGCACGCAGGTGTAGCAGCCTACACAACGACTCTCGTCACACGAAATAACGCCGTCCTTCTGCGATAAAGCGCCTGTTATACAGCTCTTTACGCAAAGAGGAGTTTCACAGTGACGGCACTGCACGGCAAAATTTATTCCGCTGCCTTCCTCGACCTTTATTCTCGGTATCGGCTTTTTGCCGTTTGCAAAAGCCTTTATCATATTTTCGGCTCCGCTGTTTGCGGCGGCACAGTAATATTCGCACAGATGGCACGCAAGGCACCAGTCCTCGTTAACGTAAACTCTTTTCATTTTACTTCTCCTTTATCACTGACCTGCGTGCTGTATGCCGAGTATCTCAAGCTCTTTTTCGTTAAGGCCGATACCTCTGAGCATAAGTCTGTTGCCCTTGAGAGCCTCTACGGAGTTGATGCCCATACCGCCCATCATTTCCTTGATCTCGTGATCCCACGCATGAACAAGATTTACAAGACGCTGATAACCGATGTTGGGGTTAAGACGCTTTACAAGGTCGGGGCGCTGTGTTGCGATACCCCAGTTGCACTTGCCTGTCTGACAGCTTCTGCAAAGGTGACAGCCGAGCGCCAGCAGAGCGGCAGTGCCGATATAACAAGCGTCCGCACCGAGTGCGATAGCCTTTACCACATCCGAGCTTGAACGGATAGAGCCTGCGACTACTACAGAAACCTCGTTTCTGATACCCTCGTCACGCAGACGCTGGTCAACGCTTGCGAGTGCAAGCTCGATCGGGATACCTACATTATCTCTTATTCTTGTGGGAGCCGCACCCGTACCGCCTCTGTAACCGTCTATTGCGATAATGTCCGCACCCGAGCGTGCTATACCGGAAGCGATAGCGGCAACGTTATGAACTGCGGCAATCTTTACGATGACGGGCTTTTTGTACTCTGTAGCCTCTTTCAGTGAAAGAACAAGCTGACGTAAGTCCTCTATCGAATATATATCGTGGTGGGGGGCAGGGGAGATGGCGTCCGTTCCCATAGGGATCATTCTGGTTCTTGAAACGTCCTCAAGGATCTTTGCACCGGGGAGATGTCCGCCGATACCGGGCTTTGCACCCTGACCCATCTTGATTTCTATTGCCGCACCCGTTTCAAGATAATCCTTGAATACGCCGAAACGTCCCGATGCGACCTGTACTATAGTATTGGGGCCGTACTGATAGAAGTCCTTGTGCAGACCGCCCTCGCCCGTGTTGTAGAATATGCCAAGCTCCGTAGCCGCTCTTGCGAGGCTCTCGTGAGCATTACGGCTGATAGAGCCGTATGACATAGCCGAGAACATGATAGGTGTTGAAAGCTCAAGCGTAGGTGACGTTTCCGTCTTTACACTGCCGTCCTCGTTGAAAGAAACGTTCTTCGGCTTCTTTCCGAGGAATACCTTTGTTTCCATAGGCTCACGCAGAGGGTCGATAGGCGGATTCGTTACCTGAGAAGCGTTGAGCAGTATCTTGTCCCAGTAAACGGGATATTCCTTCGGGTTACCCATTGCCGAAAGAAGAACGCCGCCCGTTTCCGCCTGCTTGTAGACCTCCGTCATTATCTGCTGGCTCCAGTTGGAGTTGTTCCTGAACTTGTTGGGGTTATCTACTATCTTCAATGCGCCCGTAGGACAGATACATACGCATCTTTGGCAGTCAACGCACTGCTGGCTGTCCGAGATCATCATATCAAGATCTGCGTCATATCTGTGTACCTCGTTTGAACACTGTCTTGCACACGCCTGACATTTTATGCAACGGTCCTTATCTCTTATAACATCAAATAAAGGCTGAAAATAATTAAGTGCCACTGTTACCGCTCCCTTTCTTACTTCTTTTCGTTCAGCTTGACGATGATAGGCTCTCCGCCTCTCGGTGACCAGATACGGTCAACAACGGGACAGATGGCTCTTATCGCACATTCCTCGCTCGCAAGGTAAACCATATCGCCCTTTTCTGCGGCAACCATTGAACGCAGCTTAAGTCTGTCGTTGAGTGCCATAAGGCCTCCGTCAAAGCCGAGGATTATCGAGAACGGTCCTGTTATCAGCAGGCTTGAGAATACGTTTCTGAAGTATTTCAGCTTCTGTCTTTCGCTCTCGCTGTATTTATCCGAGTCTATCTCACTCCAGAAAGGGGCGGCGATTATCTTCGCTATATCTTCAAGACACAGCTTCTGCTTTCTGTTGAGGAAGTCTATTATATATGTGATTACCTCTGTATCTGTAAGCAGATTGCATTTGTAACCGTACATTTCAATATATCTTCTGTTTGCGTCGTAGGAAGAGATCTCACCGTTATGTACTATGGTATAATCAAGCAGTGCAAACGGATGAGCGCCGCCCCACCAGCCCGGAGTGTTCGTGGGGTATCTGCCGTGCGCTGTCCAGGCATATCCTGCGTATTCCTCAAGTCTGTAGAACTTTCCGACATCCTCAGGGTATCCTACCGCCTTGAATACGCCCATATTCTTACCGCTTGAGAAAACGTATGAACCGTTTATCTTGTCGTTTATGTTGATAACGCACTGAGCGACAAACTCTCTTTCGTCAAGCTGACTTTCGGTGAGCTTTGTCGGCAGGGGATTCACGAAATATCTCCATATCAGCGGCTCGTTTGTAATATTCGGGTGCTTTCTCGTGGGGATACGGGAAAGGTTCACCACGTCAAAATGCTTGTCAAGAAAACGCTCGGTTTCCACCCTGGCCTCGTTTGAATCGTAGAAAATATGGAATGCGTACTGATCCTTGTACTCCGGATAGATTCCGTATCCTGCAAATCCGCCGCCCAGACCGTTTGATCTGTCGTGCATATAAGATATAGACTTTACTATCTTGTCACCGCATATTCTGTTGCCGTCCCTGCTTATAAAGCCTGAGATAGCGCAACCGGCGGGGATTCTGACCTGACCTTCTTTTTCCAGCATAAGCTCACTCCTGTTCGGTGTCTGTTTGTTTCTGAACGTTTTTTGGACGTTTTGAATCTGATAATTTCATTTTTGGGGACAAAAACAGCAGGCAACAGATGAATCGACCTGCAAATCTGCGGAATTTTGTAAATTAACCGTAAATTCAAGGAGTATTTGCAGTAAAATGAAACGTTTGCTTCAAATTTACCGCCATCTGAAACAGCTTTGTTTCGTTAATTGCCTGCAGCCGTTTTGACTACAGTTGTAATTATATCACGGGTTTGCGGTGTTGTCAATACATTTCTGCAAGTTTTTTAAATGAAACTTGCAGAATATTTTCTTGCAATTTTACATTCCGATTATGCAAAATGACGGCAGAACCGCTGTACCGTCATTTTGCAAAAACCGATTGTTATTATAACTGCACTGTGAAATATATCACCAACACTGCTAAAACATTTTCTGTACCGACAAGGCATTAATATTTTCGTAAGTATATCTGTACAACTGCACTAACATTGACCTTTCAAAAAAACGCACTATCCCTTGCCTCGCACCACGTTCTTGCCTCCCTTGTCAAAGGTGAGGTGCTGTCGCCCTAAAAAATTCGGGCGACTACCGGAGGGATTGCTACGCCCAACCTCTTCATCTCACATTAACACTTTCCGGACAAAGTAATAAAGCACCCTCCCGCAACATATATTTGTACTAAAAAAACGAAAGCAGGTAACGCTATGGTAAAACGCAGAAGTTACAAAGCGGCGATAAAGAAGCTCAGACCTTTTGTGAAAGGAGCTGCAGCCGGAACAGTGACAGCGGCGGTTTTTACCGTTATCGGTGCATTTTTGTTTAATATTGCCGATGCTCCTTCGGGAGCCGACAGCGTAATGGCGTATGTTTCGCTCGGCGCATCTGCTGTCGTCTGCGGAATGTTCTTCGGCGGCGGCAGAGGGAAAAACGGCTTTGCGTGGGGAACGCTCGGAGGCCTTGCAATGTTCGCTCTTTGCTTTGCCGTCACACTTATATCCGGCGGATTTACCGGAACGGAATTTCTGCCTAAGCTGATAAGCTCAGCAGTGTGCGGCTGTATCGGCGGAATAATCGGTGTCAATATTGCGGCAGAGCGATAAAGGCCTGCCGATAAAATATTTCTATAGACAAACAAAGAAAAATGTGGTAGAATTACCTTATTCCCCGTGTATAACAGGGTATTTAACGCTGATGTAAAAGGAAGGATAAAAATGAACAGTTATTCAATAGAAACGCTTGCGGTTCACGCAGGCTATGAAACGGACGAAGCTACAATGTCGGTAACTCCGCCCCTGTACGAAACAAATGCCTATGTGTTCAAGGATGCCGAACACGCAAGAACGCTCTTTGAGCTTAAAGAGCCGGGCAACATCTACTCAAGGCTCCAGAATCCCACCTGCGATATTCTTGAACGTAAGGTAACAGCTATGGACGGCGGTGTTGCGGCACTCTCGTTTGCGTCCGGACATGCCGCTATATTCAATACTATAATAAACCTCTGCAGTGAGGGAGATGAGCTTGTTTCGTCCATAAACATCTACGGCGGTGCGATAAACCTGCTCGGAATCACATTAAAGAGAATGGGCATCACGGTAAAGTTTGTTGACCCCGATGACCTTTCCGCCTGGGAAAATGCCGTGACTGACAAGACAAGGCTGTTCTTCACCGAGCTTATCGGCAACCCCAACGCAAACGTAGCGGATATTGAGGAGATCGGTAAGATAGCCCACAAGCACGGCATCCCGTTTGTAGTAGACAGCACCTTCACAACACCCTATCTTTGCAGACCTATAGAGTGGGGCGCAGACCTTGTTATCCACTCTGCTACAAAGTTTTTGGGCGGTCACGGCAGTGTGATGGCAGGCGTTGTAGTAGACAGCGGAAAGTTCACTTTCAAGGGTAATCCCAGATTCCCGCTTTTCAACGAGCCTGACGTATCATATCACGGTGTAGTGTTCGCCGATCTCGGCGAGCTGGCATTCATCTCAAGACTCCGTGCGCTCATAACAAGAGATATAGGCGCCTGCCTTTCAGCGTCTGCGGCTCACACCTGCCTTACAGGTATGGAAACGCTTGCTCTGCGTATGCAGCGCCATTGCGAAAACGCACTTGCGGTAGCAAAATTCCTTGAAGCTCACCCTGCCGTTGAAAAGGTAAATTATCCTGCACTGCCCTCAAACAAGTATTACGAGCTTTGCAAAAAGTATTGTCCCAAGGGCGCAGGCGGTGTGTTCACATTCGTTATCAAGGGCGGCAAGCCCGCAGGCGAGAAGTTTATGAACAGCCTTGAGCTTTTACAGATAGTAGCTAATGTCGGCGATGTAAGAAGTCAGGTTATCCACCCTGCTTCAACAACGCACAGCCAGTTATCGCCCGAACAGCTCGTAGCCGCAGGAATAAGCGAGGGTACGGTAAGACTTACTATCGGTATCGAGGATATAAACGATATTATTGCGGATATCTCTCAGGCGCTCGATAAAGCGACTAAGTAACATAAAATGATGTTTTATGGGGTTTGGGGCGTTGCCCCAAGCGGGATGAGGGCGGCAGCCCCACAATTAGCCCGGCACGGACGCCGGGCGTGTATGCCCAAATGCTCTATGCAAGGACGCATACAAGTGGTCGAACAAAGTCGGTGCAGGACGCACCGACAATAAACGACCACGATTGCACAGATGCAGAGCCAACAAAGCATACACAGCCCTTCCCATGGGAAGGGGTTTGGGGTTAGGGATAGAGAATTTACTCTATTTTTTAAAAAACAGACTTTTCTACAAGTTGGTATTAGCGCCCAAACCCGCCCCCGTTTTTTATAAAAAATTTATAAAACCCCTTGACAAACTCTTTTTGATGTGCTAAAATATATTAGTAAATTTACAAGATATGCGCCAATAGCTCAGCTGGATAGAGTATCTGGCTACGAACCAGAGGGTCGGGGGTTCGAATCCCTCTTGGCGTGCCAATTTACATTAGTTACACTTTTAGGGATACTACAGTAGTAGTGTCCTTGAAACTGTAAATAAAATCATATATCACACAGCAGAGCAGGTGCAACTGCTCCACTGTGATAATATACATTTTGTGTTCCGACTCATAGTTTCGATTAACGCTCTCGCATCTCTCCGTAGCTTAACACCTACCCAGTCCGATGTAGCTCAACTGTATCAGTAGTACAGTATGTATACTCGCTCCGCAGAATGTGCGGCGTTTCTGAACTGTGACTGTTAGTCGGTGGTTTGCAGTAAATCGGTGTTTACTGTTCCTCTCCCGTGTTACTCACGCGATGTTCTCAGAACTAATGCGTAGTTATCTCGGCTGTAGGTCATCTCTGACGATGGTCGGCATTCAATTTGTACTGCCTTTGATATGCGGCAGGTGGGGATATACACTGCGGATTTACGCCTTGTATATCAGATTAAAAACACAAGAGCCTCCAGCGTCTGGTAAACTTCTGAAAGCTCTTGCAAAATTGTATTAAATGTGCTATAATAAAGCACACTAAAGGCACTATTGCACTAAGTCAGTCAGATGGTTTCGCATCGAGCTGATGAGGGGCTGTATCGTTCTTGCAGGAACTATACAGCCTGTGTGTGGTGTTTTTTTATTTACTCTATTATACAACACTTTTACAGTTTTGTCAATTCAATTGATGTAATGTATAGTATATTGATGTAATGTATAGTATACAGAATTGACAAAATGCGGGTGAGTGTTTGTGCAATTTTTTGTTTTGTGAAGCGGACAATTACACAAGGACAAAGCGAATGTACGGAGAAATAAAAGAAATAGTGATCATATTGTAAAAAGGAGTAACTATATATAACCGATTTTCTGTTTGCGCTTTTATCATTTTTCACTTCTTTTCATTTTTCTAGTATTGAATATACCATGAAATTTTCTATTATATAGCATCCCTTATTTTCAAAAAACCGGTAGATGGTATCTATATAGGTGCAAATTTTATGAGAATCAAAATAGCCAAACTTTACATATCTCCCGTTGTGTTTCACGGCTATGTTGAAATAAAAAAAGAGTCCCTTCTCGAAATGGAAAAACACGAACTTGTTATTTTCTTTTTGAGTGGAGCGGTTGGCAATGTCTTCTTGATTGGAGTTTCACTATTACTTGTTAGCAATTTCATTAATTTTTATTTTTCCATTGTTAATATCTGTTATGCAACCGCAAGCGTACTGCCCTTTATAATAGGAAATAATGATATGACTACAATGATAAAGGTTTTGAAAGAAAAACAAAAGATGTCTAAAACTGATATTTGATATAGCATTAATGATTAGAAAGGTGATTAGGTTGGTATGTCCTTACTGCAACAATGAAATGGAAAGCGGAATGATTGTTATTTCTGCCACAGGAAGTGTACCGTGTGCAATTATCGAGTGGTACTCTGAATAAAAATGCAAAAAGGGAATATTCGGCATATCCAAAAAAAGCAAGGTCAATATAAAAGATCGAAAAAATGGACATTTTTGCTCACACTATTGTTCTCATTGTTGTAAAGCGTTTTGTGAATTTGAAACAAAGAAAAACGGAATCGCTTTAAATTTAGTGTTCTGAAAAAATTATCGTTTTTATAGAGATGAGCAAAACATGAAACAAAAACTAACAGAAGTCGCAAAATAGGCAAGTATCAAATAAAAAAGCAGAAAAACGGCACAGCAAAGCTGACATCAGCCGAACAGAGCTGAAATCCGGCAGAAATATTCAAAACAACTCGTCAAGCAATACACTTAACGGATTTAAGACTGCGATAAGAGCTTTCGAATTTAGTGACAACAGTTGCGTGAGCGACAGCGAGCAAAGCAATATGAGCAACAGAATTAAGGTTTTGTGCAGCATTAAAGCTATGCACCCAAAGACGTTCCTGACCGGTCTGCTTGAAACGAGAGTTGTAACGCTCAGCCTCTGTTCTGAGTGCATAAATCTTCTTGAACGAAACACATTCACGGTCAATGGAAAGTCAGTAATCATCGGGAAGCGTGACATATTTAGTACAACCGCGAGTTTTTTTGCCATTGTTCCAATTCTTGTGATTGCATGGACAACAGCCTGATTTTGAACGTTTGAACGGACAGCAGTATTTTTGGCGAGTTCTGCCATTGCCAGAGAATTTGCCGTCTTTGTGCATAGCGAGACCGGCTTCACAAATCGGATGACCTGTTGAAAGCTTCTTCGGATTTTTAGTGTTACGCTTGTTGATGGGAATAAAGCATTCGCCGTGATAAATATCTTTGACGGCATTGTAAATTGCCTTAACATCGTAACCTTTATCAGCAAAAAATGTGCATTCCTCAATTGAAAGAAAATCATTGGTTTGGCTTAGAATATCAAGAACGACAGTGCTGTCGGCAACATCGGCAGTAGTTGTCATTTCAAAGATTGGTAAGCCTGTAATGCAGTCAACTAGAATATGATTCTTGTAACCCCAATAGTATTCAAAATTACGCTCGTTATGCTGATTTGAAGCGGTATGAACACCCAAACCGCAGTCTTCGTCAGACTTAGGCTGATTGCCTTTTGCAAACTTGTTTTTAGCGAAAGATTTTGGGTTATTCTGCTTAGTATTTGCACTTATGGGAGTAGAGTCGAGAGCTATGAATGAAGTGTCGATAATACCCATTTTGGACAACTTCAGCACTTGAGACTGCATAAGCTTTTTAAGCAGAGCGTTATCAAGATTTCTGATGAAACGGTCGAAAGTCCAGTAGGACGGCAATGGTTTCATGATATTGAAACCGCAGTAATGTGCGATTATCAGATTGTTATTGAGATAGTCCACTAAATCTGTGATACAGGAAAAACATTCGCATTTTATAACAATAAAAGTGCAAAACCTTGCTCTTTTTGAAAAACCGATTCTCCCTGTTTTTGCGGCAGCTTCGGGAAAATGAGATAGGCGAGATTAAGAAAAAGCTTCTCATAGAATTGTGCTTTCGGTGCAGATGTGAACAATGTGATGTCCTGTAAAATTTCTTGGCGATAGATAACAGCCAGCCCCTTTCGTGTGGTTTTCGTACAATTTAATTATACCAAAGTTGGTTGGCTGTTTCTATATATTTTTAGTGATAAAATTATTTTTTGTGTCCTGCAAATCCGCTTCTTTTCTACGTTTGCGGCGTTTTGCTCAGGGCTACAAAGAATGGACAGTGGAGGTGGCAGATGTTACGATAATGCAAGGTGCGAAAGTGTGATAGTAATAATGAAGGAGGAGATGTTTTACAGTCATAAGGAAAATCTGAAAATTATACAATTTATAAGGCAGTATTTCCTGAGTTATAATATATTGATGAAAGGATTGGCGAAAAAACAAATATATATAAATTTTTGAAGTTATGTTAAAAATTGATACAGATAATTGATTTTTATGATGTATCAAGTTGTAACCTAATGCCGCAATGTTCCCCGCCTTTATAGGCGGCATGTTCCATTCAGACTATCGTAGGTGAATTACTGCCTTACAGAAAAGCTGAGGAGCTAACGCTCCTGCGGCAAGATTTCTTCGTCACAGCCGATGAAAAGCTATGCTTACATCGGGCTTTATTCCGAGTTAAAATGAAAGGAAATTATCAAATGAAGCTTAAGTTCATACATAAAGCAAAAAGAATATTTATAACCATCTCATCATTGTCAATAATTGCGGCGATCTCTATAGCGGTTGCATCATCGGCCAGTGCCGCAACACATTTTACAAGCTACACCCCTAAAATCAAATATAATAATGGCAACATTGATTACTGCTATTATGTTGATGGTTCTAAAAATGTTAATCTTACTGCAGGCGAGTATTTTGTAAATGGTAAATCATCTTGTTCAGCACATAGTGTTTTCAGTCCTGAGGCATCAACTGCAACATGTGGATGTTTTGACGGTTGTTATCAATGCTATGGGTTTGCAGCATTTGTGTATAAAGGTGTATTTACTAAAAATTTATCTGAATCAAAATGTAATGATTTTGGTTGGGGAAGCGACAACAATGATTATTTATTCCTAACCGCAAGAAACTTGAAAATTATGATTTCCGATTTACCGGTGGGCACGCATTTGAGAGTAAGAACATCAAACAATAATAACCACTCTATAGTTTTAGCGGGAAAAACTGATACAACAATTACAGTTTATGATGCTAACGGGTGCGGATCTAATTCCAGCTTATTAGAAGCTGGATCGTCAAATTATTCAGGACATTGCCAAATAAACAAACAGGTTTTCACATACAAGAATTTTGCCAAAAGATATCCTCGACTCGATTATATGCATAAAGGAGCTTAATATGAATGACAGATTAAGATTAATATTGTTGGTTATGGCTTTATCGGTCACAGTAGCTTTAACAGGCTGTTCTCAGCCCGAACAAAACAGTAGTATAGCGGCAGATGATAATACAACGTCCTTACAAAGCAGTATCGATACTGTTACCGATACTTCAAAAACCGGGAGTATAACAGCACCCGAAGGTAGTGAGCTTGTAAAAACGCTTACCGATAACAATAATAACACCGTGGAGCTTTACGGATATAAATCGGGTTCCGATGAGCCGTTTATATGCTTTATTTCAATTAAAGATAACGACAAAAAACCGATTCAGCAAATAGAAATCAACAAATTCAAAACCTTTACCACAGACAGCGGAGATAATGTATATGTTTATGCAGATGAGAAAACCAAACAAGGCTATAGAATTATATTAAACACAGACAATAGTATTAAATCGGTAGAATATTGTGAGGACGCATTACAATACATAAAACTCATAGAGGATATTAATAAAGGCAATACATCTATCGAAGAACCTGTGGAGGAATTGCCGGAATTCTATACCGAAGACCCCGAAAATGAAATGTACCTCGGCAACGGCGAATTTGTAAAGCTTGCCGACCTTGAAGCCGATCCCAATGCGGCAGGTTCATATATTATCCGTGGTTCAATGGGCGGTTATGAATATGAACCGTTTGACAACAACAGCATAAGAAATCCAGATGATTACGATTTGAACGAAATGAAATGTATAGGCTCTCAAAAAGGACCCGTGGTAAGCAAGGATAAATTAATAGTACATGAAGGCGACAGCATCGGCAGTAAGGGTCTGATAGTAGACTCGTGCTACATCAGCGTAGCACCTCGCGTAATGTATAGCGAAACGCTAAAAAAAGATATTGGCATAGGCTATGATGTAATGGACGCAAAAATAACTCTGACGGGTGAAGTAACCTTTACGGGTATACTGCTTGCCGAACGCTACAATATAGAGAATTCGGAGCATGATGGCGAAAGCAGAATACTGTTTATGCCTTATTCTAAGGAATACCATGAGGCTGTGCCGTTCCTTTTTGATGTTGACGCTCAATATAAAGGGAGTAGCTGTGCTATGTTCTATAATTACAGCTGGGGCAATCCGCAGTTTGCGATTACAACAAGCGATGGTGTTATAAATATCGGTTATTTAAAGGATTGCGACTTTTTAAGTTCCGATACATTTTCAGAGGATGTGTATTATAAAGAGGCCACAATAACATTTTCAGAGATTACTTATATATCCACAGAAAGAGGCGGTATGAGCGGATTAATCGGTACTGTTGTATCGGTGGATAATATATGTGAGCTTGGGAAAAAGAAAGAGGTATAATATGATGATAATCAAAAACATAATAAAAGCAACTATAGCAACAACAGCTGTAATTTCATCGGCATTTGCTATGGTGTTACCAGGAAACGCATTATCACCTGTCACTTACAAAGCAGCATCAAACTACAAGTTGGTTCCTATGGGACCAACATCATGCGTAGTCATGTCATACACTATTAATCAAAGTAAACAAACAGCAACTGCAAAATATGTATTCGACGGTGGGACGGAGGTTCCAAACGGCGAAAAAAGAGTTTCAGTGGTTTGTGAATTAATAATTCCTACAAAAAATGGAGAAACTGTCATAAAGAATAAGACTAACGGTAACGGCGAATATTCCAGACTTGAAAAAATGACAAAAACAGTAGCATTGACTGATGCTGAAAAAGCAGCAGGATACAAAATACAGTTTGTAGATATATCTATAAATTACACTTCTGGTACATACAAACCATTCTGGGCAGTCAGCTACACATATTAACTTTTGTTTAGCGACTGCACGTACGGTGGCACAACATGACGTGTTATAAATGTATCTATAAGACAAAAAAGGAAAAAAACGAAAGATGCTCCTGCGTGTAAAATATAATTACTGCTTATGTTTTTTGACACAGATAATAAAATAAAAACATAAATACAACTTATGAAAGGGCAATATTATGAACAGGAAATTAAAGCTTATAGGCACTGCAATACTGATTGCTACATTTGCGTCCACGTTTTCCGCCTGCTCGGATACAAAAACAGATGAACAGGCGAGATATATGCGAGTATACGGAACAATATATAATGACGGCGAGTTGATAGTTACCGAAAACGCAGTACTAAGCTTTTTACAGTATTCTGATATGAGTACAATTGCGCTATGCGGTCAGTCAAACTGCGACCACTCAAATGCTGTTACAGAGGACGGACTTCCGTGCCTTGCTTACGGCAAACAAACCTTGCCTTTTTTGTATAACGAAAAGCTTTACTGGTTCGAGGATAGATACGAAACCAAAGACGGAAAAGCAGTAGAATCCGCGGTACTTCACTCATCAGACCCGCTTGGTACTTCCGAAAAGGAAGTATGCAAAATAGAAGGCTTTTCCTGCGACTGGATAAGCACAAGCGTACTTAAAAACAACACCCTGCTGTTTTTCCCTTATCAGTCTGCTTATGACGAAAAAGGAGCGATTACAGGCGATAATACCAATCATTTCGGAGTGCTTGACATAGAAACCGGAAAATTTACCGATTTTGGTGCAACGGAAAACAATAAAACAAAGATTTTAGGTGTCTATGACAACAAATTTTATTTCAACAGCTCGGTGTACGACATTAAGACAGGAAAGTATAGTGAAAACACTATGCCGTCCGAGCCGCCTGCTGTCAGACTTAGCGATGATTACTATGCATATAACAATGACAGCAATATTGAAGTGTTAACTCCGAAGACCTCTGAACCGATTGTTATTCATAACGACAAGATATTGTCTGAAACCGTCATTTTGGGCGATTATCTGTTCCAATGCGATAATGCACAGTGGTATTATTATAATTTAAAGGATGAAGCTCCCGCAAGGCATGATATAAGCTATGGCGAAGGGCTTTATGCACAGGTATTGTCCGAGTACGAGGACAGCTATATTATCAGCGTCTATAACGCCGAAGAACAAACAGTAACAAAAGAAAAGGTAGCAAAATCGGATATTCTGGGGGGAGTAAGATATGGCAAAAGGATTAAGTAGAATAGCTTTAATAGTGGCGACCATTGCGGTAGTTATGTTAATCTCAAGTTGTTCAGATGTAACAGAAAGCTCTCAAAGTAGTAACAAAGAGAAAAGTGTTACAAGTCTTGTCGGAGAAATATATCGTGGCGACGGATATTTTATTCTTGACGAAAACGGTCTGCAAATAGTCAAGGAAGGTGCTGCCTATGACGAGAATAAAAAGCTATGGAACGCACCATTTGCCGCTGTGCGTAAAATTAATGATACTTTTTACTGTGACAGTTTTACTTCTCCTGATAAATTCGATGATAATATGAATTACAAAGGTGAAGTGCCGCAGGACAGCAAAAAAATGATAAAATTGCTGAAATCGGGTGATGTTACAGAAAGTGGGCTTACCGTCACCTCTGCAGTTTCGTCCGTTAAAGAAACACTCGAATACAATCGGGAAACAAATTCTACCGAGCCGGGAATATCGCAAACAGTATACACAGAAATCACATTAAGCGGAGAGGTTACTCTTGAAGGCGTATGTATGTAGTTCTTGATGAAGATCTGTACATATCAGAAGAAAACAGCATATTGTTTTTCCCTTATCCCGAAAGCTTAAAAAATGCACTTGGTTTTTCACCGAGGTTTTCCGGTGATATAGAGAGTAGTTATCTTACCTCCAATGCTTCTAAAACAAGTGTATTGCTATATGGCGATTGTGTATATTTTTATGCAGGCAACACAGATAACAGCGAGTGGCTCACAAAGGATTTCAGAAATAAACCGTTTGGTACAGCAAAATTAACGGTCAGCGATATAAAGCTTATATGGCAAAGCGATAGTCTGGACAGGTTTTCCTTTACGGTAAAAAATGCGGAAAATGTTCAGGCTAAAAAGTAGAGGTGTAAAAAATGCTTCAAATTAAAAATCTTAATAAACATTACGGTAAAAAACAGGCTCTTTTTGATTTTGAGATGACCTTTAAAAACGGGGTTTACGGACTTTTAGGCCCCAACGGCGCAGGAAAATCAACGCTTATGAACATTATTTCAGATAACCTTGCACCAGACTTAGGCTCGCAGCTTTGCTGGAACGGCACAGACATAACTAAGCTTGGCAGTAAATTTCGCCGTAAGGTCGGATATATGCCGCAACAGCAGGCGCTTTATGACAACTTTACCGCAAGACGGTTTATGATGTATATATCAGCTCTCAAAGGAATTTCTACAGCAGTAGCAAGAGAGCAAACCGAGTATCTGTTAAGTGAAGTTGAACTGCATGACGTAATGGATAAAGCTATCGGAGGCTTTTCGGGCGGCATGAAGCAAAGAGTTTTAGTTGCACAGTCCCTACTCGGAAGCCCCGAGCTTGTTCTGCTTGATGAGCCGACGGCAGGTCTTGACCCAAAGCAAAGAGTTATCATACGGGATATGATACATAAAACAGCAAAGGACAAAATTGTCCTTGTAAGCACACATATAGTATCTGATGTTGAAACTATTGCAGATGAAATAATAATTATGAAGCAGGGCAGAATTGCCGCAAACGGAACTGTTGAACAGCTTGTCAGTGTTCTCCCGCACGAACGCCGGACACTCGAAAACGCATATATGTTGCACTTTCCCGAGAAAAACACGGCAGGAGGTGCTATAGATGAAAATAGCTCTGTATGAGCTTTACAAAGCGTTAAAAAGCAAAGTGCTGTTAATATTGTTTGTAGCACTGTTTTTGCTGAATTTAGCTCTTTCGGCAACATATACGCCTGTCCTTGGCGTACCCGATGAATGTATTCGTGAAATTAACAAGGTATATTTATCTACATCGGAAGAGGAAAAGCTGTCTGTCGCAGAGAGTATTGCAAACAAATATATAAAAGACAATGTGCTACAGAATATATTTCCGGACAAGAAATATGAGGATAAATTAAATCGGGTAAAAAACTACAATACCACAATCAGGAATATCAAAAGCGAAGCCGAACAGCGTTCAAAACCATCGGTTTTTTCTAAGGAAAACAGCTTTACACAGCTTAGCTTCAAGGATATTTTCACAGCATACAACAATGTAATTGAAAATAAACCGTCCTTTTATCCCGACTACGGAACAGAACGCTATATAAACAGCGCAGATACCGATTTAATGATGCTTGTTTTTGTGCTTATGCTGACGGTTATTGTATGCTGTCGCGACAAAATGACAGGCATGGCGGCTGAGAAATCGGGCGCTTTGTTGTCGATACAAATCAGACTTGTATTTTGTTGGAAATTGTGCTATACTGGATACTAAAGGGGGAGTACTATGGTTGGTATGACATTTTCAACTATCACAGATGATGTTCAGCGAAATGAACTGCAAATTTTCTACACGGATAATTACAAGCGATTTATATACATAGCTTTGCAAAAAGTTCAAAATACCTTGGACGCCGAGGACGTAATTCAAGAGGTCTTTTCGGATATTGCGGATAAACCCGAAATATTCTTCAAAATTCCGAAATCGCAAAGGGTCACATTTGTTGACATACTCGTCCGAAACACCGCTATAGGTGCGTTCAAAAAAGAGCGTAATCGTATAAGCAAACTTCAAGAGCTTGATGATGAAATGATTGACGAAAGTATACAAATTGAAAATGATGTAATCGCAAAATCCACTCGCGAGGAAATTGTAAAATACATACTCACATTGCCCGAACAGCAGCGGACTGTTCTCAAACTGCACATTATAACGGGTTTGTCAATAAGCGAAATCGCCGAACAATTGAAAATATCCCGCGAAACAGTAAAATGGCATTTGAAAACGGCGAGGAAAAATATCAGAAATTTCATTGATGAAAGGAACAAGTGCAATGAGTGAAACTGTTCTTAAAGAGATTTTGTTGGAAGTACACGAAATTGAGTGCGGAAAAATTGACGAGCTGCCCGACTTCAAACCCTCGCTCCGACACCACCTAGCTATGAAAAGGATATTTGCGCGATTTGAAAGAAATACGCGTAAACTGAGAAAGGTGGGAACTATTCAAGAGCCGCCGATAACCGAGCATAGGATAAGAAGATACAATTTCAAACAGCGTATACTCATAGCTACAATTATAATTATTCTTATGACGCTGCTTGTGGGTTGCGTAAATGCTATTGTTAAATTTGTTTCAGAGCGTTTTAACGGAACAGTCTATGAAGACAACACACAGTTGTTTGTTACTGATTTGGAAAACTGCCCTCAGACGATAGAGTATCAATATACTTTAACCAATGTACCCGAAGGTTTTGAATTGATCGAAACCGTTTCAACTCCAAGCTATGTTTATATGGACTATAAGAATTTGCAAACCGGACAAAAAATAGTTTTTTGGCAATGGGTAAAAACGCATTTTTCACCGCATTACAATACCGAAAAAAACAAATTTGAGGAAATTAGTATAAACGACACTATGGGATTGTATATTGATTTTAGCAGTGATAACCGAAACAATTCTGTTTTTATATGGGATAACGGGGATTACATAATCGAAATATCGGCAGATTTAGACAAGGAAAGCGCATTAGATTTGTTGAATATTGCCAAACTTTAAAAATAGTATAAATTTGACCTACCAAAACTTACTTCTCAGAAGATGTATATAGTAGAGGGAGAAAAACCTCGGATCAAGGAGTTTCGTCTGCATATGAGATCGCAAGCAGTTGTAGAGCCGATTTGACAATTCAAAACTGCACGGCGTACTGTGAAGTCTATAGATATGATGCGCCATTGGCTTCGAACGAATGGCTGGTTGCTATGCGAGTGGGTGTTGGAAAATATAATGATAGTTATCATTATGATTACCATTTTTGGTATCGTGCAAGTGATGGTAAGTGGTATAATAAGCATGGACATCGTGCTGCTTCTGAGATGGTTTCAGGTAATGTAACAAATCCATCAAATGCGAATTCATCAGATGGTTGGAGTCTCGACTATTTTGATCAAAAAACACAAACCATAAAAACTTACACAAATTTTTATAGTAGCTCAACAGTCTATTACGCGGTTAAAAAATAAATGGAGGTATTAACTATGAAAAAAATAATTGCGTTGACTTTAAGCGTTGTTACTTTAACAACAGGGATTGTTTACTCAAGCGCTTCATCAAGTTCTGGGTATTCATCTCTAAACGAGTATGAATTACACAACGAGAGGACGAACGATGTGCAAAGCATTTTAAATGACAAAATAACTGCCACCTTATTTTCAAACGAACAAGGTTTACTCTGCGCAGAAGATAATTCAGAAGTTGTAGAAATGGATTTAGCAACACCTCAAGGATTTTATCTTCCATATGTATCGGAAATAAGCTTTTATCCCGCAACGTTAGCACAGCGTAATCCAAGCTCTTTTGAACTTGCAGGAATTGTTGATGAAACGACAATTTACACTATCTATCGTCGGAACGATGAAAGTATAGGTGATTATTATGTCTATGATTTCTATACATCTTGTCAAGGTGAAAACGCTAAACCCTTTAAAAAAGATGAAGATATTCTTCTTGCCGTTAAGAGCGCAAATGAGGAATCACAGCTTCAAACGCCTTTGAACACTGATAATTTAGAAGCTTGGAATTGGGGAGTTGCAGGTTTAGAAATACGTGTTTCCAAGCGACTTTCGTCAAAGGATTTTGAGGGCATTTCAATAGGTTCGACAATAGAGGAAGTAACTTCTGTTGATCCAATCACCGCAATTTCTCAGCCTGGAAAAAATGATTGGTGGAAAGATGAGTCATACACGCTCTTAAAATTTGACACATTCCATTATACAGACGATGGGATATTGAAAGTTTCATTTGAACGTAAAGCTATTGGTGAAGAATTTTTAGTGAGCGATATTGAGTTAAACAAGACGTTTGAGGTTAGCTATGATGGCAGTTCTCCTGTTGATGGACAACCGACTGTGAAGCTTAATATCAATCCCGAACACTTGCCCGATTAACTTTGATTAGAGCTTTGGAGTAACACAATAATACCAAGGGGACGGTTTGGACTGTCCCCTTTTGTCATTTAAAACAGGATTTAAGCTTTATTCTTATCAACAATACTTTAGATGCCCATGAGTCGTTTTCACGGGCATCTGTCGTCATTAAGCAAAACTGTAATAATGTGGGTTTAGCTTGGTATTCCAAAATATGGTATGTGTTCCCATATTTCTCGGATGTTTATTCATTGCATTTTCACTGCGTTCCCAGTGTAAATCAACGATTTGGCTATCTTCCATATTATCTCCTCCTAAAACATAAGGCACCATTTGATATAAAATATTGCACGAATTTTCAGATTTTGTCATTCTTAACAAAAGTGCATAGTAAAAATTGTCAAAAGCAACATATAGTGAAAGCTAATATATAAGGCTGTAATGGAGTTTTAGCAGCGTATTTAACAAGCCTCACTCCCTCGGCTTCATATACTCCGAATATGCGTAAGCGCTGTTCTTAACCGCACTCACAACTTGGTCAAAAAGGTACTGCTTGTAAGCCGTCCTGAGAATGCGGCTTTGCTCAACAATGCCTACATCAATGTAATCTTCCCATTCCCTATCCTGATACAAGCACTTGTCGAAATAAAAGAACAGCGCACCGAGGATGCTTGAAGCCGCCTCCTCGCCGCCTTTCTCTTCGTGGCAGTAAAAATCATAGTCCTCGCAAAGCTCCTGAAACAGATGATTTATTATCTCCAGCTTTGCGTAATCCTTTTTCTCCACAAGCTCCGACAAATACTCCGCCGCTCTGTCGGACAAGCCAGTAAACTCACAAACCGTTTTCATCTTGCCTTTCCGTGCGGTTGTGTTCGTCCTGCCGATAAGGTAGTCGGCGTTCACGTTAAGCACATTCGCAATTCTCGCAAGGATTTCAATATCGGGCATTCGCTTGTCGTTCTCGTAGTAGCCGAGTGTGCTTTTGGATATGCCCACCATATCTGCGAACTGCTCGATGGTGCAGCCATGCTCCTTGCGAAGCTCTTTCAATCTTTTTCCAAACACCTGTTCGCAGGTTGCTTTTGCTCTCATATAGGTGCGACACCGTATCGCACAGGACGTTCCTGTCGCACCATATTGTTCTATTTTCTTGTGTCATAGCCTTTTTTCTTTTCTTCTTCAAGCATTGCAACATACTGTCCGTAACTCATCTTCTTATCGAGAGCCATCTTCTCGACTTCTGATATTCTGATTTCACTTTCGGTTTTTCGTTTGTGCGGCGCAGTAAAATCAATTATCTTTGCAGGCATCAGCTCACCTCCTTTTTAAAAGCAGAAAGCACGGACGAGCCGTGCTTTATAATATTTGATAAACATCTCAAATTATGATATAATAATCAAATTAATTGGAAATGGAGAGGATTTAATAAATAATAACAAAAATATCACTGTAAAACAGGCGATAGATCGCTATATAGAAAGCAAAACCGCTGTTTTATCCCCATCTACTATCTACGGTTACAAAAAAGCAAATCAGCGTTATTTGTATATTTTGCACGACGTTAAGATAGCTAAACTTGACCAGGAACTTATTCAGCGAGCAATCAATAAATTATCTTATTGTTATTCACCTAAAACGGTACGTAATGCGTATGGTTTATTGCACGCCTCTTTGCAAATGTTCGCTCCCGATTTTGTCTATCGTATATCACTACCGCAAAAGATAAAATCATCATTTTATGTACCGGATGAAAACGAAATAAAAGTAATATACAAACTAATCAAAAATACAGAGCTTGAGATTCCATTTTTATTAGCCAGTCAATGTGGATTGCGTCCTTCGGAAATATGTGCATTGACAAAGGATTGCATTACCGCTGACGGATTAGAAATTCGCAAAGCAGTTGTAATAAATGAGCATGGCAGAGAAGTATATAAGCCGCCTAAGTCATACGCCGGATATAGGACAATACCAATATCGCCCTTACTGCGAGATAAACTCATGAATACTCCGGATAAAAAACGGATTTGCGTTATATCTTCAAATAAAATAAGCCGTGATTGGAATTCATTTCTTCGTAAACACGGGCTACATATATTTAGATTCTATTCTTTGCGACATTATTACGCCAGTCAAGCATTATTGCTTGGAATACCACAGAAATATATTGCGGCATTAATGGGGCATTCATCGACTGACATGATTGAAAAGGTCTATCAGCACACCTTTCCATCTGCGATGGAAGAATTTAAGGTTCGTATTGCTGATAACATAGAAAAACTTTTGGGGTAATAAGGGTTCGAATCCCTCTTGGCGTGCCAACCGCTTTGATAATCATTATCAAAGCGGCTTTTCTTTTGCAAAAAATAATGCGGAGCGATGTTCATTCAGATCATCGCTCCGCTTTTTGTTGTTTGACGGCACATTATACCTGTTTGTCCGAAAATTCGTTTTTCAGTTGATCAAGCCACTCCGTATGTTGCTTAATTACAATTTCACCGTTTTTATATTCGCCTGCGTCGATAAATCCGTTTTCATTGTCATAAAAATGAACCTCATCGCAGTACGGAAGAACTTTGATCGCATCGTCAAAACGTTTTGCAAATCGCTTTGTAACATCTTCTTTCGGAATATCGTGACCGCCTTTTCTTACACGGTTTTCTATTCTGATACAGCTTTCATTAAGCGAGCTCAGAGCCACATAGTACATCCTGATATAATAGCCGTTTTTCTTTGCTTTTTCCAATGTACTGAATATTCTTTTTCCCGATAATGTTGTTTCCTGTGTGAAATTGATTTTCTTATCAAGACAGTCGTTTATAATCTGTATAGCTTTTTTACCGCCTTTGATATTTCCGCCGCATTTAGCCGAGATAGCATAAACGTCAACTATAATACCGAGGTCGGAACGTTCTCCCTTGAGAAGTCCGGTAAGGCTGCTTTTACCCACGCCGTTGACACCGGCAATAATCGTGAATATGCTCATTGTTCCTTCTATCCTTAGTATTTATTTATGATACCTTTTCCCTGCAATAATACTATACGCCCTGTAAATCTGCTCCAGAAGCATCACCCTTGCAAGCTGATGCGGAAAAGTCATCTTCGAGATCGACAGCTTTATATCAGCCATCGCCTTTATCTTTGGTGCAAGCCCGAACGAGCTTCCGATTATGAAGTTCACCGCCGACTTTCCCTGCACTGCCGTATCACTCAGCTTAGCGGCAAGCTCCTCGCTTGAAAGCTGCTTTCCCTCAATGCACATAGCAACGGTAAGAGCGTTCTTTGCCAGCTTCTTTTCTATCATTTCAGCTTCTTTTTCGAGTGCGTCCTCTATTTGCCTGTCAGACGGCTCATTTGGCAGTGCGACAGGCTCAAGCTCATATATTTTCAGCACACAGGAGCCTCCGAGCCGCTTTTCATATTCCTTGCAGGCATCTCTCAGATAGCTTTCTTTCAGTCTGCCGAGGCAGATTATATTAACACCTTGCATCAGCGTCTTTTAGCGTAGCTTTCAAAGCGGCGCTTCTCCTTTGATGCCAGCTTTCTGCGCTTGGAGTTTTCTATCGTTCTTGTAACGATAAAGCAGATAAGCAGTACAACTATTCCGACAGCCGAAACCTTGAACCACGGCTTGTCAAACTCGTCCTTTGCTTTTTCTATATAATATTCCACGTCCGATCTGGCAACATTGTTGTTTGCCACAAGGTTCATCGTGGTGATAGTTTCGCCCTTGAATTTAACGTCCATTACGCCGAGTATATCGCCCTTTTTCACGGGAGCCTGTACGCTTTCGTATGCCTTAAAGACCTTCTGCACTCCCGATTCCTTTACCGATTTCGGCATAAGCGCAGTGTAGTCGTTTTCGGGTGTCAGTATAACGTGCGTTGCGCTTTCGCCCATTTCGACCTTGACTTCGGTTATCTGCTCGTCCTTGTTTACAACGGTAGCCATTTCAAAGTTTGTGAATGCCCACTTGTAGAGGTTGAGTGCGTCGATCATCGAATACCAGTCGTCATAGTATTCGCCGTTCTTGTCCTTTACCGGTGCGCCGAGCGTCACAAGGATATAGTTGTACTGATTCTTAGCGGCTGAAACAAGGCATCTTCCGGCTTCGTCCGTAGTACCCGTCTTTGTGCCGTATGCGTATTCATATTCGTAAACACTGCCGGGACGAAGAAGTGAGATAGTGCTGTATATAGAGTAACCGCTGGGGTTAGCGTCATTTTTCGGCATCTCATATTCATAGGTGCTTGTTATTTTCTTGAACAGCGGAAACTTGTCGTAGGCGTATTTTGTCATTTTATACAGGTCTTCCGCAGTTGTGTAGTTGTTGTCGTTATGCAGGCCGTGAGCGTTCACAAAGTTTGTTCCGGTACAGCCAAGCTCCTTCGCTTTTTCATTCATCATTCCGATAAACTTTGTGATGCTTCCTCCGCCTATATTATAGGCAAGAATGTTTGCCGCCTCACAGGCAGACGGGAGCATAAGCGCATACAGACAGTCCTTGTATGTCAGGTTGTCCTGCAGCGGCTCTATTGCCGCATTTGACGGGTCGCTGTAGTTCGGGTCCTCGTAGAAATCGTTGAAGCAGTCATAAGGCACTTCCACCTTCTTTGACAAAGAGCCCTCGGACAGATGCTCAAGCGCAATTATGCAGGTCATTATTTTTGTGGTTGAAGCAGGGTACATTTTCTTGCTCTCGTTCTTCTTGTACACCACATCTCCCGTATCGGTGTTGACCATATACACAGCCTCGCTGTATATCTTGTCGGTGTTCGGGTCAAAATCATATACCTCGTCGTCGTTTTCCGCAAAAGCGGTAACGGAAAGCGAGCATAACAGCATAGCCCCGCAAAGCAGAGCAGACGCAAAGCGTAATATCTTCTTCATAATTTATTCCGTTCCTTTTCATCGGAGATTTTTAAATATGTTCCCTATTATTGTATCACATATCGCCGAAAAAGAAAAGACTTTTTTGCTTGTTAATATTTTATTTTGCGTATTCTCCTTGTCGGCTTTCCTTTTTTGTGTTAAAATAGAATAAGAATTTTCTTACAATTCGGCAAGAAAGCCGTATCCGCCGAAAAAGCGGAGTAAAATACAAGAGGGTGATAGTATGAACGGAAATGTGCGGAGAAATGCCAAAACAGCTTTTGTCTGCGTATTGTTTATAATAATTGTTTCTTTGTTTTTCTATCTTCTTACCGCAGGCACAATGCCGGAATCTGTCGATATACCGTCTGCAGACAAAATAGCTGATGTCGATTTGTCAAAGCAAGGTGTCGGTATAGATATATCCTCCGGCGAATATTACACAGGACGGCTGTATACTCCGGATGATTTTGCAAAAGGCGATACATCGCAGGGCAATCCCGATGATAAATACGCCACATTCCGCATAGTACTGCCCCTTGAAAAAGGTGTTACCTACGGACTTTCCGGAGAAACGGCGACCTATGCACAACAGGTTTATATTGACGGAAAACTGCTCAGCGAGGTCGGTAAGGTGTCCGACAATGCCGAAGAATTTGTCCCTGCGACAGACAGATACACGCTATATTTCGCCGCACAGGCGGATACTGCGGAGATAATAATCCGTCACGCATGGTTTAATCACAGGACAGGCACGATACAAAAGCTGTGCCTTGCACAAGCTCCGCTTATATCCGCAAACGACAGGGCGCAGACCGTTTGTGACGGACTTATTGCGGGAACTCTGCTCGCTATGGCAATATTCTTTTTCGGAATGTTCCTTCTCGGAAACAGAAAACGCAGTATGATGTGGTTTTCACTCACCTGCCTTACTGCGGCTCTGCATTATCTCATATACGAAAGCAAGCAGATAGGCGTACTGTTCCCCTATCTTGACTGGTACACGGAGCATAAACTCGAATACATCACGAATATACTTTACTTCGTGTTTATACTGCTCTATGCCTTTGCCGCACTCGGATTAAGACCGCATAAGCATTTTGTTGTGACCTCTATATGCTCGGCAGGTGCGATATTGCTGTTCTACATCTTTACGCCGTCAACCGTTTATACGCATTTTACCGTTGTTGCAGGCGCTGTTATGGCGGTATATCTGATTCTTTCTTCTGTATATATCTGTGTTACGGCGATAAAACACAGGCTTATGGGCTACATTGACAGCATTATAGTATGCTCAACCGTTGTACTTACCACAGTCGTTTATTTGATAGAAGGGCTTACCTACTTCACGAAGATATTCTATATCCGCTCCTATGCGACTATATTGTTCGTGTTCTGTAATGCGGTCATGCTTACTATAAATCTGTCCAGAACAGAGCGCCGCCTTGACGAATCGAAACAGCGTGAATCGCAGGTCACCCATATGAATGAAACGCTTGAAAAGCTCGACAGGCTGAAAACCGATTTTATGCACAATATCGCCCATGAAATGAAAACTCCGCTCACGGTAATGAGCGGATACGCACAGCTTACCGAAAAGCAGATAGAAAAGAATATCGTAAACGATGAAACATTGTCAAATCTTGAAACGATTTCAAGCGAGGCTCAGCGTCTGTCCGATATGGTGACAAAGCTGCTCTCGGTATCTCATAACGAGGTCACAGCAATGGAGCTGAGCAGGTTTGCCGCAAGGGACGTTCTTTCCGATGCGGCGGCGGTTTGCAGACCTATACTTGCAAAGCACGGCAACCGGCTTGTCACAAGGGCGGATAACTGCCCCGATATAATAGCAAACCGTGAAATGCTGCTTCAGGTGCTTATAAATCTGGCTGTAAATTCGGGCAAGCATACCGAGAACGGAACAGTGACATTTTCGGCAGAAAAATCCGCCGAGGGTGATAATTTCGCCGTGTTCACAGTATCCGATACCGGAACGGGAATATCCCGTGAGGCGCTTGCACATCTGTTTGACAAAGGTTACAGCACGGACGGCGGAAATGGGCTGGGACTTTATATCTGCCGTGATATTATAGAATCGACAGGCGGCGAAATAACCGCAGACAGCGGTGAAAACGGAGCGGTGTTCCGCTTTACCGTACCGTGTGGAAAGGAAGATGCAAAGTGAGTACGATTCTGCTTGTAGAGGATAATCCGCATATAATGAAGATAAACAGTTCGTGTCTTTCTATGGAGGATTACAGTGTTCTTGAGGCGGCAGATGCGGCGCAGTGCCGTTATATGCTGTCGAATAACGATGTCGATCTTGTGATACTTGATATAATGCTCCCTGACGGCGACGGAATATCACTTTGCCGTGAGATAAAGGCAAAGTACGATATTCCGATACTGTTCCTGTCCGCACTCAGCGAAAACGATGATATTATAACGGCGCTGAGAGCAGGCGGTGACGATTATCTGCCGAAGCCCTACGATATACAGGTGCTGATAGCAAGGGTAGAGGCAAGGCTTCGCTCGGTACGGAAAGACAAGCGTTATATCTCATTCGGAAGGCTCAGACTGGACACGGTTTCAATGGCGGCATATTTTGCCGACAACGACCTGCTCACCACCCAGAAAGAGTTCTCAATTCTGCTTATGCTTGCCCGTAATATCGGCAGTACAGTGCCGAAAGCCGAGCTTTATGAAAATGTGTGGGGTCTGCCGTATTCCGACAACGCAAATGCGCTGTTCACGGCGGTTTCACGGCTCAATAAAAAACTTGATGATAGCAAAGCCGATGTGACTATCACCTACGAAAGAGGCAAAGGCTACGCACTTGAAAGTATATAGTCAAAATAGAGCCGCCTGACAGGTTATGTGCCTGACAGGCGGCTCTGATATTTGCATATTTGCGGTTAATTTAGGGAAACGCTTATATCTTCGTAGGTGATGCTGTCATAGAAAGAAAAATAAGTAACGGCGTTTATGTCGCATTTGCCGATACGAAGACCGTCTGCTGTTTTTTCAAGCGTTATTTCAGTGCTGTCTTTGATGTCGTTGTCTGTACCCCAGTTTTCTTTACTTCCGAAAGAGGTAACATTGATGGTAAGTTTATCACCGTCCTGCTTTGCAGAGTCAAGAATGAGCTTATCCATACCCGTTCCTATACCGCCGGCACCCCTTGAAGCAACATACAGGTTATTATCTTTGTATTCGAAATGTCTTTCGGAATCGGCAAGAAATTCACTCTTCATCTCAGGTGTAAGCATTTCGTCAAGTTCGTTTTCAAATTCATCTTTTGTAGTGGGTGCATCTTTTATCACTTTGTAGAATGTAAGCGTCGTCTTGTTGCCGTTTATCGTTCTGTCTGCTGTTATGCTCTGCGAGGTGTCAACTATATCTTTGTTGATATCGTTTATCGGGAAGAGCTTGTTGTAAAGGCGGCTGTATCGGCTTGCAAGTTCCAGTGCCTGCTCAGTATCTGCGGGTAAAGAGTCCGGCAGACTTACGGTTGAAGAGCTTTCCTGTAAAGCTGTCGATGAGTTTGCAGAGGAAGCATTATCCGATTTTGTTGCAGAACTGCAACCTGCCGATATAATGAGTACTGCTGAGATTATCGCTGTGATTTTGAGAGATTTCATGGCTTAAGTCCTTTCGCTTATTAATATTCATTTGTAAGAATTACATAATCAAGAACCGACCTGTTATTCTTATAAATTTCCATTTGATCTAAATTTCGCTTAGTGCCATCCCAGGGATCTATAATTTGATATTTTCCGTTCTCTTTGCCTATTATCGTTGCCCAATGTTCCGAAGAATATCCATTGACACTGTTATATGCTTCATAATCTAATTGCCGTTTAGTTAAAATATGATTATATTATTATGCTTACATAGGATTATAAAAAAGTTAACTTTACTATATTATACACTGATTTGTGTATAATGTCAATAGTTTTATGGTCGCTTTTTGTAAATTTACCACATATATCAAAACCGCTCCCGTAACACTCCGGGAGCGGTTTTGTATATCCTTATATTATCAGTTTGCAACGATGTTTACGAGCTTGCCGGGAACAACTATCTCCTTGCGGATCGTCTTGCCTTCAAGCGACTGTGCGATAGCTTCCTTTGCCATCTTCAGCAGTTCGTCCTTGTCGGCGGCTGTAGGCACGTTTATACGAGCCTTTATCTTACCGCACAGCTGAACTACTATCTCAACGGTGCTGTCAACGCAGAGCGCCTCGTCGTATGTTACCCACTGTGCCTCGTTCAGTATGCCGTAGCCGAGCGAATTGTACATTTCCTCGGTGATGTGGGGAGCAAAGGGATTCAAGAGTATCAGCAGCGATTTCATCTCGGCATCGTTGATCTTGCCGTTTGCGGTGATCTCGTTGATAAGCGACATCATAGCGGCGATAGCCGTGTTGAATCTCATCTTCTCAATATCTTCGCTGACCTTCTTTATCGTCTTGTGCATTGATGTTCTCAGTTCGTCTGAGTATTCATCGCCACGGACAAGCATATTCTGAAGATTCCATACACGGTCAAGGAAACGCTTACAGCCCTTCATACTGCTGTCGTTCCACGGAGCAGCCTGCTCATAGTCGCCCATAAACAGAACATAAACACGAAGAACGTCTGCGCCGTATACGTCAACAACGTCATTCGGGTCGATTACGTTGCCTCTTGACTTGCTCATCTTTTCGCCGTCCGGACCTAAGATAAGACCCTGTGCGGTACGCTTTGCATAAGGCTCGGGAGTGGGAACTTCGCCTATATCATAAAGGAACTTGTGCCAGAAACGTGAGTAGATCATATGACGGGTAACATGCTCCATACCGCCGTTGTACCAGTCAACAGGAAGCCAGTATTTGAGCGCTTCCTGCGAAGCAAATTCCTTGTCGTTGTTGGGGTCGCAGTAACGCAGGAAGTACCAGCTTGAGCCTGCCCACTGGGGCATTGTATCTGTTTCTCTGCGTGCGTCCTTGCCGCACTTGGGGCATTTGCAGTGCACGAATGAATCTATCTTTGCAAGCGGACTTTCGCCGTCCTGACCGGGCTGGAAGTTCTCAACGGGAGGAAGTTCCAGAGGCAATTCCTCATAAGGTACGGGAACAATTCCGCAGTCGGGGCAGTGTACTATCGGGATAGGTTCGCCCCAGTATCTCTGACGGTTGAACGCCCAGTCCTTCATCTTGTACTGTACGCCCTTTTCGCCGCAGCCGAGCTTTGCAAGTACGCCGAGCATCTTTTCGATAGCGTCCTTCTTGTTAGTGATGCCATTCAGCTCGCCCGAATTCACCATCTCGCCGTCGCCCGTGTAGGCTTCCTTCGAGATGTCGCCGCCCTTGATAACCTCGATTATATCAATGCCGAACTTCTTTGCAAATTCATAGTCACGGGTATCGTGAGCAGGAACCGCCATTATAGCGCCCGTGCCGTATCCCATCATTACATAGTCGGAAATGTATATCGGAATCTCCTTGCCGGTAACGGGGTTTACGCCGGTAAGACCGTCTATCTTGACACCCGTCTTGTCCTTGACAAGCTGTGTTCTTTCGAATTCGCTCTTCTTGCTGCACTCCGCCTTGTAAGCGTCAAGGTCGGCAATGTTCTTTATGGAATCCCTGTACTTTTCTATTATGGGATGCTCGGGAGCGATAACCATAAAGGTAACGCCGTAGAGCGTGTCGGGACGGGTCGTGTAGATGCGGAGTTTCTCGCCGTTTTCCTTGATGGAGAAGTTGACGAAAGCACCTGTAGACTTGCCTATCCAGTTCTCCTGCTGGAGCTTTACGTTAGGCAGATAGTCGACCGTTTCAAGTCCCTGTAACAGCTTGTCGGCATATTCGGTGATACGCAGGTACCATACTTCCTTGGTCTTCTGCACTATCTCGCTGTGGCAGATGTCGCAGTGACCGCCCTGTGAGTCCTCGTTTGAAAGTACGACCTTACAGCTTGGGCAGTAGTTTACGAGCGTCTTATCCCTGAATACAAGGCCATGTTCGAACATCTTGAGGAATATCCACTGAGTCCACTTGTAATAACGCTCTTCGGTGGTGTCGATGACCCTTGACCAGTCGAACGAGAAGCCGACACGCTTGAGTTGGTTGGTAAATTTTACTATGTTGTTATCGGTGACCTTACGGGGATGAACGCCGGTCTTGATGGCGGTGTTCTCGGTGGGCAGACCGTAAGCGTCAAAGCCAATCGGGAACAGTACGTTGTAGCCCTGAAGCCTTCTCTTGCGGCTGACTACCTCAAGGCCAGAATAAGCCTTGATATGACCTACATGCATACCTGCGCCGGAGGGGTAGGGGAACTCTACGAGAGCGTAGAATTTCGGCTTGGTACTGCCGTTTTCAGCCTTGAATGTCTGATGCTCGTCCCAGTATTTCTGCCACTTACTTTCTATGGCAGAAAAGTCATATTTTTTCTCTTCCATTTTGCGAGTTGTCCTTTCATACGCCCGATATGGCGGTATAATTCAATTTCAACTTTTATTATAATACAAAAACGGCTGTTCTGTCAAGTAAAGCGGCAAGTAAAGCGGCGACAGTAAATAAATGTAAAATAAAGGCGGAATATGTCATTCGCAGCGTGATGATTTATGATGAACCGGTTTTTACATCGGAATGGGTGTAAACCGTTATGTTATCGGGGGTGACGGCGAATCAAGGCAAGAATAACCGAATGATGATTTTTGATGAATATAGATTTTTTCGGCAGAGAGAGGGTTACATCGCAAAAGCTTAAAAATTATGGGAGGCTTTGGTGGCGGATTGCTTCGGGCGGATAATACGGTTCGGCTTATCAGTGATAATGGCAAATATATAAAATACGTTATATCGGATAGCTAATAGTTGAATTGGAAGTGTCACGAAATGAGGGGAGAAGAAAGGAAAATCGCAAAGGGGGGATAACGGAAATAAAAGGAAGATTGAAAATAATATTGCGATTACATTTAACTGTGCAAATGATAATAAAAAATAAATATAACTGCTTTTGGTATAATTAGTTATGAATGTAGGAGTGCGGAAAATCTCATTGATGGTGCGGATAGGGAGCAATCCCTCCGGTAGTCGCCCGAATTTTTTCGGTCAACAGAAGTTCGCCTTTGACGAGGTGGGCAAGGTGGATAGTGCTTTTTGTAGGATAGCACTTCTCGGGTTCGCTATTCGAATCAATGCACTTGTCAATATTAACGAGGGAAAGAACCAAAGAGACTAGGTGCAAGTCTGAGCCTCGCTTACGCAAGGCTCGTGCACTCCGCTAAAGCTACGCTGGACTTGACAGCCCAGTGAAGCAGAGCGAAACGTCCGAGTGCTTGCGTAAGCAAGACTCAGCCCTATACTCTTAGGTTCTCTCCCAAATCAGTTATTCCTCTTGAGCGACGTGAGGAGCGGGAGCATTGCTAAAGCAATGCTCAGCGTGGCTCCCTCTTTCCTTACTCACACCCCCACCCCGTCGGGGTGTTGGATAAACTCGAATAACCACCTGAACATTGTATGACCTGTTAATGCAGGGACGCTTAACGCTACACGTCCGCATATTAGTACATATATCTCAGGTTAGTGGCGTTTTTTTGAAAGGTAAATGTCAGTGCAGTTGCACAGATACACTAACGAAATTATTAACGCCTTGTCAGTACGCAAAGTGTTTTCGGCGGTGTTGGTGCGAAGAATCCTCAATAGTTGGCTGAGCGAAGCTCAGCAACAGAAGCTCAGCAACAGAAGCTCACCTTTGGCAAGGGGGGTAAGAATGTGGTGCAAGGCGAGGGATAGTGCGGTTTTGCAATGGTTGTGGGAATGGAAGTATTAGATGCAACGGGAGGAGCGAGCAAGGCAAGGATGCCTTAGCGTGTGTGCCCAAGGGCTTTGCAAGGACGCAAAGCCAACTAAGCACACACAGACCCTCACCCTACGAAAAGTGGGAGAGATAGTACAAATACGAAGCCATACAAGCACACACAGACCCTCGCCCTACGAAAAGCGAGAGGGATAGTGCTTGGCAAAATATTTCACTTGACCGGTGGCTGTAGGGTGCCGGTTTTTTTGTATTATGTGCCGCATTTATGACCGTTTGCGCCGTTATAACAACCGTTCGTGCCAAAAAGTTGAAATCGCAAAGCAAATGAGTTATGATATAATTATAAAATTATAAGGGGGAGAGGTATGCTCATCTGCGTTTACGATACCGCAAACGAGGCGGAGATACTGAAAGCGAAAATAACACAGATCGCAACGGCGGCATATCGACGAATTGCCTACAGGGTATGTCAGAGGTATGAGAGCTTTGTGACGGAGTGTAAGACGGCTGACCTTATAATCGTGCTTGCCGACGGAGCGGACGGTATGGAGGGCGTTATTGCGGCGAAGAATGCCGATAGGGATACGCCTGTAATATGGCTGTCGGACGATGAGGGATTCGGGGCGCAGTCATACAGGCTTGGCTGTACCTATTTCCACAAGAAGCCGATACCGCTTGAAAAGCTGAAGGAGGCACTGCATAAGTGCAGGTGCATGGCGTAAGCACGAGTAAATCTACAGGAGGAAAAACATGAAGAAAAAATTTGTACGGCTCATAAGTGCGGTGCTGTCTGCGGCAATGACGCTGACGGCTGTACCGTTATCGGCATTTGCCGAGGGCGAGGCGCATACGCATGACGGCGAGAGCAATGTCATCACGACACCGCTTGATTTCAGAGAAAAGACGGCGGACGAAAGCGGTGACGGCTGGAGCTGGGATCATGACACAAAGACGCTGACGCTTAACGGAGTGAACATTCAGGCGACAACAGAAGAGAATATGATGAGCGTCGTAACAGTCCCTGACGGTACGAAAATAGTGCTGAACGGTGAAAACACTATCGTACAGACCGATACCCTCGAAAGCGATACATACGTTCTCAGTGCCGTAAATAATAAAGAGGTCAATTGTGACGGCACAATGACGATCAGCGGCGACGGTGTGCTGAATGCAGAGAACCGCTCTACAGACAGTATGGCACGCTCTCTCGGCGGATCAATAATCCTGAACGGCGGTACAGTAAACGCAACAGGTACTGTAAAGACAAATTCGCTTGAAATACATAATGACGGTGTGCTGAACGCAAATGCGACAACTGCATCTTTTGAGGGTGTGGCTGTCAATGTCAGCGGCGGCATTACTGTTGACGGCAACGGCAGTCTTACTGCAGTAGGTTGTGCTAATGAATCTACGTTAAACAGTGCAATATTGCTTACCAGTAATTTCGGTGACAAAATTTCCGTCAGCGAAAACGGCAGTATTACTGTGCCTGAAGGCAATGCAGCAAGAGTCGGAATATACTACAGCGGAAACAACGGCGACGGAATGGATGCCGAAATAAGCGGCGGTAAGGTCACTGCTTATGGTGCTAAGTATGGCATTTACAAAGTAAACCTTATAATGAGCGGTACAGGCTCGGTATATACTACGGGCGGTTCATACGCTATCGGTCAAACTGTACCGACAATAGACGAGAATGAATTTGTAATAAAGGGTTCGACCGAGTCCAAGGCTTCAGAAAGCGCTGTAACAGGCGAGGTCAAGCTTAACGGCGGCTATTATGAGATTGACGGAGCGGACGCTAAGACGGTAGTTATAAAGCCTGATACTTCTCCCCGTATAATACTCGGAAAGCAGACAGGAATATTCAAGACGGAAGAGTATGAAATAATTGAAGGCATGGACATGACTGATACCAAGCTCAAGGGTACGGTTTACTTTGATATTACTCTGAAGAATATGAGCGATGAAGAGTTTGCAGACGCAAGAGGCTATTTCGGCGGCGATGAACCCGATTTATTAGCAAGCATAATCAAGACCGATTACGGCTGGGTGTGCATGGTCTGCGATACCGAGTTTTCGACTACATACGACACTGATAATACTCTTACAATAAAGTGCGGAGATATTGTATCCAATACCGTTCAGGTAAAGTCGAATGCAAACCGTTTCAACAAGGTTACACAGGGTGACAACACAAACAGAACGGTTTTCTATACAAACACTTCGCAGGAAGAGAAGGACAATTACAAGCTTGTAAGCACCTATACGGTTGACAGTGAAAGCATAAGCTATAACTGGTACAGTACGAACAGTGCATACAGTGCAGATGAGCTCGGTGCGGCAGTATCCGGAAGCAACGGCGAATTCAAGCTTGCGGATAATATTCCTGCCGGAAATTATGTTCTGTATTGCGATATAACCTATTCAGACGGTGACAGCACAGAAACTGTTACAGAAAAATTTACATTTACATATAAAGAATGTGCACATGAAAACGGTTATTCCGACGGTAAATGCACAAACTGCGGAGCGTTATGTGATCACAGCGATATTGACATTGGCATGGGTAAGTGTAACAAGTGTGAGCGTCAGTTTGTTGCTACGATCAGCACAGACGGCAATGCGCCGACAGGCTATGACACGCTCGCAGACTGCCTTGACAGCATTACTGCCGATACCGGAAACTATGTTAAGATCTATCAGGATATCGGCGATGCATCGGCAACTGCAATTTTAGATACTATAGATGTAAAACACAATGTTATGATCGACCTTAACGGTCACAAGCTGAACAATATCAAGCTTGGGGTCAACAAACTTGGGGTCAACAAAGACGTCACGCTTACATTAACCGGCACAGCGGGCAGTTATGTTACGCAGGTGTATGTTCGCAAAGGCGGCGGATCATTCATAATTGACAGCGAAGCAAATGTAGAATTTAATACAATTTTTGTTGAGGACAGTGCACGGCTTGCTGTAAACGATGGCGCAAAAGTAACTACAGAACAGTTGACTGTGATAGCATCCGTGAATGATGACGGAACTACAACGACATCTGTAAAGCTTGCTACGGGAATGAAGTTAGGTGGGCTGACATATCATCGCCAAAACAATTCCGGCGCTCTGAAATTAGGCAATCTTCTTGATGTTACCCGGCAGGCACTGCGACGTGAAGATAACGGCAATTATCTTGATCTTTATAAAGAATATGGAAGTATGGGTTATTCCGTTGCGCTTACTGTTGTTGAGCATACTGACGCTGACCACAAATACGGCAGTGGAACAGGCAAGTGCGAGGAGTGCGGAAAGCCCTGCGAGCATGGCGGTGATATAAACACGGACACCGGCATCTGCTCAATCTGCGGTGCGGTTGTGTCTGTCGCACTCTATACAGACAAGAACGGAAGCTTAAAGTATGTAGATACCGATGAGCTTGACTCTTTACTGAATGAATACAACGGAAGCGGTACGATAAAGCTGTTTAAGGATTATGATAATTCAAAAGCTCAGTATGACTTATACGGAGAACTTACAATTGACTTAAACGGACGCAGATTAAATATCCGGAGTATTACTCCTTGCAAAAACGGAAAGCTCACAATCAAAAACAGCGGCAATCCGGTTATGCTCGGTTGTAATGTATATCCGACAAACGACGCTTCATACGCCGGCGGTACGCTTATAATAGACGGCGATGTAGTTTTAGACACTTCGATCTATGTATATGATTCGAGTACGGTTATATTGAAAGCCGGTGCATATCCAGCCGGACTTTACGCCAGGGACAGCAAGACATTATACGATATGCTCGGAGAGGGTAAGGCTTTCTTCAAGACTGACGGAACTCTTTTCAACGCAAACGTTAAGGAAATATCAAGCAGTGAAACGCTGACAGTCAAAGACCACAGCCATACCTATGTTGACGGCGAGTGCGGCTGCGGATATGTTTGCCCTCACAGCGATGTTAACAGCGAAACGGGTAAGTGTACAGAGTGTGAATATCAGTATGCGGCTGTTATCGTAAAGGATGGGGCTGTAGCTTCCGTTTATGAAGAAAATGAGATGGGAGCGGCTTTTGAAGCGGCTGACAGTGGCGTAAACACCGGCTGTACATTAAAAGTATACAAGAATTATGCAGGCAGCTATACAACACTCAGCCGTAAGTTCACGCTGTGGATCGCTGAGGAAGCCAATGTAGGTACGTTAACTGTTTCGGGAGATATAACCGTTACGGGATCGGAAAAAAATAATAGTATTTATGGCGATTTCAATGTAGTGGACGGCGGTAAGCTGACATTTGACGAAAACTGCGGCGCTAAGGGAACTGTGTCGGTAGGTGCAGGTACATTTGACTGCTATCGTTCACTCGGCATAATACTCAATATAAACGATGCAAGCAGTGACGTAATTCTTCACGACGGAGCTTTCCTAAAAATACGCTATAACGGCGGCGGGGACAGAGCAAACGCAGAAATACTGACTTTATTGGCTGAGAACCGTATGTTTATGACGTCTTCCGCTGTGCCGATAGACGGCTCAAAAACACTGTTGAAAGACGGTTTTGTAACACCTGTTATTGTAGCACCACATGAAGATCACAGTTACGACAGCACAACGGGCAAGTGCACGATTTGCGGTAAGCGGTGCGGTCATACGGATGTTGACAGCAAAACAGGTGTATGCTCTACCTGCAAATATCAGCTTACTGCGGGCATTTCGGGCGTGGGAACAGCGAAGTATTTCGATAATATAGACAACGCTTTTGTTGCGGCATTATCGGCGGAAAACAACGGCTGTACGCTGACATTGTATAAGCACTGCGAGATAACACAGAGCGTAGATATCGGCAATACAACGGTTACTGTCGATGTGAACGGATATTCACTCGGCGGAGAGGCGGATATAAGTGTAAATAACGGTGGTGTGCTGTACCTTAAGGACAGCAGGAAAAGCACCAGCAGCGGATGCATAGACGCACCTTTTAGTGTAAACGGCGGTACGCTTATAAACGGTACTGCAGACGGCGGCAGTTCAGCCGCAGATGTACTCAATTTAGTCATTAACAGTGCTAAGTGTGTCGAAATATACGGCGGCGTATTTGAGAATGTTTATATTGCACACGCAAGCGGTGTAGTTTTATACGGCGGAAGGTACAACACCATCTGCGGCGAGGAAAGCAACAGCACACCTGTAAACACTCTGCTTGCAAAGGGTTATGCATTTGCGACCTTAAACAGTGTCACACATCTCCCCGAAAGTATAGTTGACGGCAGTGCGAAGACAATCGGCGGAAGACTTACAAATGTCATGGTTGTAGCGCATGAGCATAGATACAACGTGGAAACGGGCAAGTGTCCGTGCGGCGTTTGTGCGCTTGCTATATTTACCGAGACAACACAAAGCTCTGAAACTTATACATTTATTGAAAGCACAACACAGTTTAAAAATATTGCGGAAAATGAGGCAGACGGCGTATTAAAGCTGACAGACGATGTAGATTGTATTGTTAAGGGCATAATAATAAACGGCAATAAAACGATCGACATGAACGGTCATACGCTGAATGTTTCGGTCGGTACCGAGGAAATAAGCGCAGTAGCGGTTTACGGAAATGTAACCTTTGAAAACAGCGGAAGCAGCCGTGCAGTTATAAACGCCACCGGCGTTTATTCCTATGGAATGGTAACTGTAAACGGAGATATTGAATTCGATACTTTTGCAACATTTGAAGACGGCGACGCTTTGATTAATGCCGGAGTATTCAAGAGCATTTATGTTCAGGGAAGAAGTGTAATTGAAATACTGGGTAGCGGTAAGGCGCTTGCAAGTGAAAGCGGAGAAATACTGAATGCAAGCGTACAACAAATATACAAAGCAGGCGATAATATATTTGTTAAGGCTCACCCGAAGCATACATACGATGATCACGGCAACTGCGCTTGCGGATATAAGTGTCTGCATGACGGCGAGGGTCAGGTAGATGAAGACAGCGCCAACAAGGTGTGCAGTGAGTGCGGTGCGAAAATTTACGCAAAGGTAACTACTGCCGACGGAAAGGTAAAGTATTTCGACGACATAACCGAGGGCTTACGGTATGCGGATAAGGCTGAAAACAAGGGCTGTGTTTTCACTCTTGTAACAAGCGGTGAGATCAAGAGCGAGGTTACGCTGTCAAGCGGTCAGTTTACGATTACCGCAAATAATTACGGTACTATCTATGATTACAACCAGACAATAACTATTGACGGTGCAGATGTTATTGCTGAAGGTTATATGTTCATCAAGTGCAAGGTTAATGTGAAGAGCGGATCTCTTACATTACCTGAGGGCTCAAGCGCCGGATTTGATAGTATTGCTATATCAGGCGGTACCGTAACTGTCAGCGAAGGCGTCAATGTTGACAATAATGCGGGTGCTGATAATTTATTTGTAAGCGAAGACGCAACTGACGCAAAGGTGACTATAGGCGGAGGTACTTACGGCCGTATCGTTCTCGGACAGCATAAATTTAAGGACGTGCTTGCAAGCGGTGTGCGTGTGATAAGCTACGACAATCCGACAGATCCGACTGCTGAGAAAACAGCAAAGGCTTTATTATACAGCGATATAGCCGAAAAAAATAATTTTGACTCCGAAAACAATACTGTAAGCTATTATCTGTTTACCAAGTGCGAGCATAAGAATGAGGACGGCAGTTATGCCTTTAATGACAGCGGTATATGCAAATACTGTAACTCTGAGTTTGCCGCAAGCGTAAGCTATACAGCAGACGGCGGCGAAAAGACAGAACTGTTCAGCGATATATGCGACGCTTTTGACAAGGCTAATGAGATAGGTACGGCTACTATAACGCTGTGCAGGGATATTGCAGACAGTGAAATTGCACATGAAATAAATGTTACGGGCAATGTAACGCTTGCACTGAACGGCAAAACATTGGGTGCTACGGATAAAGCAAATAAAATAAATATTTGTGGCAGCACGCTTACCGTGAATGGAAACGGTAAAGTATGGAGCGCAATTGAAGCTAAGCCGGACTCGAAATTAACCATTACAAACGGCGAATACTATGATGTGTATGCCCTTTCAGACAGTGAAGTGGTAATCCTGGATGGTATAATAGACTGCTTATCCGTTTATGGTACGGGTAAAGCAGAGGTCAGCGGCGGTAAATTCAAGTATTTGTTTATGTACAACGGCAAGGCAATCGAATCTGTACTGGCAGACGGTTATGCGTATAAAAATGCTGACGGCACTTGGCTTTCGATTGATGAGCGTGAAAAAGATAGCTATTTGGGCGGTTCTAAAGGAGCGTTATCCGTAGAAGAAGCGCCGATAAAGAGCGCAAGTATTTCGTGGGCAGGCGGAGAAGCGCCTGTTATATACCGTAACGGAGCGAAAAAATTAAAAGTCAATGTTACATGCGATGTGGCGGACACTTCAAAGCGGATAACCTATTCGGACTATGTAAACGGCAATAATCGCAGTAAAGATTCTAAGCTTTCTGTTAACTGGTATATGGTATTCGGTTATAAAATCGGTGAGATTGTAGCAGAAGACGGTGAGGTTGAATATTACACTGTACTGAAGTGTGACGGATACGAATATAAGTCGAATGTGCTTAAGTTTACACTTGCGACCTGCTCGCACCCTGAGGATAGCTTTAATAACGAAACCGACGGTTTGGTATTCTGCGGTATATGTGATTTATTGATAGAAGCCGAGGTAGTAGATGCTGACGGCAAGTCGTTAGGCTATGCGGGTCTTAATAGAGCCATAAAGCTGGCGCAGGAGAACGAAGGCAGCACTGTAAAGCTGATTTCGGAAAGAGTACCTGCGTCCATTACCGTGACGGGCGGTAAGTTTACTGTTGACTTTAACGGTAAAGAGGCATATTATCAGTTCACTGTCAACGGCGGTGACGTGACTTTCACTTCTTCGGCAGTACAGGACGTGAGCAATCAAAATCTGCCAAGCGGAATCACAGTTAACGGAACTGACGCTGAGGTTACAATTGACGGTAAAATCAAGCTGGGAAGTGTAACAATATCAAGCGGTGCGCTTGCAGTAAACAGTGCCGAGAGTTATATTAAAGAACTGTCAATAAATGGCGGAAAGACTGTTGTAAACGGTGCAAATATTGATGCACTGAAAGCTAACGGCGGAGACACGGTCATCAATTATGTTACAGCCGATTCTTTAAGCGTGAATATCAACGGGTCCGGTAGCATCTCTATCGTAACCGGCGAGTTCGGCAGCACCACTTGCAAAACAGACAGCGGTTATACTTTAGGTATGGCAATTGCGAGTGGAAGCGTAGTTTTCGGCAATAATATAAATGGCTTTACTATTTACACATATGAAGCTATTCAGACCATGACCAAAACCGATAGAATTTTTGTTGAAAAGTGCAGCCATAAGGACGAAAACGGCAGTTATGTGCTTGACGGAAATCGCTGTCCTTACTGCAATGAGGAAATCGTTGCAACTGTAAGCTATACGGCAAACGGCGGCGAAGAGACAGATCTGTTCAGCGATATTTATGACGCTTTTGACAAGGCTAATGAGATAGGTACGGCTACTGTAACGCTGCAGAAGAACATCACGGACGATATTACAGATACGATAGCTGTTACAGGCAATGTTACGCTTGAACTTAACGGTAAAAGGCTCTCACAACCCGGTACTGATGTATGGTATTCCATAGAAGTAACGAGCGGTAAGCTGACCGTTAACGGCAGTGGCTTAATAAAACGTGTTGCCGTTTGCAACGGCAGCGATGCGGAAATCAACGGTGGTACTCTCTCTGACTTCATAATTAAAGACGGCGGTAACGCTGTAATTAAAGGCGGTCAATTCTACAGCTTACAGGTTTCAGGCGAAGGCAGAAACGTAGGACAGCTTCTTGCGGACGGCTATGCCTATTGGAGTTTTATCGATTCCGGCATCTGGTCTACTATTGCAGAGCGTGAAAAGCAGGATATAGCTAATGTAGAAGTAAGGACAGCGCCGATAAAGAGCGCAACGGCGACAGCAAATAAGACTGTGCTGTACCGCAACGGCGGAGGTGCACGGCAGATCTTATTTAACTTCAATGTTAATACAAGCGACGGATACACGATAAGCGATGCCAATAAGGTCACAGTCGGTTTATATGTAGGCGATACCTTAATAAGAGAGCTCGACTTCGTCGGAAATTCATATACGTTTGCAAATGCAGATGAAATTTCCGATACTGACGGCACTGTAAAGGCACATCTTGTTATCAAGCTGAACGGATATGAGTATGTGACGAATGATGTCGAGTTTGAAATGGCGACCTGTACGCATCCGTATGACGCATTAACGACAGACGAGTATGATTACTATCGTTGTTCGTTATGTGATGCCAGCATAAATGCGATACTTGTTAAAACAAACGGCGACAAGGCATGCTATACCGACAATGTGCCCGAAGCATTTGAAGCGGCACAGCTTGAGGAGAACAACGGCTGTACATTAGAATTATACAGAGGTGTGAACAGAGACTGTGAGATCACACAGGGCAGCTTTACCGTTTTATTCAAGAAAACGGGAAGTGCATCTGCTGTGATCAAAGTAAGCGGCGGAAATGTCAAGATCACGGGAGATGACGGCTGTACATTATCGAAGTATCTGGGAAGCTCGGTGGGATATCTCATAGCTGTAACGGGCGGCACGGTAACGTTTGATGACATAACTATCAACGATGACAGTATCAGCGTAAGCGGCGGCAAGACTGTTATAAACGGCGGTACTTATAATAAGCTGAGCGTCAGCGGAGGTACGGTCACTATAAACAGCGGTACATTCAGCAGCATAGATGTAAGCGCAGAGGGCAAGGCACTGAAAGATCTGCTCGGCGAGAACAAGGCGTTTACGACAAGCGACGGAAAGCTGTTTGACGCAAGCAAGGTTTCGGAAAGCGATATGTCACTTACGGTAATCGACCACAGCAAGCATGAGTATGACGAAACAGGAAGGTGCGGCTGCGGTTATCAGTGTGCACACAGTGAGATCAATGCGGAAGGTGTATGCAACGAGTGCAATGCAAAGATGTATGTTGCAGTCACTGTAAAGAGTGAGACCGGAACAACGGTAAAATACTTTACAAAACTTACGGAAGCGTTTGAGTTTGCGGCAAAGAACTAAAACAAGGGCTGTACGCTGAAAATGCTCAGAGATTTCTTCGATAGAAATACTGACATTAACGTAAACGGCGGAGAACTTACTGTCGATATGAACGGCTTTGGTGTCTATATCAATAGCTTTAACGGATCCGGAACCCAAATCACTATACGCAGTGACAGTAAGTGTACTTTTGGGGTTGAAAATGGATTTAGCATGGACGGCGGCACTGTTACTTTCTCGGGAGAGGTCAGCGTAGTTTGCCAGAATGTGAAATTAAATGCCACATATTTCTCCTCCTATGTTGAAACGCTGAAAATTGACACGCTGATTTTAGAAGACGGTGTTCTGCTTAAACAGCTGGCAAGTATCACGAATGCTAATATCGCTAATATAGACTGCTCAAGTGAAATTTATCTTTATCAAATTTTAGCGAGCGGCAGCCGTGTCGATTCTCAGCTGTACAGCGATCTGAAAGCAAACGCTTCGTCAAACTTCGATAACGTAAGAATAATAAGATGCGACCACCCGGACGGTGTGGGCAGAGATAACCGTTGCATATACTGCAATTCATTGATCGCTGCAAGCGTAAGCTATACCGAGAACGGAGCGGAAAAGACAGAATATTTTGTTAAGGAAGATCTGGGAAAGGCGTTTGCCAAGGCAAACAGCGTTGCAAGTGCAACAATAACAATGCTGATGTCTTCCGCTTATGATACAGACTACCTCCCTGTTACAGGTGATGTTACACTTATTGCAAATGGCGATAACGCCATCTTGTATAATACAGTAAAGGTCGCCGATGGCGGTAAGCTGACACTTAGAGGCAACGCCAATATTTTCGCTGTAATTGCCGAGCCGGGCTCCAGGTTGACTGCCGAAGAAGCCACAAGAATCGCATATCTCACCGTAAACGGCGGAGATGTTAAGCTCAGCGGCGGACAATATGATAACATTACGGTAAAAGATGGCAAGATAACAGATATTCTCGGCAACGGCTATGCGTATAAGAAAACAGAGGGCGGTGCATGGCTGACGCTTAAAGAACGTGAGGTGTCGGAAGCAAGCGGTGTTACCGTTGCTAAGGCACCGATAGTACAAGCAACGCTTAGCACAGAAATAAACCAGCTGTATCGCAACAGCAACGCAAACCCCACGCTGAAGTTCAACCTTGCTCTTGCTCACGGCTCGAACCTGAACGACTCGTATGTAAGTAAGAGATACGGTATAAACTCCTATGTAAGCGGAGATATAATTTATAGCAGCTTAAGCGCACTTGTAACTGACGCTAAATTGTCGGCAGACGAAATAATTGATAAGGCGGGCAACAGCGTTGCTGCCGAGATATACTTCGTAGTTATTACCGATGACGGCTATGAAATAAAGTCGAACACTGTAAGCATAGACCTTGTTGACTGTGATCATTCTCAGGTGGTCGATCCTACAGCGGACAAGGAAACCTCAGGTAACATTACTGAGCCGACATATTGCGAGATATGCGAGAGCAAGTTCAATGCAAAGATAACAAAGGGCGACGATGTCAGGTATTATAACGATCTTGACGAGGCTGCGAAAGACGCTCAGAAGAGCGAAAACGAGGGCTGTACCTTATATCCGCTTTATAACAAGAACGGATACGGCGGTCAGTTAGTCATAACCGAAGGTAACTTCACGCTCAAGTACGCAGTTCGTACAGCGTTCTCACGTCCGATCATCATAAACGGCAAGGCAAAGCTGACGGTTACGGGACGTTGTGCGGTGACAGCGTTTGAGAATCAAGACGCATTCATAGTGAGGGGCGGTGATGTCACATTTGATGGGCTTGCTACAGGCAGCAATGTGACCATAAACGGCGGAAATGTTACAATGGCCTCCAACAATATAAATTGCCTTACTATAAACGGCGGTAATGTATCCATTTCGTCAGGTGGGTTTGCCGAAATCGTAACTACGGTCAGTGATAAGGTGATAGCCGATTATATCGATCCCGGCTTCTGGGTACAGGACAGAGGAACAAAAGAGTGGATAGATATATACAGTCTTAATAAGGCAACGGCATCATCGACAAACGGACTTACGGTACGGTTGTGTCCGATGCAGATAATCAAGCCGATAGATACTGTATATTACACCAACGGCTATTATCCGGGCGACATACCGTCACTTCAAATAAGTGCAGTGCCGTGGTATTCAGGCGAGGTCGACGCAAAAGTTGCTTATCAGTGGATCGCCATTGATGAAAACGGCTACGAAACAGTGATAGAGGGCGCTACAGACAGAAAGCTGTCGCTCGAAAATCTCACAACGGGCAGGTACTACTGCCGTCTTACCTACAGCAATGCTACAACGGCGGGAGTTTCGATGAAGTCGGACGTTGTAACGGCTACGATAACCGAATGTGAGCATTCCGGAGGAGAGGCTACCTGCACCGAAAAGGCAAAGTGTGAAATATGCGGAGCGGAGTATGGTGAACCTCTCGGTCACGACTATGTTGTAATCAAAGTAGTTGAGCCTGACTATTGCAACGAAGGCTACAGCGTATTTGAATGCACAAGATGTAAGGATTCATATATCGGAAACCGTGTTCCCGTAAAGCCTATTCCCGATGTGGAAGAAATAGCGGTTGAAAAGACGACATACAATGAAGTCGATATAAGCTGGAAGAATATAAGCGGCGTTGACGGATATTATGTCGAATGCTATGTCGGCAATCAGTGGAAGCAGATTAACTGCAGTGCTGACGGCGACAGAGTAGCGGCAAAGCTGAGCGGTCTTTCTGCAGGCCTTAAATATAAGGTAAGGATAGCGGCTTATGCAGGAAGCTTCACCGCCAAGTTCAGATGTTTCTATGTTGATACTGTTCCTTCTCCCGTATGGAATATAAATACGGTGAAGGCTACCGATGAAACGGTAAGAATAAGCTGGAGCAGAAACGCCAGAGCGGACGGCTACAAGGTAGAGTGGTACATTAATAATCAGTGGTCCGTAAAGACTGTTACCGGCAACAATAATATATCGGCGGTTATAGACGGACTTTGTGCAGGAACACGATATAAAGTAAGGGTAAGCGCATATAAGGGTGACCTTTACAGTCCGTATACATACGGCTATATCGATACGCTCCCGTCAAAAGTTACGGGTATTACGCAGACAGTCACATCTTCTTCGTTTACGCTTAAATGGGATAAGAACGAAAGTGCGGACGGTTATACCGTTCAGTACTATGCAGACGGTAAGTGGAATGAAAAGACGCTCGTCGGCAATAAAAAAACTACCGTTACAATAGGCTCGCTTAAGGGCTACAAAACCTACAAGGTCAGAATAAAGGCTTATAAGGGTGAGCTTGAGAGTGCATTCGACGATATTTATATCACTACCGCTCCGACAAAGGTCAGCGGTCTTAAGGTAAAGAGCGCAGTGGACTCAAAGGCGGTTGTTATATGGAATGCGGATACAAACGCTGACGGATATAACGTAGAATATTATATCGGCGGTAAGTGGGTCGAAAAGACCATAACCGATAATAAGACAGCAAAGGCTGTGCTTGGCGGACTTACACCTTACATCACATATAAAGTAAGGGTAAGAGCGTATAAGGACAATCTGTACGGCGATTACAGCTATACTACGGTTACTGCAGTGCTTTCACCGGTAACCAATATCAAGGTTGTATCGGCAAAAAGAAACTCGATAACCGTTAAGTGGGGTAAAAACGCCAGTGCAGACGGATATAAGGTTGAAATTTACAAAGGCGGCAAGTGGGTCAAAAAGACGTTAAAGGGCAGTACGAATGCTACTGTCACTATTGGCGGACTCAGGGCCGGAAGCGTGTATAAGGTAAGGATTGCGTCTTATAAGGGTGCAAATACAAGCACTTATACTTATGCAAATGTGAAGACAGCCAAATAAGCTGACAGTAAAAAAAGAGAACACCGGGCGACCGGTGTTCTTTTTTGTGTATCAGATGCGTTTTTACTATAAGAACAAACTGAGCCGTAAGCAAGAGTGCTTACGGCTGTAGTTTGTTTATTGCTTTTTATGATACGCCGTTTTGCTGTCCTGCGGTAAGCAGAATTTTGAAAAGGCGAATTTGGTGCGGCTCACAGCCGCCGCTTACTTGAAGTATCTGTTCAGCAGACCTTCAAATGCCTTGCCGTGACGGGCTTCATCCTTAGCCATCTCGTGAACTGTGTCGTGGATAGCGTCAAGATTTAACTGCTTTGCTCTCTTTGCGAGGTCGAGCTTGCCCTGTGTAGCGCCGTGCTCTGCGGCAACTCTCTTTTCGAGGTTTTCCTTAGTCGATGCGCTTACAACATCGCCTAAAAGCTCTGCAAACTTTGCTGCGTGTTCAGCCTCTTCCCAAGCTGCCTTTTCGTAGTAAAGGCCTACCTCGGGGTAACCTTCTCTGTGAGCGGCTCTTGCCATAGCGAGATACATACCTACCTCTGTGCATTCGCCCTCGAAGTTTGCCTTTAAGCCTGCGATGATCTCTTCATCCTCAACTGCCTTTGCGATGCCTACCTTGTGCTCGTCTGCAAATACAAGCTTTTCGCTTTCCTTAAGCTCTATGAACTTGCTGCCGGGAACCTTGCACTGGGGGCAGAACTCGGGAGGTGTATCTCCCTCATGAACGTAACCGCATACCGGACATACCCACTTTTTCATAGTAAATTACCTATCCTTTCATAGTGATAAAATCTTTATTTTCTTATTGTTTTTAGTGAAATCAGTAACGTTTACTGATTTGTTGATTTTATTATAACCGATACTTCGGCGTTTGTCAAGAGGTTTTTGAAAATTTTTTTGTAAAAATTAGGTTAGTTAGGACTTACTTTGGTGGTTGAGGTTTTGGAAGGGTTGGTGTGGGACAGTGGTTGCGAACGATCCCTCAGTCTTGCGACAGATAGGGTTGAGCGGATATTAACGTTGATGAAATCGCAGAATGTTGCAATTTATAATAAGAAATAGCCTTGTCGCAATCCAGCTCCCTTTGGCAAGGGAGCCAAGAATGTGATGCGAGGCAAGAGATAGTGCGGTTTTGGAAGGGTTGGTGAGGGGCGAGGAATGGTGGTTGTGATTGTGCGAGGGTTGTGGGATGGCAAGGAAAACTACCGTTTTCAGCCGATTAAATACCGTTTGTGCCTTTTCGTTGCAATTGCCGAGAAAAACGATTATAATTAATATGTGAGAATATGGTTATAATTACGGCTAAGAGAAAAGGAGAGCTTATGAGAAAAACAAGCGAAAAGATATTACGGGCACTGCTTGCGGTATCGGTACTTGCAACGGCTGTGCTATCGAGCGGCTGCCTTGACGATGAGGAGGAGATTTCCGACAGCACGGCAAGCGACAACAGGCAGACGAGCGACGGCGGCAATGCGGAAAGTAGCGAAGGCAGTGATAATAAATATGATGGAAGTGTTACGGGCAGTCGTGCGTCAAAGCTGACGTTCAGCGGTTCGGACGGGATAAGCATTGCAAGAAAACAGCGTGAAGCCGAAAAGCCTATGGGCGAGGACGGCACACAGACGGTATTCGTGTATATGTGCGGAAGCGACCTTGAAAGCGAGAACGGGCTTGCGAGCGGCGACATTGAGGAAATGATCGCAGGGTCACAAAGCGAGAACGTGAAGTTCGTCATTCAGACAGGCGGTGCCGGAGCGTGGGCGGATACATACGGCATCTCTGCCGAAAAGACACAGCGTTATGTTGTAACGGGCGGAGAAATAAGCCTTATCGAAGAAAAAGAGTCTGTCAATATGGGCAAGGAGGATGTGCTTGTCGATTTTTTAAGCTGGGGTATAGAAAACTATGCGGCGGCTAAAATGGGGCTTATCTTCTGGAACCACGGCGGAGGAAGTATAAGCGGCGTGTGCTTCGACGAGCTTAACGAGAACGATTCGCTGTCGCTTGAGGAAATAGACACTGCGCTTACGTCTGTGTATGACAAGATGACGGATAAGTTTGCGTTCATCGGCTTTGACGCTTGCCTTATGGCAACGGTCGAAACGGCGAATATGCTTGTTCCACATGCAGACTATATGTTTGCATCGGAAGAAACAGAGCCGGGCTACGGCTGGGATTATACCGAGATAGCAGGCTTTATGGAAAGTAATCCGACAGCGGATACAGCCGAACTCGGAAAAACGGTCGCTGACAGCTTTATGGCATCGTGCGAGGCTATCGGCGCAGGCGGCGAGGCTACGCTTTCGATAACGGATCTCAGCCGAATAGACGAGCTTGTAAAGGCGGTGAATGACGCCGCCGAGGAAATGAACGATATTTCTTCCGACCCTGCACTGCTTGCAAATGCGGTAAGAAGCATCTATACCGTAAGAGCATACGGCAGTAACAACGATACAGAGGGATATACCAACATGGTGGATCTCGGCTCTATGATAGCGGCTACGGTATCGGGCGACAAGGCGGACAAGGTTATGTCGGCGCTTGAAAAGGCGGTAGTGTATAACATCTACGGCGAGGACAAGGACGGCTCAACAGGGCTTTCGACCTACTATCCGTTCGGCGTTTCAGGCTCTGCCGAGCTTGCCACATTCGGCAAGGTGTGCGTAAGTCCGTACTATATGACGTTTGTTGACAGAATCGCATACGGCGCACAAAACGGCAGTACGGACGGGTACAGCGGTGAAAAAACATGGCTTGCGGACGGTGCGGTGTACTGGAGCGACGGGGATTATTCCGACTATGAGAGCAACTGGGAGCATTACAACAATAAGACCGACGACATGGGCTTCTGCGGTGATAAGAGCAGTGTACAGATAGATGTCGGACCTGTGCTTGATGATGAAGGAACGTTCTACTTCAATGTTACGGACGATACTATAAACAACCTTGCGAGCGTAAACTGCTCGGTTTACCGTGTTGACGAAGAAACGGGTGAGCTTATCGAATTCGGCGTTGACCAGAGTACAAAGGTCGATTTCTCATCGGGACTGGTCGAGGATAATTTCAGCGGTCAGTGGTATATGATTGAGAATAATCTTATCCCTATGTTCATAGTGGAGAAGAACGGAAACAGCTCGGTTTACACATCTCCCGTGAAGCTCAACGGCAAGGAAACAAATCTGCGTATAGCTATGACGCAGGACGGCAATGCGTATGATATAACGGCGCTTGGAACATGGGACGGCGTAAACGAAAACGGCGAGTCGGCAAGGAGTGTTGTTCCTCTTAAAGAGGGAGATGTCATAGTGCCGATATTCAACACCTACGACAGCGAGGGTAACTTTGCAGGCAAAGCCGAGGGTGATGAATGCACCTACAGCGGCGACAATATGATAGAGTTTGTCAATCTGCCTGCAGGCGACTACAGATACAGCTTTGTTATAAACGACATTTACGGAAACGTGTGCTATACCGGCTTCACGGTGTTTACGACAGACGATGACGGGAATGTGTTCTTTACGCCGGAAGAGTAGTAAAAACAGCAAGCTGTATCGATCACGCATTTTTCTTTTACAAAAAAACTAAGAGGAGAACCCCTATGCCAAACCGGATCATCACAGATATTTCAGATTATATCTTTGTGTCAGGAGAACCTCAAAAGGTCGATGCGATTTTTCTGCCGGGCGGCTCACACCCCGAACAGCCCGAATATGCCGCAGAATTATACCGACAAGGTTTGACTGATTGGATAGTCCCGTCAGGAGGAGTAAGCGTTAAAGAGGAAAAATGGCACGGCGTCCGCACAAAAGCGGAAATTTATAGTGGCGATTACCGGTCAGACTGCGAGTTTTTTACAGATGTACTCGTAAAAAACGGCGTTCCGCAGACTGCGATCATTGAAGAAAGCAAGTCGGGGCATACCCGTGATAACGCATTTCTCTCTCGTAAAGCCGTTGATGAAAAGGGCATAATGATAAAAAGCGGTATAATTGTTTGTAAAGCCTTTCATGCTCGCCGATGCTTAATGCTGTATCAAATGGCTTTCCCGAATGTTGATATGACGGTCTGCCCCGTACATTGCTATAACATCACCAAAGAAAACTGGTATACGACCGAAAAAGGAACCGATCGAGTGCTCGGTGAGCTTGCACGGTGCGGAAATCAGTTTGTCGGCGATCTCAAGACTTATCTTGATCTGATATGAAAATACTGTGCTGCCTTCAGTAAAAACAGCAAGCCGTATCAAGTTTCGGCTTTCTCATTTGTGATAAAATGAATTCAGTCGGAAAGGCGGAAGAAAGCTGTAAGGGGGAAAACAGATGAGTGAGATAAACGAATGGTATATGAATATTCAGAATATTGTTGACGACATAGACAGGTGTATAAAAAGCGGCGAGGACGAAAGGCTGACGCTCGGCAGGCTGTCGCAGACGCTTGGCTATTCGGAATACTATGTTTCAAGGAAATTCAGCAAAATATCTGGAATGAAGCTCAGGGATTATATGAGATACCGCAGGCTTGCTTTTGCACTGAGGGAACTGAGAGATACCGACAAGGGCATACTTGATATTGCACTTGACTACGGCTTTACATCTCACGAGGCGTTCACAAGGGCATTCAAAGCGGCATACGGAATTACTCCGAGCGCTTACCGCTTACACCCTGTACCTGTAATTCTCCGCACGGCTATAAGACCTTTCGACTGCTATCTTTTAGGTATAGGAGGAACAGGTATGGCACAGACAAACAGTGATATTAAGGTGTATTTCGTAACGATACCGGCTCATAAATTTCTGCATATCAGAAACTATGAGAGTATAGGGTATTACGACTTCTGGGAAAAGCAGAGCCGTATTCCCGGACAGGACTGCGAAACGATATGCGGACTGCTTGACAGTATCAAGGGCAAGCTCGACGATATGGGCGGCGATGAGGCGAACAGCGGAAGCGGTCAGGTGATGGCGTACATAAACGAGCCTGAGGGAAGAATATGCAGCTGGGGCATTCCGCTGGCTGAGGCTTACGGTGTAAGGCTTCCTGCCGACTACAGCGGAGAGATACCAAGACAGATGCAGATTATGGATGTGCCTGAGGGCGAGTATATCGTATTTGAGCACGGTCCGTTCGACTTTCAGACCGAAAACAGTGCGGTTGAAGCGAAGATAGAACAGGCTATGAAGGACTTTGACTATGAAAAGTCGGGCTATGAGCTTGACAAAACGCAGGGCAGGGTGTTCTACTTCTATCACGACTGCAGGAGATACTGGAAGTATATAAGGCCTGTGAGAAAAATCGGATAAACGGAAAACCGCCTTTTAAACGGGGCGGTTCTTCGGATTATGCAGGGCGATGCACTTGACACCGGCTTGATTTTATGTTATATTATAGATACAAAAAGAGGGAAACGACAGACGGCCGCTCCCAAAATTAAGGCATGAAATAACCGTTAAGTTGGTAGCTTGGGCGGTTATTTCTTTTTATTTGTAAAATTTATAACAAAAGAAATGATACTGAATATCATAACGGTAAATCCCGTTAGGAAAACACCAATCTGAATTAAGTTGTCCAGAGTTATGTACACAGCTTCACCTCCTTTCAAAGTGCTTTCGCACTTACGGGAGATGAATTGACCGCCTGACGTCCAAGGTTTCCCTCGTGAATATTTTAGCATATTATCGGGGGAAATGCAACTTGTCCGGACTTGACACCGGCTTGATTTTGTGTTATATTATAGATACAAAAAGAGGGAAACGACAGACGGTCGCTCCCTGATTACGATGAATAACCGCACACAGTTTGGAGAGACATGGGCGGTTATTTCTTTTTATTAAAAGAAATGATTGTGAATATCATAACTGTGAAAGCAGTGAGAAATATTCCTATCTGTGTTAAATCACTTAGCGTTATGTACACAGCTTCACCTCCTTTCAAAGTGCTTTTGCACTTACGGGAGATGAATTGACCGCCTGACGTCCAAGGTTTCCCTCGTGAATATTTTAGCATATTATCGGGGGAAATGCAACTTGTCCGGACTTGACACCGGCTTGATTTTATGTTATATTATAGATACAAAAAGAGGGAAACGACAGACGGTCGCTCCCATTAAAGAATTAGTTATGAAATAACCGCTTTAGTTTGGTCGCTACGGGCGGTTATTTCTTTTTATTAAAAGAAATGATTGTGAATATCATAACTGTGAAAGCAGTGAGAAATATTCCTATCTGTGTTAAATCACTTAGCGTTATGTACACAGCTTCACCTCCTTTCAAAGTGCTTTTGCACTTACGGGAGATGAATTGACCGCCTGACGTCCAAGGTTTCCCTCGTGAATATTTTAGCATATTATCGGGGGAAATGCAACTTGTCCGGACTTGACACCGGCTTGATTTTATGTTATATTATAGATACAAAAAGAGGGAAACGACAGACGGTCGCTCCCTGAATTAGGTTTAAGAATAGCCGCCTTCAGCTTGCAACATAGGGCGGTTATTTCTTTTTGTTAAAAGAAAAGATTGTGAATATCATAACTGTGAAAGCAGTAAGAAATATTCCTATCTGTATCAAATCACTTAGCGTTATGTACACAGCTTCACCTCCTTTCAAAGTGCTTTCGCACTTACGGGAGATGAATTGACCGCCTGACGTCCAAGGTTTCCCTCGTGAATATTTTAGCATATTATCGGGGGAAATGCAACTTGTCCGGACTTGACACCGGCTTGATTTTGTGTTATATTATAGATACAAAAAGAGGGAAACGACAGACGGTCGCTCCCAATGGTAGTTAAAGAATAACCGCCTCAGTTTGGTAGCGAGGGCGGTTATTTCTTTTTATTAAAAGAAATGATTGTGAAAATCATAACTGTGAAAGCAGTAAGAAATATTCCTATCTGTATTAAATCACTTAGCGTTATGTACACAGCTTCACCTCCTTTCAAAGCGCTTTCGCACTTACGGGAGATGAATTGACCGCCTGACGTCCAAGGTTTCCCTCGTGAATATTTTAGCATATTATCGGGGGAAATGCAACTTGTCCGGACTTGACACCGGCTTGATTTTATGTTATATTATAGATACAAAAAGAGGGAAACGACAGACGGTCGCTCCCAATAGAAGTTAAAGTTATAACCGCTTTAGTTGGTAGCTAGGGGCGGTTATTTCTTTTTATTTGTAAAATTTACAACAAAAGAAATGATACTGAATATCATAACGGTAAATCCCGTTAGGAAAATACCAATCTGAATTAAGTTGTCCAGAGTTATGTACACAGCTTCACCTCCTTTCAAAGTGCAACGCACTTCGGGAGATAGAGCTGCTTTTTTATAGTTTCGACATTTAAATCCGCCGTCAAAAAAAGTGTAGCATACATTATGTTGTTAAAAGGCGGAACAGAGAACTGGGGCACCCGGTCGCCTGACGTCCAAGGTTTCCCTCGTGAATATTTTAGCATATTATCGGGGGAATGCAACTTCATAAACAGCCGCTCCCAAGATTGAGTTAAAAATCAATCGCCTTTTAATCGGGGCGGTTTCAGACTGTCGATAAACCTATATCGTTGATAAAAAAGGGGTCGCAGGGGCGTAGCCCCCGACGGGGTCTAGGGGCGGTAGCCCCAGTAATATAGCCCCTTTCCCGGGGAAAGGGGTTTGGGGATAGGGATTGAGGACAAGCACTTTTTTGAAAAAACATACTTTTTCTACAAACTGCAACCGCCTTTTAAGCGGGGCGGCTTTCTTGTTTTCTCCACACGGTGTAAAAATATCGGCAAGCAGTCGTATTTTTCGTCAAAGCACTTGATTTTTCGGGCGGTTTGGTTTAAAATAATAATGATATTGCGTTCAGCAAAAATAAATTCAGAAAGGTATCTTATTTAAATGAAAATTCTGGTAGTAAATGCCGGCAGTTCATCACTGAAGTATCAGCTTATAGATATGAAGGATGAGTCGGTCATAGCAAAGGGAAATTGCGAGCGTATCGGTATAGACGGAAAGATCACTCACAAGACGTTTGACGGCAGGGAATATGTAGAGGAATGTTCGTTCCCCACTCACACAGAGGCTTTTGAAAAGCTGGTTGAGGTAATGACAAAGGGCGACGCCGCTGTTATCAAGGATATGAGCGAGATAGGCGCTGTAGGTCACAGAATAGTGCAGGGCGCTGAGGTATTCACAAAGACAACAATCGTAACGGACGAGGTTATAGATCAGATAGACGGTCTTGCAGACCTTGCTCCCGTACATAACCACGCACACGCACTTGCACTGAGAGCCTGCAAGAAGGTTATCCCCGAAACAACTCCTCAGGTAGTAGTATTCGATACGGCGTTCCACCAGACAATGCCTCCCAAGGCTTATATGTTCGGTATGCCTTATGAGTGCTATGAGCAGTTCCACGTAAGAAAGTACGGCTTCCACGGAACGTCACACCGCTTTGTATCAATGAAGTACGGCGAGGTCACAGGCAAGAGCCTTGAAGGTCTTAACATCGTATCTTGCCACCTCGGCAACGGTTCATCCATAACAGCTATCAAGGACGGAAAGTCTGTAGATACATCCATGGGCTTTACTCCTCTTGACGGTATCATCATGGGTACACGCTCGGGTAGTGTTGACCCCTCGGCTGTTGAATTCGTACAGAACAAGCTGGGCTTTACTCCCGCACAGATGAGCGACTATCTCAACAAGAAGTCGGGCTTCCTCGGACTTTCGGGTCAGTTCAGCGACAACAGAGATATTACAAGTGCCGCACAGCACGGTGACAAGCGTTCACAGCTTGTTACAGATATGCTGACATACGAGATAAAGAAGTACATCGGTTCTTATACAGCCGCTATGAACGGTCTTGACGTTGTTATCTTCACAGGCGGTATCGGCGAGAACGCTCCGGAAGTAAGAAAGGGCGTATGCGAGAATATGGAATATCTCGGCATCAAGCTCGACAACTCTGTAAACGACGGCTTAAAGGGCAAGCTCACAAAGATCTCTGCTCCCGACAGCAAGGTCGAGGTATGGGTAATTCCTACAAACGAGGAGCTTCTTATCGCCCGTGATACACTTGAAATCACAGGTCTTGACAAGAATGCGTAAGTGAAGCGATAGATATAGGTATTTTCCCCGCCCCCGAGTTTTCGGGGGCGGGGTTTTTATGCAAAAAATGGGGATGGGTATTGCAAAAAGTGCGGGAAAGTGGTAATATTGAAGTATAAAAATTGCGATAACGGATAAAATACCGGAAATGAAAATTGCGATAAAGCATAAAAACGCTTTTATAAAAAATGCGATTATTCTTGAAATAAGCAAAATAAAAAATGCGAAAAAGGAGAAAGCCTATGTTCAAGCGGAAGATATACGACAAAATGTTACAGTGGAAAAATGAATCGGGCGGCAATACTGCTCTGCTTGTAGAGGGTGCAAGGCGTATCGGAAAATCTACAGTCGTTGAGGAGTTTGCGAAGAACGAATATGAAAGCTATATACTTGTTGATTTTGCTACAGCGTCGAAAGAGGTCAGAGAGCTTTTTGACGATGTTTCCGATCTGAATTATCTTTTTTTGCAGCTTCAGCTTCAGTACAGGAAGGATCTGCACGAACGAAGGTCGGTTATCATATTTGACGAAGTCCAGCTATGTCCTATGGCACGGCAGGCTATAAAAACGCTTGTCAAAGATCACAGATATGACTATATAGAAACGGGTTCGCTGATTTCTATAAAGAAAAATGTCAGAGATATAGTGATCCCGAGTGAAGAAAGAAAAGTCAGTATGTACCCTATGGACTATGAGGAATTTCTGTGGGCACTCGGTGATGAAACGACATTTTCTTTACTAAGACAATGCTTTGAAAAAAATATTCCGCTCGGGGACGCAGTACACCGTAAACAGCTAAGGCAGTTCAGACTATATATGCTTGTCGGTGGAATGCCGCAGGCGGTGAGTGCTTATGTTGAAAGCAATAATTTCAGAAAAGTTGATGAAATTAAGCGTGATATACTAAATCTTTATGAGGCGGATTTTGCAAAAATAGATCAGACGGGCAGGCTCTCAATGCTGTTTGATGCAATACCGGCACAGCTTAATAAGAATGTAGCCAGATTTCAGCCGGGCACAGTAATCGGTAAAGAGCAATCGGACAAAATTTTGGAGCTTATTGCCGAGCTTAAGGATTCAAAGACTGTCCTTGTTTCGTATAATGTAAATGACCCTAACACAGGAATGTCAAGCACTAAGGATTTATCCCGTTTTAAACTGTTCCTTAGTGACACGGGGCTGTTTGTAACGCTTATGTTCAAGGATAAGGATTTTACTGAAAATGATATATATCAGAAAGTCCTCAGTGATAAGCTGAGCGTCAATCTCGGATATTTATATGAAAATGCGGTCGCACAGTGTATTGCAAGTAACGGTGACGAATTATTCTATCATACAATTATGAATGAAGAAACAAGGCATAATTATGAGGTTGATTTCCTGCTTGCAAGGAAAAACAAGATAGTACCGATAGAGGTAAAATCATCGGGTTATAAAACGCATAGATCGCTTGATGTATTTACCGAAAAATATTCCGGGCGGATACTGAACAGATACATTGTGTATACAAAGGATATGTGCAAGGAACAGGATATTTTATGTGTTCCGGTTTATATGGCAATGTTTATATAATCGAATAAGCGAAAGGCTGTAATTATGGAAGTCAGAAAAGCGGAGATAAAAGACCTTGACATTGTGGTTCAAATGAAAATGGATATGTTCAAAGAAGTAGGTTCGGTAACACTGCTTCAGGAGAACGCCGAGAGTAAAATATACGCAAAATACAAAGAGCTGTACGCACAGGAAAAATGCTGTCACTATCTCGTATATGAAAACAGCAAGGCGGTTGCGTGCGGCGGAGCTGTGATAAAGGAAGATGTGCCGTTCTGCTTTTTCAAAACTCCGATGTACGGATATGTCATTGATGTATATTGCGTTCCCGAAAAGAGAAGAAACGGATATGCTTCTCTTATAATGAAAGAGCTTATCAAATGGCTTAAAGACAAGGGAGTTCACAATGTACGGCTGAAACCGTCGGCTGTCGGACGGCGGCTGTATGAAAAAATCGGATTCAGCGACAGCGGAGAAATGGAAATGTGGATTTAAAATATTACGGAGCGTAATATGCGGCACGAAGATAAAACGCTGTTTTTGATATAAAATGGTCTGCTTTGGAAATTGCGGAATTTTTGGTTGACTGCCGGATTGAAATCGGTTATAATATAATTAGCGATAACTAACCTTAAAACAGGAGCGGAAAAACCATGCAGAAAGTAAGCAATATGACAAAGGAAGAGCTGGCGCATTACGGAACGCTTATCGGCGAAGCCTTCGCCGCAGAGGGCGACGGTATTGCCACAACTGCGCCTCGTGAGGATATTATAAAGGCGTTTGAGATAATGACGGAGTATTTCTATAACTCGGGGGTTTTGTACACTACGTCCGACAATCACGAGGGGTTTCTTGCGTATTGGCGCAAAAGCACTAAAATAAAGTTGAAGCCTGCGTTGCATATGGTCGGGAGAATGCTCAGGGAGATGTCATTTCGCAGTGTGAGAATAGTGGCAGGTTCAAGCGAGGAGCTTTACGCCAAAGTCTACAAAAAGGAAAAGGATTATGTAGCGGTGTCGATGGTGGTAGTTCTGCGTGAATATCAGGGAAAAGGATATATGAAAAAGATACTGGAACACCCTTTTTCCGAAGCGGCAAGGGAGGGTATACCCTGCGTGCTTGATACCGACACTGAGCTTAAGGTAGCTAAATACACTAAGTGCGGAATGAAGAATACCGCTAAAAAGCAACTGAAATCCGGTCAGTATCTGTATACTATGGAGTACAGGGAAGATTGACGGGTTCGGATAGCATATTGAATACAGATTTTTCCGTCCCGGGTTATCGGGGCGGAATTTTTGGTTGCAAGTGCAGGAAATACGCTTTTTTACGGCGGTTTTATGCTGTAAACGCTTGACAACAGAGCCGAAATAATGTACCATTAAAGTATCTTAAAACGTAAATCCGCCCGTGTGACAGGCTTGCGGGCGAAAAGGAAGTAACAATGGAAAAGAAGAAAAAATCTTATCTGAGCAAAGCGGTGTTCGGATTGCTTATCGTGGCTTTTACGGTATGCTGTATTATTGCCGCACCGATAACCGAAGCCAAAGGTACGCTGTGGTCGCTGTTTCCTCCGGTCATAGCGATAGGGCTTGCGCTTATCACAAAGGAAGTGTATTCCTCGCTGTTTGTCGGAATATTGTCGGGCGGAATAATTTATGCGGTGGCATCGGGAACGGGATTTGAGGGAACGTTCAAGGCGGTCGTGCAGGACGGCCTTATAACAAATCTTTCAAACGCATACAATGTCGGAATACTGGTGTTCCTTGTCGTACTGGGAATAATCGTTGTACTGATGAACAAGGCGGGCGGCAGCCGTGCCTACGGTGAATGGGCGGCGGCTCATATCAAGAGCAGACGTGGAGTTGCACTGTCAACGTTTTTCCTCGGTGTGCTGATATTCGTTGACGATTATTTCAACTGTCTGACGGTAGGCTCGGTAATGAGGCCGATAACCGACAAGCACAACATATCACGTTCAAAACTCGCTTATCTTATAGATTCGACAGCCGCACCTATCTGCATTATCGCACCTATCTCATCGTGGGCGGCGGCGGTAAGCGGTACGGTCGAGGGCGTAAACGGAATATCGCTGTTCATAAACACTATACCGTATAATCTGTACGCATTTTTAACGATACTTATGGTAATATTCATATCGGTGAGCGATACGGATTACGGACCGATGAAAATACACGAGGATAACGCAAAGAACGGTGATATTTTCACAACAAAAAACAATACTTATGAGCAAGACGCACAGCCGGTGACCGAGCGTGGCAGGGTTATAGACCTTATACTTCCGGTTGCTGTGCTTATCGTGTTCTGCGTTGTGGGTATGATTTATACCGGCGGATTTTTCTCCGGTACGGATTTTGTGACGGCATTTGCAAACTGCGATGCGGCTTACGGGCTGTCGCTCGGCTCTATCTCGGCGCTGATAGTTATAATCGCATATTATATGCTCCGCCGTGTGCTGAAATTCAACGAATGTATGGATTCTATCGCCGCAGGATTCAAGCAGATGGTGCCTGCGATACTTATACTGACTTTTGCGTGGACGCTTAAAACGATGACAAACCACCTTGAAGCAGGTGCTTTTGTTTCGGGAGTGGTACAGAGTGCAACGGCGCTGAGCGTGCTTCTGCCTGTAATACTGTTCGTGGTGGCTGTCGGGCTTGCTTTTGCAACGGGTACATCGTGGGGAACGTTCGGCATACTTATTCCTATCGTTACGAGCGTGTTTGAGGCGGAACTTGCGAATGTTCCGCAGACGGGAGAAATTCCGTCAATGGTCATCATCTGCATTTCAGCCTGCCTTGCGGGTGCGGTGTGCGGCGACCACTGCTCGCCTATCTCGGACACCACCATTATGGCATCGACAGGCGCACAGTGCGACCACGTCAATCACGTTTCGACACAGCTACCGTATGCGCTGACAGTTGCGGCGGTGTGCGTTGTCGGCTATCTGCTGTCGGGCTTTGTGCATAACGTATTCATAGTGCTTGGCTTCTCGGCGGCTCTTATGCTGGCGGTGCTGTTTGCAATAAGATTTTTTGTAAAGAGAAAAGAAAGCAGGGGCTGAGAAATGGCAACTAGTATTTGTCTGTGAACAGCTTGTCGGCATCGAAAACGTGCGGTATAAAAAGATGTTCGGCGAATATATGGTTTATGTTAACGATAAGCCTGTCCTGCTTGTCTGCGACAACACGGTATATGTTAAAAAACTCCCCGAAATCGAAGAGCTTATGTCGGGTACTGAGTGCGGTGTGCCGTATGACAGTGCAAAGGAGCATTATATACTTGACATTGAGGACAGGGAGCTTACGGCAAAGGCGGTCGAAATCCTCGAGCGGATAACACCTGTGCCGAAAAATAAAGTCAAGAAGAAATAAACCGGGCCTTGCCTGCCGTGAATATATGCGGGCGGAACTTTGAATGCTGAAAAAACTGTATATTAAAAATGACGCTATCTTGTCGATAACGTCATTTTTTTGCCTTATATTCACGGCTGAATTTCAGCCGCCTGTCTTTTCCGCATTGCGCTCCAGCTTACAAAGCCGTATATGTCATTTACAAAGAAAATCACAAAGCAGATAACGACCGAGATATAGCTTATATCGGTCAAGGCGGCAAGCGACCACAGGATTATAAGCACTATATCATTTGCGGCATAGGCGACAGCGAAGAAACGGTTGCGGCGGAATGTGAGATATACGGCGATGAAGCTCGTTGTGACGGAAACGGTACTCGGAATAAGATTTGCCGTGTTGAAAAAGTCGAGTACGAAGTAGAAAACTACGGTGACAACGGCGGTGAGTATGAACATAAAGAGAACCTCGCCCCTGTGGATATGATTTACCTTTACCTCAGCCTTGCCCTTTGCAAACGGGTTTCTTATCCAGCTTATAAAAGCGGCAAGCGCCATAGGTCCTGTGAGTCCGAGATAGGTTATCATCTCGCCGTAATAGGCAAAGGAGAAGGAGATTATCGCATAGAGTATGCTGAAAATCACGCCGAGAGCCTGTCCTATGGGGTTGCCCTTGGCATTGAGCAAAAGCGAGGTAGCGCCGATAAGCGACGCTATGACGGACAGTATCCCGTCCTTGCCGAACATAACGGCAGAGCCCGTTATCAGCACTAACGAGCCTATCCATAGTATTTTTTCAAAGGTTGTGAAGTAGTTGTTCAGTTTTCTGAGCATTATATCCTCCGTAAATTTACCGAAAAAGCACCGCAGGTACATCTTCAAAGACCTAACGATGTACTACGGTGCTTTCGCATCTCTACCCGGTGGCAGAATTATTGTATTGTTTGTATTGTTATTTTAGCATAACGGTCGGGGGTTGTCAAGGAGTGCAACTATAGCTTATGCCGCAGAGTAGTTTACCACAGCTATTTCGGTGAGATTTTTTTCGAGCGTTGAAATAATTTGCTCCAATCGTTCGGCAACATCGGCGGTATATGCGGTTTCACCGCACTGAGTACACTTATAACAGGGTACATTTTTGATGATAACTATACAGTTTTTCAGCTCGGCAAAATGTGTGGTTGTGCTTTCAGTCATATCGCCTTTACAATAAAAACAGGTCATATTATTTTACCACCTTTCTTGTTATAAAATCTTTTTCCCATTTGTCTGGTGTTGGGTAATAAGCGGTTACTATCCATATTTTTGTTCCATTAGAACCGCAGACAACGTGTATATAATTGTTATTGACAGAAACACCTAAAACTAAACAGCTTGGATACGGATAATCATTGGGATATTGTTCAATTATTTTTCCGTACATAATTGCATTTAAAATATCGTTAATTGTTATTCCTCGTTCCCGAAAGCGATATAATGTATGCTGTGTTATAATAACATCGGTACGATTTTTTGCAATGGTCTGTAAATGATCGATAGTTATTTCTTCCATTTAAATCTCCGTTGAAATGATATGTTTCTCTGTCAATGTTCCATAATCCTTCCGTACAACTCGGGGCGGCGGTCACGGAACACGCCCCAGCTCTGACGCAGGTCACGGTTCTGCTCGTGATCTATTACCGCTGTTATAACCGCCTCGTCCGTTCTGTCAGCCTCTGAAACTATCGCTCCCGTAGCATCGGTTATAAATGACGAGCCGTAGAAGGTCAGCGATGAGTCCTGATTCTGATTTTCGGGGGTGGGGTGAACGTACTCTGTACCTATCCTGTTTGCGGCGATAACGGGAACAAGGTTTGCCGCCGAATGGCCCTGCATAGCCCTTCTCCAGTGGGGCATCGAGTCGCACTCAAGTATAGGCTCACTGCCGATAGCGGTGGGGTAAAGGAGCATATCTGCACCCATAAGAGCCATACAGCGTGCCGCCTCCGGAAACCACTGATCCCAGCATATGCCGACACCGATACAGCCGAACTTTGTATTCCATACCTTAAAGCCTGTGTCGCCCGGTGTGAAGTAGAACTTCTCCTGATAGAAATGGTCATCGGGTATGTGGCTCTTACGGTATATTCCCATAAGCGAGCCGTCACAGTCTATCATAGCTATCGTATTGAAAAATGCGTTTCCGTGCTTTTCGTAGAAGCTGACGGGGATAACCGTACCGGTTTCCTTTGCGACCTGCATAAAACGCTTTACGGCAGGGTTTTCTTCGGTTTTGTCGGCAAGATAATAGTAATCGTAATTCTTCTCCTGGCAAAAGTACGGAAGCTCGAACAGCTCGGGGAGAAGTATCACATTCGCTCCGTCCGATGCCGCCTGTCTTACCATACGTTCTGCCTTTGCAATATTTTCTTCACGGTCGTCACTGCAGCTCATCTGTACTGCCGCAACCTTGACATTACTTATCATAGGGAGTTTCCTTTCTGACAAATGACGGTATCTGGTGGGTTATGCAATGGATATTGCCGCCGCCGATAAGTATATCACGGGCGTATATCTGTATTATCTCACGGTCGGGGAATACCTTCTGAACTTCACTCTTTGCTCTGAGGTCATACTCTGTATTCTCACCGCCGAAAGCGGGCATTACCACTGTCTTATTGCCTATATAAAGATTCACATAGCTTGCGCTGAGCGGGCTTACGGTATCTCTTGTAGGCTCGCCGTCAAACAGGTCAAGACCTGCGACTTCTTCCTCAGTCATATATATCGGATTTGGCATAGTGAGCTTTACGACGTCTATCTTTCTGCCGAGTGCGTCTGTGCTGTTTTCAAGCACGTCAAGGCAGGCTCGGCACATCCTGTACTGCTCGCTCGTTTCATCCTCGCACCACGATAAAAGCACGGTGTGGGGAGCGGCGAACACGCAGATGTTGTCAACGTGTTCGTTTGTTTCATCGCCCAGTATTCCGCCCGGAAGCCATATTACTTTTTTTGCGCCGAGACCCTCGCAGAGATTTTCTTCGATTTCCGCTTTTGACAGCTGAGGATTTCTTCCTGCGCTGAGCAGACACGCTTCAGTGGTAAGAATCGTACCCTCGCCGTCAGCGCTTATACTTCCGCCCTCAAGAACGAAGTCGCTGAAGTCATACACATCGACATCGAGCATATCGCAGACCTTGCGCGCTATCTTGTTATCCTTGTCCCACGGGAAATAAAGCCCGTCAACAAGACCGCCCCACGCATTGAAATACCAGTCCACACCACGCATATCACCCTTATTGTTCACGACAAACTCGGGGGAAACATCTCTCGCCCACGCATCGTCAGAGGACATCTCGACAACACGGATATGAGGGGGGAGCATTCTGCGTGCGTTTTCATACTGTTCAAATGAGGCAAGAACGGTGACCTTTTCGCTTTTTGCAATGGCGCAGGCAACCTCGCAGAACGCTTTTTTTGCCTTTACGCCGCCGTACTGCCACGAATCCGGCCGCTCGGGGAATATTATTATACAGCCGCTGTGCGAGGAAAATTCCGCAGGCATACGGTAGCCGTCAATGAGCGGCGTTGAGTCGGAAATAATCTTCAAGAAAAGCTCCTTTTTGAACGCTTACATATCTCTGCCGAGATCGAAAGCCTTTTCGTTTATCTCTATAACCTTTGCGGGTACGCACTTTTCAACTGCCTTTTTCCAAGCATCAAGCTCGATGCCGGGAAGTACCTTTGAAAGAACGCCCATAAGCACAACGTTAACGGCTCTTGCACTGCCGGCTTTTTCTGCGGCTGAGAGAGCGTCAACTGCGATAATGTTTATACCCATAGCCTTTATCTTGTCGATAATGCCGTCGGGATATTCAGCCGCACCCGTGATAACGGGCATAGGGCTTATCTTCTGTGTGTTTGTGATTATTGTACCGCCTTTTTTGAGGTATGATACATAACGTGCGGCTTCAAGCTGTTCAAAGCTTACTATCATATCAGCCTGACCCTTTTCGATAACGGGGCTGTATACCTTTTCGCCGTATCTTATATATGTTACGACAGAACCGCCACGCTGTGACATTCCGTGTACTTCGCTTACCTTAACCTCATAGCCTGCCGTGCCGAGAACACTGCCGAGTATACGGCTTGCAAGAAGTGTACCCTGTCCGCCAACGCCGACTATCATTATTGATTTTGTTTCCATAGCTATATTCCTTTCAGAGCTTATTCCTTGATAGCGTCAAACTTACAGAGCTGTTCGCACAGTCCGCAGCCTACGCACAGGGTATTATCTATAGTGATGCACTTGTCGCCTGAAACCAGTGCAGGACAGCCTATTCGCATACAGGACTTGCAGTTCTTGCACTTGTCGGCATCTATATGGAACGGAGGCTTGTGCTTTACAGTCTTGAGCAATGCGCAGGGCTTGCGTGCGATTATGAGCGAAGGCTCAGCCTTTGCAAGCTCCTCCTTTATAACTCTTTCGGTTTCGGCAAGGTCGCCGGGGTCTACAACTGTAACGCTGTTTATGCCGATAGCGTGAGCGAGCGCTTCAAGGTTAACGGCAGATGCGGGATCGCCGTATATGTTCTTGCCGTTTGCGGGGTTGTTCTGGTGACCTGTCATACCTGTAATGCTGTTATCAAGCACGATAACGGTAGAATTACTGCGGTTGTATGCAATGTCAACAAGGCTCGTGATACCGCTGTGCATAAATGTGCTGTCACCGATAACGGCTACCGCCTTGCCCTCGTATTCGCCCTTTCTGCCCTTGTTGAAGCCGTGCAGACCGCTTATGCTTGCGCCCATACATACTGTCGTGTCGATCGCACTGAGAGGAGCTGCGGCACCGAGCGTATAACAACCTATATCGCCGCTTACCATAACGCCGAGCTTTTTGAGTATGTAGAATACGCCTCTGTGGGGACATCCTGCGCAGAGTACGGGAGGACGAACGGGTATCTCGGCATCAAGAGTCTGCCATTCGTCATTTTCACCGAGAACGACCTGTCTTACCTTGCTCTGGAAGTATTCGCCCTGAAGGGTGAACAACTCCTTGCCCTTTACGTCAATGCCGTTCTTGCGGCAGTGTGTTTCGATAACATCGTCAAGCTCTTCGATAACATAGAGCGTCTTTACCTTAGCGGCAAAGTCCTTTATCAGCTTTACGGGCAGAGGGTTTACCATACCGAGCTTTAAGTAGCTTGCCTTGTCGCCCAGCGCTTCCTTTGCATACTGGTAGCAGATACCCGATGTGATAACGCCTATCTCGTCATTGTTCATCTCGACTGTGTTTATGCCTGATGTTTCGGCATATTCGATAAGGTCGAGTGTACGCTGTTCAACTACAACGTGCTTCTTTATAGCGTTTGCGGGAACCATTACGTTCTTTGCGATATTCTTCTTGTATTCGGGGATAGCGTGGGGGATTCTGTCCGCTGTTGTTACAGCCGACTGAGAGTGGCTTACTCTTGTTGTAAGTCGTAAAATCACGGGAGTATCGAACTTTTCCGAAATCTCATAAGCAAGCTTTGCGTAGTCCTTGCACTCCTGTGAGTCGGACGGTTCAAGCATAGGAACCTTAGCGCCGATGGCATAGTGGCGTGAGTCCTGTTCGTTCTGTGAGCTGTGCATACCGGGGTCATCGGCTACGGCAAGCACCATACCGCCGTTTACGCCTGTGTAGCTTGCTGTGAAAAGAGGGTCAGCCGCCACGTTAAGACCAACGTGCTTCATAGCGCAGAAGCTCCTTGCACCTGCAATACTTGCGCCTATTGCGACCTCGCAGGCTACCTTCTCGTTGGGCGCCCATTCACAGTACATTTCGTCTTCGGGATATTTTGACGAAAATTCGGTTATCTCGGTGCTGGGTGTGCCGGGGTAGCTTGATATAACGCTGACTCCTGCCTCGTAAAGACCTCTTGCGACCGCCTGATTACCTAACATTAATTCAGACATAAGATGTTTCCTTTCAAAAATGCAGGGACGGCAGATGCTGTCCCGTGTGATGATACTGCCTCCGTTATAAATTCCGTGTCGGACGGGGCTGTCGATTTGTATTTGCCCTTATATTATACTACATTTTTGCCGTGATGTAAAGAATTTGTTGAAAATGTGCCGTAACTGCCGAATAAAATCGTTCCTGTACTGGAAATGGTACAGCAAATATGTTATTATATTAACGATAGCAAGCAGCGTATCTCGTTTTAAGGACATCAGGCTGTTGAAAAAATTCTTGTTTATTAAAAAATGGGGTCGCAGGGGCAGAGCCCCCGACAGGGACTAGGGGCGGTAGCCCCAGTAATATAGCCCCGGCACGGATGCCGGGCGTGTATGCCCAAATGCTCTGCACGATGCAGAGCCAACTAAGCATACACAGCCCTTCACCACGGGGAAGGGGTTTGGGGTTTCGGCAAGGATGCCGAGATAGAACGCCCAAAGGCTTTGCAGGACGCAAAGCCCACAAAGCGTTCTTATAGTGATAGAGAATTTGCTCTATTTTATAAAAAACAGATTTTTTCTACAAACTGGTATCTCGTTTTAAGGAATATATTTTACGGAGGGAAATAAAAAGTATGACACATATCATCACAGGTCCTGCCGGAAGCGGCAAGACAGCCGCGCTCTATGAGCTTCTTAAGAACGACAGCAAAAGCAGGATACTTCTTGTTCCGGATCAGTTTGTTTTTGAAAGCGAAAGACGTGTCGCAAATGAAACCGATGAAAAGACTTCGGACATAAAGGTAATGGGCTTTATGTCGCTGTCCGAAAGCATATTGAAAAAGCACTGCCCTCAGAAAACCTATGCGGATACCACAGCCAAGACAGCCATAATGAGCGGTGCTGTCAGAGGACTGTGCGGCGATCTTAAGTTTTACGGCAATGCCGCAAGGAAAAACGGCTTTGTAGAGATGTGCCTTTCGGCAGTAAACGAACTCAAGGCGGCAGGCATATCAGCTGATGAACTGACGAAAACACTGTATTCTCCCGAAAAAAACACGGCTGAACGGCTGCCTGTTCATCTTGCCGAGAAGATAGGCGATATTGCGGCGGTATACAGCGTTTATGATAAAAAGCTGACCGAGAAATATGCCGACAGGCAGGATAATCTTACGCTTGCCGCACAGGTGATAAGAAACGGCGACAGCTTTGACGAAAACACAACGATATATATTGACGGCTTTGACAGCTTCAGCGGAGCACAGCAGAATTTTTTAAGGGCGCTTGCGGATAAGGGCGTGAACTTTGTGGTTGCGCTCTGTACAGACGAAAACAAGGCGGAGGTCTTTGCAACGTGCGACAGGACAGAGCGGTTGTTTGAAAGAGGCAACAGGGAGGATATAAAATATACCCGTCTTTGCGGCAAGGCTCCTCGTTACAAAAACGGCAATCTCAAGGCACTGCGTGACTTTTTACAGACGGGGGTAAAGGATAGCAAGGCTGACAGTGACGGCATAACAATGGCTTATTCGTCCTCTGTCAGCGGCGAGGCTGATTTTGTGTGTGCAAATATCAGAAAGCTGGTACGCAGCGAGGGCTACAGATACTCGGATATTGCGGTGATATGCGCATCTCCTGCAAAATACAAGGACGCAGTAAATTCGGCGGCGGCAAGATATGATGTGCCTGTATTCGCCGACCTTCCCGTACCGATCTCGGAGAAGCCGATGCTGAGATTCTTTGAGGCACTTCTCAAAGCGGCGGATAATCCTACAGGTACAAATATACTGCGGTATATAAGAAGCGGTTTTGTGCGTCTGCCGTCCGAAAAGAATAACGGCAAGACAGTCCCTATGACGCTAAAGGAAAGACACCTTGTAGAACAGCATCTTATGGAGGAATATGCGGAGTGCTGGGATCTTAAACGCAAGAAGTGGGATAAGCCTATGCCGCATATAACAAACGCATCGGAGCAGAGGGTAGAGGAGATAAGAATCGCAACGGTTACACCTCTTGTGGAATTTGCAAAGTCGGTGCGTGGCATCGGCGGCAGGGAGCTTGTAAAGAAGTTTACCGCTTTCCTTTTCGACAAGGTGGATATAAGCGCCGCTATACAGGGCAAGTGTCAGGACAACTCTACAAGACAGCTCCGCTATGTAAAAGAGCTTACCGAGGAATATAACCAGCTGTGGCGTACCGTGTCGGAAATGCTGACATCGCTGTATGAAACGCTTGACGATACTCCTCTTACGCTTGCGGAGTTCTCCGCACTTATCCATAGCTGTGCCTCCCGTATCAGCATATCACGCACTCCGAATGTTCTTGACAGCGTGCTGTTCGGAGATCCTGCAAGAACAAGGAGCAGGGAGGTTAAGGCGGTATTTGTGATGGGAGCCGCAGACGGCGCATTCCCCGACATTTATCCCGAGGGCAACAGCGTGTTCACATCTGATGATGTACAGCGTCTTGCCGAAAACGATATTGAACTTGAAAATGACGAGGCGAGATATTCATCGGCGGTGCTTGACGCATATAAGGCTATGACGCTTGCAGGCGAGAAGCTGTTTATCACGTTTACCGGTGAAAAGGAAAACGCATCGGAATATATTGCCGATATAGCTAAGCACTTCGGTGCAAAGCTCATAAATGCGGATAATCTTGACGCACTTTATATGACCGAAAGCGTGAAGTCGGCTGAAAAGCAGTATGTAATAAATTCGGCACAGCTTACGGACGGACAGAAGAAAGCCGTTGAAGCCGTGCTTTCGGAAAACGAAAAGGAACCAAGTTCAATCGACAGGATAAAGGCGGTAATGAGCAATAACAGCGGAAACTCCGACATACACAGGATAAGCGATATTGCGCCGATAGTTTTCCCGCAGACAGCCCTTTCGCCTACGGCAATAGAAAAGCTGAACGGCTGTAAGTTTGCGTATTTCCTGCGCTACGGTATGAACCTTTCATCGTCCGCAGGCATTGCGATGAATGCGAGCAACTACGGAAATATAATGCACTACATAATGAAATACTGCTTTGAAAAATTGTATGACGGTGCAAGAGAAAACGGAAATCCTCACGTTTCCGACGGCAGAATAAAGGACCTTATCGAACAGGCGCTTGCGGAGTACAGGGAAAAGTATCTGCTCACCGAGGAGAATATGAGCGCAAGGTTCAACACGCTTTATAACGCACTTTCGGTAACTGCGTTCTATCTTATAAAATATATGGCGCAGGAGCTTGAAAAGAGCAGGTTTGTGCCGTCATATTTCGAACTTAAGCTGGAAAGCGGAAAGAGCGAGAACGGCTTTGACATTTCGCCGTACAGCTTTGACATAGAGCTTGCAGACAAAAGCCGCCAGACGATAACGGTAGGCGGAACGGTAGACCGTGTAGATATAGCGTATAACGATGACAAAAGCGGCGGTCAGATAAGAGTAATAGACTACAAGACCGGAAACAAGGACGCAAAGCTGAGCCGTATCTACTACGGGCTTGACCTGCAGCTTTTACTGTATCTTTTCACACTCGCAAAAAACAACGGGGCAAACGGCTTTACGCCGTCAGCCGCACTGTACCATCCGTCCGGAAAAACTTCTCTCAAGGATATAAAAGCGCCGTCCGATGAACTTAAGCGTGGTATCTGGCTTGACGAGCATAAGGAGAAGGGCTTTGCCGTTGAGGGTACTCAGCAGGAGGCAGAACGCCTTTTATACAGCGGTGTGAAGTTTGACAGGGACAAGGAGGTCAGCACCAATTTCTATTCCGCTGTGACTATAGCTGGCGATAAGCTGAAAAAGCTCGAAAGCAGGATAGAAAAGGTTGTAAAAGAAAACACCGAACAGGTAAAAAGCGGTATTGTCGATGCAAGACCGCTTGTCGATGACGGAAAGGCATTATCCTGCGAATACTGCGATTTCAAGGATATATGCGGAATGAAACAGAGTTCGTGCGTTGATGTCGGGTCCGCAGAAGCTGTTGAATTCGGTGAAGATATAGTTGTTGCAAAGGCGAAGAAAGGCAAGGGTGACAAGTGATGAAATATACCGACGCTCAGATAAAGGCGATAAATCAGGGCAGAAACCCGGCAATAGTATCGGCAGGCGCAGGAAGCGGCAAGACCGCCGTTCTGACTCAGCGTGTCGTAAGGCTGATATGCGACAAAAACGAAAATATAGATCCCTCGAAAATTGTCGTGGTAACATTCACCGAAAAAGCCGCAAACGAACTCAAGGCAAGACTTGACGCACTTATGAGGCAGAGAATAAGCGAGGCTGTAAGCTCCGCCGATGTGAGATTCCTGCGTAACCAGAGAATGAAACTCAGAAAAGCCCGTATCTCTACCATAAGCTCGTTCTGCTTTTCACTGCTCAGGGAAAATATAGACCTTGTTACAGACATTTCGGCAGGCTTTTCGCTGATAGACGAAACCAGAAGCACGGCGCTGAAAGAAGATATACTGTCGGATGTGCTTGAGGACTTTTACGCAAACGGCGACAAAGCCGACAGGGATGTGATTGTCGAAAACTATGTAGCAAAGGACGACCGCCGTCTGCGTGATATTATACTTACTGTTCACGAAAAGGCAATCAACCATACCGAGCCGGAAAAGTGGCTCGACCGCTCGGACGATCCTCAGATAATGCAGGACATAAAGAAAAAGCTGATCGGCCTTGCAGGAATGTATGCGGAGCGTTTTGAGAGCGAAGCGGACAGCCTTGACAGTGCAATAACGGAATATGACGGCGGAACAAAGGATAACGACAGTGCAATAGCAAAGCACAAAGATTATGCAAAGGGCATAAAGGACAGCTACGGCAAGGCAGTGACGGCTCTTGTCAAAAACGGTTTCTGTATAAACACTGCCGTAAAGGACTATATCGCCTCGTTCCCGAAGGAACGTGCGCCGCAGGACAGAAGTGCGGAAAAGCTGGTAAAAGCCTACAGGGAAGGCGTAAAGAGTATATTTGAGAAATATTTTATAAAGACCTGCGACAAGATAACCTCATTTGGAAGCGACATGGCGAAAAGCCTGCCTGCCGTAACTGCGCTTAAAAATCTTGTGCTGTGCTTTGACAAGGCATACAGCGCCGAAAAGCAGAGGCGTAACTGCGCCGACTTTTCCGATGCGGAAAGAGGAGTATATCGTATGCTCTGCGAAAACGGCGAAAAGGTCCGTGAAAGAGCGGACTTCAGCCTTATCATTGTTGACGAGTTCCAGGACAGCAACAAGTTGCAGTACGAAATATTCAAAATGCTGACCGAAAACAAGCAGGGACTGTATTTTGTCGGAGATATAAAGCAGTCGATATACGGCTTCAGAGGGGCACAGCCTTCTGTATTCTCGGCTATCTGCAAATCGGACGATTTCGACAAGCTGCCGCTGAACGAAAATTTCCGCAGTAACAGGTGCGTTATCGACGGAATAAACACGCTGTTTGACAGAATGATGACAGAGGAGAACGGCGGTGTTGATTATGCGGAAAACGGCAGACTTATCTGCGGACTTGAAAAGGACAGCGACAGCCCGATTTCCGATGAGGACAAGACGGAGGTCTGCATTGTTTCGGAGAGTGACAGAAAGAACGCAGTCGTTACCGAGGCGGCATATATTGCGGCAAGAATAAACCGGATGATAGCACAGGGCTATAAGGTCGGCAGTGACAAGCGACCCTGTACCGAGGACGATTTTGCAATCATCATGCGTTCACCTAAAAACCGCATTGCCGACTATGTCAATGTTCTCACCGCCAACGGACTGAATGTAACGTATAATCAGAGGGCGGTTCTGCTTGACCGACCTGAAATAAGACTTATGCTGTCGCTTCTTAAGGTCATAAACGATCCGTATAACGACACCGAGCTTGCAAAGGTGCTTATGTCACCGCTTTATTGCTTTACAGCCGATGATATGGCACGGCTCAGGACAGGAACATTCGGCTTTGACATAAGCAAAATCAGGGCGGAGTGTGCCGATGAACTTGAAAAATATTGTCTTGGTACAAAGGAAAATGTCGGAATGAAGAGAAAACCTCTTTACAGCTGTGTTATGCAGGCGGTGAGAGGTTACGATACATCGGAATACGAAAAACTCCACGAACTTACAAAGGATATAAAGCCCGATGCTAAATGTGCCGGATTTGTAAACGACCTTGACAGCTTCAGAAACGCCGCAACCGCTTCTTCACCTCAGGAACTTATCCGCAATATATATGACCGTATTTCAGCCGATGAACTGCTCAGTGTCGGTGACGATCCGGCAACACGTCAGGCAAACCTTGAACTGCTCGTTTCATACGCCCGTGAATATTCGGACTATAAGGACGGCGGTACGCTCGGCGACCTTATATTCAATCTCGAAAATATGAGCAGTCTTACTGCGGCACAGACGGCAGGCGGACACGGAGTAAAGATAATGTCAACGCATATGTCAAAGGGACTTCAGTTCCCCGTTGTATTTGTCGCAAACTGTGCATCGTTATTCAACACTGACGATTATATGGGCGATGTTGTGATAAGCGAGGAATATGCGGTAGCGTCAAAAAGTGTTGATATTTCCACTATGAGCAAAATCCAGTCGCCTGCATATCATGCGGCGGCGCAGGAGGTAAAAAAACAGCTTGAGAGCGAGGAAATGCGACTGCTGTACGTTGCGGCGACCAGAGCCGAAAACAAGCTGATATTCACCGCCAATATTTCAAAGGCGTGTGATGAATATATGTCTGTGCTTGACGTAAACAGGGCAGGAAAAAAGGTCGGAAAGTGTAACGGAAGCAGTTATCTTTCGTGGCTTATCGAGGCGCTGTCAGCCGAGTGCGATAAGGTAAACGATATGCAAAGCGGTATAATCGACTACGGCGATGTAAGATATATCTTTTATCCGCTTGCATACGAAGGCGATGAACACAGCCTCACAATTCCTGCACTTAATACGGGGGCGGAAAATGCCGATGAATATACAGATGATAAAAATAACGACAGCACCGACATTGCCGTTGACGAACAGTTCAGAAGCAAACTTGAGGAAAAACTCAATGCGGCATACACCTATGAGCCGCTGACGAAAATTTCCGCAAAATTTACAGCTACCGAACTTGCGGCTAATCTGAGAGAAAAAAACGGCGAGGAAAACTACGGCCTGTTTATAGGAAAGCCTTCATTCCTAACCGAAAACAATACGGGCAAACTCAGCGGAAAGCGCCGTGGTGACGCATATCATAAGCTGATGGAGCATATACCTTTTGAGAAAATACTAAGCGAATACGAAATCAGTGACTATATCAAAAACAGTACCGCAGGTTTTCTTGACAAGGCGGAGCAAAACAGCATAGACGCAGGCGATATAGCGGGATTCTACGGAAATGACGTTGCAAAGCGTATTGTGCAGGCAAGTAAGAACGGAAAGCTGTACAGGGAGTATCCTATTTTCCACAGGCTTGACACGCAGTGCTACGATCCTGCGATATTCGGGGCGGACAGCCGTGAAATGCTTGAGGGCGCAGAGCCTTATGTACAGGGTATAGCCGATATGTTCTTTATCGAAGATGACGGTATTGTGCTGGTCGATTACAAGACAGACAAAACGGACGATGAGCAGAAATACAAGGACGATTATAAGTTACAGCTTGATATATATAAAGAGGCGCTGGAGAAGGAATTTTCCGTGCCGGTAAAGCAGATGATAATATACTCGTTTACGCTCGGACGTTTCATTGATCTTGAAAAACCGGAGGAAAACAAATAATGCAGTTCAACAAAACGCCTGCTACCATAAAACAGCAGATCGAGATACTGAGGCAGAGAGGCTGTATAATAGATGATGAGGAGTATGCAAGGAAGTGCCTTACAAATATCAACTATTACCGGCTTGCCTATTACTTTGCGCCGTTTCTGGAGCGTAAGGGCAAGTACAGGGACGGTACGACCTTTGAGCAGATTATGAAGGTCTATGATTTTGACAGGGTACTGCGCCGTATGCTGATGACCTATCTTGAGGAAATCGAGATCTCAATGAGGGCGATAATCTCAAATTATCACGCTATGAAGTACGGGGCACTGGGCTATCTCAATGCTTCGGGATTTGATCCGCATCATAACCATCAGGCGTTTTTGTCGAAGATAGAGCGGCTTATCGAGGCGAACGAGAACGAGGAATTCGTAAAGCACCACAAGAAAAAGTACGGCGGTATAATGCCGGTGTGGGCGGCTGTAGAGCTGTTCAGCTTCGGAACGCTGACATATTTTCTGATAGATATGAAATCGGCGGATAAGAAGGATATGGTTTCACAGCATTTTGATCTTAACTACAGAACGGTAGAGGACAGGATGCTGTGCCTGTCGGATCTCAGGAACGTGTGCGCTCATTATACGAGATTATATGAGAATCCGTTCCCGAATGCGCCGAAAAGCTCGGATGGGCTTGGCTTTGAGCCTGACAATACGCTTAAATCCTATATGGCGGTGGCAAGGTCGCTCTATCCCGATAAATACAAGTGGGAAAATGAGTTTATACCTGCTGTTGCCAATCTTATTGACGAGTACGGGATGATAGATTATATGAGCGGATACGGGTTTAAAAAGAAAACAACGTAATGATAAAAAAGCGGAGCGTGGGTTTCACGTTCCGCTTTTTGCAGAAATGTCTTTTATTTGATGTGCTGTGCTTCTGCTATATTGTTCAGTTCTGACTATGATAGCAAACTACCGATAGTGCTATTTGTCGGACAGCACTTCTCGGGTTCGCTATTCGAGTAGGTACACCTGTCAATATGAACGAGGGAAAGAACCAAAGAGACTAGGACTAGGGGCTTGGCAGCCCCTCTCCCTATCTCTTAGGTTCTCTCCCTCGTGCTCCCTCTTTCCTTACTCACACCCACACCCTGCCAGGGTGTTGGTTGAACTCGAATAACCACCTGAACATTGTATATCCTGTCAATGCAGGGACGCTTAACGCTACACGTCCGCAGGTTAGTACATATATCTTAGGTTAGTGGCGTTTTTTGAAGGGTCAATGTCAGTGCAGTTGCTTTGATAAGGTCACGAAAATATTAACTCCTTGTCGGTACGGGAAGCGTTTTCGGTGGTGTTGGCGATATATTTCGCTGTACAGCTTTAATAATCTGGTTTTAGATAGATAAAGCGGAGCGTGGGTTTCACGTTCCGCTTTTGCTGTTATATTTATATATCCAGCGTCTTAAGATATGCTCTGAAATCCTCGCCTATCTCGGGGTGATTCAGTGCAACCTCAACACAGGCCTTCATTATGCCGAGCTTGTTGCCCATATCATAACGTGTGCCGGTGAAGTCAACGCCCACCATACCCTCGCTCTTTGCAAGCTGTTTCATAGCGTCGGTAAGCTGATATTCGCCGCCTGCGCCTGTCGGGAGTGTTGCGAGAATATCGAATATCTTAGCAGGAAGAACGCATCTGCCGAGTATGGCGAAGTTTGAGATTACTTCCTCGGGCTTGGGCTTTTCAATCATATCCGAAATGCTGTAGAGGTTGTCTTCAAGCGGCTTTACGTCAAGCGTGCAATATTTCAGCACAAGCTCAAACGGAACTTCCTTCATACTTACGACAGCCTTGCCGTACTTCTCGTACGCTCTGCAGCACTGTGCCGTGCAGGGATCGTCACCGATTATAACATCGTCGCCGTAGATAACTACGAAGGGATCGTTTCCGACAAACTGCTTTGCATACATAACAGCGCCGCCTGTGCCGTTCTGCATCTGCTGGCGGACGTATGTGATGTTCTTGCCCATTTCGGCAATGTTGCATACTACCTTGTAGAATTCTGTCTTTCCGCCTGCAAGGAGCTGAGCCTCAAGATCGGGCTTGCGGTCGAAGTGATCCTCGACCTCCTGCTTGCCTCTCGACAGAACTATCAGTATCTCGGTTATGCCTGAGTTTATGACTTCCTCAACGATATACTGTATAGCGGGCTTGTCGACAATATTCAGCATTTCCTTCGGAATAGCCTTACTTGCGGGGAGAACTCGTGTTCCGAAGCCTGCGGCGAGTATTACTGCCTTTTTAACTTTTTCCATTATTGGTACCTGTCCTTGTTTTGATGTATTCCCTACCGTTTTTTCTTCATATCCACATATAATATAATTTGCAGACGCAATGGGAATTACGCCTGCAATTATTATTTTAAGCGTCAACGCTTATATTCTGTTTTGTAAAATTACTTGATAAGTGCTTCATAAGCCTTGAGCAGCTTTGTAAAGCAACCGATAGCGTAGAAGTCACCGCTTATAGCCTTTGCAACAAAATCGTACTTGCCGTTTACAACAGCAACAACGTCAGCGATGGGCATATCTATATGTACATCATTGTCGATGTAGCCCCAGGGCTCTACTGTTACCTTACCGTCATCGATAAGAATATAAATGTAGAATTCCTTCTCGCCGTAAGCCTTGATCTCTATAGCAATCTTTTCGTTTACCTTTGAAACGTCCTTCTTTGCGAACTTTTCTCTTACCATATCTGCAAGAGCAAACTTGTCGGGTTCTGCGGGAGCAGCCTTCTTAGCTTCCTTCTTAGCGGGCTTAGCGGGAGCAGCCTTCTTAGCGGCAGGCTTCTTAGCAGCGGGAGCGGCCTTCTTAGCGGCGGGCTTCTTTGCAGGTGCCTTTTCAGCGACCTTTTCAGCAGCCTTTTCAGCGACCTTTTCTACTGTCTTTTCAGCAACCTTTTCAACTGCCTTTACAGCCTTTACGGCATCTGCTTTTACCTCAGCGGCAGCCTTTACAGCTTCAGTCTTTACAGCTTCAGCTACGGGAGTCTTGGTTCCTGTCGTATTTGTCTTCTTAGTAGCCATTTCACTTAGATCCTTTCTGTATTTGCTGCCTGTCGGCAACAAGTGTACGGGGATTGTTCCCCTCTATTGCATATAATACCATATACATTTGGAAAAAACAAGGGCTTTTATTGTCTTTTCGCTTTTCTTCACAAAAAACAGTGCAAAATCATACAATATGATAGCAAAAATGTAACGGATAACAGCGTAATATGCGTTTTAAGGTGATTTATCGGTGTTTTCTAAAGGTTATACACGATATTCATAAAGCATACATACGTCATACGGCGCAGATATAAATTCCTGAGAAAGCGTGGTAAGCGAATATGAAACTTATTATACTCGGCGGAGATGTCCGCTTACGTTACACAGCCGACAGGCTGAGCAGAAAGTACGAGGTGTATACCTATGGGCAAAACGATCGTGATATGCTTCCCGACGGGAAGTGCGATGCCGCCGTGCTGGGTATCCCTGCAAGCCGTGACGGCATAAACATAAACGCTCCGCTATGCGACGAGCCGATACCGCTTTCACTGCTGACGGCATTACTAAAGCCGCACGGCATAGTTATCGGCGGTATGATAACTCCTGCGGTGAAAAATTTCTGTGCAAAAAACGAGTTTTTCTGCGAGGATCATTATGCCGACGAGGCGGTGATGCTGAGAAATGCGGTGCCGTCGGCTGAGGGTGCGCTCGCTGTCGGGATAAACGCAACGCCTATACAGATGCTCGGTCAGAAGGTGCTTATACTGGGCTTTGGCAGAATCGCCTCACAGCTTGCGCTGTATCTTACGGCGATGGGCTGTGAGGTTACAGTAGCGGCAAGAAGCCGTGAAAAACGTGCAAAAGCCAGAATGTCGGGCTGTCACGCTGTCGGCTTTGACGCACTGTGTAACACTCTGCCTGAGGTAACGCTGATATATAATACAGTGCCGTGCGCCGTGATAGGTGAAAGCGAGCTTTCGGCATTTGACAGCGAGGCTGTTTACATCGAGCTTGCGTCAGAGTGGGGCATTGATAAGACGGCAATGAAAAACTATGACGGCAAGGCAAGGATAATAAGGGCAGGCGGCCTGCCGTCACGGACAGCGCCTGTGAGTGCAGGAGAGATAATAGCCGACTGCGTGGAGGAAATACTTGAAACTTATATTGACAAGAAGAACAACTGCGATAAAGAAAGGGGCGGTAACCGTGAGCCGTGAGCTTGACAGTTTACTTTGCGGAGTAAAGGTCGGATTCTGTATGACGGGTTCGTTCTGCACATTCTCTAAGGCATTTTCGGCGATGGAGGCATTGCGTGACGCAGGCTGTGATATTCTTCCGGTAATGTCGCTTAGTGCAGGAACTGTCGATACCCGTTTCGGCACTGCGCAGGAGCATATAAAAAGGGTGGAGAATATCTGCGGAAAGCGTGTCATAATGTCCGTTGCGGATGCAGAGCCGATAGGACCTAAAAGGCTGACGGATATAATGATTGTCGCTCCGTGTACAGGAAACACGATGGCAAAGCTCGCAAGAAGTATAACCGATACTCCTGTCACTATGGCGGTAAAAAGCCACCTGAGAGGAGCAAGACCTGTGCTTATCGCCTGTGCGACAAATGATGCGCTTGCAGGGTCGCTTAAGAATATCGGATTTCTTATGAACTGCAGGAACTATTACTTCGTTCCGCTCGGACAGGACGATCCGCTGAAGAAGCCTTGCTCACTGGTGGCGGATTTTTCGCTGATACCGCAGGCGGCAGGTGCGGCACTGGAGAATAAACAGCTTCAGCCTGTGCTTATATAGCGGTTGACACGTTTCTTTTCTTGTCGTATAATTGTTTTAATAAAAGCGGAGGGTTACAAATGAGAAGAAAAGACCGTGAAATAACCGACAAGAATGAGATAATGGATATTATCGACCGTTCAAAAGTAATACGCATTGCTTTTACGGGAGAGGAGTATCCTTATGTACTGCCGTTCAACTTCGGATATGAAGAAAAGGACGGCAGAATGTACTTTTATATACACACTGCCACCGAAGGCAAAAAGAACCGACTTTTAGACGAGAACAACAAAGTCGCTTTTGAACTTGACAACTGCCGTGATTATGTTGAAGGCAGTATAACAAGTCTTTATGAAAGCGTTGCAGGCTGTGGCGTAATGACAGAAATAACAGATATGTCCGAAAAGCTGTCCGCACTTGGCTTGATACTTAAGCAGTACGGAGAGAAAACCTATAAGCCCGACAGCTCATGCGCATCAAGGACGAGGGTATACCGCCTTGAAGCAAAAGAGGTCAGCGGAAAGGCAAACAGGGGCAAATGAGCAACATAACCTTTGATATGCCTATAGACCGCACCGTAACGGTGATAACGGACGGCAGGAATATAACGAATATCGTTTTCGATATGAATATACCCGATTGCCCCGACCCTATATGCGAAAAGGCTAAGGAACAGTTCCTTGCGTATTTTGACGGAAGGCTGAAGGAATTCTCCTTGCCGTATGACATAAGCGGCATAGGCACGCCGTTTTTCAGGAGCATACTCACCGCCGTGCAGAAAATCCCTTACGGCGAGCGTGTAACATATATGCAGGCGGCTGAAATGGCAGGGAGCAAGGCTGTCCGTGCGTGCGGTTCGGCGCTGAAAAGAAATCCACTTCCGATTCTGATACCGTGTCACAGGATAGTCCCTGCAAGCGGCGGCATAGGCTGTTATATGGGTACGCAGGGGATAGATATAAAGAAGTTTTTACTTGAAACAGAGGAGAGGTATAAATGACAGAGCGAGGCGAGTTGATTTCTCTTCTTGAAAGCCTTTCGGAAGAAAAGTTCCGTGTTTTCAACGAGAAGATAGTGCATACGAGCAAATACAGAGTGATTGGCGTGCGTATGCCCGACCTTAAGGCTATCGCAAAGGGGCATAAGGCGGATTATAAGGAGATTTTCGAGCTGCCGTATGACAGCTTTGAAGAAATAATCATAAAGGGTGCGGCTGTCGGTTTCGCCGACGTTCCGCTGTGCGAAAAAGAGCCGTATATTATACGCTACGCCGAGATGATAGACAACTGGGCCGAGTGCGATTGCTTCTGCTCCTGCATCAAGGTGAAAAAGAGCGAAGAGGACGATCTGCTCCGTCTTGCCGAAGGGCTGATGTACAGGAAAGAAGAATTCGTTTCCCGTGTCGGAACAGTTCTTATGTTCTCGAAATTTTCCGATGAGCCGACCGTAAGAAAAGCTCTCGCAATATATGACAGGCTTCCGAGCGGAGAATACTATCGGGATATGGCGGTGGCATGGGGCATATCGGTGTACTGCGTAAGGTATCCTCAGCTTATCGCAGAATATCTTGAACACAGCCCGATAAGCATTGCTGTCAAGCTGGCGGCGGCGCAGAAGATAAGGGACAGCAGAAGGATAAGCGATGAAGTAAAACGCAGAGTGACCGATACGGTAAATGCTCAGAGATAACTTTACCCCGGTGCAGGTTGCGTCGGGGCTTTTTTTGGCACAAACCGTAATATACAGATGTAATCACTCTGATTTTTTATTGTAAAATAGTCTGTTGTGTGCTATTATAGATATTGGTTATATTGTAGGAGGTCGGCTATGATAAATACTACTTACAAAGCACCGGAGATTACAGTCATAATATTTTATCCACGGATAAAGCACGGAAAGGGCGGTGAGTTATGATGCCGCCATTATACAGAATAGCGGAAATATGCGTTTATTCACTGCTGAATTTCCTGCCGTTTATGGCACTTGGACTTTATCCTTTCCGTTCAAGGCTTCGCTTTTCTGTGAAAATCACGGTCTGCATTATTGTTGTTATATCGTTTATCCAGATGGGGCTTGGGCTGTGGGCGGCCTTCTTTTCGGGAGGGAAGGCGGCGCTTGCGAGTGTGGTAAGCACTGCGGTGTATGTGGTTTTCTATTTTATTGCGGTTAAAGTAAATTTCGGCAAGGCACTGTTCACCTTGCTTATGATCTCAAACACGGCGAATTTTGTCGTGGCGGCATCAAAGTGCATAGAAGGAAAGATTTTTCCTGAGCTTGCAGTACAGTCGTACCGCTGGTCGTTCTCGCTTATAATGCTGGTTGTGCTGGCGGTGGTGTGGATACCGCTTTTCATCTACACAAAAAAGGTGTATACTCCCGCAGTCGAAAAAGAGCCTACAGGTATCGAGTGGCGGTATCTGTGGCTGATACCTGCGACCTTCTATCTGATATGGTACTATATGCTCTATAACAACAACGGCAAATCCAGCCTTGAAACTGCGCTTGACACAGGCAACACTGTGTTCCTGCTGTTTATAAACGTGGGAGCCGGCATAGTGTACTATGTTATAGCGATGCTGATAAACGAGCAGGAGAAGAACATAACGCTCAGCGACAACAACCACCGCCTTGCGATGCAGAACCTGCAGTACGAAAAGCTGCAGGAGAAGATAGCGGACGCAAGACGTGCAAAGCATGATGTGCGTCACCATATCTTGCTTATGCAGGAATACGTCAGAAATAAGCAATACGGGGAGCTTGAAAAATATCTTAACAGCTATCAGCAGAGCCTGCCCGACGATACGCTTATCAGCTTCTGCGAGAACAAGACGGTGAATGCCGTAATGCTGTATTTTGCTCAGGTAGCGAAAAACGAGGATATTGATTATGATGTAAAGGCGGTCATCCCCGAAAATATCTCTGTTGACGAAACGGATCTGTCGGTGCTGTTCGGCAACCTTATCGAAAATGCAATGGATGCCTGCAGGGAGGAAAGCGGCGATAACAGAAGAATAGTAATAAGGGCAATGACGGACGAATATACTCTTTGCCTCGGTATAGACAATACTTTTACGGGTACGCTTAAAAAAGACCTGAGCGGAGTGCTGTTTTCATCGAAGCACAAGGGCTTCGGCGTAGGTGTGGAATCGGTAAAGAGCATTGCGGAAAAGTACGGCGGTACATATTGCGCAGAGGTAAAGGACGAGATGTTCATGTCATCGGTACTGCTTAATCTGAGGACATAAAAATACGGCTGTGATGAAACGTGAAGTCCATCACAGCCGTTGTTTTATGCTTATTTATCAGCTAAGCTCAATCTCGGCAAGCTCAACGTTGATAGTCTTTGTAGTGTATCTGCCTGTTGCGCCTGCTCTGTAAACCGTAAGCTCAACAGTGTCGCCTATGTTAAGCTCCGCAATGATATTCTGTATATCTGTTACGGAGGTGACCGCTGTGCCGTTTACCTTTGAAATGATATCGCCGACTTTAAGACCACTCTTTGCCACCGGCATATCTTCCGAGATATATGTTACATATACGCCGCCGCTTTCAAGTCCCTGCATATATGCACTGTATTCGCTTATCTCTTCGCCGTTGATGCCAAGACCGGGACGGTTCGTAACATAGCCCTTTGTCATAAGGTCGTTTATTACCGGCTTAGCCTCGTTTATTGTAATGGCGAAGCCGATGTTATCTATAGACGCTGATGTGTTTGATACCAACTTGTAGTCGATTATACCGATAACGTTGCCGTACATATCGAAAAGTCCGCCGCCGCTGTTACCGCTGTTGATAGCCGCATCTATCTGTATTGTGCTTGTGCCGTATGCGCTGTTTGAAGCGGAGGCTCTGCCAAGACCGGATACGATACCCTTAGTAAGAGAGTTGAGTAACTGCTTGGGGTTGCCGAGTACGCATACATCCTGACCTACTCTTACAGTGTCCGAGTCACCGAGCGTTGCATATTCAAACGGATCATCACGGCTGATCTTCAGCACTGCAAGGTCTGAATAGGTATCACTGCCGACTACTGTAGCCTCATATTCCTTTGTGGTATCGGGGTTCTTGTAATCGGGAGCGACTACTGTCATTTTATCCGCACCCTCTACAACGTGTGCATTTGTGATGACATAGCCGTCAGAAGTAAATACAACGCCACTGCCGCTGCCGTATTTTACAGGCTCGGCATAGCCTGTCTGACGCTGATAGTTATATACCAGCACAACAGTGTTCTTTACCTTTTCGTAAAGCTCCTCGGCATTCAGAAGAGTGCTGTTTGAGCTGTCGTTTATCTTGCTTTCGTCAAGGGGAGCGGCTGTCGCCGTGTTTGAGGTGTTGAGTGTTGTTGACGGTGCGGCGATTGTGCTTTCTGAGCCGCTGTCATCCGATTCTCCCTGAGATGTACCGTCAGAGGAGCTTGCAAAGGGAATGGTGGCATTTATACTGTTGCCGAGTACCGTTCCTGCAAATCCTGCGCCGCCGCCGACTACCAGAGCCGCCGCTATGATACCTGCGACCAGTGCGCCCTTGCCGTTCTTCTTAGGCGGCTTGCTTGCACCGGGGGCAACGTGTATGTTGTTTGCGCCCATATTGTTTGCGCCGTTTGCGTAGTTGTAATATGAGTTGTACGCATTCTGCTGTGCGTCATAGGAGCTTGTGTAGGAAGAGCCTGCGTTATAACCGTTTGCATTTGCAGATGTGTCTGTCTGCGAATTGCCGGCGGTCGAGAAGCTGTTCTGTACCTGCTCGTTTTCGCTGTTCATGTTGTTCATATCATTGCGTTCAAATCCGTCTGTCATATCTATCGTCCTTTCACGCCCGTAGGCTTTATTGTTTTTTGACTATGGCTAAAGTATACTGTTCATATGTGAAAAAGTTGTGATACAGCCTTGAAGTTTGACAGATAATTGCTTTAATTGTATTTTTATTTCAAGTGAAAAAATGCACAGTTATATGGACAAAGTGTTTAAAGTGTGATAGAATAGCATCGGAATGCAAATTGTATTGCTTATAAAAAGGGGGAGCATATATGTTTTTCTTCAAAAAGAAAACCGCCGGCAATGACACCGCAGACACGCCGCTTAAAAGAAAAGCGAAAGCTATGCCTATGACAAAGAAGGTGCAGTTCTGCTACATAAAGCCCGATGAGCTGAATATGCTTTTAAACGGCGATATAAGCTCGGTGCTGACGCTTGAACCTGTGAATTATTATGCGGAGAAAAACCGCTACTGGCTGTGCGTTTTTTATTACACGGAGGACTACAGCGAGATAATTATGCGTTTTGAACTTTATGAAAACGACAGAAAGACAACGGCTACCGATTATTATGAGATAAATAAGGAGCTGTATTCAAGGATACTGCTTAAGTTCGGGCAGAGGGTATAGGTAACGGGTGCGGATTGTCATAATACGTACCCGTTTGCTTGTAGAAAAAGTCTTTTGCCTGATGTACTTCTGCAATACCGTTCTGCTTTGACTATGATAACAAGCTACCGATAGTTCTTTTTGCCGGACAGCACTTCTCGGGTTCGCTATTCGAGTGGGTACACCTGTCAATATGAAAGAGGGAGACAACCAAAGGGATCAGGTACAAGTCTGAGCCTCGCTCAC